>Ga0114994_10000297_pt1 | contig 31945 bp, 15 predicted proteins | sample ArcticOcean_MG_C_9_FD_87043 | JGI IMG/M metagenome (GOLD analysis project Ga0114994, IMG submission 87043) | Marine microbial communities from western Arctic Ocean - ArcticOcean_MG_CB2_152 | ecosystem: Environmental > Aquatic > Marine > Oceanic | place: Arctic Ocean: Canada Basin | collected...
CACCGTAGCTTCCTCCGGCCGTACCCGGGCGGCAGCTCGTCCAGTGCCCGTTTTTAGTCACCTCGCGCCGAGATTTCCTGTTATAGGCGACATCGACGCTCAAACACGGGCAGTCGTCGTAGTAGGGGTCGAACCGTCGTGAGAGCCGCACTCGTGGCCGGTGCAGCCACGAGCTGTCGCGCTGCATGGTCCGCAAGTACTCATGCGGCTCGAGTATCCCGTCAAGCTCGCGCTGCTCGAGGTCGAGGCACTCCGCGAGCATGAAGTGCGGCCCGTAGAACGCGTCCTTCACTGACAACCAGCGCTCTCGTGGCGCGTGGCGGTACACGTATTCCAAAAGGTCGTTCACGTCCACGACGCGCGGCCGCGAGAGGTCCATAGTGGCTGCAAGTGCTTCAGCGGTTTGGGCTGCCTCTGAGTAGCGTGTAACTACGCCGCGCACCTCGTGAGCGCGATAGATAGTGCCCGCACCACTTACACGCTACTCATATGCCCTCGTTTGTGCTGCTCGGTACCGCCGCAACGCCGCTGCAACTGCGGACTCGTAAAATAAGGGCTAGCTACCTAGCGTCCGCTAGTTAGAACGTGCGGCAGTCGTTTCCAAAAGCGGCTGACTCAAGCCGATTGGCCGGGCTCCTGCTCCAGCTTCTGTCCGGCGACAATGGTCCCAAGCGGATAGTGTGATCTCTCCTGAATACGCTCCGACCCCCAACCGGGTATCCATTATGCATAGTATAGATTTCCATTTTTTTTTCATACTAGGGACCCCATACTTCAAGATCATACGATCATATCCGTCAGGCCCGTTTACCTCGCGCCATGTTAGGAAGTAGGACCTCGCGCGCCATTGATTTCGTCACCGCTATTTCTAATGCAGATTTGTATCAGGCATTGGAGCGGGTGACTGTTTGCCCAGCTTCCAATCACGGTCTAGATTCGCAAAACAGGCGCCCTCCAAGACACAAAAACATTCTCTTACTCAGGCCACGAATCTCCTACTCTCCCGTCAGTCGCAAGACTCCTGGTCCGACACCGGGACATATGTTACCACGTAAAAAGTGTAAAATGAACGGACCCGCACCGCTCTCGTTTGATTATCTCGTTGGAGACTGCATGGTCACGCATGTATCAAAACTTATTGACGTCTCTCGTTTCAGACTTGCACGCCAGTGGCAAACACCATCAAACTACCATTTTTGCAGTGAAGATCGAAGTATTATTGTAGGAAATGCACTTCGCGAAGTGACTCTGGAAGGGATAACACACAGCTTGCCGATGAAATTCCTCGTGCAGAACAAAATGCACGCTCTTGTGCATGCCAAAATAGCCACTCTGTTATTCAGGGTCGCTCATATGAGAGCAGCAAATCGAATATCAAGTTCATGGGATTATTGGATAAAATTAGAATGTATTTCAAGAACTAAATCCAAGACCCGTGCTGCAAATAAAATAAGAGCCTTTGTCCTTTTAGTGTTAAGAAGAGTTGCAATGAATGCAAGACTTTTATTAGTGCAACTTGTTAACAGACAAACTGAAATAACTGCTGTCAAAGACTCTCCAAGACAAATGAAGTGGCATTATGCTAGAATATCACGGGCCTTTCAGCGTTACAATATGTTGAAAAAAGTGGCAGCTGACCACTTGCGAGAACAGGCTACCAAGGGACTCCAGGGACTGGTGCGAAGACGTCAAGATGGTGGCAATATGAAACTATATCACTTTCACATCGGAGCTTTTGCTGCTGGGTCTATCCAGCGATTACAACGAGGCAACGTTTCGCGTGTGCTCGCAAGACAGTCTAAGCATCGTTATAATCAGCAGCTCATTCTCGCTCGCTATTTCAGCACAAACGGTTCAACAGGCTACAATTTTGAGCAGCAAGGTGCGGCCCATAAAATTCAGTGCTGGTTTTTGTTGCAACCCTCCCGCACTCGCATAGCTTATGTCAGGAAATTGCAAATAAAAGTCTCTCGAATCCAGAGTGCAGTTAGATGGAGACGGCTTGGGAAGTATGTAAATGCACGTGTTCGATTACGAAGACAACTAAGAAACAAGGAAAATCCAAAAGAGTGGTTTGCTGCAATTAAAATTACAACTTTTTTGAGACGCGTCAGAATAAATACTAGTAATAAGCGCACAACCACGAACATGAAGGCAACAACACATTGTAACTACAGACTTCAGCAGAAGCAGAATATTATTCGCCACGACTTACTGCGAGCTATCCACAAACACAGTAGATCGCATAAGCAGATAGAGTACCAATTCACTCACATACAGTCACTGCAGCGTGGACACCTTGCAAGGAAGCTCCCATGTGTGTCTCGGATCCACCAGCACGTGTGATGCAGAGTCACCGATTTTGCATCGTTTAAATAAGTCACTGTGCCAGGTAATACATACCCAGAAATTTCTCAAACGCTGGATTCAGCATCAACTTGGGAAAAAGGCACGCCATCGCCTGTTGTCCTTGGCATCGTGGACAGCATTGATCTCTATTCTTGATTTTAAACTCAGAATAAAATATGCCACAGCCATCATGGCGTGCTGGCGTGGGTACCGCAGATTCATCCTGCACTTGTCAAAATGCAAGGTAATGAACAAAGTCGCGTGTGTATGTGCCGACAGTATAAAACGCCATATATGCAGTCAACATCATAGAGTAACAGAAATACAGCACTATAGAGTAGCAGAAGCACATCTAGCAGGTCGCTCGATGTTCAAGCGTACGCGCGAAACAAAGATTCAGCATCAGATTTTGGTGCAATCGAATGTTTGCAAACGTGATCATAACTCTGAACTTCAGCGTATATTTGTGACATACTGTGGCTATGGTCAAAAGGACAATACGAGTCGACTAGGAATTGGGAGCTTCTTACGGCTACTAAAAGACTCAACAAATGTAATGTGGCCATCAAATAACGCTGGCTTGCGACCCTCTGATATTGAGCTCATAGCTTTGAAGGGTCGCACTCACAATAACGCCGGTGCTGTTGCTAGTCACTTGCGCTATAGCGAGTTTCTGCAAACAATTCATATCCTAGCGAGCATTTATTTTAGTTCTGTACCTTCTCGCAGTGATAGGCTCACTGAGCATGATGCCAAGACCTGCGTCTTTTTACAACAGCACGTGTTCCAATCAAAAGTGGCAAAGTATCACACCAATAGTCTGCGCTCGCTGTCCTGTGTGGGTCGTGTAGACTTGCAATTGCATGTCCTCTCGCAGAGAATCATTTCGTTATGGCGAATACACTATTCACGCGTTTTGTTTAACTTGCAAAAGAGCCTACAGCTGACTCTTATAGAAAAAAAACAGCGACAATCCTCTGCAACTTATATTCAGCGAGTCTGGCGTGGTGTTACTAGCCTAGAAGTAACTTATAATTATGCGCGTGGTGTGTATGACTTATTCGTGGACTTTGAGTCAGGTTGTGAGTTTTGGTTTAATCGACGCACTCGAGTGTCCCTATGGACAAGGCCTCGAATACTTTTAGATAGGGACGTCAGGAAGCCCATTTTTATGCCGAGTAAAGAGTTGATATTTGAGGCCTTATGTTCTAAGTGTTCTGCTAGCTCAGTGGTAACGTACTGCATCGAGTGCAGAAGCCTGTATTGCAGCCAGTGTCGTTTGTTGCATAGCGGTAACCACACTCTTGTAAACATTGAAATGTGTGTACACTGTCACTTTCAAACGAGTGCCTATCAGCGCTTGAAGAAGGAAAACGGTATCAAAGTGTATATTAATTAGGCACAAAGCACTGTAAAAAATGCGATGATTACTACTGTGACACTTGTTTTGAAGATCAACATTCCATGGGCTCACTCCAAGAACACAGCTACGAGGAAATGGTGCCTTGGACTTACGCTTTACTACCTCATTCTAGTATCACAGGTGCCGCACTGTGACAACTGCAGGCAGTATGCTGCCCGGAAAACGAGTGGTTTTCTGCAAAAGAAACAATTCTGCTTACAATGCGCAAATAAGATTCCAAAGGGAGATTGGGGACGGCTTTGTGATGTCACCTATGTGCCCAACGTGACCACGAAACACCAGCAAAAGCAAAGGAAAAGAAAAACCACTAAGGTACAACAAACTACGCAACCACCGCCCTGCCTGAAGCTCAATCTGAAGGAAATTCCCCTGTGCGTAGTACAAATACAGCGCATTTGGCGTGGGTCTAGGGGCCGTATAAGTTCAACAGTACATGCCTTTGGACGAAAGCTCTGGTTAACGCAGCGAGCTGTAGACGATCAGCGGCGCATGAAACTGTGCTATCAAATTGCCTGTTTTTTTGGCAGGGGAAGTCTTTTGGAGAGTGACACTCCACGTGAGTCTGTGATTAAAAAGGTACCGTATTGGTCGCGAGTCGCTGTAGAGGATATTATTCGTGACCGGTTAATATCATTGCGAGATGAAAAAATATTACATCAAATAGCAAAATATTGATGCCATGCCCTATATAGGTGGACAGAGTTTGCAGGATATGTTAAAGAGCAAGATTATTTTGTAAAAAAACACGGCTCGTTGGGTGTGATGTCATATATAGACCTTAAACTGACCTGGTTGCATTTGAAAGTTAAAAGCCGGATTGCAAAAATAAAAGTTGCAAGGGCGAAGCACAGATTTTACACCGCACAAATTGCATTCTGCAGGTAAAGTCAGTGTTCGATTACCATCTGGTTTAATGCCTTGAAGGCTTATGTTCAGGTCTCGAACAGCAGATACGGAGAAGGAAACATATGAAATGCTGAGGCTGCACATGCGCGCAAGTCGCCAAGATCTTCAGCAACGCCAGAGGCTTATCGAGATTATCGATCGTGAGCTGAAAGTAGTTCTAAGCCGGCATGCGCAGTTGCTGGGACCTCGCAAAATGGAGGTGAGGGTTCGGGAGGCGATCGTGTGGGGGGCGGAATTAGAATATTTTGCTCTTTCGGCTCAGAAAAATAGTCGATATATAGAGCATGCTCGTTTTGATGCTTTATCAATCAGCACTTTTGACAGGATTCGAATTGGAAGTACACCGACTAAATATTTTTCTTCAAGAGACTTGGTATTATTGAACAGACTGATACTTAAAGTCAGCCCCTCTGTCGCAGCTGCACCTACCTGCGGCGCAGTGGGATCAGCAGACCCAGCAAACACCGGCGTAGTGTATCAGTTGACAGCTTCAGACAGTGGAGCTACACAATATATGCATAGGTAAGAAATTGGTACGACGTGCACCCTTCCAATTTGATCAGGCTTCATCGGATATGGACCCATGAGGATAATGAATACTTGAAAGTGTACAAGTTGCCCAAGGGACTGCTCTTGAACTCGTTCGTCTCACGTCTTTGCACTCACCTGTGAAGCATCTATTATTCCTCTGCGTGTATCCTCGAACACTAGATGTACCTCACAGGTGATTTTGCTTGCGGGAACTTTCTTGCTCAGCTTATATTAAAATGGAATATCAGGGCGCTTGCTTTTTATCGAGATCAAATCACGCACATATCCACTCGTATGGACTCTGAATCTGTAGCAAAAACGGCACTGATGACACATGCAGCAAACCTACAAAAGAAGGTCCTCAAACAAGAACATGATCTCTATCAGCCATTAAATAATCAGAGAGCCTTCAGCATGTGCAAGGTTGCCAATGATTCCATTTTTTTCTTATTGCAATCAACACGTCGCTTTAAGGTGGCATTTTGGAATAGGCACGACACTCAGCAAGCGTCCTAGCTCTGTGTCTATTTAAAAACATGTCAATAGCAAAGTTGAGGCAGATGTGCCAGGCAGGGGAGGGGTTAGGTACAAGTCTTGAGAAATTTCAGGTGAAAAAGTCTCTGTGACAGTTCGTTGTCAGAACACCGGCACTGTTATGGGCACGAAAACATTGGAATTGTTGAGATCAATTTGAATTGTCCATTGTCTGTTACGAGGGAGGCTTTAAGAAGTACCTTTCTTGATCTGGATCATCATACTATTCTATCGTACAAGTTTACGCACGCACCAAGGAAAGGTCATAAAGGAAGGACATAAGCATAGCACGAAATTGCTTGAAGTTACGACGCAGCGGCTAGAACCTATAACACGTGAACTAGAAGATCTTCTCATAGTTTGCAGATCAAAAGTTGATGCTTGGTAGCTGTTTAGGGTTGGTTTACTTGACTTTGCAGAGGCGAGATGATATTTGCATTCTAGTGCGACCTAATTGGAATTAAAAAACGGATAGGCGGAGAGGAGGGCGTGCCCAGCTGAGCGGCCGTGCCCAGGCCACTGGCGGCTGATATCCTGCCAATGCGAGATAGAGTTCAGTTGGGCATGGCGACGGGCCTGGGGTTCAAGCTATCAAACTTAAAGCTCGTATAGGCACGCTGACCCACCCAGAGGGGGGTGGGCCAGGGAAAAGGTCATCGAAGGGATATGTTAAACTCCTCCACGACCACCTGCCCTGAGTGCAGCTAAACGTTGAGTAGTTCACAAATTTCTTCCCTGCCGGGGGCTGCTACGTAAAGACAAAAACCCGGCGTGGGAGCGTCCGTTAGGGGAAATATTTTGAAACTTAGATAAACCATCAATTTCGGGTTTCGAGGAAGATTCCTGAGCCAAGGAGCTTGGCTTTAGGTCCAAGTTGCCCTCAAGTAACGCGGCACGTCTCCTTCGGACGCGTGCGGGGGACGAAACCCGTACGTAAGAACTTGAATATATATATATAACGGCGGGTTTTAAAACGATGGTTTATTTTGCCTAGACAGCGAGGGGAGCGGCTTAAGTCAGAAGGTTCCGAACTTCCCCACTTCGCTCGTCACGGTTCTGTTTTGGATGTACCGTGACCTTGTACATACTTAGTACAACCGTACATACATCAGTTTTATCTTTTACACTATATTATAAGGCAGTTCGAAATGGAGGAGCATGTACGAGTTATCACGCGCATTCGGCCGGAGCCGTCATCCATAAGCGGTTGTTCCTGCCTCACAGTAACGAGCAATACTTGCGTCGAACTGCGCGACCCGCCGGACGGAACGGTTCACTCGCACAGCAAGCGCGGCCGGCCGAGGACGAGAATCTTCACATTGGATCGAGTACTCGGGCCACAGTCAGCCCAGAAGGATGTGTATGAACACGTAAAGCCGTAAAATAACTGCGTATTCAATCACTCAGTCGTTCACGTTTTATTTTCCTCCACCTAGGCTAGTGCATTCGGCAGCACATGGGTATAACGCCACCGTGTTCGCATATGGGCACACGGGATCAGGGAAGACGCACACGATGACAGGCGATGTCGCCCAGCCCGGTGTGACACCGCGGGCAGTGCGAGAACTTTTTGCAGTGATCGAGCATGCAACTCGTACAAAGGACGCAGTTTTCCTCGTGCACGTGAGTTACGTCGAGCTGTACAACAACCAATTTCGCAATCTTCTCGATGATGTAGGAAACCTTTGCCATAAGTCGAGCTGTACCAAAATTGAGATCCGCGAGTCACGTGACACGGGTGTCTTTCTTACGGGCCCAGCCAACCTCAAGGTCGCCGTAACATCGGAGCAGGAAGTTCAGGAGCTTATTTTCTTGGGAGACAAAGCTCGGGCATATGCACTAACGCGATGCAATGATCATTCCAGTCGGAGCCATTGCATCCTGACTTTGCATATTCAGTCGCAAAGGGCTAGTGCTACTCTACAGAATTCACAAAATACAGCGTCGACGTCCGTGCGTGTTGGTAGGTTGAATTTAGTAGATCTTGCCGGATCGGAGCGTGTGTCGCTATCCGGTGCCCAAGGCGAGACGCTCGTCGAGGCGCAGAACATTAACCTCTCGTTGGCACTCCTTGGAGACGTACTTGCTGCACTCTCACGCAACTCACTGCGCAGAGACCAAGGTACGCAATCCCCTCGGTCTGGTGGCTCCCTCGAGCCAGTCCCCTATCGCAATTCAAAGCTGACTTATCTTCTCAAGGATTCGCTCGGTGGTAACTCAAAGACTCTTATGATCACAACTCTTCGAAGCTCAGACACATATTATCGCCAGTCGCTCGTGTCGTTAATGTATGCATCCCGGGCACGGACGATTGAGAATTCGAGCACCGTAAACTTGGACCGTGGATTGGACCCGCGGACAACAGAGTCACTGCAGGTTGTCTCAGAACAACTTAATCACCTCCACGCGCGATTACGTGTTCGCGAATGTCAGTTTGATGCACTCTGCGCAGCATCGGCATCCTCAACTTCAGAGAATATGCGACTCAAAAGTGAGCTTCAGTGCCTCGAGACCCTCAACGAGGCAGGGCGCTGTGAGCTTGAGCACAAGCTAAATACCGTTATTCATGGCCACTCAAGCGAGCTTCGGACCCGCACAGAGCAGTTTGGCAGGCTGCAGACTCGCCTCCAGGAACGGATTCTGAAATACCGCAGAGCCTGCGCAGAACAGGAAGAAGAGATTAATCGCCTTCGTGATGAGAGAGTGCTTCTCGAACAGCAGGTGTCTACTGTTGGTGCGACCCGGATGGAAGTTAGAGAGATGCAGACTGTCATGGACGCCTGGCAGGTGCAGGCAACGGCTTTGCAACGCGAACTTGAACACTACAAGCAGATTCTAGTCCTTCAGACGGATCAAAATAAAATGGGAGGACGAAGACGCCGCCGCGGGCTGAGCCGAAACGTCTGTCACGAGAACCATTGCAAAATCATAGCCTCTGTGCCTGATACTGTCGTGCCTGGTGACCGCATGCGCTTCACTTGTCGAGCTTTAATGCTTGAATCAGCGCTTAGATTTGTGTGTACTGACCTGGACAATGTTTTGAGTGAGTCAAATGGCACGGGAAATTTACTCACGAGCCAGCTGGTAGAGGCACTCACTACGAGATGGAGCATGGCGCAGGGAAAGAGAAAAATCAGCTTATGGGCAAAGCATGTTCTGGTTACGGCACAAAGATGTGCCGCCTTTGAGGCTGGAGATCGGGAGTATATGTTTTCTGAAGCTACATCCCTGGAACCTAGTGCGCAAGCAAACACCTTGGATGTACTACGGGCACGACTTATCGAGATGGAGCGTCGTCTAGGCGAATCCCTTCAACTTTCTGAAGAGTTAGTCTCGCAACATGCTTATTCACGGACAGAACATGCAATGCTCAATGACATAGCCGACTCCAGTCTCGCGCGCATTGTCGCAGAAACTGCACTTCTCAGCAAGATCTCGGTCCAAGAGATTTCAGATAAGATACTCACGACCGCACGGGTGGATGCTACAGCTGAAATTTTTGCTCTTTGGACTGCCAGGGAATTTTTGGCGGTGGCTGCCCTCAGGCGACGCGACGCGCACGAAACAAGCACTGTGCGAGCGCTAAAGAAAAAGTTTGCAGAGTCCTTCCAAGTACAGACGAGGGCGACAGTTGAGCGTTCTCGGCGAAATTTCGTGTGTAAATTGCAGACAGTATACAAGGCTCGTGATCTTGCTTGTAGGGTAACCCGGCAGGAGCTTGATCACGCAAAATCAAACGTAATACACACAGTTCAGCGCAACAGAGACTCATTAGTTGACATAATATGCCTTGAGCACGCTGGGAAGATGCGACTGGTCTATGCGATATCCACAGCAACAGCTGGGGCAGCCGCTGCACTACGAGTTGAATTTGAGTCCACTGCTGCATCACATGCTGCAAAGCTTTTTCGGCTCGATGTGGATCTCGCTGTAATAGTCGGAGAGTTTTTCGCATTGCAGGAGAAACAATGCCGTCACTTTCACTTGTTTGGACGATCACTGGACGCTCTAGTGTTTTGTCACTTGTCAGAGATTCAAAAAAATGCTTGTGAAGCGGCATGTGCTATTCATAATGAGCGTATATGCTCATGCGATAAACTGGCTACAACTCAGCTTGCCCAAATATCCAAAATTTGCATCGCTGAACAGCAGGCTCAAACCAAACTTCAGGCAAGCCTGGACAATCACCAGCGGCAAATGGTCTTTTTAAATGATGCCAATGCATCATTTGAGCTCAAGTGCGTGACTGCTTGCGGCAATCGTGAGGGGCTTGTCTCAATACTCTACAAAGAACGGGCGCGGGACCTCGGTACGGAACATGAGCGAAAGCAATGCACGAAACAGGCTTTGACCTTTGGCATAGTGCTGGAACACAGTCTTTCTAAGAACCTACGCGACAACAACGTCGTACTTGATGCCTTGGATATGTCGTATGCAGCTGTGATTGAGCTCCTTCGTGCGCGGATCAAGGAATGCACAGCTGCACGCTACGAGGCCCTGTCGTCCTTAAAGGGAACACTCAATGTAGCTCAATCTGATCTAGATAACGCCAGTGTGGATGTTACTTCACTGCAAGAGGAGCTCAATCTGTCACAAGTTCTGGCCAATTTGCTGCAACAAAAGCTCGAAGTTATGGCAGGCAGTCGATTCGATGAGCAGATGACGTGGCATGCAACAACCAGACAGATGAGAGATGCACACGAGAAAGATATTTTCTTGTGGAAGAACGCCCGGCGCATGGCTGTTAAAGAGAAGGAAACCCTCAAAGGGCAGCTCATTCGAGTCACGAAGTTGCTACGAGAGATAATGACAACTCAGAAGAAGAATCGTTTAGCTGCGCTAGAGGCACAGAATGAGGCGATTACTGTCGACCACGATCGTACTAGCCAGAAGTATGAGGCAAGTTTGGCCCTAACAGCATGCCACTACGAGCGGCGGCTCAAGATATCGAGTGCAGAGCATGCATGTGTCAGTGCTGCTGCGGTCGAGCGCTGCACGGTTGTTAGCATGGCGCCTTATTTAGCTGCCGTTTCGGCAAATGCGATGCTCAGAACGTTTCAACGCTCATACAAACGTGTGCTCAGCACACAGCGACGTGTATTCAAGAGTTCCCTGGCGAGAATTCAAGGGAATCTAAAACAGTCTGCACTCAATCCTTTTGAAAGCTCAGCGCGCCTATTCAAAGCCGAGGTGGATGCAACCAACGCCAAAATTGCTCTAGCTTTGAGGTCAGAGCATGTGATGGCATCCTGTCGTGCTGTAAATGCGGTCAGTTTAGTTTTTCCCAAAGAGACGACATCTCTTTGTGCCACTGCGGTTGGCCACGATGTAAATATCACTCATCTTGCTAGGAAGCTTGTCGTGCAGCTTCAAGCACTTTGTGAAATGCACAGGCGTCATGTTGAGACCGTTGATGCATTTCATGCTTCAAGACTTCAGGAGGTCATGGCGACTGCGGGCTGCGAGGCGACTGCGAACACCGGCCACTTGTTTCAGGCGGCGGCTGACGCCACGCGCGTGGACCTCCCATGCACTCACCTCGAGAAGCTCGAGGAGAGTGCATCCGCGAAGGCCAAGCCCAACTTGCTGGTCGCTCTGGCGGAGGCACAGGTTATACAGATTAAAGAAAGTCTTTGTCCAACAAAAAATGTGTTTCGTATTTGCAAGCCCAAAGCTGAGTGCGGGGCGGGCGGGGAGGCGGTTGCGTCTGGCCTTGCAGCTACCAAAACCGCACTGAGTAACCGCATCGTACAGCAGATCGAGGGGCGGGGACAATTCACTGCAGCAATTTGGACGACAGCGATCACAAACGAGACTTCAGAAATGCCATGGTCCGTCCTCGATGATTCAGTTGCTCGGCGTATGGCGCTAAAGAAGTCCATGAAGGCCAAGTTGGTTGTCATCCAAAAGCACCTCGAGACCAGATTGGTTGAAACAACCTATCAGAATTCATTAGAGTTCACATGTGGGAGATATGATGCGCAGGACCTCGTTTTTGTTGAGTATTTTGGGCGTTTGAACTTGCCCTGTGGACGCTTTTCAAAGCCAAAGGCAATTTGCTTGATTGAATCAAGTAATATTTCACATGATAATGTTCACTGGCGGCGGTGTGATAGGGAACTCAAATTACGAAAGGGAGAGCATGTCAGTGCTATCGAAAAAGCCTGCGCCAAGCAAGAACGATGGCTTGAAAATAATCTTGCATACAAAGCAGCAAGGCTAGACTTGAATCACGGCTCACGTGCTCACCTTGACGAACTTCAATGTCACGATGCTGCTGTCCTTGAGTTCTGCCGCTATTGCGATCGGGAATATGCAGTACGTCTGCGTGAGGCGCTAAAGCAACAAGAGCACATGAACCGCAGGCGCCTCAGCGCATTGAAGCGCCAGATTGCATGCAATTTTGAGAAAGCGATCGTAGCCGGGACTAGCTTACATCTCAATGCATGGACTTGCTTTGAAAATCTTGTTTTCGCAACTGGACAACATTTTTGCTCGCTTGTAAATACTACTGGTGTCTCGGTCCCCCAACTGCCAAGAGGTGTAGTTGAGGCCCGAGAGACACCAGGCAAAGATCCCATCAATCCATTCAAAAGGGTTCTTAGTGCGATCGAGAAACCGTTGGCTATATATTTAACTCAGCCAACCACATCAATCCAGAAGACTCTTAAACGTCGAGATGCCAACTCAGTTTTGGCGCTTCATGCAGCCCTTCATCGGGGGAATATGCGACACTTTCGTCGACTGAGTGTTGTCGTCAAACTAAGAGACATGTACTGGCAGGAGCTTCTTGGTGCTGCGCTCCAAGAAAGCGATTCAAAATATACTACTCTTGATCTGCCGCCGCCATCGAGTTACCGACGTCGAGGAATATGAGGGATAAATGGGCATAAATTAGGGAGGGGCACCCCCCCCTGACCAATCGGCCTAACTCGTCCGCTTTTTGCTTTGTAGCGGGGACACGGCCGTATGGAGGTGCTATTATGACCCCTCGGACGTGACCAAAATTAAAGCTCTAATTACCCACGGATAGTTCCGAAGCGTGGGCCGCGGGCACCGTGCGCCGGTCCTGACGCCCATCCCCGCATTATCCAGAAGCAGTCCGGCCGCTTGGGTCCCCGCCCATGACCATGTGGTTGGGTCTGGGGCCGCCAAGAAGGTCCACGACGCCGTAGTGCCGCCATTCAGCCCACCGAGGGCGTTCCTTCGCGGGGCCGTCGCGTGCACTCTCGGTCCAATTTGGGCAAACTAAGGCCACAGAGCGTCTACTACGGTCCCATGCGACCGGATTGGCACGCTTTTAGCGTCATTGACCCGCGGAGGACATTACCGGATTAGGTGAGGAGGCCGTATTGCCAAGCGGATTGCTAAGCGCAGCCCGCATGGAATGCCAAGCGGATTTGCCTCCGCGTAGTTCATGGAGTGCTTGGGCCGCGCGCACCCCGCAGCTTCCACAGCCAGGCTGGTATGGCGCACACGCGGTGTCCAAAAACAGGCTGCGGCGCCGTCTAAGCGTTTTTAGCGGTAGAGTTGCTAGGAATGGTTCAACATGCCCCTGGTTGAACTCGGCCGTACCGCCCCGTGAGCCAGGTAACCGTATGAGACCCCCACACGAGTCCACAGGCCGTCTGGCCCTGCTACCACTCTCCCGGAAGGTAAAAATTAAAATCGGGTGCCCCCCCCTCATAGTAAATTACTACGATGCAGGGACTCGATGTCCAGGAGCCTGGCGATATGAGCGGGCCGAGACCGTATTTCTGTGGCCTAAAATAATAGCTCGAGATCAGAGCCAGTCCAGTCCGAGTGAGGAGACTGCGGGGAGGGACGGTGCTCTAAGCGCCACGCATTTTTCGCTTTTCGCGCTGCCTGAAAAATACAGCTGTGGGCCCCACAGCAAGCTATGTGCCTATAACCTGCGATCGGCCTAACTCCAGGGCTTTTTAACTTGGGATCAGCAGTGGCTAAGACAGTCCGCTGATGAAAATTCCCGGGTTGAGCACATTGAGGACGCCGCAAAGGTGTACATCTCGGCGCTGCCTAGCGGCGACTTATACGTTTGTTTTAAGCGAGGCGTAGTATCGAGCTCGCCACGGTAGAGGCGTGATGTAGAAAATGGGATTACATGCGTTTTATCCCGGCTGTTGGACAATTCGCCGGCATGTGGAGAATACCCCTATACATTAAATGGTTACGTTTGTCGCGACAAAACTACCAGGCGATTTTATTACAATGGCGTGTGCGTCGCAAATAACGCGACTTTCGCGCCTCAAAAACGACTTCAGCAGCCCATCACGTAATTGTACACATATGTACCATCGTATATCAGTGGCGCGTCGCCGGAGATCTCGTTTAAACGCGATGCCATGATCTAGGAGCGCGATACGCAGTTTGAGCCCCCTTGAGCTTCAAAACAGCCCCCGAACCCCCGCGCATGCCCGCCGTGGTAGCTGGGAAGGCATACAGAAAAAGCGCTGCACTTTCGGCGCAATATTCGCCCGAAACGCGTCTACGGCGAGAACGCGGACCACGCATAGACTGACATCTTAAGGGCCGCTGCTACGGTTAAGTGTCTCAGATCGTCGGCGACCGTACGGACGACGATATCTGATGCTGCGGTGGCCCGATGGGATCGAAACGGCGCCAAGAAAGGCGATCGCGTGGGTTTTTATAGGTTTTTGCCCGTTTTCTCTACGTGAACGCGTTCCCCGATTCTCAAATCTGCGCCTGCGCGCCTGGCAAAAGCGCTGGCAGATACGCTGGCCAGTCGCCGCGCTTCTCATCGGCGTAGATTTCGCGTATGTCTGGTATATACGCCATAATGTCAAAGGACCATTTAGTAGCAGTACTACTATGGCACCTATTCTCCGTATGAACCCACCTTTTTTTCTCCGCATGGGACCTAAGGACAGCCGGATACACTGGCAAAAAGTATATATAATCCAAACTAAGTTTTTCAATTCAATAATTTGAAAATATACTGCTGGCACATCCCCCCTTTTTATACCACGCCGCACCCGTGACAGAAAACATGAGCCTGAGCGAGTAAATGGCATCTATAGATAAAACCTGTTCCCGGCTCATTCGAGCCTACGGCATGATAACCGAGTCGCTACCTCGTCGGGCTTAAAGGCAGCGCCAGGCGGCAGCACGAAGGCCACATCTCAGTAGCGTGTAAGTGGTGTGGGCGCCTTATATCGCGCTCGTGGAGCGCGCAGCGCAGTTACGCGCTACCCAGAGGCAGCAGAGGCAGCACAAACTGCTGGAGCGGTGCTACCTGCCGTTGACGCTCGCGCTCGATATCGCCTAGCCTGCATCTACGCGCGTCGCACCCAGCAGACGATATGGCACCATGTTGAAGCCAAAGGCCACGCGGCGGTTTTACTTCACGTTGGCGCCTAGCTCCTCTAGTCGAGATCCGCCTGTTCCGCTGGCGTCTTTCTAGGGTGGTCCGGCACACATTCTGAGGTGAGAGGCGGCGGGCTTGTGCGGTGCCGCTGTCGCTTCGCCAGAGCGAAGAAGTGGCTTGTTGAACTGCAGCCACTCGCAAGTTGGCGCGTCCCGACCAGCGGGCCTTGACTCAGGCCCTGACTCACGAGGCGTTCCGCATCGGACCCGACTCGGGTCAGTTTCTTACATCGAGCCCATTGGACTAAGCCTTCTAGTTGTTTTGAGTTTACAGGCACAAGATCGGAGTTAGTCCTGACTCCGGCGCCTGCTCCTGTCGTTCTCCACGACAGCCGAATTGAGCGGGGATCTGTGGCATCATCATGATGCTTTGGCTCATTCTAAGTAACGACCAGGGTATCCAATGGCAGTCGCTATCTCGACCAGATCGTCGAGTCAGGCCACGAGCTCACCCACTTACACAATGACTTATATTCTTGCGATCTACTGAACTGCTACGGCCCGGGGGTGCGACGCGTGTAGATGCCGGCGTGGCGAGATCGAGCGCAGGCGTCAACGGTAGGTCACCGCTTCAGCAGATTGTGCCGTGAACCTAATCCCGGTCAGCACGTATACAGACGCTAGTTTAGGGGGTGGTTTTGACATCCCATAGGACAGGAGCGTTTTAGGTCCGGGCTAGCTTCAATCTACTTACGGGGTCTGTGGACTCGGGAATCACACCCTAGTGGAACTGTGGAAGGGCACCGTGACGACAAGTGCGCCATCCCGGGGCGCCCACTGCAGCACAACGACCCCCCCCTTACCAAACGCGCCTAATTTTTGGTACATACCTTTTAACAAGTACCGTTTGAGGCCCTCTGGCCCTCAACACAGGCCCCGAACTCCCGCGTACACCCGCCATGGTAGCTGAGCAGGCCCCACCAAAAGTGGCGCGCTTGCGGCGCGATATTCGCCCGAAGCGCGTTACGGCCGAGAAACGCGGACGACGCATAGACCGACATCTGATGGGCCACTGCTGCGGTAAAGCATCCCAGATCGTCGGCGGCCACACAAACGACGATATCCGACGCAGCGGTGGCCTGATCGGCTCGAAACGACGTCAAAAAAGACGATCGCGTCGAGCTTTTTATGGTTTGCTCATTTTCTCGGCTCGACGGAGCTCATTTGCTGCCGCGTTTTTTGCATAGCGTCGTCCGGCTGCCGGCGCCCACGAAAATGACTGGGCTGCATGCTCCGAGTATACGATACGGCCAAAGCGCGCGGCCATACCAATTATATACTACCGTTCGTGCGGGTGAATGTGCTTAAACTCGCTTTTTTCTCGGAGGAACCTAGGCGCGTTTGGTAAGGGGGGGGGTCGGAGTGCTAGAACGGAGAGGTTATTTTTAGCTATCTTTAGCTAAACTTTCATTCGAAAGCGCCATCGTTGCTCCAAACGGCCAGCGTACAGTGCAGCCTGGATGCTTATACGTACTTACGACCCCCCTCGCGGCCGCGTAGGGCAGCCACTTGGGGCAACGACGGCGCTTTCGAATGAAAGTTTAGCTAAAGATAGCTAAAAATAACCTCTTCGTTCTGACGGGTTTAGCTCGAAGTGCGGCGGCGGCAGTGGCAGTGATGATCGATCGGAGGACGAAGGCTAGTGAACTTCCCTCGGGCGGCTGCCCACGTACATCGCCCTTAAGCCGGATCCTGGTCGCAGCGTCAATTTGAAAGTAAGCAAGGCGAAACGCGTGGCACGGACGCCAGACCGGCGTTTTTCTGAAAAGTACACTGGGCTAATAAGAAGAAGAAGAAGAAGAAGAAGAAGAAGAAGAAGAAGAAGAAGAAGAAGAAGAAGAAGAAGAAGAAGAAGAAGAAGAAGAAGAAGAGCTTTACACTAGCTTGGGCACTCCTGGGTGTCCGAAACACTAGCTCGACAATCCGTCAAACCCCGGCCCGGCGGGCCTCCGAGCCTGCCAGTGAGTCTAAAGAAAATCCCTGGCACTGTTCAAGTTGTATTTCCCGGGGTGCATACATGGGATAATCTACTAGTAGGCTGGTACATGACCGCTATCCGGCGGTCTAGCGGCCCAGCGGGCCGCCCGCGCCAAAGGACCGTACCCAAATTGCCACTGGTGAGATTTTTAATTGATAGCCGGAGCCCGAGTGGGGAAATTCGGCGTGTTGAGTCCCAGGCCGGCCTGGGGGGATACTAAGGACACAGCGACGATATGCTCCTCTTACCACCCCGCGCGTGCTTTAAGGTAAGGAAAACCCGTTTAATAAGAATAAGAGATTTGGTAAAAATGTGGCTAAATAGCGGTTTCCCGAGCAACCAAGCGGTCTACGTAGCTCACACGACCCCTTCGAGGCACCATGCCAACAGGTCTTGGTCGTGGTGCCCGTTTCGCACTTAGCGTACACGTCGTCGAACGCACCTAGTTTGACGCCCGCGTTTGCAATCAAAACATCATTGCACCAGAAAACCCTCCAGACCAGTCGTCTGTGGGCTATGGGCGAGCATTATATCGAAAGACGGTTAAGCTACGACCCAATTACGGATTTCGTGCCGGAGAGCAACACGCTGTTCACCAGCGCCGCGCCGCGTCCCGGGAGAAAGCAGCTCGTTTTCATCCGGCCTTATGATATATGCACCGACGCCAGCCCTCGCTGGTGTCTAACTGGGCCCCAGGGCCGCGTGCGCGCGGTGCTCTGCTGGGGCAGCCCGAGTCCTTTATTTGCAAAGAATAGCGAAATGGCCATAGTTACCGCCCTTGTTTACACGGACCGACCTTTGCGTAAGCCCCCCTGGGCTCAGGTGGCCCTTAGGAGGGCTCTATGAGCCCCCCGGATCAATGCGCGGGGTACAGGCGGCCGATGGAGCGAATCCCCACCGCGGGTGCCGGGCCCTTACCCCCCTTTATTAATTTATCATGCCAGTGATGAGATTATACTAGAAGTAACTTGAACTTGAACTTGAAGATTTAAGGTGAGTTACGGCTCCTTGGGCCGCCCGGTTTGATACTGCCCAGACTGTCGCTTCTAAGCTGGGGTTTTGTGACCCCCAAGGCGCCGCTACGTCAAATTGAAAAGTACGTGGGCCGCGGCGTGCAAAATGAACTAATAAGGTACCGGCACGTTTTAGCCTTACAGGGGGAATACTGCAGATATGTTGACCAAGGGACTACCAAAGGAGCGCGGAGCGAGGAAGGATGGGCAAAACCAGAGGTTCCTGTATATATTGCTCAACATAATTCAAAGCTAAAGCGGTTGAGGACAGTTTGAGAGCGGCTCATCTCCACCCTATTGTTTGTGCAGACAGTGTTCGATTACGGTGTTCGATTGAGATGGTATTCAATTGCAATCAACCTGTCGATCCGTAATTCTTATGAGTCACAATCAACAACGGGCACCTGATCTGAGGTTTATGGTACTCCTGTCGCATCATGTGATGCGGAGTAAGCATAGACGTGTCCCCCCTTTCTGCGCAGTAAATTTATTTCCAGTTTAATGGCATCAATTTCTTTTGCTTGGATTTTTACTAGTGCGACAAGCCGGCAGCGCTCTTCTACCTCAGAGTATGATAAAGCTCCAGAGTCTTTTTTGTTCATTGCATCATTTGCCGAGGATTTGGAGAAGTCGAGGTCTTTTTCGAGTTGAAATTGGCGGGCCGATGACGTTGCCACTTGAGTTAAGTAAGTTGTATTCTGGCAAGTTACGCTCCGGAGTTCGTCGTGGAGGAGCGTCTGGAGTCTTTTTAGCTTATTCAGCTGACCAGTATTGACTGTATCCATCTTACGTAACTTCCCATTTGTGGCTTGTTGGTCTAAAAACAAGCAATCCTCTCATAGGCTAGTTTAGTCGTAAAGACTGACCTTCGTTTATTCTTGAGTCACGCCCCAAAATATCAAGATTAATTAATTGCCCAAATCTGCACAAGAACATAAATATTTATGGGGACTCTATTTTTTTGACACTCGTGTCGTATTACTGAAGCATTTGAAGGTCAGTGCATTTACTGCGCAATTTAGAGGTTTCGGCTTCTAAGGTACCCTTGGCACGTTCAAGTCGTCGTTTTATTCTGTGCAGTTCAGAGAAATGAGTCTTTTCTCTCTTGCTGATAGATTTTAGAACAAAAATGCGAGTGTGTAGCTTCCCCAGGCAAGCCCTGGAGAAAAGTACAGAGTTCCCCATTTCAGCAAAGGGCGCTATCGCCAGTTCACTCGGGACAAGTTCACTCGGGACATTCATCTCTGCTTTTGGGTAATGGGTGACAATGATTTTATCGTTACCTACACTTCGGAGGGAGAAGACGTAGAGCTGATTCATATGCAATGCTATTGGCGAATAAAGCCTGTGCATTAGTTCTGGGTTAATATTTATGACTGAAGATAGCTCACTTGTTCAGTGCTTGCTGTTTTTTAGTCTGAAAGGAAAAAGTATCTTCGACATATGAACAAACGTCGCGTTGCATCTGTTTTTCTTGTTGTACGTGCCGATCATACGCTTTCTGAGCTCCATTAATGGCACACTTATTATCAGCAAGGATGTCCTCTTGATCCAGGCGTCTTTCTCGGAGCTCAATTACTTGCTCATAAAGACTAGTGTTGCAGCCAGCCGGGCAAGTATCATCTTCTTCGCTGTCTGAGTGATCGTCTTCTTCTTCAGGTTCGCTGTCCTCCCCTTCTTCGTTTGTCTCATCTTCGCTAGTATTGCCGCTAATGTTTTTTCTCGACCTTTTGAGTTTCTTATTAAATACCTTAAATAACAGTTTGTGAAACTCATGATGCTTAGGTGCTGCATTTAGAAATTCAGATAGAATTGCTTTTCCGTGAGTTTGGCATTTATTCTGGCTGTTTTTTTTTGCTGCTAGGAGTGAGAAGCTATCTGATGATGCTGTCAACGCATTATGCTGTTTCTGACAAGCAAGATTCAGGTTTGCTTTAATGGCAACATCCCGTGCCTCGTGTGTTTTCAATAATAATAGTTCCTACAAGCCCCCGTCCAATGAGAAGCAAACGCATCAACAAACCTGAAGCATGATCGTCAGTTTCATAACAGCTGCTTTCAAATCTGCTTGAAGAGGGATGTATTCTTTTCGTAATTCATTCAACGCATTTTCAAAAGCAAAAACATGTTTGTCAATTTTATGTAGAATGAACGACCGCTGGTGCCTAAGATAATTACATGAAATAAGATCTTCCTCTTTTTGGAGGCAAGAGTCTGTCGATCTAAGTGCCTCATTGTCCAGGAGACGGAAAACAGGCAGATTGACGGCAGATCTGACGCTTCTAGCCGCGATGACATTGCCGAGAGGACTCCCGTTGGACTTTGAATATGGCTTACTGGATGTCTCGGTGATATCACCAGAAAGAAATGAGTCAAGTTGGTTCTTTGATAAACCTCTCACCACATCTGGCCACTCATCCAAAGTTAGTGCAGGCTCAAACTCATCTATTACCAGGGAACTGGCTTCTAGGCCAAGTGCACGGCCAACCTCTCTCGCCTGATCTATCCCGTTGCGTAGTGAGTGAATCATTAGCCTCTTTACAGCACGTAAAGCCAAAAATCGTTTATTATATCTTAGTTTGATCGAGTCGATATTTTCCTGTAGCAACAGCATCTGCCGCCGTTTTTGTGCCGTGCTTATTTGCTGTGTTCGCGCAATTTCATATGAAGGATCAGATTTCATTTTGTAGCCACCAAGTTGATCTTTTGCCTGCTTGATGGCTTCCACGTCTCTGGAGTCATCCGTATCTGCTAAAGGGCGCCTAGCGGCAATTGCTACGAGTTTTGCTTGGCGATTCAAACGCATCAACTTGCGAGCCTCCAGAGTGGAGGGCCGCTTATCATTCCCGCCACAAACAACCGAAGTGCTTTCTGGTTCTGCCGTTTTCGCCTCATCCCTGGGCATCAAACCATTTGTTGCTATGCGCTCAGCCTCAGGCTGCTCCTCATGGCGTAGATTAGAATGTAATTGTAACAAAAGCAGTCGCATATCCCTATTTACTTGCGCTAGGCGAAATGATCCGACCTTTTGTCTTGATCGCAATGCCATAATTGTCTGACCTTCCATTAGGCTGGGGCCCATTCTTTGTAATTCCGTTAAATAACGACCTCTAAGCTTGCCCAAAAGAAGTTTTGAGTATTGACTATTGTACTGGCATGACTGGCGGACTTGTTCCAAAAGTTCATCCTCTTGCTGCTTCCATATGCGATTGAATTCGAGATCTATAACCAAACCACTGTCTTGCGTGTCATGCAACTGAAGTTCTGTGTCCTTCTTTTGGATTTTGGGAACGATATTTTCGAATTTTTCTCGTATGTGTGCTATTTCATTGCGGACTGCTTCCTTTCTTTTTTCCGCAGCTGCCCAGACTTCATCTCTTTGTTGCTTCGCTCTGCTATCTTCAAAAGAATAGGCACTGTCTGGCAAGTCAGTTGCCTGCAGATGAGCGGATTCCTTTGTCCTGTCATGTATATCACTTGAGATGTCAGATCTTGCTACATCAAATCCATCACAAGTAGATGGAGGCTCGGCTTCGGATAACACGAATTCGTGTGGCGCAAAATTGTCGATTCCCTTTCTATTTTCTGTGTCTTTGTTACAGGCTTGTGATTTCAGCTCCTTAAGCTTCAATTGCTGGATGACAAATAATCCATCAGATCCAACTGAAAGCACAAAAAGGCCGTCGTAAGACACAAAAGCACCATTTACGCATGCATCGGCATCGTGCGGCTGTGACACGACACAGAAACGTTCGGAGTGTAGATTTGGGTCGACTTGACGCAGAGAAATTGTTCCATCATCACTGGTTGTCACAACTAGAGATAAATGAATTTCGTAGTTAACAAAAATTACGGCCGCATTAGGCTTTGCGGCATTCATTCCAACAGGAAGAGACTCAACCAAATCATGCGTGCCTCCTTCAATCACATGAATTAAGCCACTTCTGGTTGTAAAGGCAGTTAAGATCGTATTGTTCTCGAAATATGCCGCACACGAGACTGGAGTCTCAGCTTCAAGTACACGAATGGCAGAATCTGAGTTTTGCGCGTCATCTATGTCAGAAGTAGCCGTATCTTCGTGACGCCACGGTATGTGAAGCTCGTGGACAGGACAGCACAGCTCATAAGTTCCGGATCCCTTCACGCCTAGCTGCCCGCTGCAATCAATATTCATAAGACGACCATTCGCAGCTATCAGTAACTTCAGACTATCACTCTGCCAACACAGCGAGGACACGGGACCACCAACATTCACAAACCCGACAGGCTCATATGGCAATTGTGATTTGCCAAGGTCGAGTTTATGAGTTTGCAGCAGAAAAATAATACCGTGAGCGCAGCCGGTTGCTAGATATTTCCCATCTGGGGACGCAGCAACTTTCGTGATGGAAGCATCGTGGGGCTTAAAGCACTGGATACAGAGCCACTGTGTTTCTGCGCGGTATAGTACGCGGACGACGCCGTTATCAAAGCCAACCATTAGCGTGCGGCATTGGGAATCCAAAAAAGCAGGTGCCCAGCACAATGATGTAACAGCGTGAGCATGAGCTGACAGGTACAACTGCCGGCGGGCTATATAGTCCCAGCAACGTACTGTTCCGTCAAATCCAGCGGTAGCAGCAAAATGGTCCATGGAAGAGACTGCAAGGGACTCAATTGGCCCAGCATGAAACCTACATGTATTGTTACTCTGTTCAAAGACGAAGCTGTGGCAATGTGACTCACGTTGTCAGGCAGGTTGCCGAAAGTTGGTTGGCGTCCGCACCCGGAACTAGTAACTTCCAAAGCTTACCATAAGAATCACGTATAAAGTAATGGGACCCATTCGCGGCTCCATGCAACATCCAGCGAACAGAACATCCAACTTCAGGATTAGTGATGCGAAATTCAAATCTGGGCTCCAGCACATGATCAATGGAAACATCAGTGTCTATATCTGCGTCAACTATAGATTTGGTATCCCAATATCTAACCCAGCCATCAGCACCAGCTGAGACCACTGAGTTCGTGTCGTCTGCCAACGCCAAAAATGTCACCTAACATTCAGCAGGTAAAAATGTGTGGTTGATTCTACATTCTTCTTACTTCACCATCGTGACAAGGCCTCGCAGAGCTGCGCATCATACGACATTTTATGAAGTGTCCTTCCCACAACAAAAGAGATCCGGACTCTGTGGAAGAAAGTATTTGATTGGTGGGTAATTCAACAAAAGAGTGAATGTCGGTCAGTTCTACCTATAATCATGGGATGAGTGGGCATAAAACCCAAATTTGAAGGGAGTGGGTACCTTTCCGAATTTCCCTATGTCCCCTTGCAGCTTCAGCCCAGTGAATGTTGATGCCATTTTCCAAAAGCGGATATGTCCTGTTCCTGCTGTTGTCAACCGGCCATCATTTGCAGTGGAAAACTTGACACTATATACTTCTTGACCAAACGCCTAAGTTACACGCACCAATTTGGATCCTCAATCCATCAAATCTACGCACTTTGCTTTGAAGGAGCATTTGTTCGTTGTTCCAATCCCAAATGCTGAGCATAAAATCAGGTGACCCGGATACTGTCGCGAGTTTCCCGCCACCGCTAGAATACGACATGCAAGCGTAGCTTCGCACGGCTCCATTCCGCAATATTTTAATTAGATCAAGACTAGGATACTCATAAACACACAACTTTGGATCTTTTCCCTTTTCACCCACTGTGAAGGATTTGCGTGTGGGATGAACTGCAAACGAACCGACGCCAGTCCTGTCGATTCCGAATACATACCTTCTCTTCATAGAGGGCACGAATAGAATGACCAAAGCATTTCCTGCAGCATAGGCAATGACAGGTTCGGGACTATCCTCCTCTAAATACTCAAGATTTGCCTTCCGCGATATATCCATCCCGAACGAGTGATACAATCGAAGTAGCCCCGAGCTCAATTCGAAGCCGCGGCGCCCGGTGCATGCAGCTGCGCGATCGTAGTACGGCACCATTGTGGCGTTATACAATCTGGGTCACGGTCAAGATATATAAGAAGCAGTAGGATAAGTTACTAGGCAGCCCGGGCTCTTGTTAGCTAGCCTGAGCGCGCCGTAGGCTCCAAACCCTAACGGGGTGACACGCAAACACTTACCGAACGCTTACTTCCAAATACTTACGAAAACGCCCCGAACACTTGCCCCGAACGCTCAGGCACGGCGGTGGCCCGGGCCGGGCACACTGGCATCATGATTGCCAGTGCCAGTGAAACTTGAAGACATGTTTGGGTTTTACCGGCCTAGCGCCCAGATACCCAACCTAACCGACCCGGGCCCCCGGGGGGCCATCGGGTGGGTAGATTGGGCCCGGGCCGACGGTCGTATCCGAGTCCCATAGTAGGCTCTGATGCGACCGTGACTTGGTTAACCGCGTGCGCGTTCGGAAGCTCCCCTCCCCGTTCGACGCGGGACGGGCTTTTAGACGCCTCCCGCTTGAGTTTGGAACCCGCGGCCACGCTCAGCGGGCCTGAGGCTGCGCTAGACAAATGTAAAGTGCCACTGCGGCCGCTCTGGACCCCCTACGGTAACATGCCTCAGGCTTTATTTTGGGCCAGGGAGGTAAGTATCATAGTATGCACATTTACAGCTTGGTGATGGCGACTCGGACTCGGATGATCGACTCGACGACTATAAGTTTTGGGGGGCGAAGAATTTATTTTTAAATTGAGAAATTCTTTCTAATAACCGTGGCCACGACGAACGGGATATTCTTCCCAGGCTGCTGACTCGACCATGACTCGACTCGGCGTCTCGGGGATTTTTTGGGGGGGCTGGTTGCCGTCTGGAATTGCCAAATGCAACATGGGAATTTGCCAGTGCCATGTTGACCCGGGCGCCTCTGACTCGGACCCGCATCGACCCCGGGCCACGACTAGCCGGCCCAATCGGGGACTTGCGACTAGTGGGGTGGGTCCGAGGGGCCACTCGGGGCCTTCAAGTTGCATTCCTACTAGTACCTCCAATTCAGTGGTGCAATTATAACGGGGTTTTCGGGCCTGGTGCTGCTTCTGCAGGGGAATAACCAATCAAGTTAGCCTCCCCGGGCCTAGTGCCTATTCCCGTCAGCCTGAGGCTATTCCCGGCCCTTATCCTCAACATCCCTGCGATGTGTCGGTAGCACCGAGCTGCCGGCATATTCAAAACCCTTAGCTTGAGAGCCGCCGCGGCTCACTGGTACGGCCGGCTGCGACAACGGGTACGGCAGCTATTCAATGAGTGCAGTCACGGTTAGTTACTGCCTGCTAAAAATCCAATGGCCTCGGGCTCTCGTGGTCAAAGCCCGGGTGAATGAACCGCTCAGATGAAAGAGCCCTGCGGGCCGGACTCGGACTGAGGCTCGGATTCAAATTTCATCGACCCGGACCGTGACTCCGAGTCATGTAGTTGGGGGGGGGTAGCCTGAGCTAGTTCTGAAGCCGATGGACCCTGTGCTTCGAATTTAAGCTGGTTGGGTTGCCTCTGAAACTCGAATAATAACTCGAGTGATGTGGCCAGTGTAGCAAGGGCACAAGTCACGATGACGCCGAACCCGATTCCACCGCCCTTGAGCTTGGGAGGAAAAAAGAGGGACCGAGCTCGGAAGAGAAGGCCCACGGCAAGCCTAACCTCGTGGGAACCCGCGGAAGTCCTTTTTGCGCTGCAAGACCAGGCTGAGGCTTTCGCGCTACGTGCCAGTGGGTGAATTATATTCTGCTAATTCTTGCGGCTAGGGGCAACTGAACCGTTTCGAATCGAATTAGAACTGTCATATTGTCGATGAGTTCAAAAGCGCTGGGCCTTGGCCGAAGTTGCCCCCTGGGAATGTACTTGTGCCCCTAGTATCGAACTCCTGGGTCCTTGGGGCAGCTATTTTTGCAGTTGGCCAGTATATTTAGTGGATATGACGAGCCACCAGTTGCCTTCAGTTCTAGAATGGAATCACATGGTGCGACTTAAGAGACTCAAGAAATTTAATTGTTCCTCTTGTTTCGCCTCGAGTCTGTCCAGTGCACAGCTATACAATTAGAGCGGTCGATTCTTTTGGTCTGTGGGATCCTGGTGGACCCCCTTGCACAGCAAGCAGATATACACACCACTACTTTTTGACAGATTATTGCCCTATCCATGCCAGTCTCTGAGGAGCTAGCTACTGTCGCCACCATCTTCACATTGTCTGAATTCATGTAACTTACTCAGGGATGATCGGTAACGAAGATATGCGTATGCACAGGCGCACGTCTCTAGATGCTGGGCCCTCCTGGCTAGCACATCACCCAGGCTTCCGAACTTTCCCCCAGGCACAGATAGCCGCATAATCTCTAGCATTGCCTTGGTGGTGCTGTTCATAACTGAGAGTAGGAAGTACCTCAAGCCTGACGAATGAATCAGAAGTTTCTCATTATTGTCACTGATACTTTGATTGAACTGACTATGCTTGGCTAAAAACATGCATGTTTGTCGAGATACAACTGATTTTTTGTGGATAGCACATGATTTTTGGGATACAGGCTCGGTCACACGAAACCGCTTCAGGGCTCGGTTATATCTTTCAGTCGCAGCGACCGCCTTAGGGACTGGCTGCACCCATTCAAGGAGCTTAATAATCTCCCTTTGCCAGGAGGTTATAGACCGCAAATTTGGTAATGTAAAACTAGAGCAATCGCTTGTGGTCTTCTTTGAAACCCACCAAGGACTAAGAGCATCCAATAAAGTCCAATTGTCAGAAACATCGAGAGCAAGGTCGGCGAGTGGGATAGCTACTGGATGCACTGTGTTATCAAACAGCCCGATCAAGGAAGGTATCATGGAAAGATGAGGATGTATTTTTGAGCCGCCTCCAAATCGCCAGTCAGTACCCTGCAAAGTAACCCATTCTCTTTGCTTGGGTGATGCGTTTTGTGGAACGATAGAGGGTTCAGTGAGTATCACAATATGTGAAGGAGCAAGAAGTGGACTTGCCCCTATGTGTTTGTTGCTGTTGGCTGATATAGCTGGGAGTGGGTCAACTGGGTCAACTTCAAATATACTTTTTAACATGAGAGGAGAAGATGGACAAGCGTCGAGGACATAGCTATGGGTTACTAGGAATGGATCCAAGAGCCGCGAGCGTACGCATCTGGACACTAGCCTCGGCGGTAACGCAGCCGAACAAACGTCAGCATTGTGACCAGGTAAATGGGCTTTGATCTCCTCCTGAAGCTTCCAGACTTGCGAAGGAATATCTGCTGCTTTGACGTTATGTTGTGACTGAGCAAGCACCCATTTCAAACTACTGTCTGCATCAATTAAAGTGCACTTTAGCTGCTCTGAAATAAACTTGGCCACCACTCTCTGTGCGCGTGCCCGCCCTTGCTGTCGTAGAACCCAGACGCGACGTGGAGTCAGACCTCGTGCCTCAACAAATTCATCTACAACCTCGACGATGCTGCCAACAAGCCCACATTTAAAGGGGGTCCCTGCTGGTGTATCAGTCGCCTGCTCAAATATGCCCCCGGCAATCTGAAGACCAGCACAATCCAGTGCAAGCACAATGCTTGCGGGGTATGCGAAGCACAGCTCGCAGCCTTCTAAAGGGTCCTTGAAGCGGCGACAAAACTCGGGTCGCGATACATTATTAGGCACGCGACTGTTATCTTCATTAACTTGCTCTGACTGCAATGTGGAACCCCCTACAGCACGTCCAGCACGATTGTGCCACTCTCTGACAAAGGCAAATGCAATGTCCTTTAGGCTAGCCGATCGTGGCTCACACGCGATAAGATACGGCTTCGGAAATAGTTGTGAATCTGAATCAAGGAGAAAGCATATGAAGGTGCACAAGACACGAACATGGACTGAGGGTATCATGTTCGCACCTGACGCTGGTAGCACCATCAGATTAAAGTTGTAGGCATCACGAGCAAGTTTGAAGAAGCTTTCTTCCCCGGCGCCATAGCTGACACCTGCTGCAATTACGCATGTATGCAGTGTTGGCCCTTCCAATCGCATGACATGCGCCTCTAATGCCATCAATCCTTCGCAACTTGGCCAACATCTTCGATCAAGATAAGTATCCTCCGATGCCCTCACGCTATCGCCGGCGTGATAGTTTTCACCGAGAAGCGGGCATGATCCCCAACTCAGAAGATTAGATACCAATATTAATCTCTGCGGTCGTGATCGTTTCGCTTCCCGCAAAAGAACCAGGATCGCATGCATATCGTCTAGTAAGGACAATGAGGGAGGCTGGGGTGCAACCCAGAGCAAAACGACGTCTGCATCCAACAAGTCCGACGCTTTGGGCCTTAAGCCACTGCCAACTGCTGTGCCAACAAAGTGATATCTTGCCGGCTCGAGGCAATTGGGGAGAACATCTGCGAGCAATCCAGGAGGACCAAAATGAGCAATTTTAACAGGATCTACCCGCTTGCAAAGACTTGGAAGGGTCGACAGGCCCATGCTGCAGACGCGCCGTTCGCCCGGCCCGGCGCGGATGATATATGTAGGTCTAAGTTGCTTTGCCGGATGGGCATTAGGCCGCCTATAAGCCGGGGCCGGGCCACCTGGGGGCCACTAGTATCCATCCGTACACCTAGAATTTCGTCCAAACACTTACGCCGAGCACCAGGCATATTCCAGCTTATTATGGCCGCTAGCTAAGCCTGAGCTACCGACTCGGAGTCGCTACCTCGTCGGCGCTTAAAGGCAGCGCCAGGCAGCCCGAAGGGCCGCATCTGGGATGCGCGTAAGTGGTATGGGCGCCTTATATCGCACTCGTGGAGCGCGCAGCGCAGTTGCACGCTACCCAGAGGACTCGGAAGCACAAACTGCTGAAACCGTGACGGTCACGGCCCGGGTGCAACCTGCCGTTGACACTCGTTCTCGATCTCGCCACGCCGGCATCTACGCGCGTCGCACCCAGCGGCATTTCGGTAGATGGCAAGATTATAAGCTGTTGTGTACTAAGTGGGCTCGTTGTCTAACTCGACAATCTGGTTGAGTTCAACTTAGCGACAGCCATCATGTCACGGTCACCAGCCGTTACTTAGATGAGCCAGGGTCCGACGTCAGTGTCACGGTAACTTGGGCGAGTGTTACTAGTAGTACAGTTTGAAGTTTCAAGTTGTAGTAAGTGCCATCGGATTCTAAGCCTGAGTGCTTAACGGAACTTGAAGTCCATGGATCATGAATTTCTATGTGTTTGGGCGGTTTTTGGTAAAGTTGGATTCGTCACGGTCACGGTTTTTTGGCAAAAGAGCCTAAGCCTGAGGGCTAAAAAATGAGTAGTCGGGTTTTTGCTAAAAACGCTATTGAGCACTGCTGCGATCACGCATTACGCGGCGTTGAGTAACCTAAAGTGAGGTAAAGTTGCCAGTGTGCGCCCAGTTACAGATAGGTCAGCGCTAGCCCGCTGTATCAATTTTGGACGCGAGTAAAGTGAGGTAAAGTTGTGCGCCCAGTTACAGACAGACAGGTTAGCGCTAGCCTACTACGCTTTAATTTTTTTAATTTTTAATTTTTTTGACGTCTAACTTAGCCACCAAGTAGTATAAGCGGGAGGGGGTAACCTCCGACTCGGAGTCTTTAACTACGCCACGGCAGGTTGTCAGACCTGCCACGGTGGAGTGACAAAAGCGCCACGATGTCCTAGCCACTCACTCACCACTCAGGCTGCGACGCCGGAGAAACCAAAGCTACAGTTACGGTGACCATTGGCCTAGGTGCATTAATCTGCACATACAAATCAAATATCTAGGTCGGTTGCCCGTCCTATTCTTGCACTGTGGCCCATCCACCGGAGTCCCGGATTGCGTTTAAATTTCCAGTCACGGCAATCCCACTATGATTAGAGTGAAAGGTATCACGGGACAGTCGGACAGCGAACCGGAAGCAAAATGTGATAGCGATCGGTTATATGAACTTGAACCAGCAAAGAAGATAAAAGCTACCAAGCACCACTCATAATACCATCAATTTTGACTTGGCCCTCCGTAGTGGCTTCTGGCGGCGTTTAAACTGTGATGAAGAAAGAGCAGAAACAGCGTAGTATGGACTACTCTTGTGTATCCGAAATCCAAATACACGAGGGACCTGAAAATTTTTAGTGAAAGAGATCCCTGGGAGTCTGAGATAACTCTGAAAGCAACGAAGCACTGCGAGTTTTTTTTGGGAATACACTCAGGGAATGTTAGCATGAAGAGATGAGGAAATGTTGTTCCAAAGTAGGCTCCATCGATCGAAGCTGATCGTGATGATCGCGGAGTGAAGATATCATGGCACATGGGACAAAAAATGTGCACTGTGTAGTTCCTTGGCACATCTGACCTAGGAGGAACGTGATTAATAAACAAAACAAACAAACTTTTTTTGGGATATTTATTTCTCAGAACTATGCCGACCAATGGGCAGTGCAGGCTGTCCTGAACAAAACGCCCTGGGGCACTTTCCAAAAGATGCTGAGGTTAGCTTTTCGTACATAGCCTGCAAACCTCGATTAGTAATGATGTAACGAGCATGAATTAAGCCATATAACATTTCAGCTGCTGATCTGTGTACAAACTAAATTAAATAAACGCCAACATGACGCACTCAACAAGCTCTTGCTGTTCTTCTGTGAGTGACTCTTCAATTGCCATCTCTACCTATTAGGAGACACGTGACTAACAACCTGCAAGGGCGCTGGTTTGTGCATCGAGGATCATGTCAAGAGCGTAATCATAATACGGCACAAGCGAGGAAAGACCAGTCAAATTGAAGTCATCTTGGATATATTCTTCATCAACTTCACAAAAAAATTCGTTTCCACGCAAGCTCAAAAACCAGGATATCCAAGAAGAGTCTTCCTCGGAGGCGGATACGTCTTCTTCTCGCTCATCATCGTCAGCTTCGACTAAGGAAGTTAAATCAGCGGCCGCGATATGATCAGCTAGCAGCGAAGCATCATCTTCACCCGCTTGGGGTACGTCCGGAAGGGCGCATTTATCTGGCTCCATCTTAGACCGGTGGTGGCTGCAGGGCTTGCCCGGCTCGTAGCGATCCCGGAGCCTTTGGCGATCGCGAGCCTTTAGGGCCGAAACGGACCCTTATTAGAGGCCAATGGCCAATATTTATAAACGCCTGACCTACTCTACTAAATTCTGCACCAAATAAAGGAAGAGGTGAGGCCTCGAGGGGCGCCGTAAGAATCGGACGTCCGTTGGGTTTTATGTTGCGGCTTTCGCGTGCGCGCCACACGGGCCAAATTACGGGAAAGTCGCGCTAGTTCGTATGTTCCTTATGATGTCTGTGGGCTGCATGCAAATTTTGGTGGGCCAGCGGCACCGTCACGCGGAGAAAATGGGCTGCGATTTTGGACCCCGCACCTTAAACCCGTCACCTATATTAAAACCCGTCACCTATTTTGGGAACCACCCTTTTCTTCGCCTTACGGGCCCCAGAGTGTACATGATCGTACATAGGCGGGGATTCGTACCCTCGTCCGCGCCTCGAGACCCTTCTTTCGCTCGCTGGGGTGATTTTGGTCGACTGCGACGACCGTCTCGACGGTCCCGTCCGAGACACATAATACGGCACTATCTCCAGCTTCTCGAGCGCCCGAACGTGTCCGCAGTGTCCGGGGGTACCCCACGCACGTGCCCGACCCATTGTCGCGGCGCGGGCATGCCATCTGGCGATTTATGCCACATCGCGCCGCGGGGCGGTTCGCCGCATATGATCTCAGTGACGGAATTGGTGCAGATAGCCGCCACAGCGCGTTCCACTGGCTTCGGTACCTTCTCAGGCAGCCTCGGCTCCGCAAAAAGTTTTCGCAGGGGGCCTCGCGGG
>Ga0114994_10000298_pt1 | contig 31924 bp, 18 predicted proteins | sample ArcticOcean_MG_C_9_FD_87043 | JGI IMG/M metagenome (GOLD analysis project Ga0114994, IMG submission 87043) | Marine microbial communities from western Arctic Ocean - ArcticOcean_MG_CB2_152 | ecosystem: Environmental > Aquatic > Marine > Oceanic | place: Arctic Ocean: Canada Basin | collected...
AAAAGCCAACAGTAAAAGCGACTCCGCGCCCGGTTGCGGCGCCGACGACGCAAAAGCCAACAGTGACACCGCGCCCCGTAGCGGCGCCGACGACGCCGCAGCCCACGCTGCGACCGACAGCGAAACCGGCGCCTGCGACCGCGCGCCCGACGCCGCGCCCGGCCACGACGGCGCGCCCGACGCCCCGCCCCGTCCAGACGCCGCGCCCGACGCTCGCGCCGACGGCGCACTACGACGGGCACCACCTGACGGATGCCACAATCCGCCAGGCCGTGAAGCTGTGGATCGAGGACAACGGGGCCGCCTTACAAAAATACGGCCCCATCGCGGAGTGGGACGTGTCCCAGGTCACGGACCTCTCCTACTTGTTTTGTGTCAGGCAGAAAGAAATGCAGGGGAACAAGGATTATAAGCACTGCGTGCTGCCGGACTACGCGCGGACCTTCGACGAGGACCTCGGCACGTGGGACACGGGCCGCGTGACGAGCATGCGGGGCACGTTCTCCTTCGCCCCGGCGTTCAACGCCCCCATTGGGGGGTGGCGCACGTCCCGCGTCACGGACATGGACGAGATGTTCGCGGGCAAGAAAAGCGACGGCGAGGCCACGGGCTTCGACCGGCCCATCGATGCGTGGGATGTCTCCTCGGTCAAGACGATGAAACGGATGTTCAAGGACTGCGCGGTCTTCAACCAGCCGTTGCATAGTTGGCGAACGAGCTCCGTGACGTCGCTCGAGGAGACGTTCAAGGACGCGCAGTCGTTCAATCAACAGTTGCCGTGGGACGTGTCGCGTGTCACGAACATGGCCGGCATTTTTAGGGACGCGGCGTCCTTCGACCAGGACTTACGGTGGTGCGTTAGTAAGGATGTGGGCCTGGGCCTGGCCTTTTCCATGGCCCCGTGCGAGGCGTCCCAGTGCGGCGTGCAGGTCGAGGGCAACTGCACCGCCTATTCCTCTTCCCACCGCTCGAAGGCGGAAAGCAATAGTCCGTCGGCCGGCAGGGTGATCCTCATCCTCTTCCTGGCATTAGTCGGCCTCTGGCTCCTGATCCGCTGCTACTTCGTCTACGAGCGGTCCCAGTCCCAGCCGGTGAGCGATGCGCTGGAGGCGGAGGCCCTCGACTGCTACCGGCGCTACGGGAACTTCGTCTCGGACGTCATCGTCTTCGTCCAAGAGCGCTGGGCGGCCCTGCGCGGTGAGGAGGACGCGGGCCCGGGGCCCTCCTACGAGCTCCTCGAGGAGAGCCCTGATGGATTTTGACGCGGTCATCCTTTGTACCCCTTATCCCCGTGTGATCTCCCCCAAGAAGTAAATAGGTCATCGTAAATTCACCCCTCTTTCTTTTTAGTGTACATAGGTCGAATTACGTGCCCGGGGTCTTCCCCCGGGATTTTGATCGCGCCTTCGGAGGCGCGGGCGCGGGCGCGGCGCCCCGGGTCCTCGCCCTCGCTAGTGCGGGCGCGGGCGCAGGTACGGTGCGACCTCGGCGGGCCGGCGCTGGCGCGGCGGCCTTCGCGGGCGACGCGTTCGCGCCGGAGCGATTCGGGCGCGCCGGTGCGGGGGCCGGCGCAGGAGCCGCCGACTGACCGGCCCCGCGGCGCGCCGGCGACGGCGCGGCGTTCCTCGCCGGTACTGGGACCTCGGGCTCCTCCGGCAGCGCCCCGAGCGCCCGCGCCGCGTCCCCGCGCCGCAGCCACGCCGCCGCGTCGTTCCCGCGGGCGAGCTCCGCGACGGCCGCGCCGCCCAGGAACCGCCGCAGTTCGCCGTCGCGGCGCGTTTCGGCCTCGGCGAGCGTCTCCGCCAGCTCCTCGATATTAACCGAATCCTCCTTGGCGTCGTCGGCGGACAGGGACGTCCGCCTATTCACGTCCTCTCCAAAGCCGCTCAGGTCCACGGCCGGGCCGCCCTCCCAGCGCCGCTGGTTCGGGTTGAACGTCATCGACAAATCGCCGGCCGACCAGCTCGCGGCCCGCCGCGGCCGCAGCGACGGCCCCCCGAAGCCGGCCGCGGCCGCCTCGAGCTGCGCCTCGCAGAAGCCCGCGTGCGGGTCCGCGGACGCGTCCTCGGCGTGCCGCGACAGGATCGGCGACCGCTCGTCCACCGAGTCCAGGCGCCCCGTCCGCTCCGGCGTCGCGACGCGCTCGACCCACATGCGGCCCGCGAGCTGGCGCAGGAACGGCGTCGCGTACGCGTCGGCAATGGCCGCCGGCGCCGTCATGCGGCGCCGCGGCGCCGGGGCCGGCGGCGGCGGCTCGTCCGCCTCCGGCGTCTCCGGCAGCGGCGGCGGCTCGTCGCCGGCTTCCGAGAAGCCGGCCGAGGGCGGCGTCGGCGGCATGGCGGGTTGTGCCTTCCGCGCGTCGCGCTTCAGTGGCGTCGAGGGCGACTTCACGGAGGCGCGGCGGCGCGTCGTCGCAGCGGGCGCCGGTGCCGCGGCTCGGCGGCGCGTTGTTGCGGCCGTGGCCGCTGGCGCCGGCGCGGGTGCTCGCCTTCGTGTTATCGAAGCCGCGGGAGCAGGCGCAGGCGCCCGCGAGCGCCGAGGTTGACTCGGAGCGCCAGAGGCCATTGTGCTTGCACTGCCTTGGTTCGCGGTTCGCGGCACCAGAGGTCCTGGGCGCCAACACGGCTCCGACCGATCGCTGACAAGGTGCCACTAGCCCAAGGAGATGCGCCAGAGCAGGCCTGACGTCGACGCTCGAGACGGTTAAATGCACGGGTTTTGTACTATACGGGTTTTTTAGAGCAAAATAGCAAGTTTGCAAAAAGAAAAGGAACAGGCATATGGGATATCGGTCGATGACATGACGACCTCTCGAGGTCGCACAGCACAGCAGCGATCATCCTAGGCTGCCATAGCCAAAACTCCCTCCAGTGCTACGCAGGGGAGCAACAAGATGCTCCAGTACTGCCGCTTCGCCACCCCGCCGGACGAATTCGTGACCGCCCTCGCCGCGCACGCGCAGAAGGTCGCGCTCGGCACCGCGCGCGGCACGCTCTGGATCCTGGACAGTTTGGACGGCGCCAGTGCGCCGGGCGTGCGCATCGAGGCCCACGGCGGCGGCGTCCGCGATCTTTCCTGGGACGTGAGTGGAAAATTCGTCGGGAGCTGCGGCCACAACACCATCGCCGTGCACGGCCGCAAACTCAACGAAACATGTGATCTGGACGCCAACAGCTGGGAGCGATTGAACGACCAGGCGTGCGTGGGCGTATCCAGTGTAACCCTGGACCCGCGCTATGGGGCGCCGGCCCGAGCCCTGTACTGCGGCGACCGGGTGGGCCGCGTGGAGAAGCGCGCCAAGGGCCTCGTGGCCACCTCCCGCACGACGGTGGACGACAGCGACGACTTTGAGGTGACGCAACTTCTGTGGACGGGCGCCTTCGTGGCGTGGATTTGCGACGCGGGTGTTAAATTAGCGCACGCGGACACGGCGACGCCGGCGGCTTTTTTAGCGTGCGAGGGCGAAGGCGCCACGGCACTCACCTGGGCGACAAATGACGATTTATTGGTTGCGCGCGGCGACACGGTCCGCCGCATCGCTGTTCAAATAGAAGGTTGGGACGAGGAGGGCCTGCCTATGACCCAAGCATCTGTCACGCACACTTTCCGGACGGACGTGGTTGTACTACACATCGCGCCGCACGACGCCGGGCACGTCTGTCTTCTCGGGGAAGGCGGCGAGCTGCAGATTTTGAATAATGACGGCGACGTGGTCTCGTCGGACGCGCTCCCTCAAATCACTTCTGGAAAACTCGCGTCGACGTCTACCGAACACTGGAGCCGGGAAAACTGGCGTTTACTAGATGACCCCACGCTTAAAAACGGGTGCGCGGGGACCGCGCCCACATTATATGTGGTCGGGGAGCGCGTGATCGCCGGCCGCGTCCGCGACGGCGACGACGTACTTGACCTGTGCTTGGCCCAGGGCGACACGCACAACGCCCTGCGCATCGCGTCCTCTACACCATTGGTGCGGCACGAGCTTCATTCCATTGCCGCGGCGCACGTCCGGAAACTGTTGGCGGACGACCCGCCTCGTGCGGCGGCCGTCTGCCTCAAGTTTTGTACGAACCTCGCAGAGTGGGTCGCGGTCTTTGACAATTATGACCAGTTACCCGGCTTCGCCGTGCTGCTGCCCGCGTCGGAGAAGCGGCGCCTCGCGCGGAGCGTCTACGACGACGTGCTCGAGCGGCTCGCGACGCGGGACGGCCGGGCGCTTTTAGCGACAATACGGGCCTGGGGCGACCCGACTTGCGTGGACCCGCCCCTCTACGACGCGTCGATCATGGCGGACGCTTTTACAACCACACATCCCGAGGCCGCGGCCGAGCTCTTTGTCTTCGCGCGACGACCGGAGAAGGCGCTCCAGACACTGTTAGACGTGACGGACACGTCCGTCGCCAATGAAACGATCCGGAACTTGGTCGAGGACCACGGTTTATTTGATGACGTGGCGCGGAACGCCCAGCGCTTCGTGCGCGCCGCGCGGGGGGCCGCGGCCCTGCTCTTCGCGGCGCACCCCGACGTCCTGCCCGTCGATGAAATTGGCGAGCAGTTGGCGGGGGACGACCTGAAGTGGTACCTCCTCCTCTGTTTTGAAAAGCTGCCCCTTGTGTTCCGCGCGCCCGAATTGGCGAAGTGGCACGACGCCTTCGTCGCCTTACACGCGTCGACCACGCTCTCGCGCTTTTTGCGCACGTCCGTGTTGTTCGATAAGGATAAAGCATTAGTGCGGTGCCGGGCGCTGCGCCAGTTCCGGGACTGTGCCCATGTCCTCGGGTTGCTGGGCCGGGCCGGCGACGCGTTGGACCTTTTGGTAGGGGAGGGCGACCTCGCGGGGGCCGCCCTGCACGCGGCGTCGTCGCCCGAAGCATTGAAAGCGTACGCGGCGCGCGCGAAAAGAAACCCGGGCCTGATCGCCGCGGCGTTGGACGCGGCGGCGGCCGGGAGCGGCCTCGACCTTGCAAGTATCCTCGGGCCCTGCGTGGCGGGGCTGGAGGTGCCGGGTCTCCGCCAGCGGTACGTCGGCGTTCTCCAAGCGAAGCGCCTCGACGTGGCCATCGCCGACGCGGCGAACGCGTGCGCGGCCGTCGACGCGGAGCTGGCGTTCGAGCGCAAGCTGCGCGTCGCGTCGCGGGGCGTCCTCGTCGAGCCGCCCTTCGAGTTCGACGCGGACGGGAACATCCTGATCGAGCGGTGGAACCGGTACTACTAAGCTGTTGTTTGTGTAGATAGATCTTGCGGTCGTCGAGCCAATTTGCGTGGGTCGTCTTGCTCCTCGATAGCGCTCGGCTGAGGTACTAGTACCCAGGATTTTCTCGCTAGTATCTTACAGCCGCTACAAGCTCGTAGAGCTTGCGGTTTCGTCGTCCCCAGCCCGTGGTAGGCTTCCGTCCCCTTGCCCGTCAGGGAAGCCCCCGGGGAGCACGTTGCTGGGCCGCTAGCGCGGGTTTCACTGAACATTCCCTAGCCCATGGGATGAGATCGGCGCTCTCGCTCACGCCAGGGGGCTGCCCAGGCTTAGCCGTGGCCCAGAGCCGCTCGCAAAGAACGGTTCACGAGCTGCTTCATAGCGGCAAGCGGCAGGAAAGCTGCAAAAAAGCGAAGTAGAGGGTTTGTGTGTGCAGCTGCCATGCGGACTGGGAGCTGCAACATAGCGGCAGGGGAACTCCTCGGCGCTGTTGGGGTGTTCGCGGACGTAGGGTTTGTGTGCGCGTCGCAGCGTACAAAGAAGGCGACTGAGGAAGCGTGGATCCTCCTTGCTAAAGAACGCTTCGGGCAATGGGTTGTCGACCCGTACAAAGATCTGAAGGGGTCGGAGGAGGGCTACGCGAGCTGGCGCGAGATGATCGCAGACGACGCGAAGAAGCTCGGTATGTGGTGCCTCGACGTGTCGGGCGCCTCGCAGCGCAACACTCCGGGAGCCTCGTCTGAGGGTCGCATCCAGCGTGTGGCGATCGACGGGCTCGCAGACGGCGAACTCGTGGCCGTCGTAGAAGGCTACGGCAGAAACCTCAACGACGGGTTGGGGAGCGTCCTACATGCCGACGGGGCCCGGATTCCTCATATTAGCGGCACGGCTAGTCAGCCGGGCACCAATAAGTTCCAGTGCACCTTGCGGTCGAAAAGCCACCAGATTTGCCGCATGACCTTTGCTTCTCAAGCTTCTGCTCGCCGAGCGACTAGGGCTGAACGCGATACTGAACTCTTAAGGCAGCAACAGCCAAATCATCATGTTAGGGACCAAAACGACCAATGGCAGCTCGTTGCTGGCCCGTCCCCGCAAACCCCTCTGCCCGAGTGTTATGATCACTCGGGCTGGGATACATCCAACACCTCGCCTTCCAGTACCGTGACCCGCAGCAACAATCAATCAGCGCTCAGTTTCTGCGCAAGGACCCCGGGCAGACCTGGGACGCCGTCTTCCGCGGGCCGGGTCCTCTCCCCCAGGGCGCGTCACGCCGGAGATTCGTGCCGCGCCCGCTCCCGTTTCCAAAGGCCGAGCGAACGCCGCGCGCGTCCTGGTAATCGCGCGCACTGTGGCGCGACCAGCGGTCCCTGTGGGGCCCATCACCCCCTTAAGTCCCCCTCGCCAATATTGCATCCTAATTATTCGTTCCCCCAAACAATTTCATCGAGGAGCAAGACGACCCACGCAAATTGTGCCGGCGCCTTGTCGAGCCGCGCTTGCGTTGCCAGCAATTTGGCAAGCCCCCCACGCCATCGACGCGGCGCTATGCGGGGCTGAAAATACAAAACACCGCATTAGGGGGTCCTCGCCAGCCACCGGTCCCGCTCGCGCAGTAAATGGTCCTCGGCGGCGGCCATGTCCGCGAACTCGGCCTCGTCCTCGTGGTCGTAGTTCAATAGATGGCACAGCCCGTGGATCACGAGCATTTGCACGCGCGCCTCAACGTCCGTGACGTGGTTCATCGCGTGGGCGACGCCCGGCCCGGCCAACTTTGTGTCGGCCTTCGCGGCCTTGCGCGCCACGTAGGCCACGGACACGACCATGTCGCCCAGGTTGAGCTCGTCCTCGTCGTGACGATCAATAGTTCGCGGCGCGGCCCCCGGCTCCAGTTCGTCGTGGAACGGAAAGCTCAGGATGTCGGTCGCTTTCCGCACGCCCCGGAACTGCGTGTTGTACCGGCGCACGGTCGCGTCGGTCGTGAGCCACAACCCGACGTCGAAGGCGCCGCAATCCATTGATTCGAGGAGGTGGCGCGTCAGCGCCTCGAGTCGAGCCACGTCGATGGGGTGCGCGCGCTGCGTGTTGCGGATGAGGACCGTGCCTTGGCGTTCCGGAGTGGCGCTTGCCGCACGGCGCAGCGTCCTCGTGCACTTCGGTGTTGTGGCTGCGACGCGCAGCAGCGCGCGCGTGCGCGTCGCGAGCAGCATAGCAAATGTGAGCAGGCGCATACGGCGGCTGCACGGTGCAGTGCTTGCGCGATGCGATGTGAGCGATCGATGATATGATTCCTGTTTGATGTACTCAAAGTTGCCTGCACCAGCACTTGCTTGCACGACCCGGAAGCACGCCTTGAAACCCGTGTAATATGTATTATGTACAGGTTTCGGGTTTTAGGGAATGCCAAATATCAAAGACGCGAGAAAGCTATAGGTTGGAGAGTTTGCGCAAAGGAGCCGCGACAAACGACCTTGACAGGCGACGCAAAGGCCAAACGCATACGCCGCCGGCCCACGGTAAACTTAGACCGTAAAGTATGAAAATCCTCCTCCTCATCACAACCCACCTAAGCCTCGAGCATGTTGCGTTCCTCCGGCGGTGCTGGCCGCCGGCGACGCACAAGTCGTCGCTCCTCCGCAAGGCAGACGCTGTTGTGTACATCAACGGCCACCTCTCGCGCAACGCGACGCGGGCCCTCGCGGTCGCGTTTCCGCCCGTCGACCGGATTTTCTCGTACCAGCGCGCCGCCCAGATGCCCCGGGTCCTCGGTGGCAATCCCATGCGGAGACAAACGGGCGCGATGCTCGGTCTGGACGCCGCCGACCGCGAGCAGTGGAGGGCCGGCTACGACTGGGTTATGAGAATGAACCCGGACGTCATCATTCGCGACGACACCTTCCTGCTTTCGGCAATGGCGCGCAGCGACGTCGACGGGATTTTTGCGAACTGCCGTGGCAAAGCTGAAAACTTGATGGTGATGACCGACTTCACGGCCTGGCGCCCGGCGGCGGTGCCCGTCGGCGCGTTTCGCCTGCCGGCGGGCCACACGACGCAGTGCGGCGAACGGGACGCCTGGTACAAAAAGCCGATCTGTAACGCGGAGAGGTCCACGACAGCCGCGTTCCAAAAAGTGCTCGCGTCTGGCCGGTACGTATTGCTGCCCAACGCGAAGGACGGCGGGCGCGACTGTCGCACGAACGGACGCCGCTCGGGCGTCTACCACGACCACGAGTACGTTGGGCGGTGCCGGGCCGAACTCTCGCGCGGTGGAGCCGGCGCCGCGACGGCGGCGAGTCGAGCCGCGCGCGCCCGCGACCGCCCGAAATTCGCTCCGCCTTAGCTCAACAAAGGGCCGTGTGTGGTTTCTAGTCTGTTTTCCTTCCAAGAGTGTGTAAGACCCTCCGGAGGTCTCCTGTTTAAATTGTCAACGAGATTTTTACTGGGCGTTGCGCAAGACGGGTTTTTAAGACGGGTTTTTTTTTTCACTCAGGCGGCATTTTTGCCAAGCACGAGTAGGAGACGCTACAACCCGACGGTCGCTCTCGCGTCCGCATCGCTGCGGCGTAGGCTCAACAGCACTGGTGCGTGCCACAGCCTGCTAAAGTGCTGCTCGTCGCGGCGGCGTAGGCTCCCAACAGCACGTACCAAAGCCTGCTAAAGCGCTGCTCGTGTCCACTGTGCGGTCGCAGCTGATCGACGAAGAGGCAATATGACCAAGTTCGTCCCGCCCCAGTGTGAGCACGTGCCCCCCTACCAGCACCCGGCGCTTTGTTTCAAGCCGGAGTGTTTGCACGGCGGCCCCGCGCCGAGCGACGCCATCGAGGACTTTTTGCGGGCCGCGCACGCGTGCAAGAATCAGGCGGGTGAGGCCGTGCGCACACTGTTTATTACCAGACAATACAAGGGCGGCATGGCGGGCGCCGCGGCCGACACCGCGTTGATCGCGGAAACGGATCTCCGGGCCATCGCCGCGTTCTGGGCCGACGGTGATCACCAGCGCCTCCTCGCCACGCCGGGGGCGCTCCCGTGTCTGTACGCGTGCGCGGCCGATTCCTTGCACTTGGCCCACAGCGCGGACGCGCGCTTCTTAGCGCGCCTCGGCGCCTTCGTGGAGCACCCCCTCAACGAGGAAGCGTTGCGGGGCGCCGGCCGGAGCACAGCAACTGACTGGGCCTGCGCCAACTATTTGAAGGCCAAGCTCCCCTGCGGCTGTCTGGATCGGCTGGCGTCCCTGGAGCATTGCGCGGGCTGCCTCAAGTACCTGGACCCCACGAAGCAGGCCATCCAGGCGCGGGTCTGCGGCTCCTGCGCAAAGGTTGCGTACTGCGGCGTGCCGTGCGAGTCCGCGGATTGGCCGCGGCACCGCCTCGAGTGCCCGGGCCGGCCCTCGCCGGCGGAGGTCGCGCGGCTGGACACGGAATTCGTCGCGACGCGCGACGCCGCAATTTCCGCGCGGGCGAGCTACGAAGAGACTTACGGCGCGGGCAGCGAGTATCGGGAAGACCTAAATTTGTAGTTGAGTTACATGTCGTCTACACGAGCCCGTCGAAGTCCGGCATTGCGCGTTTTGACGCGCGCTCGACGTCGAGCCCCCAGGCGCGCGCCTTCGTCGAGATCGTCGACGCCTGTGGGTGGCAGCCAACGTGGCACCGGACGACGATGTCCGCCGAATTGGCGAGGGCCCACCAGTCGAGATACGGCACCTGCGTGCGCATCGACCGGTAATCTCCCTGAACGTTTGAAAGAATACTGGACGCCGTCGTGGCGACGGCGCGCGAGTGGCCCATCGCCCGCGCCTTCGTCAGGGCGTCCTTGTCGCCGAGGTGGTCGATGAGGTGGGCGACGCCCGGCGTCCCGATGATGAAGTCCACGGCAAGCGTCGCGTCGGCGCGTCGCAGGTGCTCCGCCAGGTGCTTCCTGACTAACGAGCTCTCGGACGAGACGAAGACGGGGCACTCCGCATGACCGCGGCAGAGGCTCGCGATCGCCTCCGCGATGCCGGCCCAGTAGGCCTTGATGGGCGCGCTTTTTAGCCAGGCGGTGACCTGGTTGTTCGTTCCGCGTTCGCTCGCGCCGAGGCTTGCGCGGTCCTCGATCGTGCGGAGCTGGGCGCGCACGTGCACGGCCGCGACGTAGATCGGCGAGGACGGCGGTTGCGTGAGGAGCGTCTCGAGCCGTAACGGGTCGCCGTCCCAGCCGCTCCGGAGCTTCGTGCGCGCTCTCCGGAAGCCGATGCCCGGGCCGCGGATGAGCGCTTGGAGCGCTTCTCGAAAGCCACAGGGCAGGGACGTCTCCGGCTCGAACGACAGGCTTCCGGTGTAGTTCGACTCGCGGTCAAGCGCTCGTTTCACTTGGAGCTTGCCCGGGCGGCAGTGCGCCGTCGAGACGTTGAATCGGCGCGCCGCCTGCAGATCTTCGAACCCGTCGTAGACGAGGCCCGACCGCACGCGGCTCGGTCTCGTGAAGCCGGTCTCATTCGCAAAGCCGAGCGTAAAGAAGCGTGACAAATCTCGAGTTATGGCGTGGTCCAGGCCGACGAGGATCGTTTTTTTTCGTGATTGCGCCTTGTAGTAGAGGTCACCAAAACCAGCGAGGACATTCCCGAGCCCCACGCGCGGGTGGCCTTCCCAGGCTACATAGTGACCTTGCAGATGGAGCGGGAAGCGGATCCGCGACCGCAGGCCCGCGTCGAGCTGTCCGCGTACCGCGGCAGCGGCGGCGAGGGCGACGATGCTCCGCCGGACGGACGTCATCGTTTCTTATTCAGAGGCCGAGGAGGTACTGCGCCAGTGGGTACACTACGAACACGACCGCGACGACGGCGAAGAGGATTCCGTGGACGTCCACGTTGGGGAGGTTGATTTGTTGCCCGTAATTAACCTTGCGTTCTCTTTTCCAACCCGCCTCCTTTTTCTCTGAGAGGGAAGGCGCTCTCACCCTTTCTCCTCTAGCCATCAGGTCGAGTTGACGTAGCCAAAGGCCAATAAGACACGCGTGATATCGCCGCGTCGGGCTAAAACCGCTCGATAAAACCCGTCGTGAACCCGCACGAGTAAACCCGAACGTCGACAGCGAGCGCGAAGCAAGAAAAAAAAAGCCTCACAAGCGCGTCACGCCAACGACGTAGGGCACGCAAACGAAGTAGCAGACGACCGACGAGCAGCCGCAGCAGCTGAAACCATGCCCGGCGGGAAGTACGCCAAGGCGAACCGGCGGCGCAAGGAGGAGCAGGGGGCAAAGGACCCGGAGCGCGCGTCGCCGGCGCCGAACCGGCAGCAGAAGCGCCAAGGCAAGACGCGCGGCCAGGTAGTCAAGAAGGACCCCTGGGCCGCGGCGCTGGCCAAGGCCCGCACCGCGGCGGCCAGCGGCGCGGATTTGGCGGCGGTCCAGGCGCCGGCGCCGGCCTTGGCCCCGGCCCTGGTCGGCGCACAGGGCGCGCAGGAGGCCATGCGCGACGGCCTTGACCTCACGCCGGTGTGGATGCGCGGCCGCGACCAGGCCGACGTCAGTGACGACGGCATCTCGCTGAGGGCGCCGAAGCCGCTCAGCGCCAAGACCAAGATATTACCCGCGCACGCGCGCGCGTCCTCGACGAAGACGTCCGGCGAGGGCTCCTGGGCCGGCGGGGACTGGACCTGGCTCGCCCAGGGCGGCGGCGCGCGCCAGCCCACGCTCATGGAGCGGTTAGCTGAATTACCGGAGAACCTGCCGGGCGGCCCGGTCCCCGACTACTACAGTCACGCCGGGCGGCCCTGCTTCCCGGGCGAGGAGACCAACCAAGACCTGCGGGACCGCTTCCGGAAGGACCCGACGGACAAGGTGCCGCCGCCGCCGCCGCCGCCGCCGTCGCCGCGCGTGCTACAGAAGCCGCCGAAGCCCTCGCCGCCCCCGAAACCGACACCGCCCCCGAAGCCGACGCCGCCGCCCAAACCCTCGCCGCCGCCCAAGCCAACGCCCAAGCCGAGCCTCATGAGCCGCATGTCGTCGTCGGTCTTAGGCTCCAAGGAAAAAAAAAAGGACGACCTCGTGGAGGAGATCGAGGAGATGCTCACGGACGACGACGAGGCGGCGCCGCCCCCGAAGCCAAGTCCGAAACCGCTGCTGCCGGCCCAGCTCCTCCGGCCGCCTATGCGCCAGGCGCCGCGGCCGGCGCCCGTGCCCATTAGGCAGGGCAACACCGTGCTCGTCTTGGCCGACATGAACGGCACGTTGTTGCACCGGTCCAAGACGAAGCTGAGCTGCCGAGCCCAGCCGGTCTGCGAGGCCAACAAGACCTTTTATTATGCGAGACCGGGCGCCAAGGATTTGGTGGCCTTTCTATTGCACGCCGCCCGGACCACGGAAGAAGGCCGGAGGCGCGTCGTCTTCGCCTTTTATACCAGTATGCGGGAGGAGAACGCCCGGCCCATCGCGGACTACCTCACCGGGGGGCGACGGGTGGACATCTACGAAAGGAAGTTCAACAAGCCCGACCCCTCAGGTTCGGAATCCTGGGACACGATGCGCGACCTGCCCATGGTCTGGGGCGCCGTCAAGCCGAGCTCGGCGCGCGGCTTCACCGCGGAGAACACGGTCGTCATCGACGATACCTTGCGGAAGATGCGCGAGCTGCCGCACAACGTCATGGTCGTGCCGCCCTTCGAGGAGCCGGCCGTGCGCAAGGACGACGACGAGGCTTTAGATTATGTCAAGGCGTACCTGGACATGCTTCTGGACGAGGAGGACGACGCCGTCCCCGCGACGCTCAAGGCGCGGCCGTTCCGGGCGGGGTTCCTATAACTAGGTTTCGCAGTTCTCTCGCATCATCGACAGCGTACAGGGTGTGCGATGTGTTACGGTGCTAGGACTGTTTGTTGTTACGGTGCTAGGACAAGTGGGCGGGGCCCGGGGGGGGAGACACCGCGCGTCGCCGATTTATCGGCGGCGGGCGCGGGCCGCGTCTTTCTTAATAGCTAGGACTAGTGCGCTCTTGAGTGCGGGTTTTTCGTGCGGGTCCTTGTTTAGTTTTTTAGGCTGCCAGGCGCGGTTAATGGGCTCGTGCGCCTGTGCGCGGCACTAATCTGCAAATCTGAGCAGGCAGAACAACTGTAATATCAATTTAAGCGAATTTTAAGGCTTGGTGAGCTGCGCGCGGCAGCCGCGCACGAGATTGCGAGGACGCACCAAACTGCTCAGGTCCCTTGCAACCAGTGGCGTTGCCACAGCAATATTTGCGTTGCCATTGCAAGATTTAACCTTAATCTCTAATTAGAAGCACATGACGCGAAGCTCCAAGCGCAAGGCGCCCGCCGCGGCGCCGGCGCCGGCGGCCAAGCGCCAGACGCGCGGCGGCAAGAAGGAAGAAAAGCCCGCCGCGAAGCCCAAGCCCGCCAAAGCGAAGCCAAAGCCCGCGAAACCCGCAGCGAAGGCCAAGGCGCCGGCCAAAGCGCCGCCCAAGCCGCCGCCCAAGCCCAAGCCGGCCGCGCCGACGCGAGCCTCCACGCGCAAGCGCACGCGCGGCCAGAAGGACGAGGAGGCGACGCCGGCGCCAGAACCTGATGCGGAAGAGGATGAGGAGGCGGAGGAGGAGCAAGCCGAGGAGGAGCCCAACGAGCCCGACGAGGAACCCGACGAGGAACCCGACGAGGAACCCGAGGCAGCGCCCGCGCCCGCGCCGCCGACGCGCCGCACGCGCGGCGGCGCGCGGGCCACGCCCCCGGCCCCGCCGCAGCCGTCGCCCGCGCGGCCGGCGCCGGCGCCCAGGGCCCCGCCGCCCGCGCCGCCGCCGCCGCCGCCCGTGCCGGTCCCCACGCCCGCGGCGCCGCCCGCGCCGGCGCCGCCACCGGCGCCGCCACCGGTCGCCGCGCCGCCGCCGCCGCCGGTTCAACCGCCGGTCGCGCCCCCGCGGCCTGTACAACCCAAACCCGCGCTCCAGCGCCCGCCGCCCGTGTCCACGGCGCAGCCGCCCGCCCAGGAACCGCGGCCGACGCCGCGCATGGCGGCCGTGGTCGCGCAGTCCGCCGGCGCGCCGCCGCCGCCGCCGCCGCCGCCCGTGGACATTGTCACGGCGAACACGCGCCCCGCCGACCTGAAGAACGTGACGCCGCGCATGGCGGCCGTCGTGAACGCCGCGGTCCAGCCGGCGGCGCCGGCCGCGGCGCCCGGCCGGCCCGGGTTGCCGGCGGCCTCGGAGGTGCAGCGCCAGATGAAGGCGCTGCAGTTGCGGTGGAACACGGCGCTCGGGAAGTTGAGAAGGCTGCGGCGCGCCGGTTCGTACCGCGGGGCGCTCCCGACGACGAACCTGGCGCCACGTTTGAAAGCGCACGTGGACTTCTGCGTGGACGAGGCGCGGTGGGTGGCCCAGGACATGCACGAGGAGCGCAAGTGGAAGGTTTCTGTCGCCAAAGTATTAGCGGCCGAGGCGTGTCACGCGTATGCTTCCGGAGAGTGGAAGGACCCCGCCGGTAAGTTACAACGGCGCGAGGCCGAGGTCCGGGGCTTCTGCGACGCGCTAACCAGCCTCTCAGAAAAGCACAAGGGCCGCGTCGTCTTCGCGCAGCGCTTCGGCCAAAAGGACGTGACGGACGCGCTGGCCGCGGCTTTAGCTAGAGGCGACGGGGCGCGGCGGGTCGTGTGCTTTGGCCACGAGTCGGAGCGGCGGTGGGCCGTGGCCATCCGCGCGCACGGCGCGGATGTTTGTAGTAGCTACGATGGAGTACCGAAGGACAGCCGGCCCCGCGTCATTCTAGCGAGGGGAGATGACGCCCGCGTCCACTACGACAGAGAAGCTTTGCGCCAACGGGCCCGGGACGACGCCGAGGCGAACGAGCGGCCGCCGCCCGTGTTCGGGAGCGACGCGCCCGATCGACGGGTCGTCGCGTCGCGGGCGGCGCGGGAGTGGAGCCTGGACATCGTGGACGTGCGCATCCCTAAGAAGGACACGCGCGGGCTCAGCGAGAGCGTCCCCACGTCCTATTTGAAGGCGTACAAGTCCACCGCTACTTCATCCGTTGTGGTGGCCGACGCGCCGTCCGGCGCGAACGAAGTGAGATCCTGGGCGAGATTGGAAGCTTTTTTGAAGAAGAAGGACCTGGAGGCCATTTTGAAGGACCTGGACGCGGAGCCGTCCCTGGCCCGGTCCAAGTTGGAAGCCTCGGTCCAGAAGTGCACGTTGGCAAAAACGCCCGTCACGGTCGTCAGGGCGCACCCCCAGACCTGGATCGCGTGCGCCGCCGGCGATAAGCAACGGCGGCTGTACGCGCGGGCCATGGGCCGGCCCGACGTCCGACGGGCTTTAGCGCGCAAGGCCACGCGCTCGGACGAGGCTAAGGCTGTTGCCGCGGCTTTAAGAGTTTTAAGACTCGCGACGAACGGCGACGTGCAATCCTGCGAGGCCGCGCTGGATGGGACCGAAGATCGGTTTGACGCGCTCCCCCAGCGGGAGTTGGGGACCTTGCTCGAGACCTCCACGAAGCTGGAGGCGTTGCGTTCTTTAATCAAGTCGGCGACCAAAGCGAAGAAGAAGTGCTGCGTTTTGGCTGCGCAACCGGAAGCATTAGATTTGTGCGAAGAAGCGTTGCGGGACCTCACCACGTACAGCGGCAAGACGCCCGAGGATCACGATCGCACGGTAGCGGCGTTCAACGGCGACGCCAAGGCCACGGTCTGCGTCCTCAGCGCGCGCGCGTACGCGGCCTACGAACCCCGGAAGCCCCCCAAGGCCGACGTCCTGATCGTCTTCGACGACGACTGGATGCGCTCGGCCAAGCGCTGCCCCGTGGACTGGCTGGCAAGGTTGCAGCAGGTCGCGTCCGAGCTTACGACCTCAAAGAAGCGTAAGGCGCCGAGTGCTGTGGAGGCGTACCGTCTGGTCTTGGTCGATTCGCTCGAGGCGGCGACCTTTCGCTTGTGCGAGCACGCTCCACAAGCGTCGGCTGCATTAGATGACGTGCGGGCCGCTTTACCGGACGGTAAATTGCGGGCGATCGCGGTGTGCGACGAACGAACAAGTATCCCGGACGGGTTGACGTTGTTGGCCGGGTCGGCGGTGGCGCCCGAGGAGGCGGACCTGAGGGTGTTCGGCGGTCCGTTATATGATGCGCCGGCGCGCCGTAGAGCCGCCTCCAAGCTCGACAAGGCGACGCGGCGCGCGGAGCTAGACCGGCTCATGAGACGAAGGGGCCACCGCGCCCCGTCCGACGTCCTGTACAAGGCGGACCAGGACATGACCTCATCAGATCCGCTCTTCTACGAGTGTGTAGAGGGCTGCGGCACGAGCGGCGGCGTCTTCGCGGCGCCGTCCCTGACTGGGGACGAGCCGCCGGACGCCTACGACCTTGGAATTGCAAGATTACCATTGAGAGATAGCGGGAGCGTGCTCCACCGGCCGGACTGGCTGCGGGCGTCGCGCGTGGAGACGCTGAACCGGCGCGTGCGCTTCGCGGCCTCGGGCGGCGCGGCCATGGGCCGGCGGCACCAGCGCAAATATAGGAGGCAGGACCCGCCGCCCTGGCGCAGTTCCAGAGATGCCACGAAGCCTAGACATTGGCAGCACGCCCCGCAACTCGGGGCAAGAGGGTTGGGCGGCAACCCGAAGGCCAAACCGCCGCCCATCAAAGTACCCCCTTTGCCGCCGCCGCCGCCGCCGCCCGCGCCCCCGAAGCCCGAACCACAGGTGGCGCCCAAGCCGGAGACCGCGTCGCGCCGAGCCCACGCCGACTCCTTAGCGGGTCTCCCGCCGCCGAAGAAGGAGCAAAATGACCCCTTCGAGAATCTCCGGAAACTAAGGCCGGAGGACGTGCGCGCGCATTTGGATTATTCAAGGTGCCTGCAGCGGGTCTGGCCGAGAGCGGAGCAGTGGGCGTCGCGCCTACCGGAGGTCAACGCCGGCAAACAAAAGGACTCGCGGCCCCAGGACGCCAAGAGCTACCTCAGTTATCTGGGCCAGTTCAGCGGCCAGGTCCCAGAGAACGTGGCTAGAAGTCCGGGGGCCTACATGCATGTCGAGGACGGGTCGCTAGGCGCCAGTCAAAGTGAGGAGACGCTCGAGCACCGGCCGGACCGCCGGGTGCAGCTCGCGCGCTTCGTGCAGGTGGTGCGGGCCCACGAGGAGGTCGAGACGAAGAAGCGGGCCGCGGTCGAGGAGGCGTGGGCTAGTGCGCCTGCTCCTACTGAAACCGAGCCGCCGTTCAAGGACGACCAGGACCTCGACGCGTTCTTCGCGTCCAGGAAGGTCCAGACGCCATTGCAGCGCTTCGACGCCTTAAGGGCCGACCAGGCTGCGAAGGCCGCGAAGAAGGTTTTGGACGACGCGGAGCACGCGCGGCTTACTCAAATTGATCGGGCGGCCGCGGACGCCGCGGTTGAAAGTGCGAGGAGAGGTATCTTAGACCGGCTGGACGCCCAAGAGGCGGCGTTCGCGGCCATGGCGCAGCTGCGGTCTCAGGGCATCGCGCTGGTCGGCGCCGACGTCGTCATGGCCGACGCGCCACCGGTGGCGGCCGCGCCGCCGCCGCCGCAGCCGGTGCAGCCGCTAGCATAACAAATTGCATTTATACTAGTAGCAACGGACGCGCCTTGTTGTGCATCGTATGTCCACCTTTCGGGTTGGAGCCGGGCCTGGGCTAAAACTTACTATATACTTGCTGTCGGACACTTACTGCGCCTTCGTCATTTTAGACTTCTGGCATCAGCTCGACATCGTCAAAACCTGTTTTAGCAGATAAAAACCCGTACTCTGTCAGCAAAGCAAAAAGGTCAGCCAAAAATCGGCGCAGCTTCGCCTAACGCTGCAGCAACTACCGTTCGTGCAAACGCTGCAGCAGTTACCATTCGCGCAGACGCTGTGCAAACCGTGCGCGGCCACCGATGCGCGCAACCGCTGCTCTGCTCATGCTGCATGCAGCGAGGGCGCTGCGCTGCGCACCGCGCGCGGCGACGCGGCGGACGCTCGCGCGGCGGGTAGCGACGTCCGACGAGGCGATGGAGCCGGGCATCGAGTCCTACGACGCGTTGAAGAAGCTGGCCAACGAGTTCATGCAGCGGCGGAACGCGGGCGACCTCGCGGGCATCGTCAAGGACCTGGCGCCCAAGGCCGAGGTTTATGGATTGACGGGCGCCAAGATCCAGCCGGGCCTCGAGGCCTTATTTGCGGAGAAGCCGGGCCTGCAGCACGAGATGCTGGAGGAGCCGTGGCAGCTCGGGAGCGACAGCATCGAGTACCGCTTCGCCAAGAGCTGGGACGGCGGCGTGTGGAAGAGCTTCGATCCCGAAGAAGACCGGGACAAGGTCGAGCGGCTCGTGTTCGTTTCCGGGAAGCTGGTGCGCGCGAGCGTGGAGGAGGTCGGCCGGGGCGGAACTTCCGTTTTCGCCGAGGACTTGGCGACGGAACTGCTGCGCAAGCTGGGGGACGACCCCGACGACCCCGTCATTGAAACGAAGCCCAAAAAGCCTAAGAAGAAGTAGCTAGTTAGTAAAGGCGAGCGACGCGGCCACATCCGTGGGAACCTCCGTGAAGCCCACGTCCCGGGCGAACTCCCGCACCTTCTCCACGTATAGCTCTTTCTCGGCCTTCTTCAAAGGTACCAAAAATTGGCCCGTCTCGGCGTAGACGCGCCCGCCTTGCTTCACTTTGCCTGTCAACAGGGCGATCTTGTCCACGCTCATGACGGAGCAGTCCACGACATCGAGCGGGGGCAGCTTCTTCAGCCAGGGCTCGAAGTCGCCGCATAAAGGAACGATGCGAATGCCCTCCAGGGACTCCACAATGTTCTCGGCCTGTTCTAAAGCATCTCTATCTTTCCGTAAGTAGGAGCCTAACCCGGAGAAGACGTCGTTGGCCCGACCCAAAGCGTACCGCTCGCCCTTCTCCGTGGCGTACAAGTCGGCCAGCAAGTTGTACATGGCGAGCTCCGTCGCGTTGTGGCGCCGCCGCTCCGTCGCGTGGCCCGCGTCGATGACCTCAAAGAGGCCCGCCGCGTGCGGTTGGGTCCGGTCGCTCGTATCGATGCCCAGGCCGCAGTAGGGCCCGACGCTCATGTCGCCCCAGAAGCCCTTGATTTCCCGCTTCTGCCCGCGGTCCTTCCCTTGCTTGAGTAACCCTTCCACGTACGATCCCAGCGTCCGGTTGGGCGCATCGTACGTGCAGTCGCCGAACTCGAACGCCACGCCCGTTTCTCGCCATTGTTTGTATTGTTTCAAGTGGACCAGATCCGCATCGCCCCCGGCGTCCTTAAACCCAAAGCGGTAGTCCCAGTCGAACGCGCCGGCGCGCGCGTCGTACCGGCCATCCAACAAATGCCTTAACCTACGCTCCCACAGGTCCTGGATGTTGAACGGCTGGCTGGGCTTCCAGGAGAAGAAGGCCGCCTGCATCAGATCCCGTTCGCGGTATTTCAGTTTACTTAGATCAACAACATCCGCTAACGGTGATTCGTCGTCCCCACTTAAAAAGTCCACTAACTCATCAGCTAGGCGCCCGACATACGCTTCCGTGCGGTTCTGCACCAAAGCATTGCCGTAGACCTCCAGCCAGGCCGCGCACCGCTGTCGCAGGGGCAGCTCCCAGTCGAACGCGACCCTTAGCAGTAAGAGATGCCTTGCGAGTTGTTCGGGCGTTCTTTCGTATAGATACAGAGTGATCTTGCCCATCTTCTTGGCGTCACCGAAGCGCCTCCCACCAATAGTCCTTAAAACACTTCGCAGGTCGGACGGACAGGCCAACAAAATATTGATGTCGTCGCCCTCGCAGGCCGGCAGCGGGTCCAGCAAATCGCGCGCGGGCGACCAGCCCCACAGCTGGTTCGAGCCCAAAGCGTCGGTGCGCGCCGCCGCGCCCCACACGACGCGCTCCGTAGAGCGCTGCATGTTCGTTTGTGCTGCCATCGTGCTGCCCTTGGGTCGCGGTTACGGATGAGGCACGCGCTGGTGTGCTCGCCCAGCGGCGGCAGCGTACGGCTGTATTCGAAAGCGCTGCACCGATCGATTCAGTAATCGAAATCGGCAGCCCCGAGGGGCCGAGGCCAAGCCAGTTTGGGGCCTGGCCAGCCGGGACAAGTCGGATTGCGGGAGAGACTCGTGGCGGGCGCGTCGAGCGTGCGTGGGCGTGGCCATACGAAATCGTCAAAACGGGTTTTCTGGCACCGGTTTTGACAAGCAAGCCGCGCCGCGCACGCATACGCAGCGCACTTCGCAGCAGGACGCACACGTCGCATACGCATCGCACGCGTCGCAGCAGGGCTGCCACCGTTGCAAACTCGAGCAGTAGACAGGGAGACACCATGAACGGATTACCGGATGGCATGACTGGCGCCTCCGTGGCCGATTTGGGCGGCCTAAAGGGCTTCACGGCCGACCCCAACGAGCAGGCCCAGGCGCAGCAGCAGACACAGCAGAAGGCGGGCATCCTCAAACAGATCCTGCACCCGGACGCGTTACAACGGCTCGGCCGCGTCAAGCTGGTGAAGCAAGCAAAAGTGGAAGCACTAGAAATGAAGCTCATCCAGATGGCCATGCGGGGCGAGATCCAGCGCCAGCTCACGGACGAGGTGATCGTGAACATGCTCGAGGAGGCGGGCGCCGAGCAAAAGGCCAAGAAGGTGGTGCTCGCGCGCAAGGCCCTCGACTCGGACTCGGACAACGACGACGACCTCTGGTAGGGCGGGGATAAGGGCTGTTTTTTGTATCCGACTCCTAGATCCGACTCCAGGCCTTCGCCTCGCGAGCTCGGGTACGCGGGACCGCCACGGGTTTTTTGCCCAGCTGCCGATTGCTGTTTTAGGGCGCGACCACCACTTTGCACTTGCATGTATCCGTTCGCGCTGCTTCAGGCCATAAGAGGCGCATGGGATAAAGTCGACAAGCTGCTCGCAGAGGGCCGCGGCGGCGACATGAACGCGATTGATAGCAAAAGTAGGTATACGGTGCTAGACTATGCAGCAGAGGCCGGACGAACGAGCACCGTGCTTGCGCTGGTTGCGGCGGGCGCGTCACTCGAACCTCCGCGTAGTGATGCTGAGCGCTGTTGGACTCCTCATGTTGGCGTGCCGCGGCGGGCACCATGAGTGCGTAGAGGCCCTTGTGGAAGCAGGGGCGCCCGTCAATACCATCCTGCAAACATGTAGCGGGACGGCTCTGACTTGTGCGGCGGAAGAGGGATGTTTGCGAAGCGTGCAAACTTTGCTCGCTGCAGGCGCTATCGCCACTGCCCCGAATGAAGCGTGGCCGCCGCTGCACGCAGCGATCTGCGGCAAGAGCGCAGAATGTGTCAAAGCAGTGTTTAGGGCTTCTGCACATGCTAATATAAATGCGACGCACTTTAGCGCCCGATCTCCGCTGGGTCTCGCTATGAGTGTTGAAATGAGTTGTCGGTCTGGGTCTTACACCGGCGGTAAATCAAATCCTCGCTTGGTTACTATCCTACTACGCGCCGGCGCGCAGCTGCCGGCAGCCGATGATCGAGGTTTGTTGGAAGTGAGGGTGAACGCGATAAATGAAGGGAATTTAGAGGAGTTGGAGAAGCTCCTTGCCTACCTCGACGCCGTGCGCAGCGCCGGTGGTATCGTGCGATACGAAAACTTGCGCCGCGCGCCGTTCGTCGCCGCGCTGGCGCGCTGCGGCGGCTTCCCCATCCCCGGCGACACGATCCCCCTCGTCGCCGCGTTCTGGGTCCGGCGCGCCCTCGATTACTAGAATATGTTGTTAAAGTGAGTCATGTGCCTACTTGTACTTGCCCGCGGCCCACCAGTCCGTGAGCCGGTCCATGGCCGCCGCGACGGCGGCCGGCGCGCCGCAGTAGGAGATGCGCACGCGCCGCCTCCCGATCGATTCGTCGAACTCGAAATCGACGCCCGGTGTGATGGCGACGCCCGTGTCGTTCAGCAGCCGGAAGCAGAGGTCAGGCGCGTCCGTGACGCCAAAGGCCATGAGGTCCACGTAGACGTAGAAGGCGCCCTTCGCCGGGGCGATGTGGTCGGGATCCACGCCCATCTTTTCTAAAGCATCCAGGACGACCTGCCTGTTCCGTTCGTAGACCGCGACGTGCCCCTCCAGCACGTCGTCCACGTCGTCGAACGACGCGGCCGCCGCGATCTGGCTGATGTGCGGCGCGTTGATAAACAGGTTTTGCTGTAACTTTTCAATCGCACTTGATAGCGAGGGGTCGTCCTTCGGTAAAACCAACCACCCGATGCGCCAGCCCGTCATGCTGAAGTACTTGGAGAAGGAGTTGATCACCAGGGCGCCCTCCAGGTCCACCGCGCTCGCCGACGTCTCGTCGCCGTAGACGATGTGGTGGTAGATCTCGTCCGAGATAAATTTCACGCCGTTGGACTTACAGTGCGCGGCGAGCGTCGCGAGCTCGTCCGCCGAGAGCGTCGCGCCCGTCGGGTTCGACGGACTCGAGAGGATCAAGCCCTTTAAATCCGCCGTCACGTCCGCGGGCGTCGGGAAGCCGAAGCCGCTCCTAGGGTTAGCCGCGTCGCCCGCCAAGGCGACCGGCGTAACACCTAAAACTTTCAACACGTTCCGGTAGCAGGGGTAGGCCGTCGAGGGCACGCCGACGAGATCGCTCGCGTCAAATAGGGCCAAGAAACTCAGGATGAACCCCGCGGACGACCCCGTCGTCACCACGATTCTAGCAGGATCTACCGTGGACCCGTGCCGGTCCAGGTACCACTTGGCGATCTTCTCCTTCACGGCGGGCAGGCCGTTGGCCGACGTGTACCCCAGGGCCTCGTCGCGAGCCAAGGACGCTTCGGCCGTCCGCCGCGCCGTCGGCGGCGCCGGCGTCGAGGGCTGGCCGACCTCCATATGTAATACGTCCGCGCCGCCCGCCTCGAGCACGTTCGCCGCGTTCAGCACCTCCATGACCTTGAAGCCGGCGACGCCCTCGCCCCGCGTCGACGAGACGCCGCGACGCGTCAACGAGACGGCAGCGGCGCGAAGGGGGCGGAGGAGGAGCATGGTTGCAACTTGCACTTGCTGTGGGCTCAAAGCGATCGAGTGACGTCCAATTGAGCTGCAGGTTGCAATTTGGCACTGCTACGACGAGTTCAAGTGGCAAGTGCAGCGCCGCTAAAAGTGCTAAAAACAACTCGTACTAAACGGGTTTCTCAAACAGGCTGCTCACTTCGTCTCCAGATATTGTAGTATACAGCCACTGTCGAGTTTCTTGTGCCACACACGTGCTCGCACAGAACGCCTGCTACGTCTGCCACCCGCAGCTTAAGCGCCGACGCGCCACAGAGGGAGATTTGCCCCCCGAAAGCAAAGTTCTCCGCGGCAGCGTTGGGCGCGGAACGAGAGCCAACTGCGGTCGAAGCGTGTAAAAGAGATCGCGGCAGCGTTGGACGCCACGAGCGCCAACAGCCGTCGAAGCAATGAACCCCATCCAGGACGCCACGACGTCCATGGAGATGTCCGCCCAGCAGTCCGCGAGCGCCGGCGACGACATGGGCGGCCTGCGCTACCCGCCGGGCCGGCGGCCCTCGACGCAGCGGCGGCGCCTGCCGCCGCGGACGTGCTGCCTCGCGGTGGCGCTGACCACCGTCGGGACGGCGCTCTTCTGCGCCGCGTGCGTCGCCTCCTTCGGGCCCAACGAACATAGCGCGGCCGTCGAGCTCTTCGTCCTCGCGGCGCTCACGCTCCTGCCGGGCGTCTATGCGAGCTACCACCTCATCGGCATCAAACTGCGGTGGCCGGGCTTCGACAACGTCGCCATGTTCCACGAGGACGTGCAGTTCGTCTAGACAATGACATCCCCCCTGTGTGTGTTGCCGCCAGACGGAACCAGTCGTTGCTAAGAACTTGAATACCTAATACATGCAGCCTCGGTGGCAACCATTAACTATGGTATGAATATTTAACCCTCCGGCTCCGCGTCGTCGCCGGCCTCGGACGCCTCCCGCTCCGCGTACGTCACGTCGGTCCCGTCGAGAATGGCCCCGGCCGCCCCGATCTGGGGGTGCGCGGCGGGATTGGCGGCGATGGGGTCCGTCCACGGCACGTAGTCGTTCAGGGGCATCTCCCGCACGGCCGGCAACGGCGCCCACGCCGCCACCAAGGCCATGACCTCCTCCACGTCCACGACGCCGGTCTGGTCTGGGTCGAGCGGCCCCTGGGGGGCCAGGAAGGCGTCCTCGAAGAAGTAGCGCGTCTTCTGCCGCCAGTCGCCGGGCAGCTTGTCCGTGTGCAGGGCCGCGTTCGCCAATACATGAACTAAAGCGTCGCGCGTGACCCACTTCCGGACGCCGGGGTCGGCTTCCGGTGTGCCTAGTGTAGCCGCCCGGAACTCGGCCCAGCTCAGCGTGCCGTCGCCGTCCGTGTCCAGGGCGCGCATGGCCTCCAAGACATTGTCGCTCGAGTCGGCGCCCAATATGTCCGTTAACTCCTCGTCTTCATTCAATGCCCGCACTGCCTCCGCGATCGTGATCTCGCCCGTTTGATCAGCGTCGACGCGGTCGAAGACGGCACGCAAGTAGTCCTCCAGGGCTTGCAGATTCGCGTCGGCCGGCGCCGGCGCCGGCGCCGGCGGTTCCGCTTCAAGGGCGTCGAAGGCCCACCGCAGCGTCACCTCCTTCGGTACTGGCGGTTCCGGCTCCTCGGCCGCCGGCTCCGGCTCCGGCTCGGGCTCCGGCTCGGGCTCCTTCTTCCCCTTTTTCGTTGGTTTCTTCGGCGACTTCGCCGGCGCCGGCTCGGGCTCGGGCTCCGCTATGACAGGCTCCGCGATGTTTTCGAACGGCAGCGTCGCCGCGCCGCCCACAAAGGCCAATTGGTGCACAATCGTGCTCAGGACGGGCGCGGCGCCTTCCGCCGGCGCCTCGCCGTCCTCGGCCGGAGGCAAGACGGGCTTCTCGCCCAGCAACTCGAGCCGGACCGAGATGAGGTCGGCCGCCGCGGTCTGGACCTTGTAGGTCGCGAGCATGGGCTTCGAGGCGCACGGGATGTCGTACGGCGCGTAGTAGTAGCGGTCGTCCTCGTGAGGGGCTTCGCCGTCGCGCAGGACCGTCACGCGCACGTGCGCCGCACCATCACACGAGTCGATCCATAGTTTTAAAACCGGACCGGGCGGTAACAACGGCAGGCCGTCAAAGCCGTAGCCCGGGGGCGGCGGGATGGCCTGGCCGGACAGGACGGCCCAGGACTCCTCTAACTTGGCTCGCAGGTCCTTCTGTTGCGCGCTGCTGAACCGGTCGTCCGGGAGGTCCGGCGGGACCGGTAGCGGCGGCGGTTCGGGCAGGTTCGCGCCGTACTCGGGGTGCTGCACGAGCTGGGCCGCCTGAGGGTGCGTCCGCCAGTACAGCGTGTCCTGCAGGGGGATGATCTTCTTCTCCTCGTCGATGCACAAAACGATGCCGAGCATTTCCCACGAATCCTCGATGGGCCGCTCCTCCTCGATGTGCTTTCGAATTAAATCGACGACGCCCTCGTTGACGCTGAGCTCGCTCCGAATGCGCTCCGTGATCCAGGTCTTCATCTCTTCTAAAATTTGGTCCCGCCGCTTGGCCACCGCGCTGCGGTCCCGCGCGCATGCGTCCTCCAACCGCGCGCACCGCGCGAGCAACAGCTCGGCCTGCTGCCACACGGCTTCTCTTAACCCGGGCGCGGCGCCCTTGTCCGCCGCTATAGAATCCGGCGCCGCAAAACTTAGAGCCCACGTCCGCGCGCACGCCAACGCGGCTACTAAGCAGTCCGGCGCGGGGTCTAAATCATTCTCCATGTCCTCCTCCGTCAGAGCCGGTGTTTCTTCCGCTTCCGGGGCTTCTTCTGGTTCCGCTTGTGCCGCGAAGGGGTCTCCAAAGAGCGCTTCGAGGACGTTGGGCGGCAGGGCGTCCTCGGACGCCTCCACCGTGTCGTCCACGAGTTCCGCAGTTCTCTTGGAGAGGGCGCCGCAGCCGTCGCTCGCTTTTTGTCGTTCCGTTAACTCTTCAGCCGCCTCATCGTAGTCGCCGACCGGGTAGCTCGCGGCATAAAAGTCCTTGAGCAAACACAACGACGCGTGGGTCCGATCCACTTCGCTCTGGGTCAAGCACGCGTAAGCTTTTGAAACGGAAGCCTGCCGGGCTTGGAGCGACCCGTCCAGGCGGATTTGAGCCCACAGGCCCTTGGCCTCCTTTTCTCGCGCTTCGGTAGCCTCCCAGAGCTTCGTGTTCAACTCCTCCGCTCTTAAGTGCAACTCGGCCTTGCACTCGTCCTGCACGCGCATGTCCATCGGAACGGACGTGTTGAAGTCCTCGGTGAAGGACGTGAGGAGGTCCTGGCGGTCATCCGTTCTTGCGAGGTATTGGACGAAGTCCCTTCTTAAAACGAAGTGGCCGCGGCGCCCCTGCGACCGCAGTTCCCGCAGCGCGCGGAAGGCCTTCTTGCACCCATCATAGAATTGCTCCTCGGCCAGGTCCCAGGTCCCCGCTAAAATTTCGCCCACGCCCCTTGATAAAGGTGTGAACGCCAGGGGGTCCACGGTCTCCTCCACGGCCTCCACCGGCGCTTCGGAGTAGGGCCCCTGCTCCACAAGTTCCGCTAACGCCTGCGTCAGCTCTTGGGTCATGCTTTCAGCTGATGAAGCACTCGCTTCCACCAGTGCCTTGCCCGCCAAGCCCTGGACGGCTTCTGTCACGCGGTCCTGGTCCCGGTCCTCGTCAAAGGAAAGGACCGGTCGCTCCACCGGTTCTTCCTCCTCCGCCGCCGCGTCCTCGACGTAGTCCTGGACCAGCGCCCGGGCGCAGGCCGCCTGCGCCGCCCATCCATCAAGGTCGCGCCGCAGCGGATCGATTATTGCTGCGTAGGCCTCGAGCTTCGCGTCCCGTTCCGCCTTGACTTTTTGAGCCGCCGCCGAGCGCACAGCGAGCATGGCGTCCACGAGGGGCACGACCGCGCCGAACGCGCCCTCGGGGCTCAGATGCGCCGTGTCGACGTCCTGCAGGGTCCCGAAGCGCTCCAGGAATTCCTTGAGGGCCGGCCACGCCGCGTCGTGCGCTTGCAGTTGGAACGGCAGGCACGCGGTGGCGTTGCAGGGGTCCTCGACCTTGCGTAACCTCGCCTTGGCGTCGGAGCCGTAGTCGGGCCGGTTCGAGTCCAGGTGGTACTCACCGGCGGCGGCCCGCGCGTCGACCACGGCCGCGCCCTCGAACTCGTCCACCGTGCCCACCGTCTCGTCGTTCGCCGCCTGCTGGTCGACACGCCTTCCCAAACACCGGCGGTAGGCCGAGTCCGTCGCCACCGGCAAGTGAAAGATGAGGTCGATGCCGGACGGAATGGTGTCCGGTTGCGCTGTGGGTGGGAGGCCGGAGTACTTGGGCACGGGGGCGGGCGCGATCGACGCCAAGGAAGAGGGGTGGTCCCACCGCGAGTGCACGTGCCTCGCGGCGTCGTAGCCAGTCAGCGCCTTTTCCAACGCGGCGGCCTGGCTCCTCGTTTCGGGGAAGTCCTCCAATATCCAGCCGTTGTAGACCTCATCGAGGGTACGGTTCTCCGCGGCGATCTCTTTAGCTGCCGCCGCGACCATGGAGGCGTAGAGCTCGTCCCCGGCCGCGCGGCCCTCCTTCAAGTCCCCCTTGGCCCGGCGCCCGCATGACACGAGGTCGGCGAGCGCCGAGTCCGCGGGGGGCGCGGGGACCTTGCCCAGCGTCACCTCGTCACTGAGTGCTACGGCCCGGTCGAGCAGATCCCCCACGTTGAGGACCTTGAGGCGGAAGCGGTCGGCGAGGCGAGCGGCCTGCTCCGACTTCCCGGCGAAGGTCCGCCCCGCCAAACAGATGCGCAGGGGGAACTCGGGAGGGTACGTTTCTTCGACCGGCGCCTCCTCTTCGTGAGAAGCGGCGAAGCGGCAGTCAAGGATCGCCTCGCCTAAGGAATGCTCCGCGGTCCACGTTTCGCCGATCAACGCCAACGCGTCGCTTTTCCTTTGGAGCGCGGCGGCGGCGGCGGCGACAAGACTTTGCTGGCGCCGCCGCAGCGCCCCGTAGCCACCATCCTCCTCCTCGGGTTCGTCCGCGGCGGCGCTCCACCGTTTGGACGCCCCCTTCAGGTCCTCCGCATGTCCAAGCCCCCGCACTTCCGCCTCAGTAATCTTGGCCGAGAAGTGAAACGGGCCTTCGTTCGCGACGTAGTCCTGGGCGTCCCACGCGTTCAACTGCTGAGCGACGTCCGCGGGCGACTCGCGCTCCTCCAATGGCGCGTCCAACCCCCACCGCGGCGGTTTCGATGGCGGATCGGCCGTCTCGCGGCTCGCCAAGTACTGCGTGCTCTCGTCGGCGAAGGCCCGGTCCAGACAGTCCCGGCCGTCGTCCTCCACATGCTCGAACCCGAGCAAAGCGCCGTCCAGCCGCCCCACGACGCGGCTGTGGTCCCTCAGCGTGAACGGGTCGCAGGGGTCGCCGTCGTTTTCGAGTAAGGAGTGCGACGCGACGAACCGCTGGCCCTGGGCCTCCGGAAGAGACGCCCGCTCCTCGTCCCGTAGCGACGCGAGCTCCGCCGCGCCCCGACAGATGCGCGTCACCAAGAACCGGCACAATTCTAGAGTTGACCGCTCCGCGCTCGCGGCTTCCGCGTCCGCGCACGCCGTGGCCGCGTTGGCGGCCGCGCCTAAATCGTCTTCGTAAAACACGGCGTCCTGCTCGAGGCGCTCCTGGTCCCGCCGTAACACGTCCTCCGTGTCGAGCATTTGCCGCGTCTTGTACTGGGCCTCGCGGAACGCTCGACTTTCGGCCATGCGCGCCTTGTGCTTGGCAACCAACGCGAGGGCGCCAGCGCTCTCTACCTCCGCGGCGCACTCCGCGGTGAGCTGCGCCTGCAACTGCCGCGCCCGGTGCGCGTGGTACTCCTCGACCTGCTGCACTTCTCTCTCGGCCACGAAGCAGGACCGGCGGGCGCTCCGTTTATTCTCGTTCTTCGTACGCTCCTCTAGGGCTGTTCTTCGTTCTTTGTCCTGGGCGTCCCGTTCCGCTCGGAGCGCCCGGGCGTCCAGGACCACATCCCGGGACATGGTATCGGACCCGACACCCACGCCAATGTCCACGACAGCACACGTCGCTCGAGCGCTCTCCGCCAGGGGGTCCCGGCGGTCCACGACGTCTTGAAGGGCTTTCGGCGCGACCGAAGCCGCGAGCGCTTTCTGCTCCACCAGGCGCCTTTCGAATCTATCGATCTCGCTCCTGGCGTTCGTCGCCGCCCGGTCGAGCCGGCGGTCGACGCGCGCCTCGCCCTTGCGCGCCGCCATGTCCTCGAAGATCACGTCCCGCCGGACGTTGTGCTTTCGTTCTCGCCGATTGGCCGCCCAGTTCTCTAAGCCCCGAGCTTCCCACGAGGCTAAAAACGCCGCCTCCTGCTGCCTTTCATAGAGCCTTTTAGAACGAGACACCTCCCGGTGCTGGTCGAGCAGCGCGAAGGACCGCTCCTGTTCTTTCATTCTCTTCGCGGCGTCCTTCTCCGCCACCTCCTCGAACCGAGCTAAGACACGCCGCTCCATGGTGATGTTCGGGTTCTCGGCCCGGCACCGAATCTGGGCCTCGAACAATTGAGCCCGGGCGGCGTCGTATTGGACCTTCTTCAGCTTTTTCGGCATGTTCGGTAGTGATCGGACGCCATCACTCCAATGTCTCAACGACACGGGCGGCGCCGTGTCCACGAGCTTCTCCAATTGGACTTTGAGCTGGTAGAGGACCATCGCCGCCGCACCGGGCTTGGCGGTCATGACGCCGTGGGCCGCGTTCGCGTCGAAGCGGACACCGAGCGCTCCGAGCGTGGGTTCCAGCAAGCAGAAGTTCTCGATCTTCGCGTCCGCCGTGTCCCGCCGCCTCAGGCGCTCGTGGTCCGCCAATTGGTTGTGCCGATGCAAGAGTGCGCCGAGCACGAAGCCGGAGCTCAGTTCATCGGCGAGCGTCTCCTCGGTCAGCGGCGGGTCCAGCTGGAGCTCGGCGTTGACCCACCCCGTGAGGAGGGCGGTCATCCTGGCTGTCTGGGCGGCCCCGGCCTTGCGGGTGCGAGCGGCGCCGCGGTGCGCGGTGGGGCAGCCCGCTGCGGGTGCGTGCCGAACGCTCGACGCCTCCTGAGTGGCCGAGGGCCTCCGGCCGTCGCACGCCAAAAGCGTTTTGCTTACTTTTGCTGCGTTAAAGTTTGCGCGACCCGTACTTTCGACGGGCCCTTTCTCGTCGCCTCGAGACACTTCTGACGACGACTCGTCCTGTTATCGATCTTTCGCAGCTGTGCCAAAACCCGCGGCGCCCCAAAACCCGCAGAGCGATGCTCGAGAGGCTCCAATCAATAAGTTATTCTGGCTCCAATCAAGCGGCTAAGCAACGCAAACATATTTCTCCGAGTACCATAAACAGCGGTAACGATTTGCAGCGTGCCACTGCACGACTGAGACGACGCAGCAATGGCCACCTCCGCCGCGGCCCTCGAGGAACTGGCCACCAAGGCCGAAGCGCTGGCCGGGCGCGTCGCCGGCCGCGCGTACGCCGCGCGGGACGCCTTCGGCGACGACGACGCCAGCGAGGACGCGGTCTACTTCCGCCTGAAGCAGGAGCTGCTGACGTCGTACTGCGGTTTTTTGGCGTACTACCTGTGTCGGAAGGCCCGGGGCGAGAGCGTGGCGGACCACCCCGTGGTGCGGCGGCTCTACGAGTTGCGTTTGACCTTTGAGAAGCTGCGCCTCTTGGACGCGAAGCTGCGCCACCAGCTGGACAAGGTCCTCGCTCGGGCGGACGCCAGTGACGCGGCGCCCCAGCCCAACCTGGACGGCGTGGCGCCCGCGGAGGCGGACGGTCCGTACCGCGCGCCGCGGTCCACGGTGGCGTACGAGGACAAGGTAGAGGAGGCCTCGTCGGACGACGGCGAGGACGAGGCGCCGCGCCAAAAGAAGCCGGAGCGCCAGGAGCGGGCGACGCGCGCGCGGCGCGCGGAGATGAGTCACCTCATAAACGAGCAGAGCGACGCGCCGGACTTGGTCGGGAGCGGCGGCGCCGAGGAGGCGCTGGGCACGGGCCAGCGCGCCGCGCGCCGCGAGCGCAAGCGCAAGGAGCAGCGCGAGCAGGAGACCTACGAGGAGGACGCCTTCCGCCGCGTCGACACGAACAAGCGCAAGAAGAAGGCCAGGAAGACGGCGGACTTCTCCTCCTCGCTGGACGACCTCATCTAGGGGGACTTGTAAAGGTATGTGATTCATTTTTTGCGGCGGCGGCGCGCGGCGGGACTGCGCGTCTAGTGCTTTGTGACAGCCGAGGCCTGCGTGGGCAATTCGTCGCGGCCGCCTATCGAGCGGGGCTGCTGCCCGCGATCACCCAAGACCGGCTTTTTGGGACGCCCCGCGGCCACCGTAACTAGAACGTACGGGTAGAATGTCTAACACCACGTGCCCGTCAGAAACGAACATTGTTTTGAAATTCCCGCGGCCGCCCGAAGGCCAAAAAATGGACTTCGGTACCTTCCCTGGTAGGTAAAGTAAAATAAATGAGGTCCCAAATTAAGTTAGTACCATAATCAGTCAGCGAGACCAAAATTTTACATGTAGCGGCCGAGACACATATTCACGCGGCTCCCGGAAATCTTGGGACATTCGCGGATGAGTCTTACGGGTTGCCAAAGTACACCAGCGATTGACGACGCCATACACCGTCCGATTAGTACATTCTGAGTACTTCGGCCCAGTTTTCATCCATATCCGACGGAACTGGAGCCGATAGCCCGCGCTCGGAGGGCGGGAAAAGAATTCTACCAGACACTTCCCTTCGTTAGGTGTGTTTACATCCATTTGACAGTGGT
>Ga0114994_10000299_pt1 | contig 31901 bp, 28 predicted proteins | sample ArcticOcean_MG_C_9_FD_87043 | JGI IMG/M metagenome (GOLD analysis project Ga0114994, IMG submission 87043) | Marine microbial communities from western Arctic Ocean - ArcticOcean_MG_CB2_152 | ecosystem: Environmental > Aquatic > Marine > Oceanic | place: Arctic Ocean: Canada Basin | collected...
CAAGGGGTGGACGGTGGCCGGGGTGGAGATGTTCCCCCTTTCCGCGTTTGCTGCCGCGCATGCGCCTGCCGAGATAAGCCACACCGAGCTATGCAACGTGCCCTGCCGGCAGGTGTCTGCTGCCCACCGGCTGATTGTGACCGAGTCTGTCGGGCCGTCGGGGCTGCCGCGGCTGGGGCTCCGATTTTGATATATAAAAAAACAAAACACCCCTGCAGAACCGTGTGTCGTTGTCCGCATAAACCCGACATGAAGCGACTCGACCCCGCCCTGTATACGGCCGATAGCCTCGCCGCCGCCATTGCCCGGCTGCAAACCGGGGAGCCCTTTAGCGCCGCGCCGCTGCCAGTGCCCGTGTGCGGGCAGGCTATTGCGCTCGTCGGCAAAATCCCGCTCAATGTGTGGGAGGGCGAATCCAGCGCCGGGGGTCACGTCTTTAAGCCCATGGCCGAGGTGGGGGGAGACGATGGCGCCACCCAAGGGCTCTGGGACTGGCGCAGTCAAGGTCCCGCCAAACTCAGGCGGATCCGACGGGTGCTCCGTAGAAACCCGGTTGCGGGGCTCGGGTCCGGCATGGTCAACGTGTACACCTCTCCGCTCCACGCCCACCTCGGTCCTTTGGTGGCAGCGGCTTTTGATGCGGCGGCTCCGCTTTCCGATGGCAGACACCACGGCCTCGGGCACAACCGCATGTGGGTCCGGACAAGGCCGGAGCAGCTTGGGGTCGACGGTGCCAAGTACCACTACGAGGGCCCGCTGACCGGGCTCGGGCTCGACAAGATAAAGTATGCTCCGATTGCATGCCCACTCCCCTGTCACCAGACCGCCCTAACCTCCCACGTGCCCCATCTCCTCCCGCCCCCGATATCCTCCAGAGGCAAGCCCTTTATCGGGGTGATCTGCCCGGTGCCTACCCAGTCCCGAGGGTTCTGCGGGGTCCGGTACCGGCCCGGCCACGACCACGCCACGTTCACCGCCGCGGTCGCTGTCGACTGGGCGCATGGCGTCAACAAGGTTGACAAGTCCAACAACTACTTCCTCTCCCTCGGCCCGGCCTTTTGGACCCAGACGGCGGCGGGCCGAACCATCGAGCCGGTGGAGGTGATCTTCCCAAAGGACCACATCATCCTGTTCAACGGCCAGATGCCCCACGGCATCTCCAAGGCCACCGCCGGGATCGGCCTCTACATCGACATTGTCCCGGGCGGCGTGGAGACGGCGGCCGCCCTGCACAACGTGTATCACGACCGGCAGCTAGCCGGCTTTGACCTGGTGGAGAAGCGCGCGCCGCCCGGGAAGCGGGCGTCGGGCCCGGGCTTTTACCCGACCAAGGGCTACTTTGACCACGAGACGTACGCGCTGCCCTGGAAGGACCACAAGCTCTGGGCGTGGTGTATGCGGGCACCGCCGTCGCACTGGGGGTCCGGGAAGCAGACGTTCCTGGTCCACAGCATGGCCTCGGCGGCCGCCGCCCCGCGCGTGCTCCCTCCATACCGCGACGGCCAGAACGCGCTCTGTATCACCTACAACCCGGTCCGACCGGTTGTGCTGGACCAGGCGTGCCGCGATCGCTGCCGGGCCAGGGGGTATGACATCCCGTCCAACCTTATGGGCAAGCGGGTGGTCGTCGACCCGTCGACCCTTTTGGCGGACTACGCGCTGCGGTTTGGGTGGCCTCGCGCGCCCGACGATGACGACGACGTCCCGATCGACCTTTCGCGCCTGCGCAAGAAGCCCCGGCTCGCGCAGGTGGGCGGTGCGGCCTTTGGGACCTGCTAGTGTTGAATTTAATACACGTCCACGTAGGGGGAACGGCCTTTGCGATTCAAACCAACCCTAGGCAGGCGAGGCAGGCCAAGGTGGTCATGAAGGGGGTTCTGTCCTCAAGCTGTCCGCACCCCTCCGGAGCAACCTTTGTCGACATGAGATATGGCCGCATTTCCGTGGCTGTGGCCTATAAGGGTCGTGCCGCCTACGAAGGTCCTCTATGGCAGCACGTCCTGACTGGGCGGTATGCCTGTTTACCTCTGAGCTTTCCTTCCTGTTTCACCTGCCCATATTCCTGCGTTACCAAGCGGCGACGGGAAGTCACCCTGCGAGCCGACGGCTGCAACGCGTGCTGTTCCTTGTGCGTCTGGTGCTGCACACGGCGGCCGTGCCGCTGCTGCTCTGGCACGCGCGCGACGACCTGCTGTCCTGGCGGTCGGTTGACAGCGCGCTTGGCGGCAGCCCGCAGGCCTGGTATGGATGGGTGCTGATGGCCGTGTCGTTGGCGCTGTGGGCGGTAACATACGTCCACCACCGCCTGCACTTTCGCATGCGCCCGGTGACGCAGCCCGATCGGCTGTTGTACTTGTTGTCGCACGCGTCGGTTGTGAACTTCCTGTTTGATGTTCCGGGGCGCGGGCTGCAGAGCGCCCGAACGGGCCACGTGCTTGTTGTGGCGATCAACATCGTTGCGGCGACGGTGCTACTTGCGACGTGGGCAACGGCTACGCCGCTACGGCGGGCCTGGGGGTGCTACGATCCGGCGTTCATTGACAGCTACAGCGATTACAACCGTGGCATCTGTCCCGATGACGCCAACAGCAACGAGAACATCTGCACCGAGCGGCCGTACACCAACTGCGAGGTTAACTTCAAGACTGATGTCCTCCATGCCGAGGGCCACTATGCCACTCAGGCAGTACTGGTGTCATTGATAGTCTACGCCGTTGGGATCCCGGGCAAGTTAACATTTTACACGCTGGCTGCATATACCGGCGGGTGAAGGTATACCAATGGAGTCTCGCGTGGCAACCACGGTCGGGTTTTCCGATGGCGACGCCATGAAGCGGGAGCTGGTGGTTCTGTGGGAGGCGGCCGACCACCCAGCTGGTGACTACAAGCTCAATATTATAACGGGTCCCGGAGGGTTCACGGACACGGTGCACAACGGCGCGTTGACGACGAGTTCGGCGCTGGACACGCGGCAAAAGACCACCGAGCGCGCGGCGGAGGAGTCTTGGAGCGTGTACAGCGATTTGCTGGTCGCGATGTTCGACCGGCTCCGGCTAGCCACCCTCGGCGCCATCGACGAGACCGCGCTTGACACGATCGCAATGCCTAACAACGCGTTCATGTCCATCCTGAAACACAACCCGATCGCGACGTCGGGGGCGAATGATTTCATGGCCAAGAAGTGTATCGATCACTTCCTCGAGGTCGAGACGATGCGGTCGGCGGGCCGGCTGCAGGCGGCGCGCTGGGCGCCCCCTGGGCGCTGGGTGACGTCCGCGCGACTTGCACAGAGCGACGTGGTGGTGGATCCGGACAACATCCCGTCGTGGGAGCACACGATGCACCATGCATCCCTGGCGGAGCACCTGGACGAGGTGCACGCGGTGTTGCAGCTAGCGGAAGCGATACTGTTCGCCAAGCCGATGTGCTCTGCCGCGTCGACGTGCGGGGGGCTCAAGGGGAGCCCTGGAGCATTGCTGTGGCACGCACTGACCGCCCCGTCTGGCGGCCGGAGTGCTCTCGGGATGCTTGAGCAAGCGCACTGCACCACGGCGCCGTTCGGGAGCGCGGATACTACCGGGTTTGCCGCCGACATCTTCGCTCAAATCAAAGGGGGTAAGACGATGCTGGCACTGGCCGACATGATCTTGCAGGCAGAAAGCCTGGAGCTGGAGACGATCAGCTTTGGCGCCAACTACATTGGCGGGGAAGAAAAGAAGCTGACCGGCTGGGGGGTAGGCGTGGCCTCCACCGCGATCGAGGAGGCGTTGCAGCTGGCGGTGGCAACGATCTACTCAATGGATTGGGCCGACGCAGACTCTGCAGCCTCCAGCACGGCGGTTTCGCGAGAGGTGGCAGCGGCCCTGCTAGCGGCGCCTCAACTTCAAGGTGTCGTGGTGACCCTGGCGTCGAAAGCTGTTGGCCAATATGATACACAGCCGTACCCTGCTTTTACGCAGGAACACCGTCCGCGCGTTCACGGATCTTCCGTGCAGCTCAGCAACCTCATTCCCAAGACCGGTTCGCGGTGTATAATCCGAATCGAACTGGACCCCGCGTTCTACAGTACGGCGGACCCCGAGTGGGACCCCGAAAAGAAATACCAGGTGAACATGTACGCCCCGCTAGAGTATGCCGAGTCCGCGGTCGCCACCGCGAACACCTCGTTCATACAGCTGCTTGACACCCTCTGCCGGGGGGCGGAGCACACCATATCAAGGTCGTTGACTGCGATGGATGCAATGGACGTGCCGGCGCAGAGATGGGGTGCCGAGGTATTACTCGACGTTGCCAACAACGCCGACCTTATCGATCGGCTTAACCGCGTGAGCCAGCTGATCGACGCCGCGGAGGGACCCAAGGCCAGCCGATCTGCAACGTGGGGCAATCCAAATCCTGCGAACCCTACGCTGTGGAACAGCAACCGGTTTTACCGGCCGGCGGGAGCAAATGGCGTCGCCGGTAGCAATGCCGTGTTCACCGCCACCGTGTCCGGTGTGTTTGTGGGGGTGACAGCGGGTAAAGCTATTGTGCAACGCCACGACGGCAAATACGCATACGACTTAAGCGTCGTATATCTCCGGCTCCCGACCGACGAGACCCTAAAGGTGTGTCGACCACACCACGATGCTGCCTCCGATGTTCCGTGGCGCCTTACAGCGGCGGACTTGGGTAAACCCAACCTCGCAACCGGGCTTGAGGTCGCGGTGCTCACCACCGCCAAAGGGACAAAGCAGCAGGCGACGGCGCACCTGCAATACCTGCCGGTCACCATTGACAGGATGCCCAAAAAAAATAGCACAGAATGGCCATGCGCCGCTGCAAATGATCCCAAGCAAACAGGCATGGCCAGGCCTGCAGCTTATGGTGACGGCTATGACGTCTGTTGGGATGCATCGAGGTACGTCACCTACAATGCTCGCCCGGATCAACTCCTGGTGGCAGGACCCGGGACGGAACTCATCCCGAAGGTTACCACTCTCCGCGTGAAAATCGAATCCGAAGGGAGCCGTTGGGATTGGAAGATGGTCCAGGTAGCAACTTTTGATGACGTTGGGCTTTACGTGGGCTACCTGAAGCCTGAAAACAATGTCTTACTGTTCGAGATCACTCATGAAACACGATACAATCCTGCCGATAATCCCTCGTTCAAAAAAGTGACCACATGGTCCGATCCGGCCGCCTCACGTAAGTCCACACTTGATCCCAACGGCACGAATGTGTTCTGGCTCGCAATAAAGGACTTCACGTGGCCAGGGCGACTTCCGAGCGTAGTACCAATCACCAAGCGTCTGCATGGCGATATGCTAAAGGCTGATGCGAAGAACCGACTGGTTTCGAGGCAGTCGTCGCTTACGATCGAGGATGTCGCGGACGCTGAGCTCCCTTTTGACAGCAGCCGGGTCCCGCAGCGATCGGTCAAGGTGCGCGTCGCCGTGCACCCGCACCCCGAGTACAAAGGAGGCACGGACACGCAGCCAGTGTACTTCACATGGCTCGCGGAGGAGCGCGACAATGGCGAGATAAATTGCGTGCCGAAGGAGAGCGATCTTGCCCGGCGGGTGCGGAACATCTCGCGCCAGATGGGCGTCTGCCTCCCTGGTGCAGACACCGTGGTGTCACTCAGCCGGCCATACGAAGGGCTGCCCGCCTGCCTGCGTATCCCGGACCTCGTGCTGCAGGTCTGTTGGGGCTACGTGGCGCCCCGCAAGCTACTCACTTTCTTCGACAGACCCTTCGTACTCGATCGACCAGATCTAAATAATGACACCGATGTGGTGGCCTTTGCCAAGCTCGTGCAATCGTTGGTGGCGGAGACAACGGAGGCCCCTGATTTGGTTCGACGTTACGTTCAATCATGCGTGCCGCGTATGGATAACGACGAGGCACTTGGGTGCGACTTTTTGTACGTGTTGTTTCTGTGGCGAAATCGGGCCGTTGTTGCGGCAGAGGCCGTAAGCTCGGCGCAAGACTTGGTAGACCACTGGACTAACGAGAGTTCCGGTTCGACCATCGATGGTTGGAACATCGAAACGGAAGCGCACACACTACGCGTGATGTACGCCGGAGCGTTACTCGAGTATCCTGTACATCTTCCAACTGATCTGCAAGTCGACCCAGCTACCGTCCGCTCGAAACGAATTCAGCGAATGCACTTCATGAAGCCCCTAATCGACATCCTGCAACGCGGGGGCCATCAGTGTCTCGAGGGCAAATTCGATACAAAGATGCGGGCCTTGTGCCGCACGTTGGGTAATTTGGACGAGTTGTTTGTTGCTAACACTGTTCGCGACGTTGTCATTATCAAGCAGCACGGGAGATATGACTCGGGGATCCAACCCATCGCCTTTGGTTACCGGATCAAACAGGTGGCTGTTGCGGAACAAGTACCCAACTACCCTGTGGGTGGTATGGACGACTTCGACAAAGACGCAAATGCTGGTCATTTCCTTGACAACACCACCAACACTTTATACCAGAAAGTCAATGGAGCCTGGGTTTATGAGGGTGGCATGCCACAGGCTATGCGGTACGAGTACTCAACGAATAACTCCAACGGCCCGTATACCGAGGACACGTTTGCCGAAGCCGTGCACAGGCAGCTACAGGACGTGGCTCCCCAAGCTGCTAAAGTGTACCTGTATAAAAAAGGCACCGTGCCTGGGCAACACGACGTTAGACTAGACCGCGACGGTTGGGTAAACCTCCCGACCGGCTGGGAAGCCGAAGATGACCACATCCGCGATTTGACACACAACGCTGCAGCTGGCCCGCTGATACTGATGGTGGTGGCCGACGGGAACAACGGGTGGGGATCTCCGGGCGTACGTGTTGCTAACAACAGTCCACTGCGTGTCGAGACCACAACCGACCTTATGGTACGGATTCCGAACACGGTGACGTGGTCGCGCAGCGCCATGATCGACGAGCTGAACGGCTTGCTTATGGCGAGGCCGGTCCGTGTGCCGAATAGTACGGACCTTGTGGTGCCTTCGGAGCACGCCCCGGTTGGGAATGCCGAGGTGGAACACTGGATGACGCAGATGGCCTACAACCGGACGCACGCGGCACGCTACCGTTCGCCGCTTGCCGGTACCACCAAAATCACCGTCCAGGTCCACCCACCCCGATACACGGTCCGTGCCACCGACGCGCGCACGCTGGCCACGTTAACCAAGGCGCTATCGGTGGGCAACGAAACGCTTGTGGTTGAAGGCTTTGCCGCCCCGCAGCTGCACTCGGTCGATCGAAAGCACGTCTGGGATGTGAACCCGTATGGGTTTGTGACGGAAATACAGCAATCACGCACCAACAGCGAGTACGTCGCAACCGCTGGCCGTGCCGTGGTTGCAAGACGTGTTGCCGACGCCTTCATGGGGTGGCACTATGCGCGGTCCACCGAGCCGCGGCAGACAGCACACGCGCTGCTTTCAGGGCCCGCCTGCGCTACCGTCGAGACCGCTGTGAAAGCGGCCGGCGGGACAACTGTTACGGCCAAGCACACGTACAATTTCTTGGTCATATTGCAGAGGATGGCGAAGTCCCTTGTTTCCGACTTCGGAATTTTGGTGAAAGGGCCCGGCAGAAATGCTGCGGCCACGCCGTGCCGCCTCCCGGCCGTCAAGGTGCTCACGCCTGCGGGTCAACGGGTGATGGATGAGCTTAAAGGCAAGGTGCTGCAGGCCGCGCAACAGATGCCGCAGGTGCGGGTGCGGAAGCACCCTAACACGCTCGTGCACATGCTGCGGGATGGGGCGCTGTTTGACTGGCGGGCGCTTGTAGCTAGCCACCCCGACCTGCACTACCCGATGGCGCGGGTAGCCACCGAGCTCGAGCTGTGCGACACAGTCCGCGCCGACGCCGGCAAGCGGTACCATCACAGCCTGCCGGTGCGGGCGGGGCAGCTGGCGCTTCGGTGTGCGCTTGTCGACCTGCTCGTCTGCAGCACCGGCTAGTGGGCCGTTCTCCAGTATATGCGCGTGGGTGGCAACTCGGGTACACGCGATGAACCTCTCCGAGATCGTTGACCGCGGAGCAACCCATGCATCATTTCTTGTGAAAATCCCTGTTGAGGGCATGACGACGGACCGCTCCGACGTGCGTTCTGCGACGATTACCACGGCGCAGCTAGCGCAAGGCCTCGGCGTTAAGACGGCGGGCCAGTTTAACGTAAAAAGCATTAAGATCGGGCACCCGACCGTCATCGGCGACGACGGCGCGCAGTTCGCGTTTACGTTCGGCCACCCGGACGGCACGTCGCTGAACACGCCGGGCCGCCACGCGCTGGTCAGCGACGGCACAGCGGACGCGTACCACTACATCCACACGCACAACAGCTCGTTCGGCGGCACGACGCTGGAAGTCCAGCCCACGGCCGCCGCGTTCGATGCGCAGCGCACCGACGCGTTGTTGGATTACAAGCGTCTGCTGCGGTGGCGTGCATCGCCGCAGAACACGTCTGCCCCCTTCTACAACCTGCTGACGCCGGACAGCGTCAACGCCGGCGTGACACGGAGCGTGATGGGCGAAGACCGGCGGATGGTGGTGCTGCCGACCGACTCGACAGGCAAGCTCAACGCTGTGCACCAGCTGGTGATGCGGAACAAGGTGAACACGGATTTCATGGACGGGAAGTTTGCGGACGGGGTGCGCACCGACGTGAATTTCAACGGCCGGGACGGGTTTGTCATGACCGAGAGCGATTTCAACGCCATCGCGGAGCCGCTCAAGGCGTCGCTCGACACGGCGGCGGCGCATCCGCTCGCCGGCGGCCTGGTGGTGCGAGCTCACAAGCTCGACGACTCATTCAACCCTACACACATTTACCTGCCACTTACTTTCAACCGCGAGGTGCCGCGGCTGTCCGAGACCTTTGACCGTCCGAACATAAGCCTAAACAATGTCGCCGAGGCGATCGAAGGTGTTGTTCAAGGCGGGAAAGGGAATGCGCTCCTGCCATCCCTCGCGGCCGCGATTCATGGGGCCAAAAGCGTCGTCGGCAAGGAGGCATCCTTTGAGGCACTCCAGTCCATCCCTGAGTAGTAGCCCGGTTCATTTTCTGGTCTTGCAACTGGCGCTGGCAGAGAGGGACCATTTCTTTGCATCGGATGTGGAAGGGGCGACGTTGTTGAGCCCTGTGTACGTCAGCCTAGCGTTGTGGGATTTGTGGTCGTGGGGGGTGATCCGACGGGAAGGGCCGAATGAGTTTTCCGTGGCTGCCGCGGCGCCGATGTAGATTACAAACAACCTGAGGCCTGTATTATTAATGCATTTCATCTAGCCTACCCACCCGGGATTGCCGCGGGGACGCAGGGATGACTTCGAGGGTGCCAACAGGTGTGAATGTCGATTTGCATTTCATCGACATGTGCCACGACCCGAGCGCCGCAATTACACCCGCGTTCGAGATCCGCAGTTCGTAGATGTTGTTTGCTGTTAGCATCCCATCGTCCGGCTCCTCCACAAACGCCTCAACAAATCGCAGATCAAGTGCCACGCCGCTGGCGAGGGTTGTGGTGTGTTGTAACAAAGAGTCGCCCAGGCCCGCCGCGACCGCGTCCGTCCACACCTTCGTGAGTCGGTCCCCAGCGTGGTGCCACGTGTCGGATGCGAGGGGCGCTGCGTACTGCGACGGGGTGCTGTGCACGCAGAGAAGGACGGTGCCCTCGACGACTCCGGCCTCGGTGGCAACGCGGTACAAATCGCTGTCTTGGAGGTAGTCGATGCAGGCCAAGGTGCCCGCGACCCTCGCGCTGGCGAGCTGATGCTGCACGAGCGATGATGACCATTCCGCCCGCTCAGTCAACTCAGTAATAGTTTTGGCATCTAAGAGAGCCGCTACATGCTTCCCGATACTGATTTTTGTGCCATCCAAGAATGCAGCCTCCTCGTCCAGCCCGGCCTTGACTGTTGCCAGCACAGCTGCGAAAGTGTCCCCGGCGTACGGAGGCGGGTGGCTTTCGAGCATTCCGGTTGTTATTCGCACCACCTGGTCGTGGAGACAACCCAGCACAGCGGCCTGCAGTTGCTGGCCGGTGATGGTTTGCGATGCAGAGCCGTACTTTTCAAAGTGGCCCTTTGCTTCCTCGCGAAGGGGTCCAATGTAGCGAAGGCTCCGAGCGACTTCGCACACCGCCTGCTGCAAGCTCGCAAGGTTGTACTCGGGGCCACGCCATCCCGACATTTACAAGGCGGGTTGTGTGGTTAAATAGGGATCATTGCAACCACGCACTTACCGCGTTCGGCACTGCAGGCGGAAATGTATTTCCTGGGGCCGCAGGCAGACGTGAATTTCCTGGCGAAGCGGTTGGGGGGGAAATCGGGGTTTCTAGCAACGCAGGCGGTGCGACATACGCTGGGTTGCTGACAAACGCCATAAAGGCATCGTCGTCGGTTTGGGGCAGGGCGGCGCTGTACACCGCGCCCAGGTCCGCGGCCGTGTCCTGGCCCGCGTCGATCGCGGCCTCTAGCGTGTCGACAACGCTGTCGGTATTCCCTAGCACGGTCTGCGCCGCTGTCAGGGCGGCTATGTTCGCCTCGGCGAGTGCCTTTGCCTGCAGCGCGGTCAGCTGCAGCTGCAGCACGGAGCGCGCGGACAGGACCTGCTGTATCTGTGCCGTCGCCGATGTGTAACGGTCGAAATGCATGCGTGCCGTGATGCGCGCGGCGTCGTCGGCGTGTGCCTTCCGTGCCATGGCGCCGGCGCTACTGGCTACATGGGCGAGTGCAGCCGCCTGCAGGTCCATGCTAGCAATTTGGGAGTGTAGCAGCTCCGTTGCCTGTGCCAGCCGTTCCCCGCGCGACGGCCTGCCGCGCCCAAACATGGTGTCAAACAAGCTGCGTCGTCCAGCACTCATGGTGAATGCCAGATATCAGAAGAAGGTCTTGATGGGCGTGGCTTGCGGCGGCGGCGGCGCCACGACAGGCTGGGCTACGGGTCGAGTGCGCAGGGGGACGGTTTTGCCAGAGAAGGCGAACCGGTAGCGCGGCAGCATTTTCGGTTTGATAATTCGTGTATATATACGTCTGATACAGCACTTGCCACCGCGATGATCGCACCGTTCCGCCAAGCCGATGGCGTCGACTCTGGGTATGGCCAGCCCTTGCGGACGACGGTGACATCTGGGTACGGCGTCGTCAACCCCGCCCCTCACAGCGTGCCAATGTTCATGGATGCGGCGCCGCGCGGCGAGGCGATGGGCACCGCGGCCGATGGCAGCTCACTCGCGGCGCACACGCCCATCGTACATGCCTTCCCGATCAGGTTCGAGACTGACAACAAGGCCATCCCCGAAGGGACCTTGCTCCAGCTATATGCCCGGCGGAAACAAGCAGACGTCAACTGCAAGAGGTCTGCGACCGACTGCACCGAGGGGCAGCATTACGTGCTGACGGGCCGGTGCACGGGCAGTAAAGGTGGGTCCAACGACTTTGCCACACGGGCATTGGTATTCTACCGTCCTACCGCGTCCGAAGTACACGCGCCGCCGAACAGCGAAGGTCCGTTTGTACAGACGGCGTCGTTGGCATTGCAGTCTGTCACCCGGATCGCCCTTGACGGAATCCGCGGCAAAGCAACCAAATTTTCGCCGGGCCAGCGTGTTTTTGTCCACCACCCAGATCGGGAGGACGACGGAAAGGTTCAGATCGCACTCACCTCTTCCCCTACAGGTGCTTCCCCTCTTGGGGTCGTGACGTTGCCATGCGACACCGCGGCGGAGCCTTGGATGTACGTCTGCTTGCACTCGGGGTTGCTGGGTTAATCGGGGCACACGGCCTTGTCCGCAACGTGCCGTGCCTGAACTGCAGTTTGTGCTGCGGCTACGGCTGCCGATCCTACAGCGACAGCGGGGCCTGCTTAATCAGCGACATGGCCGACTTGGAGCAGCCGCCGCCGGTCACGAACCGTCGTTGCACGCCCCACGCCAACAGCTGCGTCTCTTGTTCTGAGGAGCCGACGACCTGGCAGCGTGAATCCCCGCGGTCGGCAACACACCTCCACGTCAGCGGCGATTGTCATCAGAGCCGCTGGGGCACGGTCGTGTGGCCGGCACCTGTGCAGCTGCGGGGCGAATTGACGGGGCCGGCGACAATCCGAGGGGTGTGTCCGCTTGTCCACCTGCACGCCGGGGCGGTAATCACCGATGTCGCGTTCGAATGCTTGGCCGGTGAGGCGGCCGTGGACGTGGTCGATGGCACAGGGGCATCGTTACGGAATGTGTCCGCGGTCGGGGCCGCGGCCTTTCGGGCAGCGTCGGCGGAGGGGGTGCCGATGGCCGGGTTCACCGCCAGTGTGTCGAGCAACCAGCGCGTGATTGCCGCCATCGGGAACGGCGTCGGGCGCTTCAGCGTCGAGTGCCTTCTACCCGGTGAGATCGTAACCCAACGCCAGGGCAATGCCGGGGTTACCTACAGCAGTGCGTGCCAGAGCGTTGACGTGGGGTTGCTGCTACAGGTTTATGGGCGGGAGTACGAAACGATGTTTTACCACAAGAACGCAGAGGTGGATCTATACGACAGCGTCGAGCGCTCGCTTTTATATTGGGTTGGGATCGCCGACCTGGTTCTTGTTGCCGTCATGCTGGTGACGCACCGTGACGCGCTCGTCACCCTTTCTCAGTACACCAGCGTTTGATGTAAACCCGAGTCGTATTTGCCCGACCCATGCAGCCTACGACATGGCTCGCATGTGGTACACCACAATGGACGCGTACTCAGAGGTGGCGCGGCCGCAGCTGGCGCCGGCCCAGGTTCTGTCGGCGCACTCGAGGTGGGCATCGCACATGGCGACGTTCAATGCCCGACTGCGGCACGAGCGCTTGCCGACGATAGAGGCGAGTACATTTCTTGAGTTTGTTGTGGGCGCCGCCTTGCCGCAAACCCAAGATACACGGGCGATACTCGGGGCGCACCTTGCGACCATTGCTACCAGCCCGGTGGTTTTCTTGAACCGCGAATGTGCGAAGTGTCGAGCGGCGTCGTTGCAAAAGCGCCCCGAGGAGATATATTGGTTGAACCGCGGCGAGGCGTACGTCCCGGCCGAGGTGCGCCGAGCGTTTGACGGCGCATTTCCGAGCGGCACGCCGTACCGGATGACACCCCAGCGTTTTTTTGCGATGGTGCCGTTTAGCGACGCCGCGGGGGGACACACGTACGCGGCGGCGCTGGCTAACCGGCCCCGCAGACGGTCGATCAACGCCCGCAATCGCCCGACGTCGGTTTCAAGCTATCGCAGCTTAACCAGATAAACGCACTTCCTTCTGTTCACGTGCGCTGGCCGCGAGGGGGGGCGCCCAGGTGGCAGCCAAGGCAGTGACGGCTCCCCTGGGTCCAGTGTGTAGCATCCGCAACCCCCAGGACGTTGTGGAAGGGGTTCTCGGCCATCCTGTAGCCGCCGCGGCTGATCACGGCACTTGGATCCACGCACGTCGCGCAGTACCAATGTTTGTCGCACATGTCCGCGACCCGATGGTCGCCAGGATTCACACGACATCGTGCACAATATATACTTGTTGCCTGTGCCGGACGGGGGTTGGCCAAGTACACGACAGCCTGGGCTGCAGCCCACGGATGGTCGTTGTGTGGGGGAGGACCCGGCGGGGATGTCACACGGGTGGGGACCTCGGCGCGGATCCAGTTGGCCATTCGGTCGTTCAGCGCAGCCGCAAACTCGGCTCTGCCCTTGGCCGTGTGCATCGCGTGTGTTTTGTCGTTAAAGTTGACAATAAAGTGTGCCGTGTTGTCCGATATGACAGACACAAGCGGGTTGTGAAGGAAGCTTTGTTCTAGCAGCCGTAGCAGCGAGGTTGCACTTTTTCTGTTGATGATCACCACCCACGCCGGGTCTGTGTGGCCCTGGTGCTCAACAAGCACAGATCGCAGGTAGTTGACATGCACCTCGTCCATGCATCTTAGCACCGTGCGCTCTTAAATACACGGACTTATCTAGGTTGGCCACATAGGCTGCAGGGTGCAGTGTGGACGCGCCTTTGTGAGGACAAGCTTGTCACTCTGCGGCTTGCTCCCAGGCGGCAGCAGGTCGCCGAGGCCGTATCTCAGCGTGAACACGTACGCCTTTGCTCGCTTGCTCATGCTCGCTCTCTTGCGGTCGATATTGGGCTCCTCCCCATCAATCAGTGTTTGCCACAAGATCGCCCACACGCACGTAATTTCGACCGATGTAACATCTTTCGTATCAACCTTAGTGACCTTGCCCTCGTATGCATTCTGCAGATTGTCGATGCTCCAGTTTCCACTACGATCTTTAGTAGGTTCCCACATGCCAATTAGAATGTCCCCAACCGACACTGGCCAGCCCGGCTGCCAGCAGGAACCGTCGGGACCCGTCTCGTAGCGCCAGGGCAAGTCATCCTGGTCAATCCGCACCGTGCCTTCAGCTGGGGGGTCCAGAGGTTGCGGCGGCGCCGCGGTCACGAGCCCAGCTACAGGCGGGGCTGCCCACACAGGCGCCCACTGGTCTTGTTTGCGCGCCACGCCCGCAACCAAAGCAGGCGAGAAGAGCTGCCCAGACAGGTACATGTGCTCGACGATCGACTCTGTAGGGACAACCACGTGGATCGTGGCAGCGCCCACCTCCTTGGTGGTGTCCGGCTTCTGCGCCAACAATGCCGCGGCCATGAACGCCTGCTGCTTGTGTGTTCGGGAAACGTCGTCCCACGTGCACACTTCGGTCATCGCGGTTTCCTTCCAGACTGTTTTGAGTTCCGTCGCGTACAGGATGCCGGCGATCTCCAAGACGAGGTCCGTGTAGACGTGGGTCTCGGCCATGTCTCCCGTGTCCGCGGGGTTCACCAGCTTGACTTCGGCTTTGACAATGCTTGCCCGCATCGTGTCCTGGATAAACTGCAGCACCGCGACGGCGGCCTCGCGCTCGACGTCGCAGAACCCGTGGCAGATGAAGTCTGCCGCCGAGGTGCCAGCAGCCAGCGGATCCGCCTTGCCCGACAAGAGTTCCACAAGTTTGTGGACGCCCGATCCGAGCCCGGATGCGACGGTACCCGGGTAGGCGGGCGGTATTTCTTTCGGGCCTCGGGTGCAGTACCAGTATCTGTTGTGGATCTTCTCGGTAGTGGGCTGCGCCCTGGGCAACGCAGGGTTGTCTTTGGCGCCAAACGTTTTGGTTGGGAGGACGGGTTTCACCTCGGCCGTGAGGCGTTTCCCCCGTGCCGACTTGAGGTACGCCGAGACGGACGTGCTGGTCGACATGGTCGCGGAGTTATGGTATTTGTACGCCGAGTCATATGCCCAGACATGGCCGAGGTGGCGGTGTACCCGCTGCCGACCGCGCCCAGGTGGCTTCGCTTTGCGGATGGCATCAGTGATCCGACATACATGCGGGGCCTTGCCGGGTTTCTGCACGTGTGCTGCAATGGGGCGACCCTGCTGGTGCCGCTCGCCGCGCAGGTGGACCTGTGCCTCGCGGCGGGGGAACACAATCTCCTGTGCGCGCTTCAGGCTGGCCCGGGTCGCGGCCAGTTCTGCGTGTGCATCCCGACGGACGCCGCGAGCCAAACGGTGTCGGTAGACACCCTGACAGCGGCGTTTGCCACGTGCACCGATCGAAAATCGGCCGACAGGGCCTCGCACCTGCGCCGGTGCGTCCGCGGGAACTCGGCGCGCATGCTGCAAGCCGCGGATGCGCTGCTGACGTGGGCGAAGGGGCCGGCCCGCAGCCTGCCCATGGCGGCATACCGCAAGAGAACGGCCACGGCGGCCGGCGCGATCCGGTACCAGCGGGTGGGCGGGTACCTGGTGTCTGACGTGGACGTTCTGTCGGTGGTGCCCAATCCGGCACCGCGCCGTGTTGGACTTCTGTCAATCGCACGGTGCCCTCGACTCCATGCACGCCGGCTACAGCGCGCCGCCAACGGCACCCTCAGCGCGCGGCTCCCCGCCCGGATCAGCGACGATCGCGACCCCGTGTACCGGTGCCGAAGTGACATTCGTCAGATCATGGCGCACGTTGCCACCCAGGCACTGGGGACTGCGCCGTCGCCGCTGGCCGTGGATGGCCACCCTGAGCCGCGCACCGTGCTGTACGGCGTGCGCGTCATGCACCTGCCGGTTGTCCTGGGCGTGTACGGCCGGTACAGCGAGAAGAAGGGTGGGACCTTCTCCAAAACACCGCTGTGCAACGGCGCGGACGTACACATAGCCGGCCATCTGCTCTGGTACGCGCAGCAAAATCGCGGCTCGAAAAAGGACCGGGACACGGTGCAGCGGTACGCGAGGTTGGCGCAGGCGCGTGGCCATTCGCTAACGGCGGCGCTGCGTCACTACGACGCCCTTGCTGAGATAACCGGCGACGCGTACCCGTTTGCCCCTGGCACGCCGTTCCGGGCCCCGTCCACAAAAAGGCTGCTCCGTATCGCCACGCACTGGGGTGTGTGGATCAAGCGCCGGCGCTCGGCAAGGGTGGGAATAGAAGAAATGGAGAAACAGTGGACGTCTGCGGCGCCCGTCTGGCCCACCCTACTCAGGCCCCCATTCGCCATGGTCTCGAACGTGGAGAGCGCCGACTGGAACAGCGACGTGGACTACCGAAGCTGGATACAGGCATGCCAGACGGCCCACGTGCCGAACACCACGGTCCCGATGCCCCCCCTCGCACCACTGGCCCTTGTGTGGGAGCCCAAGATTGACGGGTGGCGCGTGTTGTTGCACTGGGACGGACGCAGGTTGTCGTGGTTCTCGAACACCGGGCGGTTGCTTTGTGGGGGTGCGCGGGTTAGCCGGCTACCCGGTGACATACACCGACAAGTGGAGGCGTCCTGCGTTGAAGGGCGCTGCCCGGCCTTTATTTTAGACTGCGAGCTTACCGCCGGCGCAACCGACGCGACGACCACCGCCGAGCTGCAGGGTCTTGGTGCCGGCATGGTGGCCGTGCCGCGTCGAACGCGTGCAAGTGCGGTCCGGAAGCTGGGGGCAGTGCACACGCTTTTTGTCATGGATTGTATTTTCAGCGGCAGCGATGTCTCCTGCACCAACCTGGGTCGCCGGCGGCGTGCCGCGGCCGCGCTCGTGAAGACCATCGGCTTGAACGGCAGCATGCTGGCGGTCCGCCTGGTGCCGCAGCAGCCAGTGCCTGGTGACGATCACAGCGGGGAGATACCGCCCGCCTTTGTAGCGGCGGCGTTCCCTGCGATGGTGTCGGCGAACATGGAGGGGATCGTTGTGAAGCTGACCACGTTGGCCTACGGGGGTCCACATACGGTCCTAAAGCCCGTCTACTACATTACGGACGCGGCCGCCGTGGAGGCTGGCAGGGCGTCCGCGCTACCAGCCGCGGCCGCGTTGCCACTACCAGAAATGCTGCGGATGAGCCAGCGCTACGCCCGTGTGGTCTACATGGGATGCCGGACGCTGGGCCACGATCCGTGGCTGGAGCCCGTGTTTGGTGTCAAGGGGGTCGCAACGCCGCCGTACCGGCCGGGCCACCCATGGCACAACTACGTGCCGATCCACGTTGAGGGGTTCAAGACAGCCCACATCCTGTGTGCGCGGGCGCGGGTGTCGGGTCTGCCGCACAGCACGACCCACCGGGTGGCCCGGACAGCCTCGCACGACCCTGGCATGGAATACCTGCTCCACCGCCCGACGGCGGTGACGCCCACCTTCCAACTGTTTGCAGAACAGGTCTACCTACGCCAGAACACAACAGGGTGGTCGTTTCCGTACCGGTTGTATTTGATCCACGGCCGCCTCGGCGCGAGCCCGGTCGACACGGCGACAGAGCTCGAAGCCCGGTTTAGTCGGCTTCCCCATCTAGGTCGGTGAGCTGAACGGGGAAGACGTAGGTGCGTAGAAACACCTGTATGTTCTCCAAGCCGTCGACGGCCACAAAGGCCAGCATCGCTTTCTGGAGCTCCCGCATCATTCGACGTTGCAGCCGCTCGTCGTAGTTGGCGGCATGGCATGCAGCGAACGGGGGCACTGCGTCGAAGAGCTCTGTGAACTCCGGGGTGCACCTGCCGGCCGCCAAGAACAGCAGCTGGCCGGACACGGTCGTGCGCACGCCCATGAGCGTGTCCCCGGCGCCCAGCCACGCGCATCGGTCTGGCGCCAGCAACGGCGCTTGGCAGACATGTGCCAGTTCGGCCTGACGGTTGCCGTAGACCGCCGTTTTGGAGTCGGCAATCCACACATTTATAGTTTCACTCTGGTAACCAACGACCAGTGGGTCGGGACACGCACCCCGGCAGAGCGGGCAGGGGACGGCACCGCTGGTGGCGAACAGCGTGTACAGGCAGCGCGAACACACGGAGTGTGTCTCGCATGCCCACGGGCACTCGGAGGCGATGGCGTCAAGACAGACCGGGCATTCGACCATCGTGGTGGGGACACAGGTGTATACGCTAATGCACCGGCTCACCCGTGGTGGAAATGGGGACGTTTGGAAGGCCGTGGCCAACAACGGCGACACGCTGGCAGTTAAATACTGGCTGCCCTGGGTCTGCAGACTGCAGCAAACCAAACTCGGCACCTCAACACGGCTCGCCGTGCGGACCTGGGCGCACGGCCAGCCGAACTGCCAATTGCACGAGGATTCGGTCCGCGTAAAGCTCCAGCTGTTCGCCTCCGACCCGGCCATCGCGACCCAGGCCCTGCGGGAGGTGGGCGTGTGCGCGCGGTTTTCCCGTAGCCCGTGCGCCCCGGCCTGCGCGCTGTACAGCATCGCTGGCTGCGTTGATCCCATGCCGGTAGCGGAAGGGGTTGTGTGCATGGAACTTCTAGGCCCATCGCTCGCGGGGGTCTGCCCGATCTCAAGCCCGACCCGGCGCCGAGTGATTATGGATATGATGCTGACAGCGGCACTGAGTGCGCTGGCGCAACGGCGGTGCATCCCGGACCTCAAGCCGGGTAACATTTGCACAAACGGCCCTGGCCGGTTTCTGCTCGTGGATGTGGATCAGCTGCCTGCGATCGGCGCGGGTCCGGCGGAGTGCTGGGCCACGTTCACAATCCCGGAGCTGGGGAACAACCTACTGGCCACCATGCTTGCCAATCTTGTGCTGACCATGGCCATGGTGCACGGCACGCTGAGCGAGTGGGAGGCGGCGTACACGTATCACCACAGCAGTACCGCCACCCGGTCCGTTAGCACACTGAAAGCCGTTTCGCCGGCCTGCTGCATGGACATCGTCGCCGTCCTGAGCAAGCGCCTGACACGGGCGATGGCTATGGACACGGTCGGGTCAAGGCTGGCACTCATCAGATGAGATAGATCAAGTCATCATCTTCGGGGAACAGGTGGATTTTTCCGATCCTGTTCAACTCCGCGAGGGCGTCCTCGAACACCTCCAGGGGCGGGATGTTATCGGGAACCGAGTTCATGAGATCGATGACATCGTCAACAGAGGCGAATTTGTCGTTATTCACGACTCGCTCAATCGCATCGAGGACGAATGCAAGATCCTCTTCTGTGGCATCTGCCACCTCAACGTTCATTGGGTCAGCAGCAGCTGCAGGGGCAGAGCCAGCATCGAGATCCGGTATAAAAAGTTCAGGTGATGGGGGCGACGGGGAACGATCAAGGGTCATTGGCAGGTGTTCATCCTGCATATGAAGGGTTGGCGATGGGGAGGGCGACGTGGTCGGAACGGTGTTGATGTGGTCCGCATGTGCCTGTGTCGCATTGGGGAACACATACTGCTGGGTATCGCGACCAATTTTGAGATCTGCACTGGCGGTTAGCGCGCCCCAACCGACGCCCGAATCGGTTTCCCACTCCATCTGGAAGTGGCGGGCAATGTAGGGCAACGTCCCCGGGTCTGTAGTGCCTTGTCGACCGTGGGCACTGCCCCAAGGGGTCGCCGTACTACCTACTAAACCCTGAGTTACTTTTGCTGCATCGAAATTAATATGCCCTCTGACCGCCCACAGCTTCGAACGAACCACGAAGTGTCCCTTGACTGGATGCGTTTTACTCGGGGTTCGCCACCACCGCGGCACACCAAAGGTGTCAGTGTTGAGATCTCCACCCGATTTGCTGTGCCACATTTCCGTGAAGGCCGTCTTGTCCTTCTCTTGAAAATCCCCTGCTTCGCATTTAACTACCGCCTCCACGGACTGAACGATGGTGTAAGGCTCCGATCCGATCCGATTGAGGGTATCCATTGTCCACTGGAAGCCCTCTGCGCGGGCCTGCTCTACCAAATCGCCGCGACGTCGTGTCAGGGAATACGATACCGGTCTTCTTTCTCCAAGTTTGACCACTAGGTCGTCCATATTGTTTACTGCCGGCCTTGCGTTTTGGTACTGCAAAGGATGCACGTGGTCGTGAAACATCGCGCAGTTCTGTTCTCGGTCCCGGTTTATATCTTCCTATAAATCGCACGACGCGCGGTGCTTAACAAACAGATACGCTTGCCGTAAATAACTCCATCGTAGCCGTTCGCCGTAAGGAACCGCCGCAGTCTCAGTGCGACGTCGGAATTGTTCAGAAGTTGCCGCGCGTTTTGTGCTTGTCGCCCTGTCGCTTGGCCGACTTGCGTGTAGTTTGCCGGTAGGCGGCAAATGCCCCGTGCCGCCGTGGTGGTGATATCAAAGAGGCGAATCGCTGACACCGCCGCACTGTCCGAATCGCTTGCCGCTGTCTGCGAATGCAGGATGACAAACCCGTTGAGTGAACCCCCGCGGCGGAACAACGGCCCGCGCCGTATGGTCCTCGTAAGCGGGGTTAACTCTGTCGTATAGTCCACCTGCCGCCAAGTGGGCACATGCACGGCGAACTCTGCGAGCGGCGTGCGGTTCGCTTGGGGCGCCTTCCAATCCATCACCAGTGGGAACCATTCGCACATGAGTTCTCGGTGGTGCTTTGCGGCAAGGAGAACGCCGTCCATGTTGGCTTCGAGGTTGCACTTAACAAGCGCATCGTAGAAGGTTAGGTGTAATTTCGCCAACCAGCACACAACGCTCGCATACGGAGGTTGGCCTCTGGGATCTTTTCGCACTAGCGGCGGCATGTCGGTATGCGGGGCTCGTATCAGCTCGGCGTTTTGGGCAACCAAAGGGATAAGCGAACTTTTCGCGGCTTTCCAAAACTCGTGTGTCCGCAGGCTTGTGGCCAAGGCGTTGGCGAAGCGGTGCGCGTCGGTCCAGGCTCTATACGCACCCGCGATGTCCACAACGGTCTTTAGAATATGGAAGCTGTGCAGAACTGCGCTGTTAACTGTGTATTCGACACTGGGAGTCTTGCTGCTGTTTTTTGTCAGCCCCAATGCGGCCAGGTCCATTGCAACGGTGGCGTATGCAAAGTGGGTGCTCGGCAGTACGGCGGGCGTTGGTAACGGCGGGCGTGTAGGAGTTGTGGCAGTCGCTACAACGGCCGGATCGGGCGTGGTGTCTGTGAGCCTCACGCCCAGGTGGCGGCATGTTCCAGCCACAAGTTCCTCGATGTCATCGGCAGGCGTCACGGTCGCTGTTCTGAGGAGGACCGCAGCGTCCGCTGGTGCCCACAGCAGCTGCTGCCACCGCGGGCGATCAACGTCAGCCGACGCGGGGTGCGTCCGGCCATCGACCGGCGACACCACGCCCCAACCCGTCGGGCCGCTATCGAAGGCATGCATGAGCAGCACTGGTGTGGTTGTGTTTGAGGGGGCCCTCGTCATCGCGACGGCTAGCGCTGGCTGGAGTGTAAGGACCAACGGCGATGCGATGCCGTTTCCCGGCTGCGGCGCGGCCACGGTGGTGCACCGCATCGCAGGGTTGGTACTGTAGCTGCAGAGCTGCTCTACCATTTGCGGGGTCCCCTTGGCAACACCGCCGGTATCCACCGCGACTACGAGAACGGTTGGTGTGCCCGGGCCATCCCGGAACCCCAGATGGAGCAGCGTGTCGTAAAGTTTTTTTTTGGCATCCAACCCGTATAGAACCCCTTTATGGCCGATCGTCACAGTGTGGACACCACGCCGGTCGCAGTGCCTCAGCACCGCGGCGACACCGTTCGCCGCATTCGGGGCCATGTCCAGCGCCAGCTGTGCTGCGAGCAGCGGATTCCCATCCAAGCAAACTGCCGTGAGCTGGCTGTCCGCAGCACATTGGAACACCGTTTCAAACATCTGGTAGATGCGGGCCAGCAGCACGGCCGGTGCATGCGCGTGCGGCAGGGTCCACGGCGCCAGGGTTAGCCGGTGGCCGTACTGCGAGTCCGAGTCCGAGGCGGGTAGCCGGCAATACACCCCTATGACGTGGCCGGACCCGTGATCCCTTGATTCGGTGGCGCTGTTGGTCGCGTCACGGGCATCGGACGGGGTCATGGCCATCGTGTGGTAGACCATGGTGTGTCTCGCCGTTCGCATTTCGTGGGTGACGTTGGCGGCGCTGCCATAGGCACCGCGCACGAGGCCTCCGGCGCCTGCCGCATCGCAAAGCAGCAGGGCATCACCTAGGTTTGCACACATAGTGACGCGCACTGGCATGTTGAGACTGTCGCTTAGGCGGGCGGCCAGCGCCTGGTCGCGGTCCGACGCGTCGACAACCCCTCGACTCTGCGCCGGCGCCTGCGGTATGGCTAGCAGTTCGACGGCCCCAGCCGGTACCACAAATGAGGGGGCCACGGCGGCCGTATCGGTCTTTTGGCGCGCACTGTGTATCAGGGCATCTGTAATTGCCCGCATCGCGACAGTACGCATGCCCGCCGCGATTTTGGCAGGTGCCTCCAGCGGGTTCGGCAGCACTGGCGGCTCCGGGATGACGTCCGCGGCTGCAACATTACGTGTGATGTTGCGGGAAGCCATCACACGATCCATTCGGTATCCTGGCCCGCAGCAAATACACGCAAAGCAAAACCGCTTATTATCGGCACTGGCCAGTAGGCCACGTATGCCGGCAGTGCAGTAAAGGCGGCGGTGCCCAAGGTGAGCTCGTACAGCGGCGACGTCCAATGTTTTTCCAGCAGCGTGGCGGAAAGGGCAGCGGCCAGGCTGACTACGTGAGCCGCCAGCAAAGACTGCGTGGACGCCATCCCGGTAGCGGGCGACGCCCATGCGGCAAGCAGAGCTGCTGACCAGATGCCGACTAGTCCCTCCGCGCTGCTAGCATTGCCCATGCCACAAGCGCAAACACTGCGAGTGCGGCCTCGTGCGCGAAATACGTGTCACTGTGTTGGTGACAGGGTGGGATCATTGGGCTTTGTGTTGGCACTCTCCGACAAGCGAGGCGACCATTAGCACGAGCGACAAGAGGCAAATACTTACGATCGCCAGTCCGGTCCCATCCGGGTCATCATCGCACACAAGGTCCATGGAATTGGCCGACCGGCTAAGGGATGCCCGCAGCTGCCGCGGCAACACCGCGTTGTCGGCGGCGGTTGTGGCTGCGATCAAGCGCCTGCCGGCCGGTCACTCGTTGCTTAAACCGAGCGTTGCGCCTCTTCCACCTCACTCAGCTGCCCGCACCGAATGCGAACAGCAGCCACTGCCTTACAAGCACGTCCTGATGGGTTCGCGGCGGCGTTCGCAAATGCACGGCATCGTGGCCGTTGACAGCCGGGTGTCGACAACCGGTATGCGGCTCGGCGCCACCGCGGTGTTTTCGTTGCCCGGTGGTACCACAAAGGATGGGTTGGCCATGCAGCTGACGTACGGCGCACTATCGGCCGAGGCGGCCGTTCTGCGCAATTACATTCAGTCACTCAACCACTCGGCTGTCGTCTTTGCTGACGTCATAAACACACCCAGTGCCGACCACATGACAATCTGGCTTGACGCGCCGACCGCGATTGTGGTCGGGGCGGGCGACACAGCGCCGTGGACTGCCACACCCCGGCCGAGAGTGCATGCCGTTCGCCGCCACAGCGACTACGACAGTGAAGGCAGCAGCCCCCATTCATACGCATCGGACTCTGACTTCTCCGTGGACCCAGATTCCGACCCGCCCGCCCTGTGAGCCGATGTCCGTGCCGTGCTGCGTTGGCGGCGTTTGCGCGTTGTGCCATGCCCGCATTGTGGCCCCAGCCATCGCCCGGTGCCACCGGGATGGCCGCGCGCGCCTGGCGTTGCAATACGAGATGACGGACCCGAGCGCCTACCGCCAGGGGGACATGTTGTATTCGCGCGTGCGGCCGCTGTTAGACAAGGTCCACGGCGGGGAGGTGATAGATGTAGGCAGCTGCGCCTTTTTGAAGCGCCTCAAGGCCGCTGCAATCCGAGAAGGGCTGCGATGTGTGAACAACCAACTTGTTCCCGGCGCACCGGAACCGCTTGCCGACCGGCTGGTCGCTGCGGGCGCGTACGGGCTGGCGCTGAAGGAGCTCGCACCCCACGAGCACGCTCAGTTGGATAGGCTGCGGCAGGACGGAGTTGCGTACGTGTGCCTTGGATCGGCTGCTGCGTTTTCGGTCGTACCCGCCCGCCAAAGCACCAGTGTGACAGTTGGTGCTGTGCTTGCATTGACCTCCCAATTGGCCATTTACCAACATGGAACAGCTGCTGCAACCGACGTCGGGAAACCACCTCGCGGTGTCACCCAACTGGGAAGCCGGTCTGCCGATGCTTATTGGCTGGGTAACTGTTGTGGCATATGTGGTGGGGTTCACGGGGGTGACGGGGCCTCATGCAAGTGCCGGTTCCGGCCCCCATCTCCACCTGGAACGGCGCAACCTCGACATGGAGCTGGCGATCAATAGTAGCGCAGACCCCTGCGCATCGCCGTATGCCTATGCCTGTGGCAACTACGATGCAAATGCAGCTCTCGCGCCTTTTGAGTCCATGGCGATGATTGCCAGACGGAAGACGGCGCTCTCCAGCCTCATCGTCAATTGCCAAGACGAGCTGGAGCTGGACGATTTGGTGTTCGAGTGGGAACCCTATGAACACGATCGAGAGCATGTGCACACTGCCAGGATGCTCCTCACAGCGGGGGCAGTGTGGCAGGGGTGGATGGCACGACCTGGGCTGCACGGTGACAGCGTGGCCCTCCACATTTGGCACACCGACGCGAACCTATCGGCCGCAAGTACGATCGAGGTCAACAACACGTGTGTGTCGCAATTGTTCCATCCCGCGAATGTCACGGACGGCCCCTACACGACGGTGTTGTATGTGTCGCAACACAACCTGTGCATTGATGTTGGTGAGCTGGAGAGTGCTCCGGTCAACTTCAATGTACCTCACACCGCCCCGCCAGACTACCCCACCACGTGCAGCGATGCCGCCCGGCGCTATGCGCCGGCGGCCGTTGCGGCAATTCACCAGCTTCCGGCCGGCACATTGGCCAGGGTCACGGACATGGCGCGTGGGTTTACCACGCTGGCCAACGTGAGCACGGCCGTTGCCATCGGTGGCGGCGCGGGGTTGTTGCCGGATGTGGTGTTGGAAGGGAAGCATTCCGCGCTTTGGCATGCCAACATGGCCGGCATGATGGGGCTTCTGGGGATCCGTGTGGAGGGGTTGATTTGGGACACCGCGGCGGACACGGTAAACGCCTTCTACGACCCTTGCCAAAACGCAATATTTGTGCCGGCAGCAATGGTAAGTGGCATGGTGTACCACAGCGAGTTTGACTCTGAGCTTGTCCGCGGTGGCCTTGGGTTTATTCTGGCCCACGAAGTTGGCCATGCGGTCGACCACATTCACCACAACCAAACATTTGGCGTCGGGGTTGTGGACCGAATGGCCAGGGTGAGCCACGTGCCACGAATGGTGGTAAACCACACCATGGCCGAGGACGTGGCAGATGCGATTGGCGGTCGCCTGACGGCGCGATCCGGAACCCTTACCCGCAGGCTAGTGCTACAGTTCGCGCAGGTGTGGTGTCTGAGTGACCCCGAATTCACTGCGGACGTGCACGCCCCCGGGCCGGTCCGCGTTAACACGTTGATGTCGACTGGCGGGGTTTTCGGGCAAGTTATCTGCCCGGCGCCGCCGTAATGCACATTTGCGTATTGTTGGCGACCGCAACGGAATTCGGAATTTCGTCACACGTGGCGGCAGCGTCCCAGCCGGGTGCGGCCAGCGCCGTTTTACATCCGCACCTTGAATTAGACAATGTCGAGCTCCGCGTAGGGCGACTGAGTGTACGCTTCCCGGACCTGGCCGCGTCAACAGATTGATGTCGGCGGGCGGTGCCCTTGGGTTCATTTTCGGCCCGGTCCCGTGATTGTATTTGCGTGCCGCCGCCTGTCTCAAGCCACCATGAGCCTGTCCTCAGCGCCCACGTCCCCAGCCACAACCCCTGCCAGCGCGACGAGCGCAATGCCGGTTGAAGGCCAGGCGGGCCTAGCCACGGTTGCGCAGCTAGACCACCGTGTCACCACCATCGAGGCGAACATGGACACGCTGGTAAACCCCGACGCCAATACCAAGAACGCCGCTGGTAGCCTCGCGCATGCAGCAAAGGGTACAACCACGCTGGACATAGCAACGTTTTTCTAGCTGCCGTGGCCAATATTTGTAATATTACATGCGCTGTTGCGTCAAACCACGACGGGTGCTCGCGGCCACGGGATTGCTCAGCGCCGTGTCCGGGAGCATCAGAAAAGCCAAGGGCACGCACACGAGCGGCAGCGCCATGTGGCCTAGGACCAGGGCACCGGGCAGCTTGTGGAAATCGCAACCTTGTATGTCGTAGCCGGCGGTTGCCCATTGGCCCACTAGCGATGCGACAAGGCAGCCGAGGTTCTGGGTCCCGGCCAGGATGGCGTAGCTCATCGCCTCGGAGCCCCGATCCACCAGCCGCGATGTTAGGAGGATCATTGGGATCGCGAACATCATCGACACTGCTGGCTGTACGGCCGCTTCACCCAGGATGTAAAAGGTGTGGTCCCCAATCCCCGCGTGCAGGTTTAGCCGCGCCGCCTGCAGCACCTCGACCGAGGCGGCAATCACGCGGGCGACGGTGAGCCAGGCAAACAGCAGTTTGATGGGTAGGTGTTGGAAGTGATAAAACAGGACGATGCCTAGCAGGCAGAAGACGGACGAAACAAGCATGGAGCACGTGGTGTAGAACGTGAATGTGAAGTTGGGTGTGTTGTCGCAGTCAGAGGTGTAAAAGTAGTCGGTGGCGCCGACAAAGTTGAGGGAGGACGCATCCGCAATGAACATGAACAGGTTGCACCAGAACAGTGTTGCGGGCAACACCGCCCACGCCGTAACAAAAACGGCAACGAGGGTGCCTGCGAGAATCCCCGCCTGGCCGCTGGGGTCGATGTGGAACATGGCCACCGTGGTCACGCATGCGCCCGTCGTTAAGATCAGCGAGAGCACCACCTGGCCAATGTGCCGTTGGAATTTGAACCATGACAGTACAACCTTGGCCTCGGGGACCATGGCCGCACTGCAGGCGAACACCAGTGCCGGGATTGCACCGATCCCGAAGGCCTCCCGAGCGAGGCCGGCGTCGGCCATCGTGCCGGCCGTAACTGCCGCCACGCCCAAGCCGGCGATGCACATGCCCCACGCCATCAGCACCACCATGTTCCCGCTAAGGATCGACCGGTCGCGCAGCGCCTCCGAGTAAGACGCTTCCATGAGCAGGTCGGCCCCGACAATGCCGAGCGACGCGGTGGTCAGGGCGCAGATGCTGTTTGATCTACCGACGGGGTGGCTCGCCGTCCATGCGAGGGTGCCGGCGGTCATGACCCCGAACACGCGCAGGTACCACCGTTTGCGGTAGCCACCGATGGGCAGGAGATCACTGCAGATGCCGAACGCCGGTTTAACGCAGAATGGTAAAAGCACGATGATGGTGAAGATGCGGTGGTAGTCCGCCATCGACGCCTGCAGGTCGCCCTGAAAGTACGGCAGCACCAGGCCGCGCAGAAGCCCGCCGGCGAGGCCTTTGACGCAGCCGAAGAACAGGACGCAGGCCACAATGTAGCGTGCGCCGAAGTCGGCCAACATGGCCCGGATCATCACGCCAAGGATCCGTGGCTCCGTGCCGCGCGTATGTCAACCGCTTCCAGTGCAAATGCGACCTTGCCCGTGGTAAATGGCAGTATTTTCATCTGGATTTGTTTCTTGTCGGGTGGGAACGCCATCTGCCGCGTGGGGATGGCGGCGTACACCAGCCTGCCGACCGGCGGCGGTGGTGGCACCACGTAGTCGGGGTCGTCGGTCGGACGCGGGGGCGTATACGCAAGCTTCGCGTACCAACCCGGCACCGGCTGCACCGGGAGTGCGGCGTGGTGGTGGTGTGCTGAGTCCGGGCCCCAGAAGTACTCGCGGGATATGTACTCCGCCAGGTCGCCCGTGCGTGTTGTGGTGGACACGGGCGTACCGCCGTAGTAGGCGACCGCGGCGGTACATTCCACCACCAGCACACTCGCATCCGTCAACACCAGCTCGCACCACATGTGCCCGACCGTGACCTTGTTGCCAGCGGCGTCCCGGGCCTTGTTCGGCCAGGCGTAACCGCTGACGACGTGGGCGCTTGCGGCGTTGCGGTGCAGCCAAGCCTGCAACGCGCAGCTTGGCGGGTGCTTGTCGTGGATCGCGGCGATCGCCAGTGCGGCCGCCGCAACCGCGAAGTCGTCGCAGTCGTTGCCCGTTCCCATGGACCCGTACTGCGAGGAGGTGTCATCGACCCGTTCGTGGTCGTACCCGGTGAGGTAGCCCACGGCTCCGATGGCAATGCCAACAACGCTCCGAATTTCCATCGGGCTACACTCTGCAAAGGACCGACGGCCCAACGAGCCTACGGCATACCACTCCAGCCATGGAAGGGCCTCACGCCATCCCGGCACAGGCACAGCAAGCTCGGGGATGCCGTTCTGGCCTACCGATGGGAACGGCCACTGCCAGTCCACGGCGATCTTGCGGTCAAAGCCAGACGCCCCGGCGTGCATCTTAGTGAGATTCGCAAACTCTGTCCACATTGCCGGCGCCATGTCGGTCCCGTTCTCCACGCTCAGCGGCGTGCCCAGCCGTGCAAACGCTTGTGTCGACGGCACGTTGGCAGACGACTCCACCCACCGCAGCTTAACCGAGCCGCTACCGCCGGTGTCACATCGGAAGAGGGCGGTCCCCATGTTGTTGAAGATGCCTTTCTCCTTTGCGAACGCCGTCAGCTTGATGGGCACACCTCTGGGGACAGTGAACCGGTGCTTGGTTTGTAGCCGGGTGGATTTGCCGTCGGTCCACCACGCGTACGCATAGTCGGGAGGCAGTACCACGCGCGCCATTCACCACCCGGACGGTACCAACCCCACCCCGTGGGGTAAATAGGATGCATCTGCACGCCGGCAAGGCTGGCCTTCTCGTTGCCTACCTCGGCGGGTGGAGCGTAACCGCCCACAGCCACAACTGCGCCCTGATCACGGTCCCGTGCGGCCACGGGTGGGTCGGCAGGTGCCTGATGCACATTGCGGTGCCGATGGTGCTCTCCGGCACCGCCACCCTCGCCAGAGGCGGCCGAAACATCCGGTACGTCGGCACCACGTGCCAGGCAGCCGCAACAGGCCCGGCGCTTGTGGCCGCAATGTACGCCTTTGTGCACAAGTCGTTCGCGCACGTGTGCATCGCGCGTGCCTACCCGCCCACGCCCGTGTACGAATCTTCCGCCGGCGACCTGGTGTGCACCGCGGCGCTGCTAGCAACCCTCCCCGACATGCCACCGGCCAGTGTCAGCCAAGCCACCGCCACCGACTGGGTGGTCGTCCCTTGGAATGGCGTTGATGTGACGGTGCGGGTGCTGACAGACGGCATCTCGGTCCTCACGGGTGCCACCGAGCGGCGCATTACTGTGGGACCGTCGGCAAAGCTGCACGTCCGGCACGTGCCCTTTGTGGTGGGCGTGCCGATCGGCGCCACCCTCCTCGAATGGCTAACGCGGGCCCTTCGTGTTTTGCCGCAAACGCGGTTGCCATAAACACCCGTATGGCCAGCCCGGTGCCACTGTTTTTTTCCCGTCGGTTCCCCGTGCGGCAATTCGTGAACCTGAGGACGTGTGTGCGGCAGAATGTCGTACTGCACGTGTCGTTCGAGGTCGCTGTCTTCAAGTCGATGCTTAGAGCACGCTTCCACCACCCCCACCAGGCACTGGAAAGCCTGGGGGATTGGTCCTCGTCGGACCCGGACTCCCCTTTCCGGCACAACAAGTACAACCTCGGCACGCATGGCAAGGTGCTGCAGTTTCAGCGCAAGCGGAACCTCATTCGAGCCGGCAAGCACACCCACGCGGACGCCGTGCGCGCGACCTTGTTTTTCTGCCGATGGACAGCACCATCAAGCTGGCCAACGCGCATGTCCTCCCCCAACATGGTCGCAAGCGGTACATTCACCCGGCCGCTGCCCCGCTCGGTGCGTGATCTGCCGCACGCCACGTGGTCGACAAAATTTCCAGGCGTCGCGCTCAAGACCAGCGTTGGCCAATGCACGCCCGAGGTGTATCCGGACCAGGGGACCTACATCGTTCCGGGCGTCACCACCCCGGCAAGCCTGGTGCAGTGCTTGGAGGAGCTGTGTGCACAAACGGCAGCCCTCCTGGCCGATACACACAACTGCACGGCGCCGCCGTCCTAACAGCCGGGGCTGCGGCCACCCTGTATGTGGTGCCGGTTCTAATGTTGGTGTGCGTCATGGTTAAGCTGCCGGGCGGGTGTTGGCACCACGGCCTGTCTGCGTCGGCGAGCGCGCTGCTGGCGGCGTTCCATCGTGGGATGCAGGCGGCGGCGGGGCTAACCGGCATCGGGCTGCTGGCTGTTGGTAGCCGGTGGGCCAACCAGCGCGCAGGGACGCCCGACATTGACGCGGAGAAGGCCGAGGTAGCGGAGGCTGCTAAAGGGCTGCAGCACGATTCCAGCCAATGCTGCGTAGGCACCACTACTAGCCAGTACTTCTAACCAGGAATATATACGGTGTGGTCTATGCTGCTTGGCCGAACGCGAGGTTTTGTCTTGGCCGACGTTGCCGAACCAGCGGTTGTGCCACCGGGTCGGGGTGCCGTCGGCGCGAGGGCGTCGTATTTACGCTGAAGTTCATCGTAATTGGTGGTTAGGGCGTCGGTGTGATCGGTGCAGTCCGCTTCATTGTCACGCATCTGTGTGTTTAGCTCATCGATCTCGAGCGCTTGCGCTTGCAGCAAGCCTAAGCCATCGTCTTCACGCTGACGTGCCAGCTCAAGGTCGCTGTGGACCGCCATGCTAGCTTCTGCGAGGCCGTCTAACTCTGCTACCACCGTCTTCAACTCTAGATCGGTCTGAGTAAGTTCCTGTGTGAGACTGGTGTTCTTTTCGGTTGCTAAGGCGAGGTCCGACCGCAGTTTATTTGTTTTGGCGTCATCGACACGAGTTGTGGTAGCAGCCGCGACCCCACCCGGCTGCTGCTCCTTGAGTTGTGTGTTTATGAGTGTTAGGTCTCTTATGGTGTGCATGGCACGGGAGAGTTTGTCATTGGCCGCTTGCAGCTGCTCTTCAAGAACCAAATTAGTTTCTTCGTTAATCTTTTTAACCTGATCGCATCGTTTTTTTTCCCTGGCGACTGCGACCTCTGTCACATCATTCATGGCACGGCAGGGTCGCCACCCCACTTATACCCGATCAGAAGAAATGATCATTGACCAACAGGGGCATCATCTCGAAACTGCCCTTGGTGTCCGTGGGGATCGGGAACGTGCTGGTCTGGTCGCGCGAGCGGGACCTCCATGTGCCGTACAGCGCGGAGAGGATGACGCCGCCCAACACGGCCACAAAGCCCCAGAGCGTCAAGGTATTGATGTCATCGGCCGTGCTGTCGCTGCCTGCTGTAATCGTGACAATGACGACGTCGGCGGTGGGGCTCGGCGCCGGCGCCTGTGAGTCGCTTGATGCGGTGGGCGCCTGCGAGGGGGTCGCGGTAAGTGGCGGGGGAGGTGGGGCCTCCAGAAACTGAAACGGGTTCGGCAGAGTGTCCGCCAGAATGAACGACTCGTCGCCGTCCGCGTCCCGCATCGTGTACCCGTACATG
>Ga0114994_10000302_pt1 | contig 31861 bp, 31 predicted proteins | sample ArcticOcean_MG_C_9_FD_87043 | JGI IMG/M metagenome (GOLD analysis project Ga0114994, IMG submission 87043) | Marine microbial communities from western Arctic Ocean - ArcticOcean_MG_CB2_152 | ecosystem: Environmental > Aquatic > Marine > Oceanic | place: Arctic Ocean: Canada Basin | collected...
CGTGGCGTCGCGCCGCGGACGGGTCTTGCAGGGTCCGCACCAGCGCGGAGCAGCGCGCGTGCTGCACGCGACGCGCCCTTGGCGACCTGCGCGCGTCCCTGTTGTTGCCACTCGCGCATGACCCCGGTGGTCGTACTGTTTTGCTCGTGCGCGGTGCGGCGAAGATGAGTGACACACGCGCGCCGGCTCCGACGAGGCATTCCCACCTCTCACACCCCCAGCGCCGCGCGTGCGCGAAGTAGGCAACTGTGCATCGATGCCTTCAACGCCGGGGTGCGGACGGCAAGGTGAAGCGCCGTCTCGCCGTGAGCGTCCTCGGCGTCGATATCAGCACCGGCGGCCGCGAGCACGGGCACAATCGCCGCCGCCGCCGCGTCCGCATCCGCGCGGTGGCCGCGCGCGCACGCGAGGTGTAGCGGTGTTCGTGCCGAGCCAGCGGCGACGTCGCGGTGTGCCGCGTCGGCGCCCGCACGCAAGCACCGACGGACCGCGTCTGCGGCGCCCGTACGCGCAGCCGCGAGCAGGCATGCGTCGGCGTCGCTGCGCGCGATGTCCGTCGACGACACACTGACAGTGACAGTCGCGCGCACGCGGAGTGCGCCATCGGTGCCGATGAGGTCGCGCGCACGCAGCTCTGCGTGCGCAGCAAACTTCGGCCAGCCCCAGTCCTGGACTGCGGGTGGCGGCGCGGCGCGAAAGACCTGTGTTGCCCATTTCGCATATCCATATGAGGCGTCGCCCGACGCATGGTCGACAGACATGGTGAACCTGCGCCGGCGCAGCAGTTGGTACATGCATGGGCGCGCATGAGCGCGGCGCAACGCGCGTCGCGTGCTTCTGCCAGCCGAACGGGAGCGTGGCGGCGTCGCGGACCGAGAGGTAAAGCGAAACGTGCCCGGCATTGTCCGCACCGTCCCCGTCGAGAAAGTAGTACAGAAGCCATCGGTTGCCCGCCGCGTCAACGAAGCCCGCGTCATGGTACATGCCCTTGTGCGCGCGTGCGGCGTCCGACCGGCGCGCCGTCTCGAAATCAGGCACGACCCAGCGGCATACTACGGTCGTTGGACGTGCCTGCGGCGCCCAGCCGCCAGCAGCCGTCGCACCACCGCCCGCTGCGCCCGCCGCACGCGCGGCTGCCTCGCCGGAGCCACCGCCAGCCTCAGCCGGGGCCGCAGGCATCGCCGTGCCGCCAGCGCTAGCGGCGCCCGGCGGCGGCCGCGGGGGCGGCGGCAGCGCAGCGACGAGGTGCGCAACGGCGACTCGCGTGCCGCTAGCCTCGGTCGCACCAGCGACCACCGCGCGGTTCGCCGCCTCGGCAGCCTCGAAGCGCGCGCACGCAGCGCCGCCGCCGGCGACGAGCGCACACGCCTCGACGGCGCCGTGCGGCTCGAGCAGCGTGGCGACATCGATGCTGGTCGCCGAGGCCGCAAGGCCCGACACAACGACGACGCGGCCTGCCGGTCCTGCACCGCGTGAAAACCGCGCGAACGTCGTCCCCAGGGCGTCGACGGTAGTGGCGCTGACGGTTTTCGCGAGGCACGCGGGGGACGCAGCGGCAAGCGTGCGCCGAAGCGCACGCGCCGAGGCGTCGTCATCGCCGTCGTCGTCCACCGCGCGCGCCACCGCTGCAAGCACGTCTTCTGAAGCGTCGCGCGTGACGACACTCGTGCTGCCGGCAACGCCCTGACTGTTGCCGTGGGCCACAGGCCCGGAGGGGACACCTCCAGGATCTTCCAGGGCGTCCCCAGTCTCGGCGGCGGCGCCCGGCGCAGCCGCGCCTGGTGCGGCGGGGCTTGCTGCAGAACCGGGCTTGCGCTGCGCCGCGACGGGGACGTGCGCGACGTTGTCATCCTTTTGCTTCTCCGCGATGATGACGTCCTGGTCGCGCAACACGAGAAGTCGCGCCGTGTGCTCTGCATCGACGGCCTCGCCGTCCAGGAGAAATGAATACGCGAGATTGTCGCGCCTCCTGCTGTATTCCCTAAACCTGTGAGGATGTGCGAAATTTGTCTTGCGCAGCGCCGTAAGAGAGGTGACGTCGTCATCCACTTTTTTGTGGTGACGTCATCCTTTTTGTGTGGGACATAAAAACGACTTCAACACTGATCGACACATCACACCTAGCTTCTGATCAAGCCGTAGCTTAAAGTGCGTGTCGTCTTTTGACCCGCGCACGCGTATCGTCACGTAATGTGCCATGCCGGTCAGCAAGCCGACGCGCCAGTCCAATTTAAACTTCACTGAACTGAAGCGGTCTGGGTGCGATGCATTACACTCATATATATGGAGGGTGCTGTTTTTCTTTCTTTCTTCGCGCTCGGTGTAAAATTGGGACGCGCCGTTCGGTGCACTCAGTTCGAGGGCGTCGATGACTTAGCTACTAAGGCTTAGCCTTTACTCACGTCTTCGCCGGCAACGACACGCTCGGCGGGTTCGGGTACGCCTACGCTCACACCGTCGGGGCTAGGACAGCATAAGATCACGAGTACCGACCGCGGTAACCAAAAAGGATGCCCGCCGTCAGATATATACACACACAGGCGGGGTGGACCTCCTCAGGCTGGGCCGGCGGGTGCCAGTGAGTGTTAAGATTCAATAGTAAGTTGGCATCATCCTAACTTGAAGGCGATGCCAGTGGCACCCCTCACGAGCCGCTGAGTCGGAGCCTGAGGCTTGCCAGTGGCCCCCTCAGGCTGTTGTCCAAAAACGTACCACTCAAAACACTTGAAATTGGGGCAAACCACTCAGAGGCTCACCAAACACTCGCCGAAAAGGCCACCGTGGCACGGGTCCTCGGACCGTGACTTGGTTGGGCCAGGCCAGAATTTTAAGCGGCCCGGGTGCCCGTCACGGCGAGGTGGGGGGGGGCGGGGGGCGTAAACTTGAACCCCGGGCCGTGAGGTGAGGCCCGCTTTCCTGAAGTCGGTCCCGCGAGAGCCGCCGGTCTCATTTACCTGCGACCAGCACCGGTCGCACCGTAACGGTGCGCGTCAAGTTTCTGCGGCCCGGGAGCAGGGCTGGTCTAAAACTGGGGGACGTCCGAGTCCGGGCACTCGATGCGCGAGCCCGCCCGGGCCCCCGGCCCCGGGCCCCGGCTGCCCGGCGAGCAGTATGGAAAACAAGATAGCGAATGTGGATGGCCCGGGAGTTGAAGTCGACCGTTGAGCAACTTGAAGTCCGAGGGGGCCCGGGGGGTAAAAGTGGACGCGAGCGGCCGTCGGCGGCTCCAGGCGGGAAGTTCAAGTTCCAAATTACGGCCTTCAAATCAGACCAGCGCCGACCACGGCCCGGGCCGACGATCCGCCCGTTTAAAAGCCCGACTCACACGTGAGCATGCCAGCATGGCGCGTCATACCGGCGGACCGCGTGCGCGCAGTCGTAATTAATCAGTGCTAAATCCCATCTTTCGCCTGGGAGTTTTAATAAAGATAGGTCTACAGGTAAAATTTAGGGACCTCAGTGGGCAAACTCAGTGGGCCGGCCTAGCAGTCCCTTGTTTTCAGGCTGACCAGTTGAGCGGGTCGAGGACATGCCACGCCGTCTCCGAGGTTGATGATCTCTCAGGCCACCACCGCTTTTTCATAAAGGTAACGCACGAACCGTTTGCTCCCCAAGTTTGGATAGACTTGAATACGCTCACACATCTATAAGGCAAGGCTTTGCGAAAAGCGGAGGCCACGCGGAAGAGCACAAGCACGCGAGAAATCGGGTAAAAAATCATGGCTCTGGGCTTAGAGCAGTTGACTGTGGAGATAAGATCCGAGCTATATCTTATCTTGGATGATGTGGGTGGACAAATATGCCTGGTCCTGGATCACGGCATCGGCGGACAGCTGGATCATGTCGTGCCCGGCGGAGCAGAGGCACTCCGGTCGCACGGCGTCCGTTCCGTGCGTTCACTGCGGCTAGAGCTCGACGCAGCGCCCGAACACCGAGTTGTGTACCTCGTCCGCCCGACAATCGCCGCGATGATGCTCGTGGCAGGCCATGTGAGGAACGAAAACATGGCCGAGGTCACACCGCAACGGTTTTACGTCTTCATGGTGCCGCGGACAACTGTCCTCTGCACACACGTTCTTGAGGAAGCGGGCGTTCTGCCGCACGTTCGCGTCGGCGCGTACCGCCTAGATGCCATTGCGCTCGACACCGACGTACTCTCGCTCGAGCTCCCAGACAGCCTTCGCGAGGTCGCGGTCGACGGCGACCCGACGGCACTCGAGTGTGTTGCGCAGTTTCTGCTGCGTTTCGAACAGCTTTACGGGACGCCGCGTGAAGTCCGGACCTTCGGCACCGCCGCGCGTGGCGTCGCTGAGCGCCTCGCGCGCGCTGATCTCCGGGCCGAGCGCGCGCACAGCGGTGGTGGTGGGGTCGCTGCCGCCGCGGGGCCGCGCGACTTCGGCGGCGTGCTGCCGCGGTGCGGCTTCAGCGACGCGGCTAACGCGCGCGCGCGCCGCGACGTTGACATGTTGGTGATTATCGACCGCCTTGCCGACCTCGTCACGCCCATGGTGACGCCCCTCACGTATGAGGGGCTCATCGACGAGGTGATGGGCGGCATCCACCACGGCTGTGCGCGCCTGCCCAGCGCTGTTGTCGCGGATGATGCCGATGAGACAGCCGTCGGTGCTGCCGCCGTAGGTGTTACCGACGACGACCGCGTCGCGTACGCGCTCGACTCACGCGACGCGCTCTACGCCGAAGTCCGCGACCTCAACATCGAAGAACTCGGCGCGCGTCTGGGCGATCGCGCCAAGTCGATACGCGCAGCGTGCAACGCAGCGTAGATGTCCGAGGTCCGAGGTCGGAGATATCTCCGATTTTTTTGTGGTTTCGGCAAGATGCCGGCCCCTGTTCCAATTGTGTCGAGAGGATTCCCTTAAGGGCCGATTTCGCACAGGTATGACGCATTCCGCGCCCGCCGGGACGCGTCCATCACGGAAATCCACGACTTCGTGAAGCGCATCCCGGGTCTAGCGGCGGCATATCGGAGCCTCCAGACGCACATCCGCGTCGCGGAGTGCGTCGCACGTGCTACGGACGCGCGCGCCTTCCGCACACGATGGCACGCCGAGCGCACTCTCCTCGAGGGCGAGCCCGCGTTCGATGTAATTGACGACCTTCTCGCAACGCGAGAGCCGCCCTTTTCGCTCCTTCGCCTCGCGTGCCTTGCGTCGCTCACGACGGGCGGCCTGCGCGCTGCGCGGCACGACGCGCTCCGCCGCGGCGTACTGCAGACGTATGGCTTCGAACTTCTCGGCACGCTCTACCACCTAGAACGCGTCGGCTTGCTCGCACGTGCTCGCGACGCGACAGCGGCAGACCTCGTCCTCGGTGGTGGCGGCGCCCGCACGCCCTTTGCCGCGCTTCGCCGCGCGCTGCGCCTTGTGGTCGCCGACGTTGATTCACGCCAGCCGAACGACACCGCATACGCGACACCCCGGCGTGAAGCGTCAGCTGTCTTCACTCAAGTTGCCTTCGATTGGTGGTCGGCGCCCCGTGCCGCGCTCCCTGTGCCTTTGTAACGGGATCCCAGACCAGGAGGAATTATCGCCAACGGATCGCATGTGCACAGGTGTCTTCGGGCTACGCGCCGATCTCAGTCCGCCTCGTCGAAGCGATCACCGCTCCAGATGGCGTCGCACTCGCTGCCGCGCTCCCGCAAGTTCCCGGCTTACCGCATCTTGCATATGCGCCCCGCGCGTTCTCGCGTGAGGCACTTAGACGCGCGTTCGACGACGCCGGGGCGGGTGTGCTCGCCGCCGGCGCGCTGCGCCGCGCTTCACCCGGGCCACCGGCAAGGCCCGGCGCCAAGCCCGTCCTGGTTGTTCTTTTTGTTGGAGGAGTGACGTACGCCGAGATTGCAGCGCTGCGCCTGCTCTCACGCCGGTCCGACTTCCCATTCACCGTGCTTGTCGCTGCCACAGCCGTGATTAACGGCGCTGGGCTCCTCCAAAGCCTCGTGATGGAAATGGAAAATAGCCTGCAAAAAAACGATGCTACCTATAATCTCTGATATTCCTTCTCGTTTTCGAGTTTAGTACCAAGGAAGAGACTCCTGGCATTCATGAAGGTAAAAGCTTTCTCTGACTTGAGTTCTCAATTCAAATTTGCTGCGCTGGCTTGTTTGGATTGTGGGGAATGTGCATAGATGAGTGAGATATCTGGCACTGTCACAGGCTTCATTCAGCATGTGGATTCCGCATTTGCTTTTCAATTCTTCCAATTTGATGAGGTAATGCTGTCGCGTTTAGACTATGCCCCCGGAGTCGCTGGCACGTGGTTTTAATTGGCTTCTCAGCGGGAGGAGCCGTGGTCTATACTCGGCAGGGCGGAGCAGCTCCATGCCTTTGGGGCGCCTGGCCCAGTAGGGGCAAGGGGCGAAAGCAGCTAAGCGGTGAGGTATGAGCTTTAGTGTCGGGGCCATAAACCCACATTTGAGGGCTCGGGCAACTGAATAAAAGGGACCCCAGCAGTATGGCCCGGGGGGGCTGGGCCCAAAAAACCTCCTACTTCCCCGCGCCGGGTCCGCGGGGGGATCGTCTCGGGTCCGCGCCTTGACCGCGAGGCCGGTTCCGTCGGGTCTGCGGCCGGTTTGGCCCCGCCCGCGGCCGTGACCGCAAAATTAGTGATCCGGCTGCCCGCAACCGGTCCGCCTTGACTGCGGCACCGTCCGCGACGTCCGCGGGATCCGCGTAATATTGCGCCCGGACCCGCGCGGGCCAGCGTGCATTCCGCCGGCCCGCGAAAGGCACGGGGCTTGACCGCCGCCGACCGCAGGTTGAACTTCAAGTTGAAGTTGAAGTGTGACCTTGGCCGCTGCGTCAGCCAGCGCTTGCCCTGTCTGCAACTCACCCGCCACGGCCACGCAGCCGCCCGCCAAGTGGCGTTCGCCGCCCGCGAGCCGGACCGCCGCTCGGCCGCTCCGGGTCCGCACACACCGGTCCGCGAGGTCCCGCCATCGGACCGCCGCGTCCGCCGGATCCGCGAGCCGGCCGCCGCGCCCCCCCGGGCGGTCCGCCCCGGGTCCTACCCTAGTCCGCCGGGCGTTTTACCTTGCCCGCAGGGTGCCACCCGCGGCCGTCCGCCGCGCCTGCGCCCTTGACCAGGTGTTCCCCGCACCGCAGGGGGCCGTACTGTAGGGGGGGCTACCTTTCTGTCCCTACCTTTCCATCCATAAAGATTATGATGTTGGACCATTGTTGGTGGTTTTACCCGGTCGGCCAGCGCCCAGATACCGGCCTAGGAAAGCAGCCAACCGACCCGGGGCCATCGGGTGGGTAGATTGAGGCTCCATCGTATCCCCCGGTAATTTCTGAAGCGACTTAGTTAACCGCGCTCGCGTTCGGAAGCCCCGTTTGCCAGTGACGCCGCGGCCCGGGCGGCGTCCGCCATTATCTTTTTTAGCCTCACAGAACCAGTTTGCCGTACTAGCGCTGATATTGTCCACATACCAACGCCTCCTACTCTTATAGTCACAGTGAGCACAATTTAATAGCCTTTGCAAGCAAGTATAGGGCTCAGGCTCAGCCTGAGGCTTAACTTGAACGTGCGGGTTTGTGTGTTGGCCTAGCTCTGCCTCTGCAGATCGAGTTTTTTCCAGGCACGCTCTGCAACAAAAGAAACTTTAGGAGGCCATCTAAGTGTGAGTGAAGGGGCTTTATGAGACTAATACCGGCTGGGTGAGCTAGAGGTATATTGTGATCTAATATTGTTTATGATGACATTGTACGGACTAGGGGTCCCTCTGATACTAATACAGCTGTATTATATGATGAAATATTAATGAAATTTATGTTACCCGCACTAAAAATTTCGCCCGGAGACTTCCGCCGAACGCTTAAAATTGAGCGGAAACACGTACCACACATATCGGGAAAAGGTCTTCAAGTCGGCACCCGATCTTATCAAAAGATTGACGACTGTATGTGCGTAACCTAGCAAAAGATTGACGACCGTATGAGTGCAATCTCTGACCTGGAAACGATCTGGGTTACCGAGGCACGTGTTCTTTCGATGTACTCCATGGTCGAGAACGGTCCAAAAGTTCAGTCCCATGCTACCGGATTAGAGCTAGCAATACTCTCCAGGACAAATACTATCCAATTCCAGGATCATATCGGCCTACAAACAGAAGTTGCTCAAGAGATTATCACGACCGCAGGAATGGAGGCATTAGTGGTAGAAGGATTAGAACACATTAAGATGTTGTACACATTCAGGAGTATAGGATGTGCAGTGCCAGTGGTAAACAATTTGAGTATAGAGAATAAGTATAAGATAGACCTGGAAACATTTCAAGTGCTAGCTCCACAAATTGAAAAGATCAAACACTTTATGGAATTTCAGGAGAGATGCATCGTAATGCTTTTGCAATGCGTGCAGGACCTCGTTATCAATCAAGTCCGTGGAAATAATACTGACCGCGACTACAATGCAATTACAAAAGTAATGGATCTACTCCAAAAACTAGATGATCTCAAAGACATCAAAGCCTCACTGACAACTGATTTCTCTCGTTATAATCGGGTGTTGCAAGTGTTGCGAATAGACCTGCCAAATGGTGATAGTCTTGCCCAGGAGAAGCACAGACTGCAGCTATTTCTATCTAACTTCAAATATTCTAAATCGCTTATCCTTAATAATCTAAGAGACGCTTTGAAGCGAATTCCCAATCATGAACTCGTGCTAATAGAAATTCTTCAACAAAATGTCGATTTTATCGTGAATGAGCGTTATGTACTCATAGATGAGAAGTATCGGTTAGTCCGGTCGTTGCCACAGCTTATGCTGCTAATTGATGGGGACTTGGGTGATAGCGTAAAAAGCGTGAACGTATTTAAGGACAAACGTATCAGTCTCACTCCGCTCCAGTCTATTTTTAGAACCTATCCAGTTGTTCCAGAGTGTGGGGACATGTCAATGACCATGCTCATTATCCTTCAGCGATCCCCCCATTGGGATGATAATATGGATATAAGTTGGGGCGGCAACACCGACCGGAGAATTGTCTCTCATTACTCATTGCCGTCTCAGTGGAGCAACATCAAATTGCAGCACCAAGAATATATGCCATACTTGGCGCAAACACTAACTGAGGTAACAACTTATCTCCTCAAGAAAGACACTGCCACAGCAAAATATGCAGCCTTTGTGTCGAAGATAGTACTAGACGGCTTTAAGCTGTTGCAGTCCTGGACCTGTGCCGTGCTGGAGTCATATCATTGGAAGCTCACGCACCCCTGCCCCGCGGAGATCATTACTAAGTTAGGTAAGCAATCAGATCATCCCTATGAGCTTGCAATTCGATACAACTATTCTCCACGGGAACTTGGAGTCCTTGTGGATATAATCTCGATGATCAAATCGCTGAGCTCAATGCTGTCTCACGCGGAAGCTCGTGTCGCTCCTTACATCCGACTTCATATCCACCACAAAATACAGCAATTTTCAGCAGGAGGGCTAGTACCTCCGTTGCATCGCGCGCATAAGCGAAAACGCACAATAATCAATCCACTTCTAAAATTACGGCGCTTAGTCAGCGACTGGCCCAAAAATATTGAGCCAATCACAGACTACATATGTTACTCCAGACAGCACGGCAGAGTTGAAGCTACATACAAAGCTCGTGTTGTTGGTCCAACATCTACACAACTTGGACTCTTGCGGACCATGGTGCGCGCCATGTATGATCAAAGAAATCAGCTCCGAGTTCAATTTTTTTCCAAGAAAGATTTAGAGAAAGAAGATCTGCAGCTTATGGATCATTTCTACTGCGAGTCATTGTGCTTTCAGTATTTACTAAACTATACAGGCACTTTAACCTCAAACTCCGACCTGGGCGACCTTTGGTATCGGGAGTTCTACCTTGAACTATCTGGGGAGGTTCAGTTCGCAATTGAACTCTCACTTGCGTGGATTCTCGCAGAGCATGTTATTACAGTCCAGCACAAGTCGATACCTCTAGTTGAAAATATCTTGTATACACTAGATACGTACAATGACGCAGCTCACCGGAGCATAAGTGTTCTTTCCCAGCGCTTCCTGTACGATGAAATAGAGGCCGAAGTTAACTTAATCTTCGACCAGCTTGTTTTTCTGGTGTCAGACCATGTGTACTCCTATTACACAAATATGGTGGCATTGAGGCACGTTGATGCACCACACCGCGAACGTTTGCTTCAGACTCTAAAGGACGCTGATGTGCCTGCTCGAAGGTATCACGTCACTATATCACAGCGAAGTACTCACGTCCTTGGCCGAAGTATTGACCTCAATTCACTAATCACGCATCACGTTAACGGAAAGTTTTATGACGACCTTGACTACTGTGCGAAGAAACTTGAGGCAAGTGATTTATCTCAAGTCATGGATTACCAGAAAGCCATCTGTGTCGTGCGTGAGACCCACGAATTACTTGACAAGCACCTGGAACTAGATCCATTTATTAAAATCCTTACCACAGTAGATGAAGCTCTGGGACCAACGGCGTTTGCAGGAAGAGCCTTAATGCATATTCTCGCATGCCTAGTTACTGATGTCTTCCCAAATTACTCTTACAATGGGTTTACAAGAAGATTTGTGATATCACCACTGGCTAATATTGACCGGAGTAGACACCCAAACCCCAGCTGTCATCACTCCGCCTTTGGCGCCCGTCCTACGTGCGTCTGCGAAAATGCAAGTAAGCTTCACAGGAGCTTCATAGGAATGGTTCATATTGAGGCAATTATATGCACTCTCGGGGTAGCGGGGGTTCCCTTACTTACAAAAAAATTATTGCAATTTGTGAAAGAACAACTCGATAACACCCTTCCTTATCTTTACGCAATTATCAAAGGGTTTCCGCCATGGAACTACAAGACGATATATGAACTCACCACTAGCTTCGGACACATTGAGGCAGCTCTACAAAATTTCATTCGTGCAGGTGTGGACTTAAGACCTGAATTTTTTCAGGCATTTAAGGTGGTCGGTAATACAATTTCTTTTATCATGGGTGTGTCCAATATGCTGGATTGGCTAAGTTTGCGTGGGCAATTATGTGCACTTCGGTTTACAAACTTCAAAGTCCGCACTAAAATTACAGGGCTCAATTCTCCACTGGACTCGACTCAGCAATTTTACGCTCCATTTGGCCAGCTCTCCTGTGGAGCTCTCGTTCATCTCAGTGAGCTCACTAAGTCACTTCAAACGGCATATATCCTCAAAAGCCAAATTTCTGATTTGAAAGCCACGTGCAGCTTTTACCATATTTGGTCTTTACTCTCACTCTCTTTTGGACTCCACGTCCCTGGGCATGAAGAGAGTCATAACATGCTTGTGCCTGCCACAGACCTGGTATCTGACGATGCACAGTTCGGCCACGGTTTTTTGGTTGCAGGCGCTGTGCTCATACATCTCCAGGGACAGGACGAACTATTCTATGCTTGTGATTTCTCCAGCCATTTGCTTAGAATCGAAGCTTTGAGAGCCTTCCCTCCCTTGCAAATAATCACCCAGGGGACTTTCTCAAGAACGTCTATTAATAGACCAAAGCTGCACAACAGCGTCCAGTTTGTCAAAACCAAGTCGAATCATGCAAAGGTTTACAACATGCTTTTTGCCCTATTGAGGGTGCATGCGATCGTGATAACCCATGATCATGATCTAAATTTTCTGCCTCCGATTTCACATGATATATCATACGGGGTATCCAACGTCCACACAGGGCCAACGCCAACAGCCTAATGATCGTCAATCATGTACCTATTGGCCGTCACGGAGTCACTATATCGTGAATAGAGTGAGTAGAATAGATCAGAGAATTGTGCACCGAGACAGAGAACCGCATTCATGGGCAACTATCGTGGATGGTGAGGAAGACTTATAACTTTAGGCTATTCATTTGCTTTCCTGTAGCACTGCTCGGAACCAGTCCGCTTTCACCGGCCCTTCCAGACACATGAGGTGGATGTTGCAGACAGAAGTAAAAATAACCGACCCATGAGGCAGTGTAGTCTATGCCGCACCAACTGAAATCTACTTCTACTGGTGGACCCGGCGGTGCCTTACTCTCCTCCTAGACTTGCCTGGCGCCTAAACTAGATGCCTAAAAGCGTCTGCCACATCTAAGAAACAGGTCAAACTAAGTTTGTGGAGATCAAAGGGGATCCTAGCTGCCTATATCCAAACTTACTTCAACTTTGGACGTCAACTGGGGTGCGTTCGCGATAGTACATAGAATCTGTTCGCCTCATCCTGGCTGTTGGATTAAAAAAAGTATATCTTTCCTTAACACGTACAAAAAGCTTATTTAATTCCAGGCGCCGGGCAGGCTAGTGGGTGGTTAGTGCATTTCGCCTGGGGGCGAGGTCTGCCTCTGCTCTACCGTCCCCGCCGCGCGCCACCAGGCACAGAAGGTGATTCTTCATCATCAGGTCGTGTGCTGCCCATTGGACAGAGGCGGCGGCAGAGGCGGCGGCAGGAAGGTAATCGAGATCTGAATTTGCTCCTGGACGGCCAGGCCAGTGATACAGAAAAAAAACAAAAAGCCTTCTGTAAGCTTTTCCTAGTAGAACTGCGAGTCGGCAAATTTAACTTAGGGACCAAAAAAGGGAGGACAGGTATAAAGCATCACATTAGGCGCCGCGCGAATGCGGTTGCGCGACTACCAGTACTCAGTCCTGACCTCGATTTGTGAGAAAATAAACCAAGACTTCGGGTCAAAAACCAAACTTGAGAAACTCAAGTCCACTTTGAAAGAAAGCAAACAAAGTCCTAGAGTCAATAATGCGTTTAATATCCCTTATTCGTGCCACAGTGGGCTGCGCAGTGGACTTCGCAGCTGGGGTAAATGGAGTCCCCTGCTCACGACGACGCCCGGATTTCTCCACCGACTTGCCGAGGTTTTGGAACATCCCATTGGTTGGTAGTTCACTGCTACGGAACGAGCGCCCAAGAGGAATGCACTTGGGCACAAACGCCGCTCTCTGAACTCCGGCTGGCGCTTCTCTCCGGATCATTAAGCTTGATGGCGTGGCAAATGCACTGGCATCGCCCGATGCGGCACGAAACGCCGCCGGCGCGACATTTGCGAGCCACTAAAATTTCCAGACCCAAGACAGGGGGGCATACCGCCCAGATACCGGGGCCAATAAGTAGGAACGGGGCCCCGGGGTCTCGACGGGGCCTTTCTACTGCCACATGGGCGCCCCGACTGCCTTGTGTTCTTGAAAACGCCAGGCCCGCCCGGGCCCCCGAGGTTCTTCCGACGCATCGAGTAAAGTCAGTCGAGTGGCGTACAGCCCGGGGTTCTACTTCCCGAGGGAGAGCGGGGCTTCTTGGTGGGCCCTCCTAAGTCGCCGCTGCTGTCGTCCGCCGCGGCGGCCGCGTCTGATGTCTCCTGCAAATTCTGACGTCGGCCACGAGTCTCGTGTCGTAGTGGCGCCGGACGGCGGCCGCCGCGGTCTCTGCGCCCCTTCCGTTCTTGAAAGTGTCTTTGCCTAACCGTGACGACAATTTGCGCCCTGGATACGTATGAATACAAGGTGTCCGGTAATCACTTTAGATCGGTTAAAATGATCATATTGTGAGTAGAACCTACCCGTAAGCATCAGTTTGCCGTGGTGTACTTATTGATTGGGCGGTATTCCGTCCAAAAACATGTGTTAGCCTTCTTGCCCTAACTTAGGGGGAGGAAACCGCCGCATGGGCGGAGGTCTGAGCATGAACCCAAAGCCGGAGCCCGACGACGGGTACAATGTCTCGGTCGACGCACACGCCTTGCCGTGGACCTTTCAGGGGGAATCAGATGCGGACACAGTCATTATGTCTCGACGAGCAGGATCGATTGGGTTAAGTGGCGACAAGAAAGGCACAGCACGTCGAGGAGTTGGCGGTGGCGGGGCAAAGTGGAGTAAGGCCAAGTACGCTGTTAAGGGCGCACACGCCTTCGGGCAAGCGGGAAGTTCTCTTGCTGCGCGAAAAAATGAGGCCCGTGCTGATGGCACGAATGGCTGGATTGCTACTCACTGTGTCCTTGGACCACGGTCGCATAGAGGTATTGAAAAATTCGATCTCATGCGCGTTATTGGCCGCGGCGTCATGGGTGAGGTCTCGCTTGCGCGATTCAGGAAGGACGGGAAGTACATGGCGATCAAGGCAATCTCGAAGGGCTACGTGGTCAAGCACGACGACGAAAGACATGTACAGAACGAGCGCCTGATTTTAGGTCAATTGCGCCACCCGTTTGTCGTGGGCCTCTTTGGTACGCTCCAGAATAAGCAAAAGATTTACTTCGTCTTGGAGTACGTGGCGGGCGGGGAGCTATTCTCAAAACTCCGCGGTAACAGGTGCCTGAGTGCAGCCGTGGCCAAATTCTACCTCGTCGAGATACTCGCAGCACTAGCACACGTGCACGCGGGCGGATTTGTGTACCGAGACCTCAAGCCAGAAAATGTACTGTTAGATACCGAAGGCCATTGTCGCCTCGTTGACTTTGGTTTTGCTTGTGCGCCACCCGATGGGCCAGAGGGGCGAATGCGGACAAATTGCGGGACGCCTGCATATCTATCGCCGGAGCAACTGTCACGAAAGAAGACGGGCGGTTACACACGCATTGTCGACTGGTGGGCGTTTGGCTGCGTTGCTTACGAACTTATGTCTGGGCATACGCCTTTTTGTCCTCACCACCGTACTGATGATCTGCTGTCTATAGTGTTAAATGGCTCTGCTCCCTCGCAGGCAAAGATCACAAGGCAGATTCGCATCATGCGATCTATCTTCGAGTCATCCAAGGGCGCATCTCATTCCCGTCTTTTATGGGACCCACGCCGCGCGCCCTAGTCCGTGCTCTTCTGAAGGCTGATCTTCCAAAACGACTCACCGATGCGGCAAGTATCCAGGCCGCAGAATTCTTTCAGGATGTCGACTTTGTTAGATCCAGTGCCATATATATATATGTGCACCCCCCAAGCATCTCCCTCTGCGCATCAAGCTTCGACGACTACGCATCCACATAGGTGGCAGTCAATCAGAAACGCATCCGGCCTCCACAGAAACCGCTTATTCTCCCAATCGGGGATGCATCTCTATTCGATGAATACCATCCCCGAGAATGTCTTGAGGATGAATTTGACTCCTCAAAAATTACGTTTGCCGGGTTTTGATATTATATAGATCCAATTGAATTGACTAAAAGCTGCTGGCAGGGCTCGGTAACAGCGCAGTTACGCCGTACGCAGAGGCAGCAGAGGCAGCACAAACTGCTGAAGCGGTGCTACCTGCCGTTGGCGCTTGCGCTCGATTTCGCTACGCCGGCATCTATGCGCGTCGCACCCAGCAGCATTTCGGTAGATGGCAAGATTATAAGCCATTGTGTAATCGGGCTCATGGTCTAACTCGACGATCTGATTGAGTTAGCGACTGCCATCATGTTACAGCCGTTACTTAGAATGAGCCGGGCCACAGCCGCGTTCGAACTTGAAGCAGCATGATTTACTAGTAATTCTCCTTTTACAATAATTGAGCCAAGCGAAATTCGGCCCTACGCTAGTAGCCTGGTCTCCCAAGAGCCCCCGGCCCGGCGGGATACCTATGGCATGGGGCGCATGCGCAAACGCAGCCGATAAGCTCAATGAAGTGCCAAAAGCATTGCGTGTGGCACGAAACGACGCTGGCGCGACGTTTGCAGGCCACTACACTTCGAACCCCCTTAGCAAACGCGCCTACGAGAACAAACTTGAAGCCTGGGCACCAGTGAACGAGTTTACGCACATTTACTAGTTTTTACCCGCACGAACGGGAGCATGTAAAAGATAATAATGCAAACCGTCCCTGGACAACCTGCACTTGCTTCCCGAAAACATGGATCCCTAGTGGCTTCCCCCAATAGCCCCCCGCACGGGTCCCCCATGGGCCCACTTTGCAGGGCGGGGCCGGGTTCAGTAAGCCGTCCCAGAACCTGGTAGGAGACGGCGCTCCCGCCGCCCAAAACAGGCCACGCGCGGCAAGTTGGCAGCCTTGAATGGTCTGGCCGCCTACCGGCGGCTTCCACGGCGCCATCGACCCCCGCGGCGGGGTACCGCGGGCGTCGGCGCGCCCCAGAAGCAGCCCTAGGCTGGTCCCAGTGCCACGCGGCGCGTGCGGCGGCGCGCCGGCGGCGTGCCGCGCCTCAAGGCGTTGCGGGCACCTTCGTCTGTACGGGACCGTCGCTCTCGGCGCAACCGCAACCAGTTTTTGACCAAAAACACTGTCGTTCTCGACCACCATCAATATCGTCGACTGCCAACACAGACGCACACAGTGCGCCCGACGCTCAAGGGTTGTGTTGTGGCATGAAGTGGGTTGATATTAGTCGCTTCGCGCGCCCGAGCGTCGAAAAATGGTCGCAGTCACAACGAATGCAAACCACCAATCGAGCACGATGTTCAACTCTCGGCGGCACGAACGTCAAAGCTGTGGAGCAGTGGTAGACTGGACTCCTTTAAGTGCTAGAAAAACACTGTGGGGCGCATGCACGTTAGGCCCAAATATTAAAAAAATATTAAAACTCGGTCCTACGCTAGTTTTTTGGTTTCCGAGGGGGGCCCTAGGTACCTATGGCGTGGTCGCATGCGAAAAAACGGCTTTTAAGCTCGATGAAGTGCCAAAAACATGGCGCGACACGGCATGAAACGCCACTCAGTCTGGCGCGACGTTCGCGGGCCACTAAAATTGCCAGGCCGGCCGTTTCGCTCGCCTGTTACGGTCACGTCCTAGATGGGTAAGGAGCCCCCTTAGACTCGAATTTCCCGCGGGAGGGACGCCTAGTTATTGATATACGGCCAATTTGGGGTTCGGTGTCCGCCCGCGTAGATGAAACTCGCTGTCGGAACTTGAAGTGGCCGGGCTGTCCAAGAGGGAGCATCTAGAATGACTGGGGTGAAATGGTTTACTGGGGATTCATAGAAGGGGGGAAGTGCTTATACTACTAGAAGTAGAAGTGACGCGACTTTTACACCTTTTAAGTCCGATCACCCAGGGCCGCAGTCGATTGCAGTCTTCGAGGCAATACCAGTATTTTGTGCGCCGGGCAGTTATGCAACAAGAGCAGAGGCAGTTGCCGATTCGTACCTACAGGACATAGACTATTATAAACGAACCAACAATCACTTCGAGAATTACTTCCAGCCCGCATGGAGCTTGCGCGTGGTCCGATAGTAACGCGCGAGGCGATGGATACGCGACTCGATGAGAATGAGGCGAAATTTTGAATCCTTGTCTGCGCGATTGCGCTCCATGTGCTTACGGACTGACACTGCTTTCTTGATTAGCATGTATAGATCCTCCGGAATCTCCGGGGCAAGACCGTTCTTCTTGAGCAGGCGCAGAATTTTAGACCCGGTCACCGACTTAACGGCGGGGATACCGGAGGAATCACGCAGTATAACGCCAATTTGAGATGGTGTCAAGCCCTTTTTCGCTAATTTGCACACATGCTCTTCAACATCTAAGGGTGACGTCTTCAGCCATTGTGGCGGCGAGCGTTTGTAGGGATTTGCCGATCGCGAAATGCCCTTCCCTTTGCTGTGAAGCCGGCCCATCTCAGCGAAGTCAGCGAGCGACTACCTTTGAGAGGATGGTTCTAGTACATTTAGCTGACCCTAGTGCGCCTACTAGGGGGGTAAAACAATGTGCAACTTCCGAAAAACTCCCCGCCTCAAGTCTGGTAAGGATGGGTTCATTACGCTTGGATCCCTTCCAGCGCCGGAGCGCTTTCAAGGGCGACCTGCCGAAGCCGGGAAAGTGGAGGGGCCCGTCGTCGCGGCGCCCGTTCTCGCCGCTCACGCAGCAGCCGGCGACGCCGCGGTCGACTCAGCAGGTCTGGACGCCCGGCATGGGGTGCGCGGGCGCTTCGCCGGGCCCGCCGCGGCGCGACCGCACGTCGCCGGCGTCGCCGGCGTCGCCGCTCCTCTCTGCCGGCGGCTTCCTACTACCGACGGGCACCCTGACGGAGACGCCGGCGTCCTGGGTCCCGGCCTTATTAAACGCCCAGTGACGCGGTGCGGCTCGAATCCGCGCCGGAGTACGCCTCGGGTGAGGTGCGCGTCCTCGGGCCGATGCCCCATGGCCCGTTCAAGTAGGTGATCAAATTAGCCGGAGTCGCCACCGCCCCCGCCCTTCTCCCTTCAAGCACGTATGAAGACTTCTCTCGGATACGTACTCGGACGGGCGCCCGCAGCGTCCAGGGCTCTATCGCGCACGCTTTTTGGTTTTTCTTTTTACTTGCCTGCGTGGGCGGCCAGCCGTGGACGGTGGATATATGTACTGTGTCCCCAGAGAGAGAGATTACCCCCCCAAACACGGGCGCCTTGTTACGCTTGGACGCTACCGAGGACGGCGAGTGGCAGCCAAAACCAAAGAGCTAGATGGCCCTCGGCCGCCTAGCATGATCTTTTTAGCATACGCATTAACATCGAGTCTCGTGTGATGACGGCGACCGTGACTGTGTTCTAGTCGAAAGGCAGCTACTACCACCTTCGTAACACGAAATCTTTGCCTGGGGCGTGCAAAGCTCGCCTCCATCGCGGCTGCTACCCTGGTACGACCGGGCGAAGCTACGAGTAACTTGGTGCGCCATAGTGACCGTCATAGCGTCGCGGGAGGCCGGTTCAATAGTGTCGGCGTTTCGCGGCGATGGGGTTATCTCGACGAGTTTTGGGGCTTTGGGCGCATGCACAATCTTACACAGGCAGCCGCAGACGTCCTACTATGTTTGACGCTGCGAGGCCTCACAGCAACCGAAAACGGAGCGGGAAAAGGCTGTCGAATGTCAATAATGGACTCTGGCGGCCGCTGCTCGTCACGACGGCAACTAAGCTTGTCGCAATCCGCCGCACTTCAATAGATCGCGAGCGTCGGGCCCACTTCGCAAGTGGGCTCTTGGTCTAGCTCGACCGTGACGATCTGGCCCGGGCCGAGATAGCGGACCGTCATGTGGAGAATAGGTACTGCTACTAAACCGTCCTGCGGCATTGGCAGTCCGCTATTTCGACCAGATAGCCGAGTTAGACCACGAGTCCATTTACACAATGGTTTATAATCTTGCGATCTACTGCCAGTATTTTAACCCCCATGAGTTAACCGACATCATTCCAGCGACATAATCTATTGGGATATTATACAGCTGAGCATTCAGCTGAGCAGTATTTAGATATTATTTTTTTAAGATCCCGGGCCATGAGGCGGTTAGATCGGGAAGAAACTCTGCTTGCCTACGCGACAACAAAATCTATCGAAACTGGAGAAATCCCCTTGGAAGAGGTAATTTCCGCATCATGTTACAGCATTAAGAAGAAAATGATCAGGGATGGGAAAAGCTCAGGGAAAATGGCATTTGTGTTTTGGTCGACATACTTCAGGGCAATGCATCCGACAGACGCCCGTTTGGAAATAAAGGCTATGTGTCCCTCTACACAATATCCTATCAAATGTGTTCAAATGCTGGATCGTACGATCATTCAAAGGCATTGTATGACAGGACCAAAAATGAAATCGAGCACGTCTTGCAGCATTACGTTGTTCCCGAACTCAACAAAAATAAGTATGCAGATGAAGGCAACGCCATACTCAGCAAATTTTCACATCACTGGGAGAATCATAAAGTCTTTGTCAAGTGGATGCAACAGCTGTTTAGACATCTTGACAATGGCTACATTGCAAATTCTTCAATCTCCACAATTACGTCGGTGGGCTTGAAACTTTTTTTTGACATCGTTTTTGTTCAATTTAAGGCGGAAGTGTGCGAATCGTTACTGAATGCAATCGATACAGAGCGCGATGGAATCAATATCGACCAAGATCTACTGCGGTCTTGTGTTGAGGTTTTTCCTGTCATGGGCTTATGTTCCAAGTGCACTTCTCTGAAAACAGTGCAGTCGGCACTAAACACTCAGCCTGATCTTAGTGTCTACGAGTCTGATTTAGAAATGTCACTTTTGAAGAGGACCGCTGACTACTATGCACGAAAGAGTAGGGTATGGCTGGAGGATCAAACTACCCCTGAATACTTGACACGGGCGGAGATGGCGCTCAAAGCAGAGCAGAACCGAGTTAATCGATATCTCCACCCTTCCACTCAGAGTAAGCTGCTTTGTGCCTGTGAACAAGAACTTCTACAAAAGTATAAGGGGCCGTTGATCAATCATGATCAAAGTGGGCTTAGATCTCTGCTAGCTGAGGACAGAAATGAAGACCTCAGACGCATGTTTAATTTGTTCCGACGTCTTGCTGATGGCCTTTCACCGATGGCAATAATGACAAAGAAATTTGTACAAAGTGAAGGAAACAAATTACTTCAGGAGCGTCGGGATCTTATTCATTCTCTGAAATCCAAAGGCAGAAAATTAAGCTCAAATGACCCAGATTTGATCGATCAGCTCATGGCGCTACATAGTAAAATGAGTAGGCTTGTCCTTGAGCTGTTTAATAATGAAGCTCAATTTCAGCGCGCACTACGAGAAGCGTTTCAGGAAGTCATGAATGCAGATACAACTTCTGATGATTCAAATGTTGAGTTGCTGGTCATGCACACAGACCGTATTTTAAGTGGGAAACTGAAATTGGATGAAGAGGAGGTAGAGAATAGATTGGAGCACTGTATTCAACTTTTTCAATTTATATCAGACAAAGATCTATATGCTGAACTATATCGAGAGAGATTGGCAAAAAGGCTCTTATCAAAAAATTATACCTCAATTCATGCGGAAAAATCCATGATAGTGAAAATGAAAACACAACAGGGAGCTCCGTTCACCACAAAGCTAGAGGGAATGGTGAATGATTTTACAGTAGGTTCGTACCACCACAAATCGTTATTTATTTCATTTTGTTCAAATTAGGAAAAGATCTCGATCAAACCTGGATCGCGCATTTCAACAAATTAAGGGCTGCGAACTTGCTTGCTAATAGAATGAGAATGGACTTTTCAGTTCAAGTTCTCACTCAAGGATTTTGGCCATCACAAAAGCAACGCGACCTGCAATTATCCCATGAGATGAGAGATGCAAAATCTGCATTTAATACGTGGTACACAGAACGCCACAGTCATCGCGTGCTATCGTGGGTGTATATTCTTGGAGATGTAGTTGTCAAAGGCAACTTTGGGGGGAGATCATATGACATGACGATGACTACATTTCAAGCCATGGCTCTACTTGCCTTTGCTTGCAACAAAAAAGCAGTGGCTTTTCATGAGATTTGTGAACACATGCAGATAGATGAAGCCGCTGGCAAAAGAGTTCTCCACTCCCTTGCATGTGGCAAGTACAAATTACTAGATAAAACGGGTCATCACAGAACTATAAATTGCAAGACAGACCAATTTCAATCAAACGCTCTATTTTATTCTAAGTTGAAGCGATTTAAAGTCCAGATGTCGATGCTGGATGGTGAGTTTAAGAGAAAAGTTAACGTGGAGATCCAACAGCAGCGCGGATTTGGTATCGATGCAACGTAAGTGATCATCAGCAATATAATATATTTTATAGCATTACCTTATGTGGCCTTGGTTAGGATTGTACGTATTTTAAAATCTCGCAAAAGGTAAGCTTGGCGGTGTGGAGAGCATGATTCTGTTTTTGTCAGGCTTGCGCATCAAGAGCTAGTTGGCGAAGTGATCCACCAAATTCAGAATTTTGCGCCTGAGAGTAGGTTGATACGACAACGAGTAGAAGGTCTGATTGAGCGCGAGTGCCAAGAATACCAGTGTCGAGCTAACATGTAATTACTTTGCTGATCACAAAAATGGCGCGTCTAGATATTTAAAGAGGGACGATGTGAATCCAAAATATTATATATATTTACCATGAATTGGACCAGCGCCGGTTATTTGAGCGGCCTTGCAAGGCGATTGGTATCATTACGCCATGGTGAATGCAACGCATAGTTACTCACTTGTGCTATATGGTCGCACTTAGCACGCCGGTACGACGTCCCTGGTCGATCCGTAACATACTGGCAACTGGTAGACTTCTGGAGGTGTATCGCTGTGCGCATGGATCAGGTGCTTCTATAACAGCGACCTGGGAATCTGTTTGCGGTCGCGCGCCGCTTCCAGGCCTCGAGGAGAGCAGCAGCTTTCTGGCGCTCTCTTGGACCGCTGAGACGGCCACTTTTCGACGCACACGCTTCGAGCATGGCGCGGACGAGTTCTTATGCCCTCTACGTGCGCCCAGTAGCTCCCCGCGCCACACGCGGGCGCCGGGGGCGCGTTCAAATCTTAATGTGTAAGTAGTCTAGGGTGGCTCGGAGATCTAGGGTGGACTAGTAAAGGCAACCAACCCAACTAGGGTGCGATTTACGTACGGCGTTTTTTACGTGCGAAGCGGTCCGCCGTAAATTACGCCGTGTTTTACGCGTAATTCACGCGTGTGTTTATTAATAAAACCCGCACTTATTCCGCGGCAGGCAGATCATCCAAAAAGGACCTACGCTAGCCAAAAGCAGCACGAGTGCGGTGCATAAAATGCGCACGTTGCCCGCAGCAATACGCAACCAGCAATGGCACTGACCACGCCCGCAAAGTTTGGGGCTGCCACACTCTGCGAAGGCGTCGGTCGCGCAGAGCACTAAACTTGAAAGCTCCAAAAGCCTCAAAACGGGTCGTGTACCTCTCCGTCGGCTCCTAGAAGAGCCCGAGCGGGGGTTTTGAATACCTTGTTTTTTACGCCGTTTTTTTTCGTGGGATCTCCTCCAGCGGTGCGTTGCGCGTAATTTACGCGTTTTTTTCCGCGTAATTCGCACCCTAGATTGAACCCAAGAGGCCGGTCGTCGGGGCTAGTGATACCCACCAGACTCACTCTGAGGAGTAGCCCAGTGCCACTTCCCTTTCAGCCTGAGTTCCTATGTTTGGAGCTAAATTGGTACGTAATATTCAAGTTCGACTTTAAATTTGCAGTCACAGTTAACGAACGGCTCGAGGCTCGAGTGGTGTTCCAAGCAATATCACCGGGCCTGGTCACTCTAAAAATGCCCCTTTGTCGCCCCTGAGGCGCATGTGGCGAAGGCAGGGGCCTACATTAATTGCGATAGACCATGACCCCGTGTCATGGTAGTTTCACTCGACAGTGGCGAGGCTGCTGGCCACAGGCCATCCGAGACCACACCCCCTGCCCAAGTGACTTCATTGGAGCCATCTACATGGGTCAGGGACACCAAAAGATGGCCTTCTTGGCAATACGGGCATTCTTTCCAATGGCCGCATTATCGCAAGTGCAAAGCGTAGTGAGTCGGTCAATAAATTTTGTTTTATTCTTAAGACCGTCGCGCGCCTTGGGATGCACAGCAATATTTGCGATACATTTTAGTGTGTTGGATGTAAGAACGTCATCTTTCTCGTCGAGAAGCTCAGTAAGCAGAGAAACAGAATTTTTTTTTGTAATCTCATCTAACGAAATAATTGCATGTATGCCCTCGTCAGTTGTGGTGATGGTCATCAATGCCCCTGCGGCTGCAGAGCGAACAAGTCGATCACTATCCTCAAGAAGTTCGATAATGATCTCGACAGCTCCACACTGAATGGCCAACATCTTTGCCACGTCCGTAAGACAAAGCGCAATTAGTGAGCTTGCAGCTTCACGGCGAACTTCTGTCTCAACACTCGCAAGCAACTCAATGAATGTTTCAACTGCAGAGTGTCCTAGGGCACTTTCAAGCCCACTGCCAGAATAAAGACAGTTATGGAGTAGCCGTAAGGCCAGAGGCTGCAGAATGGCCTCCTCCTTTGCAGTTCTTAACTGATTAATAAGAATGGCAGGATAGTCGGCTGCAACAAGTGCATGCACACATGAAAGGTTTCCAGTAGAGTAGTTAATCAGCGCACGGTACACATATTCCCTCACCTCTATCTCGTCGTCACTCAATGCGGACACAACCATTTGGGCTGTATTATCGTGCAAAAGAGCGCTAATGCCAGTAGCATCTCGAGAGCAGATTTCAAGAGCTTTAGCGGCACGCAAGCGCGTCAGCGGGTCTGGATCTGCAGAGACCTGTGCGTTAAGCACGGATACGATTCCCAGTTCTACACAACCAACCAAACTCGCCGGATTTTGCAACTCTTCGCAGAGGGCCAATAATGCGTTCCCTCGCACAGCACGATTATGGGACATTACTTCGCGCACCAACTTGGGGCACATGCTCGCCCCAAACGCTGACACGATACGTGCGTCATTTCTCCTATTTGCCCTGACCTTCGCTTGGTGCTGAAGGAACATCGGCAAGGTATAGATATATAGATGTACCTACCTACAGGGTAGGGGTCATTTCTAACCAGGTTGCGTTACGCGCACGGCACGCGGCCGGAGCGACCGGAGGTACAGTGCCCACGCGGGGCAACCTCGGGCGACCACCATCTAACTTACACTTGATGGATCGCCACTAATTCGGTCTACGTCGCGAGTTACACGATGCTGCTCTCCCTGGGGCTGCCACGCGATCGCCGCTTTGCAGATGTAGACCCCGTCGAGGACCAAACTTCGCGGTCTCCTCGTACCTGGTCCAGAGCCAGTGACTGTGCAACGTGACGGTTGAAGGTCGACGACTTCGCTTTGGTTCTGCTCGTCGCGGACGTCAACGAGGTGGGCGCGGGCCGCGAACCGTTCAGATCGTGGTTTCGGCTGAAACCTAGTGGTGTGCCGGACCCGCGGCACCAAAACCTAAGTTGCATTTGATGGGCGCCACTAATTCGGGCTTCTTTGCATTTATACCACGTTTCGGCTGATGGGCACCTGCGGGTCGGTACTTGGGCACCTTACCGGTCACCTCCTGCCGGCCTACGCTGCCCGCTCGAACTCGAGTGGTCCATCCACGACTCTCAGGCACGAAAAAAGATACTTTGCAGATACTTTGTCCGGCGCGACGGCACCGCCTGCCATAGGTGTAAATGACCAAGATTATGGCAAAATAGCTACCTACCGAAGACCGCGCACCGTCCTGGGATAGCGCCGGGGTGGAGGGGGCGCTGGGGGGTTGTATCAACGCGCTGGTGGCGCGAGGGCTTGCGCTTGAGGGTCGGGACCTCGTCGCTACCTGGGTACAAAAAACGACCTCCCCCGTAAAACTTGGGTGCCGGCGCCTACTATGTTCAGGAATTTCCCCAGGCTATCGCTTTTAATCGCCACGCTCGGTTTTGAGATCAGGGGCGATGTAAACACTTAGCGAAATCTCAGGCTTGCTTCTCCCCCCGGCCTCCAAGTCCGAGGTCGCCAAGCACTCGCTCTTGACTCGGAGCCTGAGGCCACTGGCACCCGGCCCGGGGCCGGGCCCCGGGCCCCGCAACCGCAACCGTGACATAGCTATTAGTACTAGTAGCCACCGATTCGGACGGACCCGGACTCGGACGTGCCACTCCTTCAGTCACTACGGCTATGTATTTACCTCTCTGGGCCAAAAAGTAGACATGTTACTACCATCACAGTGGCGTTTTGGGCATCTTCGCCTTCAAGTTCACTGGCAAGTTTGACACGTCCGAGCCCGAGTCACGGTCGGACTCGGAGGATCAAGGAGGTGTGTATGAGGCGTGGGTAGGGTGTATACTAGGCTCAGGCTCCCAAACTATCCCGAGTTTGTACCCAACGGTTTGGATGCACAAAATTTATGAGCCTTGTAGTCAAATTAAGAAACCGCGCGTAAGCTCAAATACCCGCGCGTTAAGCTACATTATCAGATTCTTGCAAAAGCTATCCAATTGTGCTCACTGTTCTAGCTCACTGTGACTATATGTGACGCTATCGGGGAGTAAGCGAATACTATAAGCGTAGAGAGGGGTTTGGTATGTGAACATCAGCTAGTACAACAGACTTTTATGCCGGAAAAGCATGTGGAGAACCCCCTACTCTACTAAATGGTCCTTAAAGCCGCGGCTTTCGCATAAGAGGAATTTGCAGCATCGGGCAGCAGGAAACAGGGCATCTGAAGAGAGCGCATGAGGCGCCCGACGTCTTAAACTGTGCGTACGAGGCGCACGGCGCACAAAAAACGGTACTTAGAGGCAGCCAAACCATTGAAGCGGTGCTACCTGCCGTCGACGCCTGCGCTCGATCTCGCCACGCCGGCATCTAAGCGCGTCGCACCTAGCGGCACTTCAGTAGATCGCAAGATTATAAACAATTGTGTAAATGGACTCGTGGTCTAACTCGACTATCTGGCCGAAATAGCGGACTGCCGATGCCGCAGGGCGGTTTAGTAGCAGTACCTATTCTCCGTATGAGATGCCAGTGATCGCCGGCGCGGACGCCGCATCGAACCGGGCTTCCGAACGCGCACGCGGTTAACTAAGTCGCTTCAGAACCTACTATGGGATACGATCGAGCCCCGATCTACCCGTCCGATGGCCCCGGGTCGGTTGGCTGCTTCCCTAGGCCGGTATCTGGGCGCTAGGACGGTAAAACCCAAACATGTCTATTTTTTGGCCCGGAGAGGAAATTAATTACCAACAAGTAAACCAAGTAAAATAATTGGAAGCTGATGACGCGTGAATGACGCGTTAGTAACGTGTCAGTAACGCATCATTAACGTGGGCCAAGTTAATGACCTCAGGCGCCACAGTTAATAAATTGGTTAATAACGCGGCATGCCGGTAAATGAAGTCCCAAACTCCAGACTCGGAGTCTCCACTAAACTCGGCTAGCATAGTAGAACGTTTCTAGAGCCAAATAACCCTGGATACTTCACACGCCTGTGTTTGGTGCATCTTCACGCATAGTAGTCTAGAGCTCCTTTCTTTTTAGCAGCAACAACTGCAATGCCCTCCATGAAATCCTCATGCTTCACTGTGCTGGCCTCGCGCCGTAATGCCAGCATACCAGCCTGCAGTGACATTGATTATTTTACGTTCAAGCACGCTTTGACTCACCTCTACGCATATGGCCTTGCACTGCGCACCATTAAAGTCATCACAACAACGTGCAAGTTCCTCAAAATTGGTGTCATCTTTATCTACATTCATCTTGCGTGAATGTATTTGCATGATCCGTGCCCGTGCCATCTCGGTCGGATGCGGAAGTTCAATCTTGCCTGATTGCAGTATGATGCCCAGCTGTTTCGTTTGATACGCGGGAATGACGATCTAGACGGCCAGAACGCAAGAGAGCAGGATCAAGCACGTCTGGGCGATTTGTTGCGGCGATCACCTGCATTTGTCGAGTTATTTCGCCGAGGTGCTGTCTTTGACGCTGTGCCACCTTAATTTTCTCATCAGATGAAAATCCATCAAGCTGACTGAGAAGTTCAAGCATTGTGCGTTGCACTTCGCGATCGCCTGACTGTTCACCACCAAAACGCTTTGTGCCAATGGCATCAAGCTCATCGATGAAGATGATTGCCCCACTTTTGTTGCCTAGGGAAGATGATATCATGATGTAGTGATTCTGTTCGAGGAACTTGCCAGATTTGATTTTTTCTTTGGCCAACTCAAATGCATCTCGCACTAATTTTGCTCCATCTCCAATAAACATCTGCACTAATTGAGGCCCTGCCAATTTAAGAAAGATAGCATCTGTTTGCTTTGCACAAGCTCGCGCTAGAAGAGTTTTGCCTGTCCCCGGAGGCCCATGCAACAGAACTCCCTTTGGTGGCCGTACCCCAATTGAAGTGAACATTTCAGCGTGCGTCATGGGCAGAACCACTGCCTCAATAAGTTCGTTAATTTGTTTGTCACAGCCGCCGATATCCGAATACTCTTCGGTGGGCTTTTCATCAACTTCCATGGCCTGCGTCGATGACATTCCACATGTGCTACGTAAATAAAATGATACCTTAACCCGCGAGTCATACTCAGCAGGGAGCTTTTCAAGAATAAGATAAGAATCTTTATTGGTTCCGACTAGCTCCCCTGGAACCAATTCCTGGATGTCAATGAGCCCAGGCACTGGCAGGTAGATAGTCTGCCGAGTCGAGGTACGAATCACAACAGATTTTCCTGACCTAGTGCTTACATCGTATATTACAGATTTATATCCACTGGTCTTACCTTTGAGCGTCTACATCTTGGGCCATCCCGACCTCTTCGTCTTCTTCGCAACCCAAATCAAGCACTTCGATGATGTTACCAACAAGATAGGGAAGTTGTTTATTCAATTTTATTTTATCTTGGTTCTCTTTGATTCGTTCTTTGTGAGACTCGGATTCGTGCTTAATGCGTTGTATCTCTGAGCGCATTATCCTCACCTAAAGGTCAAGCATAACAAGAGATTGTTCACGCAATGAATACATCATTTTCCACTAGCCGACTGCGCTGGCGAATCTCATCAAGTGACATCGACATAATCTCCGGATCCAGGGAGGTGTCCATCATCGCCGTCTCTTGAGTGGAGACTGGCCGAGGGCTTGCCTAATTTTTAGCTATTAATTAAATTCTGCGAGTTTTACTCTCGCACCCGCACGTTCACAAACGCGTAGTGCGCCACCCACGCGGCGCCTCAGAGGCTTCGGCTACGCGAGTGCCTCTACGTGGGCCTTGACTCGCCCGTCGTAACTTACAGCGCTCAAAACGGTGCCCTATTCGAGATTTAGCACTGCTACCAAATGCGTCGTAACGCGCCGTGCTCGCCACTGGCGGAAGTTGGAGCCGGTCTGAGGGCGTCGGGCGGGGTCCCAGCACCATATGCATCGACGCTGCGCGACGCAGGAAAAGTTATCGCACTCCGACAAGAATATCTGTGGCGGACCGCGGAGCGTTTTCTCCGGACGTGGCTAACGGCGAAGGAATTGCACGACTGCTGGACTTGGGGGGACTACGCGAAGGTCCGGACATCAGTCGGCGCTCTGACAGCTCGTGAGGTGCGGCATTGACGTAGGATCACTTTTGCGTCGCACCAAGGCACGTACAAGCGCGAGAAACGGGTCCGGCGGCGCGCGGGTGGCGGTTTCGAGAACACGATGCGCGGCAAGTTGTCGTCATGATGGGATCGCGTCGTTTGCCCGCCTTGGACGCAAACATAGAGGCTTTATGGGCCCTGTTATGGGCCGATGCCCGGCATCTGTGTTTCGGGCGACGGCGTCGGAGACGTACTGGTAGTCTCCGGGGCTCTGAGCACTCTCCATGGCTTTGGGGTCGACGGACGGTCGCGACGCGAGGCTTTGGTGAATTATCATACCCCTGATATGCATTTCCGAGAGGCTCGCAAAGTGCCGAAAAGCACCCCTGCGTTTGATTCATTGTGCTACATCTGTGGCTTCGCGCTGCATCGGCCGTCGTGTTGGGGGTAGGACGGTGTCCGGTCGCAATCTCACGGTTCTACGAGCCGGTCCGGGCTCCTAGGACTTGCAAAACCACTCATTCACCAGCTAAATTCGACTTTGGGGCAGTGCCGCTACTACTTACGGGGTGGTCATCAGCCAAGGGGAGAGATCCCGTTTCAATCATATAGGCCCACGTCAGCTCAGAGAGTCTCGCTTCTGAGATACTAGGTAGCTTGATTTTACTAAGTAAAGTGCTCCTAAACGTAGACCCCTAGAGCGCGACGGCCCGTGCCGCGCGCCACGGGATCCTGGAGCCAGCCTGTTCGACGTAGTTCGCGAATGTAACATGCAAGACGTCCGTGGCGGCTGTTGGTGGCTGGTGACAGCTTCTAGCTGAATACGAGAGGGTCGTTCTCGACACCACTGCCAGGCGCCGTGCCGATGTTTCATCGGCCCTTATTCACAAAATGAGGTCACCAACGGCGACGCGGTATCAGTGCTACACCGTGGGTGCGACACATTGACTCATAAATGCTGGCTTGCTTTGCTGCAACACGTTCTCAGGCCGCGGCGGCGAGACGACGGCCCCAAAAAAGTGCACGAGGCTTTCCCGCAAGCGCAATGATGCCCACGGGCAGTGCCGATCATGTGGCCAATCTACGCGAGCGGTCCTGGGCTTTAACGATACCCGTGCGCTTCCTCCGACAGCCGCGTAAGCGCCTCGCACCAAAACGACTTGCTCACGGCCGCCGCGGCCGCAAAGCTCAAACCCTTTTGGCCGGGGCTGGCCGAGAGGTATAAAAAGCTCCTTCCAACCGCTTAATCCACCGCGACGCGCAGCGGCGCTGTACGCCTCAATTTCGTGAAAGTGCGAGGCGGAGCGAGCCGCAAGTAAAACTCCGAATTAAATGAATAGCAAAAAATAGGCGGGACCGCCGGTCAAGGGGGCGGGCGCGGCGGGCAGCCGCGGGCGGGGCCCGGCGGGCGGAGTAAACTCCAGGCGGGACTAGGGTAGTACTTGGCGCGGACCGCCGCGGACCCGTCGCGGTCAGGTCGCGGAACCGGCGGTCGGCACGGTCGGGGCGTCAGGTGTTCGCGGACCAGGGCGGCCGAGTGGCGGATAAACTCGCGGGCGGCGGTCGGCTGAGGTCAAGGCCAGGTTGAACTTCAACTTGAAGTTCAGCCTGCGGTTGGCGGCGGTCAAGCCGACGGTCAAGCCCCGCACCTTTAAAACCTTTCGCGGACCGACAACGGGCTGCACGCTGACCCGGCGCTGGCCCGGGCGGAATATTACGCGGACCCTGCGGACGCCGCGGAGGCGAATAAGGCCGCGGTCAAGGCATACCGGCCGCGGGTAGTCGGAGGACTAAATTTCGCGGTCGGGCCGCGGGCGGGAAAAAACCGGCCGCGGGTCCGGCGGAACTGGCCTCGCGGTCAAGGCGCGGACCCGTGGCGATCTTTCCGCGGACCTGACGCGGGGAAGTCGGAGGTCTCGCGGGACCGCCGTACTGCAGGGGCCCCTCCTAGGGCGCCTAAGCTAGAGGGGGCCCCGGTTTTTTTCTCCGGCTCTAGCGGCGGCGTATCGGAAAATCGAATGGATCAAAACCGGCCAGGAGGCGTATCTAGGTCTAATCTTAATTCACACTGTGACAAAGTTGGAGACGAAATCATGAGGTTTGGCAGATGTCAGGCACAAATCACATAAAAGAAAATTCGCAAAAATTACCTCCGCGCGTAATCAGGCCGTTGGGGGCCTCTATGCTAGCCTACGGGTGGGTCTGGACCGGCCGGACCGCTCAAAATCTCCACAACGCCGACATTTAGTGGGCCGAACGTGACGTTGAGGCCGACTTCGTGGAGCCCAAATTGTGCATTCCGGGCCGATTGAACCAAGACTGTGGCCACGGAGCATCTATTATGATCGTATGCGATGGCCCACGCACGTCCGCGAGCTCGCAACGGCGACTCGATGACATCGCGCCGGCGCATCGACGTACCCCGAAATGCGTCGTCGGACGCCGCAGCCGAACGGGCCTTATTGATCACTCCAACTGTTCCGCGTCGTTAGATAGGTCACCCGGCGTGGTCTCAAACTCGGGTAGACCGTCTCGCGCCGCGGAAGGACCCGATGCCGTCGGTGCAGGCAGCCCTTTGCACCCACCGCTGCGCGCCGGCGTCGCCCTTTCCCACCGCCAAAAGCTGAAAGGTTGGAGTCAGGGGGGTCTTCTGGCCGTATGCCGGTTTTCGTCCATTCAAGGGGGTTTGGCCCTCATTTCACGCCACTGAAACCCTCGCTTCCTCAACGGGACGCGTCTACGTCTGGGGCGGCGGCGCGTGGGAAGGCGGCCTCGGGAATGCGTCGGGCGAGGGCGTGTCCGAAGTGTCGTGGGCCGGCGTGCCGCCCTGCTATACGTGCCGCGGCGTCTCGCTAAGCTCGTCTCGCTCGGCCGGGTTTCGGGTTTTGGGTTAATTACGGCGCGCGGCCACCGGCACGGGTTTTTGGTGTTCGAAAAAGGCGTTCGCGGCGCGTAGTGTCTGTTAACCTTAGTTATGTATTTTAAGTTTGCATTCATAGACTAATTATTATTAGATAGGGAGATCTTCATCTCGAGACCTCATGTGCGGACGGGAGGGAGATCTTCATCTCGAGACCTCAGGTGCGGAC
>Ga0114994_10000303_pt1 | contig 31795 bp, 13 predicted proteins | sample ArcticOcean_MG_C_9_FD_87043 | JGI IMG/M metagenome (GOLD analysis project Ga0114994, IMG submission 87043) | Marine microbial communities from western Arctic Ocean - ArcticOcean_MG_CB2_152 | ecosystem: Environmental > Aquatic > Marine > Oceanic | place: Arctic Ocean: Canada Basin | collected...
CGGCGGCGAGCCCGGCGGCGGCGGGACGCACGTCACGGGGGGCGAGCCCGGCGGCGGCGGCGGGCCCGCCGCCGGTGGTGTATCGCCCCGCAGCTTGTCCACAGCCTTCTTCGCGGCCGGCGGCAGCCGCGCGTAGACGGCGGGCGCGTCCACGGCCGCCGCGAGCGCCCACGCGGCGGCGCGCTCGGCGCCGCTCGGGGCCGCCGCCAGGGTCGCGACGGCCGCGGCCAGGCGGTCGCCGTTATCTGCGAGCCACGCGTCGCGCGGCGGGCACTCCGTCGTGAGCGTCTTCGCACACGCCGCGGGCCCCCGCGCGTTCTTCGACGCGGCGAGGCCGTCCACCAGGGCGTCCGTCGTCGCGTCCGGCGCGGCGGCCATCATGGCCCGTACGGCCTTCAGGCCCCGTCGGCCCGTCGCGCCCCGCGCGTTCGCCAGGCCCTTTTGAATAACGTGGGGGAGCACGGGCGCTAAAGCTGATGAGGCGAGCCGCGCGATGGCATCGAGCGCCACGTCGAGGACCGCGCCGTTGGTCTCCTTGGCGAGGCGCGCGGCCAGCGCGTCTCCATCAGTGTCGGTGAGGGCCTCCCAGGCCTCGCGCCGGTCCTGCCACTTGGGCGCGGCGAGGGCCTCGGTCATACTGGTGTTGTTCACGGTAGGTCCTCGCGCCGTTAGCGCGCAGCACAAAAAATTGCTGTGCACGTTAGCTGCTATTGTACGTCACACGAGTGCCGGTTGCGCGTAGTACGCTGGGATTGGACGCGTGTGATGTCTGGCGGCGGCCGTGGGTCGTCTGCGCGGTGCGAGCAGGCGCACAGTCGACGAGCGGACAGCTTTTAGGCTGGCGCCGGACGAGAAACCCGTATGGACGATGACCGGAGGAGACACTTCACTGATACCGCAACGTGCTCTCCATTGCATTGGCTTTGCGCAGGAAGCCTGTTGGCTTTGCCTACGGGTTTTTCAAAATTGAAAAGCACCTCTGCCAAACGGGCCAATTGCACGCACCCTGCAACGGCTTTTTGAACACGCTGTTGCCCGCAGGGCTGGCACTGTAGTGGTTACAGCAGCGGTGTTGCAAAGTTGGGGCCCCGCGCCGCGTGTAACACCCGGAGGGCCCCAGACGACTTTTTGCAACCTGAGGCCGCGCGCCGCTGGAACGAGCCCGCGCGACGCTCGCCTTTGAGCGTGACGGCGCAAATGGCCACCGCCGCAGCAGCCACCGCCACCACGACCGGCGAGGGCGCCATGGACCTCGACGCCGTCATGGCCGGGCTTTCGCTCAACAAGGACAACCTGTCCTACGACTCCATTTTACGGTTGCAGCAGCTCCTCGCCGAGGGCATGAAGCTCCACGACCCGAACCAAGCGAAGCAAATGGGCGAGTTGCTCGAAAAGATGAAGATCACGGAGAAGCCCGCCTTCGCGTTCACGTCGCCGGTGCCGCCTCAACAAACAGCACCGTCCACGGCCACGGGGCGGCCGGTCACCGGCGCGAAGTGGTCCCCTTCACCTCTAGATGCGCAGACGGAGAAGGAGGTCGAGCGGACCTTGTTTGGAGAAAGCCCGACGCGGCCGCCGTCTTTTTCAGTCGGCACGCCGCCCTCGGAGCCCTCCGCGACAGATAAAAGGCATAAACGCGTGTCTGCGCGCCCGTCCAAGTCCAAAGTAAAAACCACGGTCCCGATCAAGCCGTTCCACGTCGGCGCGGACGCGAAACCGCGCGCGGCGCGCGTCTTGGACTTCGAGCACGTGCACCACATGGACACGGAGGAGCTCCCTGTTGGATCCTTTACGGTAGGCGCGCCGCCCGCGCCCAAGAAGCCGCCCGGCCGGCCGCCCGGGCGGCCCAAGTCGCGGCACTCCGTCGCGAGCCCCAAGCCGGGCGCCGCGCCCTTCGTGTTCCAGGCCACCAAACCTGAAGCGGTGCCTGGCACGGCGCCCATGGAGGAGGACGCGCCCGTCGCTTCCTTCGCGCTCGGGCCCTCGAGCGCCGAGAAGAAGAAGACGCGGCGGCGGGCCCCGCGTTTGGACCAAAAGGCCTTGGACGCCTACGATGAGGCCGGCCGGTGCTACGAGCGGGGCGACTACGCCCAGGCGGTCGCGCACTACACCACATGTTTAGATGCGGCGCCGTCCGGGTGGTCCCTCGCGGCCAAGGCTCTGGGGAACCGGGGCGCCGCGCGGACGATGCTCGGCAAGCACGATGACGCCTTGGGCGACTGCGACCGGGCCGTGGAGCTGGAGCCGGGGCTGGCCAAAGTACATAATAGAAGTGCGCGGCTGCGCCTGGCCCTGGGCCGCTCCGACGAGGCTCGTAGATCCTTCGAGCGCGCGCGCGGGGCTTCGACGCAGGCCATCGAGAGCTGTAGGGCGGCGATGAAGCCCCCGCCCAAGGATGCCCTCGCGTGTTTGGCCACGGCCGACGCCGGCCTCGTGGACGTGCACCGCTACGAGGACGCGCTGCGGCGAGCGAAAATTGCTCTCGACGCCGCCCGCGGCCACACGTCACAAGAGGGCGACGAGGAGAACGAGAACCCGGCGCAGCAGGCGGCGAAGCGGCGGAGTTCCGCGCAAAGGGACGTGGAGGTGGATCGCGCATTAAGAGCCGCCGAGGACGCGCTATTACGGGCCCCGCTGGCCGCCGCCGCGCGCGGGGCCAAGGCCCGAGCATTAAAAGCCGGCGACCGGTGGCGCGAGTGCGCCGCGTTCTGCGACGCGACGGCGGCGGCCGTCGCGGCACCCGTCGCGGGCGACGCGCCGAAGCGGGCGGCCCACGTCGCGCGCGCGCTGGCGTCGCTGGACGCGTCTTCTTTAGACGTGGACGACGTCAGCCTCCCCGAGCTCTGGGTCTGGGCGCTGCGGCGGGACGAGGCCCCGGACGAGGCCTGCGACGCCGTGCGGTCGCGCGCCGACGCGGCGCTCAAGGCCGTGGTTAATACGGCCACCGAGAGCGCGCCCCGCGGCGCCCGCATCCGGTGCGAGGAGGCCCTGAACCGGGCGTCGAAGGCGCGGCGCGCGAAGACGCGCGCGGACGACGCTTATGCCAGAGGGCACTACCGGGCGGCCGCGGCCATGTACCGCGACGCGCTGCGGCTGGACGCGTTTTCCGAAGTCGCCGGCCTGCGGGCCGCCGTGCACTGCAACGTGGCCGCCTGCGCGCTTGTTTTAGAAAGATGCGGGGAGGCCGTGGACGCGTGCACGAAGGCGCTGCGGCTGCGGCCGGACTATTTGAGGGCGCGGCTACGACGCGCGCGGGCCCGCGCCCGCGCGGGCGACCTGCGGGACGCCGTCGGCGACTTCGACCGGTACCTACGGGGCGCGCGGACGGGCCGGGGGGACAAGGACCTCGCGGACGCGGAACGGGAGCGGGCGCAAGCGAAGGCGGCGATCGAGACGCAGAAGGCCGAGCGGCGCCGGGCCGACGCTCGGCGGAAGCGGCCTTCCGCGGCCGCGCCGCCGCCGCCGCCGCCGCGCCGGGCCTCGTCGCGCTACGCGCCGCCGCCGTCGCCGCCGCGCCGGTCGCCGTTCGGCGGGGCCGGCCGCGCGAAGCCGCCGCCCTCGTCGTCGACCGGCGTCGCGCGGGCCGCGTCGTACCACGACGTCCTTGGGGTGGCCCGCGACGCGAAGCCGGTGGTCATCAAGAAGGCGTACGCGAAGCTCGCGCTGCGCTTCCACCCGGACCGGTGCACGTCGCCCGGGGCCACGGCGGCCATGGCGAAAATAAACGAGGCCTACGAGCAGGCCATGATCCAGTCCAAGGCGCGGTATCGGTAGTAACTATATTATGACATTATTATACACACTATGGGCTACGGTAGCTCGCCGTGGCGACGTCGAAGGGGCTCCGGAACGAGCCCGAGCGCGAGCGCGGCGTGAAAGGCGGCGGCGTCGCGGGCTCGTCTTGCAGCGACGCGACCATGCGGTCCGTCCGCGCCTCGCGTTCCTTCAAGATGGACTCCAGCGCGCGGTTCCGGGCCGTCTTCCTTGCGGGTTCCTTTGTTGGCGTCGTCGCGTACCTCCTTCGAAGTTTCCGCTGCGTCTCCAAAAGTTCCTGCTTCTGCTTTAAGACGCTCCTTCCGAGCTCTTTATGCAGCTCGTGCATGAAGCAGAAGTGGTCGTGCCACTGGCGGAACGCGCCCATGAGGCGCGAGATCGCCGATCGATTCAGGAGGCGCCCGATCAGTTGACACGCCCGCGGGGCGTCCTTGACCCGTTCGCGCCAGATCCGCAACGCGGCGCGTCTCCGCCATCGGCTGCGCCGCCGCATGCACTGCGTGACCCGGCCGCACGCCAGGGTGAGGTGCCACCGGCTGTGTACGGCGTTGGCGCGCCAGGTGTGGAGCGCCGCGTGGCGTCTCCGTCGTAACCAGATGGTGAGGCGCCTCCTCAATTTGTTGACGCCTTCCGATGCGTTGAGCTGGCGCCGGCGCACATCCAGCGCGTGTCTCCGCAACTGCCTTAGCGCCCTCGTCAGCTGACGTCTTTCATGGCGTATCGAGAGGCTGTGGACGAGTCTCGGGAGCAAAGTCACACTTCGCAGCCTCGTCGCTTCAATAGCCCGCCGATTCCCCCGCCAGAACACAAAGGCCCCGGTCCGCGTTCGCCGCGCCCACCGGGAGCACATGCCACCCAGCACGAGCCGCTGGGTCCTGGCATCGCGCTCCGATTCGACAAATTCGAGCTCCGCTTCGTGGCGCCGCGAGAGGTCTCTCCGCTGCGCGTCGAGCATGGCCGTCTCGCGATCATCTCTTGTCTCTCTCACTCTTCTAGTCGCCGCTCTTACCGCATCATTGACCTCGTCGCGCGCCGCTCTGATTTCGGCCAACCCGTCGGCCACCGCTCTCGCTGATGCCGCGTCCATAGCTTCGAGTCGCAAGCGAAGGGCGTCCCCGTCGACTGCCCGCCGCCACTGCGACACCGTACGTCTCAACGCGTCCGCGCGGCCGCGGACGTTGAGGTGCGCGGCATATGCCCGCAACGCCGCGATCGCGCGAGTGCGGGAGCCTGCCGCGACGCGCCAGCGGTCCAGCGCGAGCCCGGAGTGGAAGTGCGCCAATTTGCGAACGCAGCGGTCCAGCACGCGGGACGCATGAATGGCCCGGCCGCAGGCGTCGAAACCGCGGCGCAGGGCCCGCATTCTGGTCTTCTTATGCCGCCCCGCGAGCATCCAGAGCCCGGCGTCGACGAGCGAGCCCCGCATGAGCACTAAACGAAGCCGCGCCATCTCCGCGCGCCGGGCCGCCTCGGCGACGAGCGCGGCGCAGCGCGCGTCGACCAGCAAGAGTTCCTCGTAGCGGCGCTTGGCCGCGCCCGCGACGGCTGTCACGGCCGTGTGTTTCGCCCGGAGGCGCCACGCCAAGAACCCGCTCCGGACGGAAGCCTTCGCGTGCCGCCGGACCACGCGCTCGAGGAAATGCAGGGAGAGTTCGCGCGACGAGCAGGACGCCGTGCGCCGCCGCCAGCGTCCAAAGGCGTCCGCTGCTGCAGTGTGTTCGCGTCGTACGACAGCGCGGCGTAGCAGGTGGAGCAAGCGCCCGCGCGGGTCGCCCAGCGACGCCTGCCTGGGAACCGTGCTGCGCCATCGCAGAAAAAAACGCCGCTCGCGGTTCTCGGCGAGGCGCCGGAACGAGCGCCACATTTGCTTTGTCCCTTGGGCCCACGAGTCCTTCATCTGCTTTAAGCGTAGCGCCTGCCCTCGCCAGTAGACAAACGCCGCAACTGCTGACTTGCGCGCCCACCCGCGCAGAGCCCGGTCGAGGAGCGTAAGAGCCAGGAGCCGCCGTTCGTCCGTCGCCAGAGAGCTTGATACCACGTGGCGCCACCAGACGAAGGAGCCATGCACGGACATGCGCACAAAGCGCAGGACGACCCGCTCCATGGCCGCGGCGCTCCGCCATTTTGAGGCTTCCGCTTCCACGGCCTGCCTCGTGACGCCGTGCCACCACGTGAACGACCCGTTGACAGATTTCCGCGCGAGGCGACCGAGGGCCTGCTCGAAGAGGATTGACGCGTGTCTTCGCTGGTCCTCTATTAGTAAAACGGACCGCCATAGCATGAAACAGCTGCCAGTGTGCTTGTGCGCGAGGCGCGTCAGCGCCTGCCCGAATAAGTTTGACGCATGAGCGCGAGCTTCGTCGCTGGCGCGCGCCTCGGACGCCACGCGTCCCCACCACACGAAGGCTCCCGCTTCCGACGCCCGCGCCAGGCGATGCACCGCTTGGCACAGCAAGCGCGCGGCCCTCGCCTTCGCCTCGTCGTCTCGACGCATATTCCGGACGATGCGCGCCCACCACACGAACGCCGCACCCTGCGACGTGCGAGCCAATCTGCATAACGCCTGCTCGAGGAGCACCGTGGCGTGGAACCGCGTGCTCATGTCGGCCGCGACGCGCCGCCAGTACAGGAGGGCGCCCGCCATCGATTTGCGCGCAAACCGAGCCAACGCCTGGTTGAGATAGTGGAGCGAGCGGCCATAGCGCTCGTCGGCGGCGCGGGCTTCCGTAGCCACGAGCCTCCACCACACAAAGGCGCCACTCCGCGACTTGCAACTCCACCGCTGCAAAGCTTGGTCGAACAGCCGCGCGGCCTGCTGGTGAGCTTCGTCTGTCGCCGCCGCGTCTCTGACGACGCGCCGCCACCACGCAAAGGACCCGTAGACGGACGTCCGCACCCACCGCCGACACACGCGTACCAAGTGACGCGTCGCCGCGGCCTGGAGGCTCAACGCCCTCCAGGCACGCCACGCCTGGACGAACCGCGACCGCTGGGTGATGCGTCCGAGGGCCGACCCCGCCGACGCCTTGAGCAGCGCGGTCCTCGCACTCGAGACCGCCCTGCGCAACGCCTGGTCGTGGTCGCGTTCGCGCTCGTCCTCAATCAACAAATAGCGCGCGGCCGCTTTCCAAGGTAGGAAGGCCCGGAGGAGAAATCGCGTTTCTCGCGACAGCCCGCGCGTGACCAAAAGCGCGCCTCGGCTCCGCGAGGTGTCCGCGTTGTGCGCGTCCGTACTCCGCTTCCACACGAGGTACGCGGCGGTCCGAGACTTGGTCGCGAGCCGCTCGAGGGCCCGCGCGAAGAGCCGCGCCGCCACGCGCTTGGCATCGTCCCCAGTTCTGAGATCTCTCGTGGCGCGCGCCCACCACGCAACGGACCCGGCCATGAACGTGCGCGCCCAGCGTCTCATAACGCGCTCGAGGCCGCGGGATGCGCGGCGCTTTGCGAGTAACGCCGTCGTCGCGTTCACGGCGACGCGGCGCCACCACAGGAGCGCGCCCGCGACGGAGGTATGGGCCATGCGTATCAAACTAGATTCGAGTAGGCGCACCGCGTGACCGCGCATTTCCGTTTCCATGCGCGCGTCCGCGACGACCCTGAGCCACCATGTAAACGCGCCACCCACCGACCCCCGCGCCAGCCGCCCAATCGCCTGTTCCAGGAGACGCGCGGCGTGCTTTTGCGTGTCGGCTTCCCGTAAAACAGACCGCCACAGCATGAAGCAGCCGCCCGCGCGCTTGTGCGCGAAACGGAGCAACGCTTGCCCAAATAAGTTGGCCGCATGCACGCGCGCCTCGTCACGCGCCCGCGCCTCGGCCGCCACGCGGCGCCAGAAGACCAGTGCCGCGGCCAGCGAGCTGCGGCACCACCGCCGGAGACTCCAATCGACCGCGCGCAGCGCCTGTGTCCGTCGCTTCTCGCGCCGGAGCGCTTGCTTTTGCGCGTCCAGGAAGCGCAGGCGGTCCGTCTCCGCCACGGCCGCCACGGCCGCCGCCACCGACGCCGCCTGGGCGCTTTCGAGAGCGCTCCGGTGCGTCTCGACCAGCCCCCGCTCGGCGGCTTCGCGCTGCGCGTTCAGGCGCGCCTCCGCCGCCGCGACGGCCGCCTCGACGTCTTGAGCGTGCGTCGCATTGAGGGCGTCCAGATCGGCGCCGTGGTACGCCACGAGCTCCCGCTCGCGCGCCTCAAGCTTCTGTAGGGCGCCGGCCTCGCGGTCGGCGAGCGTTTTGCGCGTGGCATGGTCCCGGTCGCTCAGCGCGCGCGCGACCGCGTCTTCTAATTCCAAGTGCGACGCGTCCGCGCTCGCCTCGAGCGCAGCCGCGCACTGCTCTTTTACGGCCGCGAGCTCGGCCGCGTGGGCCGCCACCAGGAGGTTCTGCTCCGACGCGTGCGTGGCCTCGCGCAGCGCCACGGCCGCGGCCGCCGCCGCGGCCGCCTTCAACACGGCGAACGCCCGCGCGCTGAGCCGCCGGCTCCGTGACTCGAGTGCGTTGCCGAAGAAGCCCGCGGCCACGCTCGCGGACATGCCCCGCACCTGGGCGCGCTGCGCCTTGAGGCGCTGCTCCGCCGCCGCGACGGCGTCCGCGACGGCGCGCTGGTGCTTGGCGTCGAGGGCATCTAGGTCGGCCCCGTGGTACGCCACGAGCTCCCGCTCGCGCGCCGCCAGAAGACCCCGCGCGTCGGCCTCGCGCTCGGCGAGCGATGCGTCGCCGTCGCTCCGCGCGCGCGCCACCGCGTCATCGCGTTCGGCCGCGCCCTGCTCTTTTAGGGACGCGAGGTCGGCCGCGTGGGCCTCCAGGAGGATGCGCCGCTCGTCGACGGAGCGCTGGTAGAGCGCGCAACGCCGCCACCGGTTCCAGGCGCGCACGCGGCGCCGCCGCACAAAGGTCCCGAGCGCGCGCGCGAGGTCCGACGACCCCGCGACCCGCGCGGCCGCTCGGCTCGATGCCTGTACCACCGCCCGCAGGGCGGCTGCGTGGTCCGCCTCACATGATGCCACGGCCGCGGCCGCAGCCGCCGCGGTCCGCAGCATAGCGAACGCCCGCGCCACTAATCGCCGGCTCCGCGCCTCCAGCGCGTTCGAGAAGAAGACGACGGCCATGCTCAAGGACATGCCCCGCACCTGGGCACTGGCCTCGGCCTCGAGCGCGCGCAGCGCGTGCTGGTGCTCCGGATCGGGTGTCTCGTGCCGTTGGGCGTCGTCCAACTGGCCGTGGAGCTCCGCGAGGTCGTCGCCGTAGAGTAATTTTGCCTCCGCCAACGACGCGGCGTGGGCCGCTTTATCGCGGTCCGTCTGCTTGGCGTACTCGGCCCGCAACAGATTCGCGTCGGCGTCGCTCTGATGAGCCAGGAGCGCCTCGCCTCGCGCGCGGTCCGCGGCCAGCTTCATGAGTTCCGCGCCGTGCTGGCTCGTCAAAGCCGCGCGCTCGTCGGCGAAGCGTCGGGCCGCGTCGGCTTCCAGCGCCGACCGTTTCTTCGTAAAAGCGTCCGCGAGCCGTCCCTCGAGCGCCCGCAGCGCCTCCGCTAAGGCCGCGTCCCGCAGCGTGTCGGACTTATCGCGCGCGGCGGCGTGGCGCATCTCCGCCTTGAGCAGCTGGCGCCGGAGGTGCGCCTCCCGCTGCAGTCGGAGGAAGGCCGCCGCCGTCGACCGCCGGGCCCACCGTCGCAGCACGAGATCAAAGAGCGCCACGCCTCGCCGCTGCGCGTCGTCGATGGCCAGGCCTCGGCGCCACCACTCGACCGCGCCGGCCAGCGATGTGCGCATGTATCGCACCGCGACGCGCTCGAGCGCCCCGAGCGCGCGCTCTTGTGCGCGGTCGTGGCGCTCGAGCGCCTGCTGGCCGACGACCACGCGGCGCCACCACAAGAAGCCCCCCGCGGACGACCGCCGGGCCCATCGCGCCAGGGAACGCTGCAGCTGCAGCGTCGCGCGGGCCTTGGCCGCGTCGCTCGCGCGCTCGGCCGCCGCGCGGCGGTGCCACCACTCGAAGGCCCCGTCGACGCAGGTCCGGGCCCAGCGCCGCGCGACGCGCTCGAGCGCGACCGCCGCGCGCGTTTTGGCGGTGGCCGCCGCGTGCGCCGCTTCGAGAGCCCGCCGGCGTTGCGCCTCGGCGTCCCGCGCGAGTGTCGTGGAGCGCCGCCACCAGAGGAAGGCCGCGGTCGAGGACTGGCGGACCCAATGCCTAAACGCCCGGTCGAAGAGGCGCAGCGCCAGGGTCCGGGCGCGCATCTGCTGGGCGGTCGTGCGCCACCACGCGAACGACCCGTGCGCCGACAGCTGCGCCCCGCGCTGGAGCGCTTCCGAGAAAAGTCTCATCGCCAGGGTCCGGCGCTCCTCGACGCGCCGCGCGTCCCGCGTTATTGCGACCCACCACGCGAAGGCGCCGCCTTCGGACCGCCGTAACACACGGTGCAGGACCTGGGCGAGGAGGCGCGTCGCGCGCCGGCGGGCGTCGTCGATCCGCACCCACGCGGCGGCCGCCGCCCGCCAGCAGAGGAACGCGCAACTTTGTGACTTCCGGGCCCAGCGTTGGAAAACTTGGCCAAAGAGGCGCGCCGCGCGGGTATGCGCGTCCTCGATTATAACGGCGGTGCGCGCCACGCCGCGCCAGAACACAAATGCACCCGCAGCGGACCGCGATGCCCACCTTTCAATAGTCTGGTACGCCAAGCGCGCGGCCCGGGCTTTTGTACTAGACGTCCGCGCGGCGCCGATCGCTAATAAAGCGGCGTCCCGGTGCGCGTTGCTTGTTTGCACAGCTAATAAAGCCGCCTTGCGCCGCGCGGACAACTCGCGCTCGTGCTCGAACTTCAATGAATCGACGGCGCTCTCCAATTCGGTCGTGCACGACACCCTTAAGTAGTCGACGTCCCCCTGCTGCTTGTCGACGAGCGCCGAGAGCTTCTCCCGGTACCCTTTGTTCAGGTCGTGCAATACTAAAGCGTGGGCCGCCCCGAGCTCCGCCTCGCGCGCGGCCACGGCCCGCACGACCTGTGATCGATGCTCCAGGGAGAGCTTGGACTGCGTCATTTGGAGCTCTTGGGCGTGCTGCGAGTGCTGTCGCACCAACTTGGCCCGCTGCGTCTCGAGCTCCTTGCAGAAGCGCTCCTTCAGGGCCCCGTCCCGCCGCGGGCTCTCCGCGTTTTCCAAATCGTTGTCCAAATCGTGCTGCCGCTCGGCGGTGAGCTGGTCGTAGTCGACGCGTAACAGGCGTAACCTAGCCTCGTTCTCCTCGCCGATCTCCCGCTGGCGCACCTCCGCCTCGATGAACACGCGCTTGGCAATGAGGACCTCCCGCCAGACCCGCCAGACCCGCTGCTGCGCGACTCGGACGATAACACGTTCCATCATCGTCCTCAGCAGCAGGGCGGCTCGCGCCTTCAACGACACGGTCCTCGAATGACGCGACCACGTGGCGAACCGCCGGGCCAGCGCGCTCGACTGCTTGTGCCGCACCTTGCTACTCAACACCAGACATAGAGCGCGCACGTCCGCGGCCCGCGCGGCGCCCGGCTTCGCGGCGTTCGCGCGCGTCTCGGGCGACACGTCGTCCGCCGCGGCGCGCGCCGCCCGCTCCAGGCCGGGCGTCTTGCACGGCGTCCGCTCGACCACGACCGCCGCCCGCTGGGCCATGTGGCCGGCGTGCGCCGTCTCCGCCGCGCGCAGCGCGTCGTTCAGCGCGGCGGCCCGCTCCCGGTCTTTTTGCAAAGAAATGGCCGTGGTGGCCTGCGTGAGCTCCTTGGCGTGGCACGCCTTCAGCGCGACCAGCGTCGCGTCGTGCGAGCGGCGCAGGGCCTGGAGGGCATCCGTCGCGCCGGGCTTCGGCGGCGTCCGGTGCAACGACGCCCGGTGCCCGGCCAGGGCCAGCTTCCGGCGCTCCCCGAGCTCCACGGCCTGCGCGGCCAGCTCCGCGGCGTGGCCCGCGTAGGCCGCGGCCAGGGCCTCCTCGACGCGCCGGGCGTGGCCCGCGTCCCGGTCCCGGAGCGCGTAGGCATGGAGCGCCTCCGTGGCGTCCGCGACGGCGGCCGCGACGGTCGCGGCGTTCCAGCTCCGGAAGGCGCGGGCGCGCCGGCGCTGGCGCCGCGCCGCGTCGAGGACCGCCAACCGCGCCGCGCCGCGTAGCCGCGCGTCCGCCTCGTCGAACGCGGGCAGGCTCTCGTCGCTGCCCCGCCGGAAGTGGCCAATGAGGCGGCCCAGGACCATGGTCCGCGGCGGACGCAGCCCAGGAACTGGCTCAGTGCGGCGCCGCGGGTGTGCCGGTCCAAGGCATGCGTGCTCGATGTGTGCACGTCGTACCGGTGGCTCTTGGAGCTCTTCCAATTCCAGTGTGCGCCCGAGTTTGCAAATGAACCCCGCACGATACGCTGGGCGTAGCACTCGGCAGCAAGATCGACCCGTGCCGTGCGCGCACGCGTCCGCCAGGCCGGTGCTAGCCCTCGAAAAACAATCTACTAGCACAGATACCCGCACGCACAGCGCGCGCATTTTTTAATTCTAACGCGCTCTCTAGCAAGAGCGGCCCACGTAGCGCGCCGGCAGCCCCGCGACGCCGTCGTAAAGCATGCCGTGGGACGGCCCCGCCGTGGCGGCGAAGCTGGCCGGGCAAGGCAAGCGGAGCGTGCCCGTGTTCTGCGACCAGAGCGCGGCGTACAAGCTGCGGAAGGGCCAGGCCGTCGGCTGGGCCAACAAGGCGGTCATCGCGGAGAAGCGCGATGAGGTGGCGCGCCGGAAGCGGATCGCGCAGCTGCTGCACCGGAGTCGCTGCGTGGACAATGCGGCCGCGGGTCGCAAATTATTAGATGAGCTCGAGGCCGCGCAAGTGGCCCCAAAAAATGGCGAGGAGGACATCTGGACCGACGTCGACCGGTTGCACGTCGCGTTTGGCCTGTGCGAGGACCGGCGGGCGCTGGAGGCGGCCATCGCGACCCTGCGGAGGGCGCTGAGTAGCGACGACTTCCAGGTGTACTACCACGCCCAATCAGAATATGCGAGTAAGCAGCGCGTGAAGTACGGTCGAGACGTGCAGCGCCAGGTCATGCGCGACTCCAACAAGGCGCTCGCGGCGAAGAACGCGTGGAAAGCACGCGAAACGACTCGAGCGAACCAACTGGACGAGGCCCTGCGGAGCCGCGCGCGGAGGGCGTCATCTTACAAACGTCAGGCGCAGGCCGCGGCGTGGACCGCAGCCGCGGTCGACGCCTCAACCACGAACGCCACGGCCCAGCGCGACGAGCGCACGTTATTAGCCGGGAACATGATGGAGGCGCAGCCGTGGGATCATTCCTCGGCCATGCTTACGTCCAAGGCGTCGGTCGCCTCGACGCGGACGAACCTGGCGTCCTTCGACCTGATCAAGGACGCGAAGGCGACGGACGAGGGCTTCGTCTTGGCGTCGCGGGGGGGGCGGTCCGCGGGGGCGCCCGTGTTGCGGCGGATTGGCAAGGGGCGGACGGGCCCAAAACCCAGAGACGGGCATAGTACGCGGGACCTCGGGCTCACCCGGGGCGACCTCGAAGAGCCGCCCCCGCCGGCCATGGGCCTCGCGTTCGCGCAGCCGCTGTCCGCGACCGAGCGGAAGCATCACAGAAAGGCAGCGGACTGGTACTATGACTAATTTTTATGAAGTGGAGTGGTCCTCGCGTGGTCGCCGTCGCGGTGAATTGAAGTCCTATGTTGTTACGGTGCTAGGACTAGTGGGCGGGGCCCGGGGGGGGAGACACCGCGCGTCGCCAATTCATCGGCGGCGGGCGCGGGCCGCGTCTTTCTTAATAGCGGTGAGTCGTCCCAACCCGCACGTTAGCCAAATAATCGAAGACCCACGTGTACTCTGTGTCCTCAGCATGTGGTGCATCGATAACCAAATGGTGTTGACCTATGTGTAGATTGGTTGCCAGCAGCAGGGATGCGTAACTGAGCGCTTGTCAAATGGCCTGGTCGCGGAGATATAGGCTATGGCCTGCGGTCTTCGCAAGCATTGTTTTGGTCGCGCATGGATTGCTCTCTCGTCCGAGCGCGCTGCGCGAAAGATGGCGGCACCGCCTGCAGTCTTTACCAGATGGCGTGACCGACCCTAATAGCAACCTGCCGAGATGCTGGGAAGTCTGGGACGAAGGCGGCACGTACGTCTACTACAACGTCGCCGTCGACGACTACGACCGGCCCACCAACGAGCACCCGTTCTATGGCGACGTCCGAACGGACGAGGCCAAGGCGGCCGACTCGGCGCTTGAAGCGTTGGCCGGCGTCGACGATAGCTTCACGCCGGCCCTGGGCGGCCGCGTCGACGCCGCGCTGCCCGACGCGCCGGCGGGCGCGTGGGACGCGCCGGCCGAGAGCTACACGCCGCGCCTGGGCGACCGCGTCGACGCGGCCCTGGACGCGCTGGCGTCGGAGCCGGCACCGTACGTGCCGCAGCTCGGCGGCCGCGTCGACGACGCGCTCGACGCGCTCGCGGCGCCGGCCGGGGAGGCCGGCGCCCCCGAGGCTGCGTGGGGCACCGAGTGGGCCGAGGGGCCGGCCGCGGAGGCGCCGGAGGCGACGCCGTCGTCGTCGCGCGCCCTGGACCTCTTCGCGTCCGCCTTAACGGACGAGCAGCTCGCGGACGCGGGGCTCGGCGAAGCCAGTGTGAATGAGGCCGACGTGGAGACGTTCCTGGACATCATCGAGGAGCCGCGGAGCCTGAGCTCGAGCGACTGGCGCGCCGCCTGGGTCGACGAACGGCTCGGCGAGGTGCCGTCGCACGAACTCATTGAAGTGGACGACGACGGCGACCCCATTACAGAAGCGACAAGGATGACGTACGTCGACGAGGAGACGTGCGTCGGGTGTACGCTGTGTGCTGGTATTGCCCCTCAAACGTTCCAGATGACGGACGACCACGGCCGCGCGCGGGTCTTTTCCCAGGAAGGCGACGATGAGGAGACGATCACCGAGGCTATTTCGACGTGTCCGGTGTCGTGCATCCACTTCGTGCCCTGGGACGAGCTCGTTGCATTAGAATCATCGCGGGAAGATATTATGACCAACTACAACTTCAAGGCGCGCCTCGTGGGCAACGACGCTTCAGTGCAGTCGGGGCAGATTTCCACGAATTCCATGCTGCGGTGCAACAACTGCCCGTCGAACGAGTGCGTGGACTGCCCCATGTTCGGCGTCGGCGACCGGGCCGCGGGCAAGGCTTGTGGGAATTGTCCTACAAACGGTTGTGCCGGATGTCCTTTGGCTACAGAGTACCCCGAGTTCTCCAAGGTCCGGGCGCGCCGGGATAGGAAGCGGCGGCAGCTCGTCAAGATGCGGAAGGAGGAGGCCGCCGAGAACCTGGGCCTCTCCGCGTCCGGGGGCGTCGAACTTTGACTTGTCTATGTTGTTATACTGCACCCCTACTAGTCGTCGTACTTGCCGTCCTCGTCGGAGGACTCCCCGTACTTCGCCTCGCTATTTCCGTAGGCGTTGAATTTCTGGGGCGTCGGCGACGCACTCTGGCTATTGTCGTCGTCCGAGTACTTGGCCTCGGTCCCGTAGTACTTGCGGGGCGTCGGCGACGCGCTCGCGTCGTCGTCCGACTGGCTCGGCGACGGGTAGTTCCGCCGGTACTGCTCGGCGTCCAGCGCCGTCTTCTGCAAATACTCCTTGTTGAAGGACTGGAAGCGGCGCTTGCGGATCTGACTGCCCAACTCACCTAAATCTCCGGAGGCCGTCCGGTCATGCTCGCAGACCACGTCGAGGCAGGCGTCCGCCCGCCGGGCGACACATGGCGACGCGTGTTCCAGACAGTCCATGACGTCCACGAGTACCCGTGAATTATATAAGAGCTCGTCGTGCACCGCTTTCGGCGTTAGTAACCGGCGGTAGGCCACCAATAACTGCAACACGACCTCGGCGTCGTCGGCCTTATCCCGCCACACCTCCTCAAGCGCCCGCGCCAAACCGGACGACGCCACGACACTCGCCGCTCCCTCGTCGCAGGCCATGGCGCTCACTACATTAATCACTTCCAAGACCACGTCGTGCCGCGCGAACCCGGGCACCAGCAAGCGCGCGAGGAACCCGCACAAATCGTGGTCGTCCACGAGGTCCCGCCAAGTTGTCGCTCTCGGTAGGTCAAAGGGCGTCAGGTTCCCCAGCGCGCCCAGCGCCTCCACTAAGAGGTCGTGGCGGTCGTCCGCCTGCTTCGCTAGCGTTACTAGATTGTCCACGTGCCGCGCCCAGAGGCCCCTCCGCTTATATTGGGCCACGTCCATCAAATTAGCCTCCTGCTCGGAGAGGGACCACTGGGTCAGGTTCCTTAGTGTTTTCGCCAAGGGTGCGTCTTGCGTCGTAGACACACGGTCCATCAACGCCGTCAGACCCCGTTGTTGGCTACATAATATTTCCGCACACGACGCGTGCAGACTCAAGTTGCAGATCAACGCGGCCAGCTCCTTAGCGACGCATCTATCTGGTGGAAACTTCAGCACTAATTGCAAAATAACAGGTACGGCACCAGCATAAGCGAACATGCCCCGACACCGGTCGTCCGCGCTCAGGTGGTACAGGACCTTCAACGACGGTCCTCGGTAGCGGTGGTGCTCCTTCAACAGCTTAATTAATGAAGGCACGTAGCTCCGCGCGACCATCTGCTGGCGCGCGGCACTATCAAAAGATAAATTGGCCGCTAATCGTAACAAGGACACTACTAAATCACGGTGGCCCGTTCCTAGAAAGCGCGCAGAGCGCCCCGACACGTCCAGGCGGACCATGCAATCCTTATTCTCCGAGTACCTTGCGAGCCGCGTGAGGAAGACCGCCGTTAAAACCAGCAACGGCGCCGACGTCGCGTGCGTCAGGATCGAAGCGAGGTGGTGCACGAGTCGTCGTTTCACCATCTTGTGCTCGACGCCCATGTCCTCGCCGAGATTTAACAAAACGTGCAAGGCCACATACAAGGCCTTGTCGGACCGCTGCCGCAGCTTCGCCGCGCGTCGATCTTCGCCGTCCTTCGCTTCGCTGGATCGCGCCCGTTCCGTCGCCCGGTGCTTCCCCCGCTCCGCCTCGAACGCCACCACGTCCAAACACAGCTTTCCGACCGTATGCTGCGCCAGGAGCTGGTGCATCTCCACAAAGTTCGAAAACGACAGGAACACCCTTAAGACGTTGTAGGCCACCTCCGTACTTTTCTTGCCGTCCTCCTGCAACACCCGTCCTAAAGCGCCCATTAACGTCTGGTGCTGCACCAAATGCTCCAGGTCGCCCACGCGCCCGCACAGGCTCAAAACGAGGGCCGTGCCCTTCAACTTCGCGTCGACGTCGCCGTCGTAGAGGAGCTCGACGTAGGCGTCCACGTCGTCGATGGACGCGCGCTCGCTCGTGTTCTCCTCCCTTCGCCGCCGCCGTTCCCGCGCGTCCTGGGCCTGCTGGCGCGCGGCCTCCGGGTCCCTCGCGAGATGGTCCTGGAGATTGGCGACGAGCATTTCTACCACTCTTCTCTTCGAGGAGGGAATGTACTTGCACTTGCGCATGATGTCGTCCGCGATCTTCTCGGGGTCGCTCCGCTCGTCCAGCGTCTTCAATCTTAAGCGCCGGACGTGGGGCGTCCTGATTTTATTCGGCGGCTCGCTCGTCTCGAAGTTCACCACGATGGCCACCTCCTCGGTGTCCGCCTCGATCAGCCCGGGGTGGACCTTGCGCTTGGCGCGCTCCTGGTGCTCCTCGTCGTCGTCATTGCGGCGGGGCATTGCTGCGGTACCGAGCTGCCTGGGCCTCTTCTTGGTCCGCGTCGCCGTCGCACCACGGATGGACGCAGTCGTTCGGACCGCCTGCCCCGCGCTTCTCTCGGCTGCCCTTCACAACGGGCGCCGCGCGCGACCAAATGGCAGCACCGGTTTGCAAAAAGACGAAAAAGCTCGAGCGGCGCGACAAGCCCCGCCAGCTCCTTAACCGCCCCGGAGGCGCTCGCGACGCGCTGCCTCGAAAAACGTCGACGAGACCCGCACGCCTTCAATGGCAGCATCAGAATTCGATTGATTCGGCATGCTCCCACGCCTTGCACTGTTTGGGCTGCAGCGTGTCGGTGGCGGTCTGCAGCGGGAGTAACTGGTCATTCCACCCGCTGCGGAATCTGCCACGAAAATTGTCTCAGAGCGAGCGCAAAACTCCTGACTATCAGGATACACAATCGGTCATTCCTCGGACCCGGCGCCGCGGATTCGCGCGTCTGAAGGTTCCGCCAGGGCTGCCGACGCGCGTCGCGCGCCTGCCCAGCCGAGATTCGGCCCGGGCTGTCCCCGCTGCAGGGGCCGCCGCCGCTGCGGATCCCGACGCATCGGTGGAGCTTCCTTCCTGCTCCACGGTAATCTAAAAATAGGCGAATCACATTGATTCGAGGATGCGCGTGCTCGAGCGCAGCCGCGGCCTGAGCCGCACGGCGAGCGGCACCTTGCGCAAAATCCACGAGCACGAGCCGCTGAAAAAACACGGCCGCAGCCCGGTCCTTATTGTGGCGCTGCTCGTGCTGGTCGCGGGCGGGGTTGGCCATGTGACCATCGGCGCGCGCGCCGTCCAGGGCGAGGCCACTGTGCCCGGCCCCCTCGACGACGATAGTACCCTTCCAACGAAGAAGGCGAAGGCACCCGCGACGCAGACGGTCGTCGTCCGCATTCTCACGAGGCGCTCGGGGAGCCACGGTTCATTAGGAAACAGCGAGGACACCGCGAGCCCGGCCGTGGCGCTGGCGCGGCGCCTCCGCGTCTCGCGGGCGCGCGTGGAGCTGTGGCAGGTGTTTGCGAGCTCGGAGACGCGGAAGGAAGCGCTCAAGAAGGAAGGCATTTTTGTGCACGAGCTCGCGGCCGTCACGACGGCGGCGCGCGCCTTCCTCGCGATGCTCGAGGGGCCTTTTTTCGAGGACGTCTACCTCCTCGACGGCGACGCGTTTACTGTGGACGCCACGTCGTTAAAAACCAAGGACCTGCGGAAAGATTTACAAACATCCCTGAAAGACGCGGGCAAATTAAGGATGGAGGGTTCCAATTGGTGGGCGCAGCCCCTGGCCATGCTGGCGCTCACGAACGGTGCTCTATCGAGCCACGGCGGCGGCGCCTGGCTCCAGGCCTTTCGTATATCCCTAGATGAACTGGAAGGCGTGGCGCAGGGGCGCAACGCCGCCACTTTAGCCTTAGCCGGCCAGCTCGCCCTGCGCGAGGCCTGGTGGTGCGCGCCCATCAAAATAGGAAGGGAGTTGGTGGCGGCGGACTTTCTGGTCGCCCGGCGACCTTTGGGTAAAACGACGGCGGGCCCGCCCGGCCCCGTCCAGCGCGCGCTGCACGATATGCGGATCACCTCGAGCAAGACGGCCAAGAGGCTGAAAGGCGCCGTGGACCGAGAGCGCAACCTGGCGGACCGGGCCTGCCCCAAGACGCCCCGGGCGACCGGCCACGGCGTGGTCATCGTGACTGGCAGCGACGCCCGGACCCCGCACGACTCGGAGCACTGGGACCGCCCCCTGCGTCTCCAGAAGCTGCCCCAGGGCGTGCCCAGGGCGCACGAGCGCGACGACATCGCGGCCCAGCTCGGCGGCGCCAAGGCGCACTACGCCCGGGCCTGGAAGTACCCCTTCGTCTTCGGCGTCACGTCCTCCATAGCGGCGGAGCTCGAGGCGCTGGGGCTGAAGCACTTCGAGTTCGCCAAGCCCTTTTTGTTAGTTGCAGCGTTGCACGGGAAAGCGAGATCTCTAGTGGGCGCGCCGCGCAAGGGCCACTGGCTGGCCTGGCTGGACCACGACGTCTGGCCCCACCCGCGCTACGCGTATGCGGACACCGGGTCGCTCGACGCGCAGCTGGACGCGGTCGACCCCCGGGCCTCACTCGCTCTGGGGAACTTCCGCTCCCTGAACACGGGCGTGCTCTTCGCGCGCTTAGACGCGCAGGGGCGCCGGATCCTGCACGAGTGGGCCCTCACCGCGGCGAGCGGCGTCATCGAGTGCCAGCCGTACGACCAGGCGGCCTTGCAACTTGTTTTATTAGCGCGCTTGGAGGCCGCGCCGCAGATGAACCTCTGGGACGAACCCTTCGGCTACACCTGCACCAAAGCACAGGGCTGCGGCGGGAGTCCAGAAAAGCCCTTCGGCATGTGCAATCCGCACTACCATCGATCGGTGAAGAAGCTGCTGAAGGGCCAGGGGCGGTGCGTCGAGGAGGGCTGCGACCAGAAGTTTGATCGCGGCCGGGCCAACGACGTGCTGGTCCAAGCCGGCTTCTTCACGATCACGGAAGGACAGGACCGCTTGAGGCCGCAGTGCTTCGACGCGCAGCGCCTGGACGGCTGCCGCACGCGGCCCGGGGCGAACTTCCCGAGGGAGGAGGGCGCAACCAAGAACTGGCTCTTCAACCACAAGGGCCTGGACCTGTTCCTGCGGTCGCGGGCGCGCGGCGTCGCCTTGGACGCCCACGCGTGCGAGGGGCGGGCCTACCGCCAGGGGCTGGGCGACGACCCGGCCAAGGGCCGGAAGGTCCTGCGGAAGGTGAAGAAGCCGCGGAAGCCCAGGGGGTAGCTCGCCGCCGCCCCACACAACTCGACCCCTCCTCTCTACCCCTCCCCGCTTAAGTTTGTGTGTCCATAGGAGAGCTCCCCGGGCGGGTCCTGTCCCGCCGGCACACCATTGGCCGCGGCCCTCGCGTCGATGTTGACGCGCTCCCGTTCGGTAGCACTTGTAACGACTTCTTGACGCGGACGACGCGCCTCAGGGTCGTAACAGCAAGGGCACTCAGTTGTACCCGAGCGCCCGAATGGTGGATCAGGATCCGTAACGGTGTGTGTGGCAAATAGACTCTGGATGGAGCCCGCACCTTTTTATAAAATCAACCGCGTTGACTGGCGTTACGCGCTGTGAGACAGGTGTGCGGGCTGCCCCGCGGACTGGCATTATCCAGCTCCCGCACACACGCGCGACGAAACGGCTGCCCGCAGGACCAGCTCCCGCCTCTACCACACCGCGACCAGCCATGGCGGCCCCGGCCGGCACGCTCGTGGACCAGTTCGCGCACGTAGTCAACGGCCGGGACTTGTTGGTGACGATCGTCGACGACACGACTCAGAACCAGCGGTTCGTGGTCGCGCGGGAGCTGAAGACGGGCCGCGAGCGCCGCTTTGGCGTCGACGCCGACGCTACACATGACGAGGTGCGCGCGCTGTGCGGAGAAGAAAGTCCGCCGCCGGATACGGAAGCGCGGGTCCGGGCGCGGTTGTTGATGAAGGTCGCCGTGGAGAGGTGGGCGCGGAGCTCCCGGGCCGGCTTCTTCCTGGGCTGGCGCCGGCGCATCCGCAGTGGTCTGTTGGACGAGGAGGTGCAAGGCGGCAAAATTCGCGTCCGGTGCGTGACCTGGAACCAGCAGGCCAAGGACATCATGGACGTGAGCGCTTTACGGACGTCGTTACTGGCCCCGGACCGCTTCCATTTGGTCCACGTGGGCGCCCAGGAGTGCGAGCGGAGTATTTTGAACAGTGCGGTGAACCCCAGTAAACGGGAGTGGACCGCCACTTTGCAGAGCTGCCTCGGTCCGTCGTACGCCATCGTGGCCTCGCACGCCCTGCAGGCCACGCACGGCGTCGTCTTCGCCCACGCGACCCTGCGGCCGTACGTGTGTGATGTCCGGAGCGCGGCCGTGGCCACGGGCCTGGGCGTGGAAGGGGCCAAGCTCGGGAACAAGGGGGGCGTCGGCATCCGCGTGCGGGCGGGCGGCGTGGATTTATGTTTCGTGGCGTCGCATCTGTGTGCGCACCAGGCCAAGGTTCTAGAGAGGAACCGGGAGTTCCACGCTATTTCTAGCGGATTGGCCAGGGCGTTGGCGCCCGGGTTTGTTGATGATGCGCTTGAGGGCGGCGACCGGTTAACAAAGGCCTTCGACTGCGTGATGTGGTCCGGGGACCTGAACTACCGCGTGGATCTGGAGCGAACCGAGGCTGACGCCGCTTTAGCTGAACATGCCCTGGACCGCTTGCAGCATAAGGACCAGCTGGCCGCGGCAATGGCAACGGGCGCGGCGTTCGCCCACTACGCCGAGGCCCCCATACGATTCCCGCCGACCTACAAGTTCGACAGGAATTGCGACGTCTACGACACGAGCGAAAAACGGCGCGTGCCCTCGTGGACCGACCGCGTCCTCGTGGCGGCCGCGGGCGGCCGCGCCCAGATCCTCGACTACGACTCGGTGAGGGACCTGAGGTGGTCCGACCACCGGCCCGTGGCCGCGACGGTGGCGCTCACCATCGACCCGGAACGGCGGGCGCCGGCGGGCGCGCCGCCCGCCGGCGGCTCGGAGAAGTCCGAGGTCTGTCGCGTCATGTAGCCTAGTTTTGTGATCTACTTTATGGTCTTTCGTCGTCCTTGTCGTCGTCGTGCGGTGTTGCTCTACGGAGCTTGTCGGCGCGCGAGGTCGCACGGCCGGCGCGGGCCGCGGACGCCGCCCTGCGACGACGCGGCCCCGAGACCCCTCCGAGTCACGCGGAGGTGGTTCCGGACCGAGCCCGGACGTTTGAAGAATGCTGCGCGCGACGGTTGGTGCGGGTAGCTAAATAAAAAAACCGTGCTTGCCAATACTCGTGCATGTCACGCCGGAGCGCTGCCAGGTCCAGCCGTCGCCGTAGCTCGTCATGGGCGCCTACCTGTCCGCCCCCGTCACCCACAAGGACAGCGAGGACGGCCAGACGAGCTGGTTACGGCACGGCTGCTCGAGCATGCAGGGCTGGCGCCGCAGCATGGAGGACGCGCACATCGTGGGCGCGGAGAAGGGGGGCGCCACGCTCTTCGGCGTCTTCGACGGGCACGGCGGCGCCGAGGTCGCGCGCTACGTTGCCCGGCACATGGCCGAGGACTTCCCCGAGGATTGGACCAAAGACCCGGAGCGCACGCTCAAGACCCTCTTCCACCGCATGGACGAGAGACTGAGAGAACCGGGGAACGAGGAGGAGTTGGCGTCCCTGAGCAACAAGGCCACGGCCGAGGGTGCCGGGCAACTGCAGGCCTCCGCACCGGCAGGAGACGAGGAGGGGGAGGGCGGAGAAAAGGTCTCCGTGAAGGAGGCCTTTGCGTTGTTTCAGCAGATGGTCGCGCAGTCGAACGCGCGGACCGCCGCCGCGGCCCCGGAGGGCGGACAGCAACCTCAGATTGAACAGCAACGGCCCACGTGCCACCTCCCGGACCACCCCCTCCAGGCGGGCTGCACGTCGGTCGTGGTCGCGGCCACGCCGAGTACGCTGTGGTGCGCCAACGCCGGCGATTCCAGGGCCGTGGTCTGTAGGGACGGTGTCGCCATTCCTTTGAGTTTTGACCACAAACCTAATTCCGAGATCGAGAGCTCGCGCATTCAAAACGCGGGCGGCTTCGTGGAGCCGACCAATGGAATGTTCCGCGTGAACGGGAACTTGAATTTGTCGCGGGCCATCGGCGACCTGAAGTACAAAGGACAAGAGCACTTGCCGGTCGAGGCGCAGATCATTACCGCGGAGCCCGACGTGTTGAAGCATGATGTACACCCTCAGGACGAGTTCTTTATATTAGCTTGTGATGGCGTCTGGGACATTTTATCCAACCAGGAGGCCGTGGACTTCGTGCGCACGCGCATTCAAGCGGAACGGGCTCAGGATAGGGAGCCTCAATTAAGCAAGATCTGCGAGCAGGTCTTCGACCGCTGCATCGCGACGAACCCGCGCGAGACGAGGGGTCTCGGCGGCGACAACATGACGTGCGTCGTCGTCGAGGTCGTGAAGCGATAGACGTTTATGGACCCGCGGGGGGGGTCTAAGCTAGCACTTGCACGGCCTCCACTAAATACCCCTAATTAGGGGTATTTGGCCTTGGCGGCCTGCAGCGCGCGCCGCCGCGACGCGAGCGCCTTGCCGCGGTGGTGCGCGTGCGCGAAGTCGGGCGCGTGGAAGGCGGCGTCCTGGACCTCCGGGCTGATGTCCTGGCCGCAGCGGATCGGCTTCAGGGGCGGGGCCGCCGCGACCGACGCGTACGTCGCGAGGAGCACGGCGACCAGCACTTCGATCACGACGTCGATGGGCGGGACGAGCTTCGGGTCGTCGACCAGGCTCTTGAAATGCACGCAGGAGAAGGCCGCGTGGGCCAAGAGAACGATCGACGCCCAGTGGGCGAGATGCGTGAGCATCTTTGCTCCCTGCGAGCAGCCGCGAGCTACGAGCTCTAAGCCTCGCAGCGATGCTGGGAGCGATGAGCTGGTTACGAGCAAACGTATAACGGCGTGCGGCGCAACGGAATGAGGGCACGCGGCGGTGCGTGCGTTCGGGTGACTTAGAGGCTGGCGCGGCGGTCGAAAGACTTGGTGACGGGTTTTTGACGGGTTTTCGGGACGGGTTTCTCAATGTTGCTACATGCACTGACGTAGTCATTGTTGGAACTGCCTGCCGAGCCCATCGGCATCTTAACACTAAGGCAGGCATACACGAAGGCCGGAAGACCAATAGAGATAGACAAAGCGCTCTGGCGCCCCTCGGAAGCTACTCGTTCGACGCCCACTCTTTACGCAGCCGCTCTGACTGAGACATGGCGCCCTTCAAGGCAGCGGTGCTCGCCCTCGGAACGGCTACCGCGTTCAACCCCTCGACCCCCTTGCGATCGCACCGGACCGCACGGCGGGCCGCGGACGTGCCGGAGTCCGCGCCGGCGGAGGAAGGGACTGAATACGCATGGGCAGAAGCAGCGGTCGCGCCGGGGCCGGACGCCACCGCCACTAAAATCGCCGCGGGTGCCACCGCCGCGACCGCCGCGGGCACCGCCTCGCTGCTCGCGTCCGCGGCCGGCACGGCCTGCGCGGGCGGCGCATGCGCCGTGGGCGCGTCGGCGGCGGCGACGGCGGCCACCACCGGCGCGTCGGCGGGGATTCTCGGCGGTCTCGGCGCCCAGCTCGCCGCGGCCCTGGGCACGCTCGGTCTGTCGGCGGGCGTCGCCTTCGCCGGCGGCGACGAGCTCGCGGCCATGGCGCAGGACGGTATTGGGCTCCAAGCGGCCTTCGCGTCGCCCCAGCCCGTGGTCCTCGAATTCTACGCCGCGGACTGCGCCCACTGCCGGGAAAGTTCAAAGAGACTCCACGACGTGGAACGGGCGCACCCGGAGGTGGCGTGGGTCATGGTCGACACGCGGGACGAGGGCAACCGGGTCCTGTGGGAGAAGCTGGGCGTCGACGACATCCCGCACTTCGCCTTCCTGGACGCCGGCAAGGAGCTCAAGCGGACGGAGATCGGGCCAATCTCGACGGACCAGGCTTTGGCGGGAATCCGGTCCGTAGTAATACCAGGTATGTAATTTTTTTTTATTCATGGAGTAGTCGCGTCGTCGGTGGCGTGCTGGTGGGGACAACAAGCTTGTAGACGAGCGGACGTTTTTAAACCCGCGCGTTCTAGCCATCTATCACTGCCAGCATCCATCGGTGCCAAAGAGCACTGCTGAAAAAAATTTTGGAATTGCCTTATTATTTCCGGCAGCTTCTCTCGAAGTGTGGAACTGTCGATTTTAGAAAATACCCCCGGCTTTAAGGACATAGACCCGCACGCTGAAGATTGTGCTCTCGCATCGGCCGCAGGAGACGGTCAGAGAGGTCGCAGCGCTGCCCGAACGTGGGTTATACCTCCATACGAACGTTATGCGTCGCTGCATCGAGCGTTCGTGAGTGATGCGGCATCTTGGGGCTCTGAGCCTCTCAGCCCAAGCAGCATCTCGGGGCTCTGTGAGCCTCTTCCCCAGCAACAAATGCAGACGCCGGAGCGCGCACGCGAATTGATACGAGAAGCACGCAAGGAACTGGATGCAGCCCAGCAACCTCTGCTGGAGCAGCTCGCGCGGTGTACTGGACCGGAGACGCCCTGGATGATGTCAGCAGCGGGGAAAGACGACGCTGCCGTCGCTCACGCCGAAAGGGGTAGTCAGCGTGCCGAGCTGCTGGAGCGGCGAGGCGACCGCGTGGCCGCGGCTCTGGGCGCGGCGTGGCTGGCGTCGGCGCGGTTGCGACGGGGAGAATTCGCCGAGTGCCTGCCTGCCCTGCTCACGGCCGTGAGCGGCCTGCAGCACGTGCTGGGCACGAGCCATGCGCAAGTGGGGGCCCTCATGGCCGAGGCCGCGTACGCCAAGTTCGAGAGCTGCGCGGACGACGATGTTGGCCGGGACGACGCGACGGCGCCCCTCTTGGCCGTGGCAGCGAACGTATGGGCGGCACAGCAGCGGGCCACGTCGCTCACGTCAGGCGTCTTTTGGCCCTTTCCGACGGCGCCGCCTGACGACGCCGTCGACGCGGGCCCCGACGCCGAGGACACCGGTGGACACGAAGACACCGACGCCGCGGCTATCTACATAGGTCGCGGCCGGTTCATCGCTGCGCTCGGCGCCGCGGGGGAAGCGTTTGCCCGGTCCGATACGCCGCGCGACCGCGCGGCCGCCTGGATCGCGGCCGGGCGCGCGCTCGTGGGCATGGCGCGCTACGTCGAGGCCGAGGAGGCCTTCCGCAACGCGGCTGTGGCGCGCGGTGGCGTCACCGCGACTACCTCGCCATTTGGCGCCGTGGCGGCCGAGGCGGCGGAGACGCTCGAGGACGACGACGACGAGGAAGAGGACAGCCCAGCGCCACCGCGGGCGTGGCGGCGGCCTCCGCGGCGCCTCGCTTGGGCGGCTGCGGCGCTCGCGACCGAGCGGGAAGCGCTCGAGGCTCCGGTCCGGGTCCGGGCGTTCGAGGTCGCGGGTGTGGAGGAGATCAAGCAGTGCGTTGGCGGCGCGCTCGATCATGCCGACGAAAAAACGCTGTGTCTGGGCGTGACGACCGTGCCGCTTCTGCGCGCCGCGGCGCTGCACGCAAGGACGCCGGTCGTCGTCGCAACGCCGCACGGCGCGGCCCTGGACCTCGTAGCGATTTGCGCCGCGCGAAAGGCGGCGAAGGCCGCGCCGGACGCGTTCGACGTCGTGCTAGCGCCGGCCGAGCGGTGCCGGGCGGACGTCGACGGGTTGGATCGGGACGCGGCCCGGGTCGTCCTAGTCGACCCTTTATTGATCGGTGGCGCAGTGCTAAACCGGCGCTTAGTACCACAGCTCGCGGCGCTACGCAGGACCCGACTTATTGAACCCGGTGCAAAATATGTCCCTGCCCAGGTGCGGCTCGTCGTGGCGGCGGTAAGTATCGCGTCGCCTTCGCACGACGCCCCGGGCGAAAAGCTGACGTTGGACGCCTTCGACGCCGCCATTGCGCGCGGGTTGCGGGACGAACCGCGCGCTGTGGAAGTAGACTTGCGGGATGTGCAGATGCGGTGGCTAAGTCCGCCGGTCGTTGCGTTTTTGCTGGATTTGGGGGACACGCCGGGAGAATGTGACATTATGCTCAACCTGCCGTGCGACGCAGGCGACGGGCGGCCGGCGGTCGCCGGCGGCGCGCTCGTGGCGCTGGTCTGCTGGCCCGAGGTTGGCCCATTCTCTGATAGAATCACGCGGGCTTTACCTGCGGCGTTGCCGCACGCCTGGACGCCCCTGCCGCGCGCGACCGCCGCGGGGTTACGGGACGGCGTCCGCTGTACGTACAATACCGCGGGAGTCGCATTTACGCTGATGCGGCCGCCGGGCACGTCTTTTTTACAAAACGCACTGTCCCTGCGCTGGGAGCGGGCGGCCACTGTGCGGGACGCGCCGACAGTGAGTGCGTTTCGCGAAGCGCTGGATGTCGCCGTGCCGGAGGCCGCGGCCCGCGCGAAGGCGCGGGGCGAGACGGCATTGATATTGGTCGTGAGCGGCGACCTGGCGGTCGTGCTTGCCTTGCTCGCGGCGCGCGCCGCGGCCGGTCGAGCCGTCCGCGCGACGGTCCTGCTGCTGGCCCGGGATATTAGCCTTGCGGCCGTCGCGCGGCGCCTGGTCGCGGAAAACGGCGTGACTGGGACCGTAGGCGTGAATGTTGATGTGAAAGTCGGCGACGCGGGGCGCGACGCGGCATCTATTTTGCGCGGCCGGCGCGCCGACCTGTTGGTGATTGACCCCTTCGACGCCCGCGGTGTCCTGAAAGAGGACGTTCGCGCCGTGACCGCGGCGTGCTGGCGCGGCGCGCTCCGCTTCGACGCCAAGGTTGTACCCCATAAATGTCGAGTGCGGTGCTGCCTCGTGGCCGACGCGGGTGAGAACGGCGACTGGGCGAACTATGGCCTGCCCACGGTAGGGGCGCGCATGACCGAGGCGATAGACGTCGCCTCCGATGATCTCTGCGACCGTGCTGCCGTGCTCGCGAACGACGAAAACCTCGTTGCACCGAGGAAAATCGATCTCTCCGTCTCTCGGTCCGGCGTCGCGGCGGCGGCGTGCGTCTGGGCCGTCGTGCACTGTGGCACCGGCGTGAGCCTGACGACGGGCGGTCTTGGCATAGACGTGGCCGAGGCGACACATGTCGCGGCGCGCCGGCCGGTCGATTTGCACGGTTTGGCGCCGAGGCGTTGCGTGAAGCAAGGCGTCGAGCGGCTGGTCGTCTCGAGCGGGCGGTTTGCATGGACCGATTCTCACGCGGCGCCAGCGGACACCGTCTGGCGCGTGCTGCGGGCGAGGCACGCAGCGCGTCGGCGCGAGTTCGTGCGGGCCGCCGCGGAGGACTCGGCTCGCGGAGCCTCGCACTGCGACGCGGCGTTCGCCCTCGAGCGCGACCCGGAATACCTCGCAAGCCGCGCCGTGACGTACGAGGCCGCGGCCGCGTTCGCCGGGGAGCTGTCGGCGCCGCGGCCGACGTTCGATCTGGAGGGCGCCGGTGATGACGTCCAGGCGAACCGCAGCGAGGCGGCCGCGCAGGAATGGGGCTGCGCGGGAGCGCCGCAGATCGGGGGAGAGACGTGTACGATAATATAGTTTGTTCGGAACGTCCCCTTTGTTGGTACTAGTTGGCAGGGCCCTGGGTCCAAAGGGTTACCCCGGGCGGGGTGGGGGGGGGGTTGCAGCTAGCCTAAATTATCTATGCATCCTAATGTTACTTAGAATAATTGTTACGGTACCGGCCTGGTCAATGCACCCGGTCCAATCACCGCTGACCTGCTTGACACAGAGGCACCGCGGCGCAGTGCACGCGGGCTAGGGGCACACAGAGCTACAAACCGCGGCACAATTTCCATAGAATCCGGGGTAATCCTCAGCGGGGTGCTCCAAGGAAGATGATGCAACGTCACAGCAATATTCCTTGAAGGGCGAGAATTCAAACCGCGCCTCCGACGCACAGGCCTTTGCGGTACGACAAGGTGAGCTTTTTATCTCACGAATCGCCTCCTTAAAAGTTAACCCCCCGGGACTGGTGAAATCGCCTGGCAGCCAACTTCTGCTTTTATAGAACTTGGACATACTTTCGAACGGCTCCATATTTTTGAATGGGTATGTATCCCACGGCGCCGAGGTATCGGATATGCATCCACAGCAAGCGTAGTCCGGCGTCGACGCCGGTACACCTAAACTGTACGTGCTCGTGCCGGTCTGCGTGGCTGTGTACATGACGCCGGCGCCAGCGACGAGCCCAATCGCTGCAAGAGTGATAGCAGTCTTGTTTGTACCCAAGCGCTTGGCCCAGGGTGTGGGCGACGCCGCGGCGGCGGCCAAGGGCGTCTCTTCGTCGGTAGGCGTCATCTCAAGTAATCCCGTGTCCTAAAACGCTTCTACAGGTGCTCCAGCGTCAAAATCGAGCTCCGATTGAGGAGCTTGCGGCGAAACCCGAGTGCGGGGTTTGGCCCGTCTAGCGCGGGGAGCCCGTTGAAAGTCGCGGAAACCGCCCCCTTAAATTGGTAGTAACTAGATGGCTCATGAGTTTTTTTCGAGCACACGGGCTTTACTCAACAACATCACAATTTTTCGGGCGCTCCGCCGCTTGGCCGAACGACAACAACATCACTGCTGAGTTGTCATTTGCGCAGTGCAGCAGCTGCACCAAAAATCGAGAAATGCGCACGCTCATCGCACAAGTGGTTCTCAGCCTGACTGCTGCCGCAGCAAAAAAAACAGAGCCGCTCTCAAAAGAAGAGCTGCACCGGCTGTCCGCAGACGATAGGACGCCTTATGCCGGCGAATACGCGACCGAGCTGTGCGGCGACCGGCCGCGCGGCGAGACGGACGAAGCCAATCACATCTACGGCGCGTTCAAGAAGTACTGCGAGCGGTTCGGCGCCAAGTGGAACACGTACGTGGACGCGCTCGAGCAGGTGTGTGGACGCCACGGCCACGATGCCTGTCCGGACCCCTTGACGCCCGAGCTGGCTTTCTGGGACGATTACAAGCGGGAGGCCATGTTCCGCGAGGCGGGCCTGTACGACGCCGAGGCCGAGATGGCCGAGCTGCTGGGCAAGCGCGACGACGGGAAGCGCCTGAAGCGCCACGCGGCCGTCACGCGCACGAGCCTCGTCTACGAGCGCACGGGCGACGGCTCCCGGCTCCTGCGCTTGCTGGAGCAGGCGACGCCCAAGGAGCGGCGCGGCTTCATGGTCGACACGAAGGGGTCGCGCACCAAGGAACTCTTCGACCGCGCGGAAACGCTCGAAGTCACGATCATGGAGCTGCTGAAGCGGGACATACACGACGCAGCCGCTGCGCGCAAAGATCTCTAGTTATTTAATCACATTGTTTTGTTACCCGCTCGCAAGCCGGTGGGGCCACCGCGCGGCGCACCTCAAGAGCGCGTTGAGGGCGTCCTTTAAAGCGACGGCGTCCGCGCGGTTGTTGCACTCGCCGCAGAGGACGTCGTTCTCCGCGAGGCCCTTGATCACGAAGCAGGTCTCGGCATTTCCCCCCGTCCGCGCCGGAGACAAGATGGATTTTTTTTTGGCGTGGCCCGCGCTGCGTCCGAGGTCGCAGCGGAGGAGGGACTCGAGGGACAGGCGCGTCTTGACGCCCCGCGAGCCCAGCGTGACGAGCGAGGCGAAGTCGCCGGCGAGAGCTATCTTCCTCGCGACCGCTTTCCCTCCCGCCCACTCCTTCACGGGCCGCCCGGCCATGAGCATGGCGCGGTACCGCCCCAGGGGGTCGCCCGCGGGCTCGACGTCGGACGCCCGCCGCGAATTTCCCGAGGCCATGCCCAGGCCCCGGAGCGCCGCGCGCTGCCCCCGCGGCTGGTGCCCGACAACGGCGTCGATCGTCTCTAGGGTCCGCCGCGCCATGTCCGCGACGGACCGCGTCATCGCGTGCACGTGGGCCTCGACGGCGGCCCGGCCATTCAGCTCGAGGACCACGGAGGCGTACTCGACGTCGGCGGCCACGAGCACGTCCAGGGTCTTCAGCGCGCGCTCCAGGACGCTCGCCACCGGCGCCGGTCCCGCGAGCGCCAGGAGCAGCGCCCGCACGCCGCCCTGGGCCACGAGGGCCACGCGGCTCTCTGGCACGTAGGCCAGGTGCGCCAGCAGTTCAAAGGCAAGCGCCCGCGGCCGCTCCGCCAGCGCGGGGGCGCCGCGCGCCACCTTGCCCACCAACTCGGCGATGGCCTTCGACAGCTCGTCCGAGGCCGCGAGGCGCACCATGACCTTGAGGACGAACGTAGCGATCTCCGGGTCGTCGCTGTGGAGCTCGAGGACGTCGCCTAATACCGCGAGGCGCGTCGGCTCGTGCCGGAACGCCTCCATGGCGTCGTCGAGCGTCGCTAGGTTCGCGAGGCCCAGGATCGCATCATAAACAAAGTCGCGGTCGCCCGCCCGCGACCGCAGCGCGTCCGCCAGCACCGCCGCCGCCCCGCACTTGGACAAGAGCCGCACGGCCCCCGCGTCAAAGGTCAGGACGCCAACAAGCTTCACGGCCTGGACCACGAGGTCATGGCACGTGTCATAGACGCGCGCGCAGTGGACGCAGGCCTCGCAGAGGCCCGCGTCGACGACGGCGGCCGCGGCATTCTTATCGTTGGCCAGGTTGTACAGCGCGTCGAAGCAGGCGCCGATCAGCGCGAGCGCGTCGCCGTCGATGTGCGAGCGGCACGCGTCCAGGATGGCCCCGACGGCGTCGACGGCGCCCCCGTCCACGAGGTAGGCGGTGCACTTTTCGTCGAGCTCATCGTCCTCGGCCGC
>Ga0114994_10000304_pt1 | contig 31792 bp, 24 predicted proteins | sample ArcticOcean_MG_C_9_FD_87043 | JGI IMG/M metagenome (GOLD analysis project Ga0114994, IMG submission 87043) | Marine microbial communities from western Arctic Ocean - ArcticOcean_MG_CB2_152 | ecosystem: Environmental > Aquatic > Marine > Oceanic | place: Arctic Ocean: Canada Basin | collected...
AAATCTTCTATCAAATTTTTAAATTTTGTTTGATAAAACATCAAACTCATTTGATATTTTGAAGTATTTACATATTCAATACCAATATTAATACCATCTGATTTTTCAGGCTCTAGATTAGGGTTTCCTTCAACAGAATAATTAAATTGAACATGATTCCAATCAATAAATCTTTCCATAAATGATGGAGCACGAAATCCCTGCCCCCAAGAACTTCTAAGTTTCCAGTTTTCTTTAAATCTAAACATAAATCCTACTCTTGGACTTAAGACTGAATTATATTCACTATAATTATCAAAACGTAAACCAATAATTGCACTTAATTGATTTAAAAAATCCATATCATATTGTGCAAATAAACTCTGATTATTTAACTCTTGTGTTCCAAAAAGAATACGGTCACTTTTATATTTAGCATTATATGTTTCAAAACCAGCAGTAATTTCATTTGAGCCGAAACTTTTATTTACTAGTAACTCATATTCTAAATAATCTTCATTCGTTGTATCATCTTTTTCAAGGTCACCCCATGGTCTTAACTGGACATAATTACGAGAGTAAGTATTCGAATTAATAGATTGTTTAATATTCCAATTAGATTGAGTAAAAATATTATGAGTTAAAGAATAACTATTCCTTAAAATTTTTGTGTCAGTGTTCATCAATTTTGATTTACCTGTTTCATTTTGATTATACATTTGAATATTAAGACTAACACTTTGATTCTCATCAAATTCCCAATCGAGACCACCTCCTAGAGTTTGTTTATCTAGCTTATCAATTTCTATTAATTGAATAGATTTATCATTTTTTATCTGGTTTAAATCAGCATTAAACTTAATTTTTACTTTATTTAATGGTTTGTATCCATTGATATTTAAGTTTTGAGAGCCATTTTTTATTCCAGTATTTTTAAATTTATTTTGTGTATTGTTATATCGAGCAGAAACATCAATTGACTCTAAGCTATCTAAATCTTTAGTAATTATATTTATCACCCCAGCCATAGCTTCACTTCCATAAAGAGATGAATTTGGACCTTTAACAATCTCTACTTTTTTTACTCTATTAATTAATATTTGATCAAGAGCAACTCTATTGTTAAAGCGACCCGTAATAGGTTGCCCATCCATTAAAATAAGTATATACCTTGAATCCATTCCAAGAATATTTAATACAGAACCACCTTCAACAGAGGTTTGCAAACTAACTCCTGCTCTTTGAGATAATAGATCTGCAATACTTTGCGCACCCGAATTATTAATATCTTCTTTTGATATAACCTCAGTTGCTATAGGTACATTATCATGTAATTTTTGTGTTCGAGTTCCAGTAACTACTAATTCATTCATTTTGATAAACTCTTTTGTCAAAATAAATTTGATTTCATTAATATTTTTTTTATCAAAAAATTTTGTTTGAGTTTTAAATCCTATATGAGAGGCAGTTACTTCTACTGGGAAATTAAATTCACCCGAAAAAGTGAATTTTCCATATGGATCTGTAGAAGTACCACCCACCTTATTAATTATAATATTAGCCTGATATAGTCCACTTCTATTGTTTGCGTCAATAACTAAACCTGATATTTTATTTTTATTTACATCCTGTCTTGCATTAAGAATAGAAAATAGAATTAAAATTACATATGAAAAATTATTAAAGATTAGTTTCCCCGTTCGAAATTATAAACTATGTGGTACCGTAGTTTCCAATAAATGTTGTTATAAACTCTTCCATCGTTTGCCTAGACATAGGTTTTCTTTCATTACCTAGAAAAAATAAACCGTGAAATAATCCACCTATTGCCCGCATCAAAATATCTGAACGCATTTGAGGAAATTCTTTTTTAGCCATACCTTCTTCAAGTAATCCCTGGAAAACACCATACATTCTTCTTTGGAAACCTTTCCAAGCATGAGCATCTTCATTTAAGGAACTTGGCATCTTTTGTGGAACAGTAAATAAAAATTCAAAAAGAGATTGATTGTTTCTTACTAGACTACCAATAATATTAAGAGCATCTATAAATGTATCTTTTGGTTTATCTTTATCATGAATAACTGGTTCAATAGATTCCCATATCATTTTCCATCCACGATTTAATATCTCAATGAAAATTTCTTCTTTAGAACTAAAATAATAATATAAAGTAGCTTTTCCAAAATCTGCCTCTTTTGCAATTTCATCCATCGTAGCTTTTTCAATACCATTATTTTTAAAAACAGTTAAGGCAGCTTTTATAATTTGCTCTTTACGAAATTCGCGTTCTTTTGTTTGTCTATCAGATATCATTTCAACTTAGCATTTCATGTTTCGAATCTTAAGTCGAAAATTAAACTAAAGATATATATATGACCAAACAAAATTATTTTTATTTAAAAGTTAAGTTTTATACCTGCTGAAAAAGTTTTAGGCATTGTTGGCCTTAAACCTGCAGGTCTTCTCGACACAATAGCTTTTGAATTTGTTAAATTCTTAATAGAAAAAAACAAATTTGATTGTGAGGTTAAATTATATTCACCAGATATATCAATTTGAGTAAGCTTTTGAGTAGCATATTTATCATCAATATCACCACTGCCAGCTTTAGTCCTCATTTGACTTACATTATTTAATTTCATATAAAAACGCATATCTCTAGCGATAACTCCAATCTCAGCAAACATTTGATGTTTTGGCAAATAAGGTAATTCATCACCTTTATTTACAGACCCCCATGCCTCAAAACTACTTTCAAATGTTGAGAGAAATTTAGTAGATGTGTAAGTATAATTAAATTCAACTGGAACCAAAAAGTTACCTCTTTTAAAAATTCTATTGATCGCAAATTCTAATCCATTTATGTTTACTTTCCCCGCGTTAAACTGTTCATAAGACCCTTCTCCAGCAAATTGTGTGTCATCACCAAGAAGATTTGAATAACTATTATTAAAAAATACTGTTTTAACTTTATTCAAACCATCTTTTATAACAAAACCTGTCTCAAAATTAATACTTTCTTCAGGTTTAATATCTTCAGACTCATCCTTACCTGGGCCTGGGGGAGAATAGCCTTTATGTATTCCTGCTAAAATCTCAACATTTGGATTTAACTGGTAAATAAACCCCACTCCAGGAACTAAGATTTTAATAGTCTTTATTCTTTGTGTTGGTTCTAAAATTCTTTCAGGATCATTCCAACTTGAATTTTGCAAAGATATATCGTCGTCCCAGTCATTTCTTCTTAGCTCAATAGATTCGTATCTTATTCCAGCAGTTATAATAAATTTTTGAAATGAAAATTGATCCTCTATAAAAAAGGCTGATGAGTTAGCCTTATCTAAACGATTATTTTTTGAACCAACCCCCCAAAGACCATTTGTTGTAAGATTAAGGATACTATTCTGCATACCATATTTATCTACTTTTTGGAATCGATCCATTTGATCTTCATGGATTCTTAATCCAATCATTAAATTATGATTAAGAAAAATATTTGACTTAAGATTAGATACAATTTGAATTCCTTGAGAATAATACTTTCTATTGTTTGCTTTAATTTGATAGGCATCATTCTCAGTATTTTTAGCCGACAGATATGAATAACTTTCATGAGAATTACCCGCTGATAACAGGGAGCCAATTGAAGTTCCATTTACCTTTGATAGCTTATACCAATTGCGTTTAAAATCATTTCTATAAAGTACTAATGCCAAATTTGAATTTTTATTTAACTGAATTGAATTAGTTAAAGAAAACTGCATGTGGTCAGCCTTCATTTGATCATTTTGAGAGGATGAATATCGCCTATATGGATCTATTGAATAATCATTTTCTGTTAAACCTAAATATGTTTCATCACTTAATTCATTTGTTGAACTAAATTTTAATTCAATTGCATTAGGAAAGACATTCATTAAGCTTGATTTATACCTTAATTTTGCCATTAAATCAGTTTTAGAGTAACCTGTACTATTATTTAAAAAATCTAATTTTTTAAAACCATCATTTTCATCATGATGAATTTCAAACAAGTAACCAAATGATCGACTAGAGTTCCCTATATTTGCTTTAATTGTATAAGCATTATTTGTTCCACCTAATAAATTTAAATTAGATTTAAGATTTGAAGGTATTGGTGTTGAAACATAATTTATGGAGCCACCAGTTGAGTGGGGTCCATACTTTATTTGAGAGGACCCTTTTCTTGCCTCTAAAGCATGCATTCTTCCGGCTGTTGGTGAATAATAAGCAGCAGGTGAAGCATATGGAGCAGGTGAAATTGGGATTCCATCTTCCATAATATTTATTTTAGAACTTCTTTCAACTCCGGTACCTCGCATTCCAATATTAGGACGTAAGCCAAAGCCATCTTCTTCTTGCACATATATACCTGGGATTCTTGATAAAATTCTATTTATATCTGTATCATTATATCTTTTTAAATCTGAAAAACTTACTAAGTCAATTGATCCAGGAGGTCTTAGAAAATCATTGTTCAATCTTGAAATACTCTTAATTACATTGATAGGATCAAGTTCAATAACTTTTGATTGTAATTCAAAAACTAAAGTATTTTTTAAATCTTTTCTAGATATCTTCTTTTCAACTTTTGAGAAACCCACTGCTGATGCTTGAATAAATATTTCAGACATTAATTCTGGTAATTCAATTTGAAAAAAACCATAACTATCAGTTGATGAGCCAATCTCTTGATTTAATACTACAATATTTACATCGGCCAATGGCTCTTGATTTGCACTATTAATTACATAACCCATTATTACTTCACCAGCACTTAAAAAAGAATATGAAAAAAGTACTAAGCTTATAATTATATTTTTTATCATTTTTAAATTTCCCTTAATAATATTGATAATGAGATTAGTTCTCATTATCAATATTACAATTACTAATATAAATTAGTCAATATTTAATTTTTATATTTATTCCACATAACCATTAATCCGGTAACAGTTAAGAACCAGGAGATAAGTTCAATCATACTTGGATCACCATTATAGCCAAATAAGCCTTTAAATAAACTACCAATATGGCCTTTATCATGAAATAGTGGATAAGATCCATCTGATAATTTCACTGGATTAATATCCCATATTCTTCCATAATTCGGGATTAAACCAGCTGACTCTAATTCATGTACACCATAAGCTAACATTCCAGCTGCAACAAATATTAATAAAACAGAGCTTACGTTAAAGAATGTTTTTAGAGGAACTTTTTTGCCTTGAACAAAAATTAAAACTCCAATTCCTACACCAATAAATGCACCTAATAAAGAAAGAGAGATTGAAAGACTCCCTTCTTTCATCATTACTCCATATAGAAAAAGGATAGTTTCAATTCCTTCTCTAAAAACTGAAATAAAAGCTAAGGCAAATATTCCATAATTAACCTTAGAACTTGATAGAGCTTGATCTGCTTTATCTTTTAAGTCTTCAGCAATATTTTTATTCTTAGCCATCCAAACAATCATGCTGCCAAGAATTACTGCTGCAATTATCATCACAAAACCTTCGAATAGTTTTTCTGCTTGACCTTGAAAACCACCTGCTAATTTTTGAAATAAAAAAGATCCAAGAATACTAGCAACTAGCGCGGCAATTACACCCTGCCAAAGTATAGGAATAGATTTTTTTTGATTAGTTTGATTTAAATAAGTATATAAAATACCTACTATTAACGAGGCTTCTAACACTTCTCTAAAAACAATAATTAGTTCTGACATTATTTACCTTAATCAGTTTATTTACTAAGTTAGTTTTCCTTAAAAAGCCTCTGAGTAGAAGATATTTGCCAAAAGGCAGTCAGAGGCTTTTTAAGGTTTTTACGCTTTGAAAACAGCTAATGAGAATAAATCTCATTAGCAATATTATAAAACATTAATTAAAAACGCAAATATTTATTAATAATTATTTGCTTAATTTTTAACAAGTATGTAAAATAGACCGACCAGTCGGTTTATAAATGGATCAAAAGAAGCAAGATAAGAGAAAAGATCAAATACTGCATGCAGCATTAACCGTCCTTATACGTAATGGATATGAGCATTCTAGAATGGATGATATTGTTAAAGAATCTCAGCTAAGCAAGGGCGCACTTTATTGGTATTATAAATCAAAAAAGGAAATATATTTAGACCTAGTTAATTTTTGGGTCACTAAATATAGTGTAACGATTAATCATTTGGCTGAGACAACCAAACCTGCTCCTAAGCAATTGAAATCGCTTTTCAATTATTTTATTGATCAATATGAATCTGATCCTGATCCATTCAAAGCTTTAACTGAATTTTGGACAATTGCCCAGCAAGATACTGATTTTAAAAAAAAGTTACAAAAAGTATATTCACATTTTCTTGAAGTACTTGAAAAAATTATTTCAAAAGGAGTTAACGATGGTGATTTTAAAAAAGTAAACCTAAGAATTACTGCAATGTCAATCATGCTAAATATTGAATCCATTAATTGGTTTACTCTATTTGAACCTCATGGAGTTAAAGCTAGAGAATATATTCAAACAATTACTGAATTTATACTAGCTGGTATATTAAAGAAGAAATAAGAAAGTATTATGATGAATAAAATAAAGAATACATCAAAAACAGGAGGCCACTTTTTAGTGGAGCCAATTTCCATGGCGAATGTTTATTCAAGAGAGGATTTCTCTGAAGAACATAATGATATATATAAATTGGTCATGGAATTTGATCGAGAAAAAATATTAGCACAGAAAGAAGGAATAGAAGATTACAATCCTAATTTGGTAAAGTCACTGATTAAAGAAATGGGCACATTGGGACTTTTAGGCATTGATGTTCCCGAAATATATGGAGGAATTAATTTAGATAAAATTACCACAATAATTGTTGCCGAAGCTTTAGTTCAATCTCCCTCTTTTGCTGTTACATGGTCTGTACAAACAGGAATTGGTTCCCTCCCGATTGTTTGGTTTGGAACTGAAGAGCAAAAACAAAAATATCTTCCTAAAATAGTAACGGGTGAAATATTATGCGCATATGGATTAACTGAACCATCCGCTGGTTCAGATGCAACACATGGAAAAACAAGCGCTGTACTTTCTAAAGATGGTCAACACTATATACTCAACGGCGAAAAGATTTTCATATCTAATGGGAAATGGTCAGATATTTATACTGTTTTTGCACAATTTGAGGGTGATAAATTCAGTGCATTTATAGTTGAAAGAGGAACAGAAGGATTCTCTGTTGGTGAAGAGGAAAAAAAACTTGGAATGAAAGGATCTTCAACGACAGCTCTCATATTTGAAGATGCAAAAATCCCAGTCAAGAATCTACTATTTAAAGTAGGTGAAGGAGCCAATATTGCATTTAATTGCCTAAATATTGGACGATTAAAACTTGGTGCCTCCACCTTAGGTGGTTCAAAAATGGTTATCAATGGTGTAACTCCTTATGCTAAAGAGAGACGTGCCTTTGGACAACCTATTTCTAAATTAGATGCCATCACAAAAAAAATTGCAGATATGACTATTCGAACATATGTAACTGATAGTATGCTTTATCGCACAGTAGGACTTATTCAATCTGAGATTGACCTTTTAGATGAAAAAGATGATAATTATTATATACAAATGGGTGAAGCTATGGAAAAATTTGCTATTGAAACCTCCATGGCAAAAGTATATGGAAGCGATACCAGTCATAATGTTATTGACGAGGGACTACAAATTCTAGGTGGTTATGGTTTTTTAGAAGAATATCCGCTTGCTGGAGCATATCGAGATGATCGAATTAATCAAATATGGGAAGGGACAAATGAAGTTAATCGTCAAATCATCGCAGGATTTATGATAAAAAAAGCTCTAATGGAAGAATTGCCTATTCGAGAAGCTATACTTGAAATAGATGCTTTTATGTCTAGTGGCAAATTAGAACTTGATAATCAAATACTATCAACAGAATGTCAAATAATAGAAATAGCAAAACGCTTTGTCCTTTTTATTTTTAATGAAGCATTATGTAAGTATGGTCAAGATCTAAAACACGAACAACAATTAACTGAAATATTCGCAGATAGTTTTATGGATATTTACGCTGCGGAGAGTACGGTGGTCCGTGCTTGTAAGATTATGGATAGTAATTCACCAGAACCAACTGTTGTAGATATCGCTAAGACCTTTACAAGTGAAATGGCGAATCGTCTTATTTCTCAACTTCATACAGCAAAAAATGCTATTAATGAGGGAGAACAGTCCCCTCATATAGATCAAAAAGTTAATGAATTTGAATCTCGAATAAGATTATCAACAAATGTTATCAGATTAAAAAGAAATATCGCTAACTATGTTTATAAAAATAATAAATACCCTTATTAGGAGATAATAATGGAAAATAAAGCAGTAATAATTGATGCCACTCGATCCCCTATAGGTATGAAAAATGGAGAAATGGTTGGAATACGCCCTGATGATTTAGCCGCTAAAGTAGTCAAAGGTCTTATGAGTAGAAATAAAAAAATAAACTCAAATCAAGTTGAAGATTTGATAATGGGGTGCGCATTCCCTGAAGGTCCTCAAGGAATGCTTATTGCACGCTCTGTAGTAGCTCTTGCAGGATTACCTCAATCAGTTCCAGCAAAAGTAGTAAATCGTTTCTGTGGCTCAGCCATGGACGCACTTCACCAAGTAAGTACATCTATTGAGTGTGGCGATATAGAAGTAGGTATCGCTGCTGGTTTAGAGGATATGTTTTCAATCCCTCCTGGTGGGTTTGCACCTGATTTTCATCCTGAACTAGCTGAGCAAGAATATTATATCGGGATGGGAGAAACAGCTGAGAACCTAGCAAATGATGGAAATATTTCAAGAGAATCTCAAGAAGATTTTGCAATCAACTCTCATAAAAAAGCATTAGCAGCTTGGGAAGCCGGCAAATTCGATAATGAAGTAATTCCAATTGATATGTATGGCGAAATTACCGTTTCTAAAGATGAAGGTCCTCGCGAACCCGATCTAGAAAAAATCAAAAGTTTAAACCCTGCTTTCGTTGAAGGAGGTTCAGTTACCGCTGCAACAAGTAGCCCTTTATCATTAGGTGCTGCTGCTTTACTAGTAACATCTAAATCTTTTGCCAAAGAGAATGGTCTTACAATTCGAGCTGAAATTGTTTCTCGTGCTGTTGCAGGTGTTGACTGGACACGTATGGGTATGGGCCCACTCCCAGCAACAAATAAAGCATTAAAAAAAGCTAATCTCACTTTGGATGACATCGAAATTATTGAGCTTAATGAAGCTTTTGCTGCCCAATCACTCTACGTAATCAATGAAGGTGGTTGGGACCCTAACAAAATAAATCTTAATGGTGGTGCAATCGCACTGGGCCATCCTCTTGGATGTTCTGGAGCCCGAATAATAGGTACTCTCATTAATGTAATGGAACAAAAGGATAAACACATTGGTTTGGCGACAATGTGTATCGGTACTGGTCAAGGAATAGCTACAATCATAAAGCGGTAACTAATATTGAATAGAATATTAAAAGACCCAATGAGTGGATTAACTCACATGATTGGCGCCATTTTATCTATTGTCGGCCTCATTCTTTTGATCATTGAATCTATTAATCCATTTGATCCATGGAAGGTTGTTACTTTTTCAATTTTCGGGTCCGGTCTTGTCCTCCTCTACACCGCAAGTACTCTCTATCATTGGATTCCTGTTTCTGGACGAGCAGAGTTATTCCTGAAACAGTTTGACCACATAATGATTTATGTTCTAATTGCATCGACATATACACCTATTTGCTTGGTCCCATTACGTGGTCCATGGGGATGGAGTTTATTTGGTGTAATTTGGGGATTAGCCTTGTTTGGAATATTATGGAAGTTATTCCAATTCAAATTACCAGACTGGTTTTCCACTGTTTATTATGTGTTTATGGGTTGGATTTCTTTAATTGCAGTTTGGCCATTAATTCTAGCGCTTCAAACAGGTGCCTTAGTTTGGCTACTCGCAGGCGGTTTATTCTATTCTGGCGGTGTAATCTTTTATTCTTTAGATAAACAAGAATCACCTAGACAGGGCTTTGGTTATCATGAAATATGGCATTTGTTTGTTCTTGCAGGCAGTGCCAGCCACTTTTGGGTCATGTATCGTTACATAACTCAATTTAATTAAATGGAGTTTTGAGGACATTATGAATAATAATTTTGAAAAAGTAGCTATCCTTGGTGCAGGTGTAATGGGTGCTCAAATTGCTGGACATTTCGCTAATGCGGGAATAACTGCTCTACTATTTGATATAAACCAAGAACTAGCACAAAAAGGAGTCGATGGCCTCACCAAACATAAACCTGCTCCCTTATATAAACCAAAAAATGCAGAATTAGTATCGCCTTGTAATTATGAGGATCATGTTGAAAAACTTAGTGATGTAGATCTTGTTATTGAAGCAGTGGCAGAGCGCTTAGATATAAAACATGCAGTTTATATGAATATTCTTCCTCACTTAAAGGAATCAGTTATTCTTACTTCTAATACCTCTGGAATACCTTTGGAAGAGCTCACTAAAGTACTTCCAGATACGCTTAAAAAAAGATTTATGATTACCCACTTTTTTAATCCACCTCGTTATATGCACTTGTTAGAATTAGTAAAAGGTCAGAACACAGAAATTAACGTTTATAATGAAATTGCTCGATTAGGTGAAGATATACTCGGTAAAGGTATTGTTCATGCTAAAGACACACCTAATTTTATTGGTAATAGAATTGGTATTTATGGTATGGCTGTCACTATGAATACTGCTATTGAGCATGGATTAACGGTTGAAGAAGTGGATAAACTTACTGGTACAGTTGTTGGGCGCCCTAAAAGCGCTACATTTAGAACCGCTGATGTCGTTGGTCTTGATACTATGGTTAATGTATCTAACACTTCTTATAAGAACCTTAATGATGATGAAAGAGAACAATTTAAAATTCCTGATTTTCTACAAAAACTAGTGAATGATGGAAATCTTGGTGCTAAAACAAAAGCTGGTTTTTATAAAAAGACAGAGGATGGAATTCTTTCCCTTGATTTAAAAACAGGCGAATACGGGCCACAAAAAAAAGTCCGCTTTGATGGCTTTCGTATTGCTAAAGATAGACAATCGGCTGAAGAAAAAATAAAAGCTATGGTCTATAGTGACGATAAAGGAGGAAGGTTTTTCTGGGAAGTTCTTTCTAAGTCATTAATCTATTCTGCAAATAGAATTCCTGAAATCAGTGATGACATAATAAATATTGATAATGCAATGAAATGGGGATTTGGTTGGGACATGGGTCCTTTTGAAGTTTGGGATGCAATTGGTGTTTCTGAATCTGTTTTAAAGATGGAAGCAGATGGGAAAAAAGTGCCTGAATGGGTAAAGGAGATGCTTAATTCAGGGCATTTTAATTTCTATGAGAAGAAAGATGGGCAATTGAATTATTTTGATATTGAATCATCTTCTATGAAAATTCAAAAACCAAATGATAAATCAATCAATCTCAATCTACATAAAACAGGTGGAAATGTAATCAAGAAAGATTGGAGTGCGAGCCTTATTAACTTGGGAGATGGAGTATTAAATGTCCAATTTCATTCCGTCTTGCAACCCACATTAAATCCAATTGATGGATCACTCGCCCAAACTATAAATGATGGAATTGATCTTCTTGATGCTGGAGAATACAAAGCTATGGTTATTGGCCACCAAGGACCAAATTTTTGTGCTGGCGCTAATTTAGCAAGTATTATTCAAGTTTGCGAAGCTGGTGAATTTGATAAGCTAGAAAATGCAGTAAAGCAAATACAAGATCTTACTCAACGCATTCGATTTTCAAAAGCCCCAATTATAGCTGCTCCTCACCACCTTACTTTAGGTGGAGGATTTGAATTGATCGGTCCTGCAGCTCATCGTGTTGCTGCGGGAGAACTTTATGTAGGTTTAGTTGAAGTTGGAGTAGGTTTAATTCCAGGAGCTGGGGGTAACTTGCGTATGATTCTAAATTTGATGGAAAATAGTGGTAGAGGCAGAATGAATTCTTTTCAAGTAGCACAAAAAGCCTTTGAAACTATTGGGTTTGCCAAAGTTGCTACAAGTGGTGAAGAAGCTAAATATTTAGGATACCTTCTTAAGACAGATACAATTGTATTGAATAACGATCAACGCATTTGGATGGCAAAACAAAAAGCCTTAGAATTAGTGGGTAATGACTATACTCCTCCGCAATATAGAGATGACCTGAAATTACCTGGAGCCGGTGGTAGAACTGCTATGGCAATGGCTCTGAAAGGATTTAAAGCTCAAGGTAAAATATCAGAACATGATGAATTTATTGCTAAAAAATTAGCGTTTGTTCTTACTGGCGGTGATAAAGCTGGTCTTACTAAATCAGTGGATGAGCAATACCTCCTAGATATTGAGCGTGAAGCATTTGTCTCATTAGCCGGAGAAAAACTATCACAAGATAGAATTAGATTTATGCTCAAAAAAGGCAAACCGTTACGTAATTAAAAACCGTTTGATGAGAATGTTTTCTTTAAATAAATTTACTTGATTATCTTAACCAAGTATTTTCAATAGGTCTCGCTGAAGAGCTTCTCTCTAACTCTGCCGCTCCTTTAATTGGTTTATTTATAGGAATTCTAGCAACCAGTCTAATACAAAGCTCTTCCACTACTACACCCTTAGTTATCGGTAGGGTTGCAGCTGGCACTTTTGGTGACGATCCTATATTAGCAGTTTCCGCAGCCAATCCTTATATAATGGGCGCAAATATTGGAACAAGCGTGACCAATACTATTGTTTCGTTAGGTCATATTGTTAATAAAAATGAATTTAAACGGGCTGCAGATCACACAACTAATATTGCGGAAGATGTTATATATTTAGTAAATGGTGATATCACTAAATATGGCATAGGAAAACTTTAGTTTCGTTTTAGATAACTTTCTGTAAACACATTATCTTTAAGACCTTGGTCATAGCTTACTTTAATTATATCTAATTCTGTTCTATGTCCATTCTTTAAATTTTTCATCACTAATTTTGTTTGAGTCCAATACTCACCATTCTTAACATGATCAGGGATATCTAATATTTTGAGCTGCTCATTCTTTTTATTATAAAACTCTATCCTTTTCATTAAATAATTTTTTTTATCTACCCAAATCACTCTCGAACCATACTGTGTTTTTTTTTCAATGGGGATCGCATTGATCTTATAACATTGTGTACCATAAATAATATCTTCACCCAAAAGTTCATAACTATCAGACTCTAAATCACGTCCAGAAAGGTCTTCATAACTGAAGTCTGTGCCCATAAAACTTCGTTCTTTATCTTTTGCACGTATTCTTTTTACTTTCCTTAAAGCAGGTAGGTACAACCATTGATCATCATATTTTACATCTAATCTATTCCAGGTTAAAAAAGCTGTTCCATTTACTTCTTTTGGTTCTGAAAATTTTAAAAGTGATTTCATTTTATAGATACCATCATCATATTTTTTTTCAATTGTAGTAAGTACTCGTGAACGACTTCTTTCTTTATTTCCTTTTGTGGAAACTAAAGTCATTTTCATTATAGTCTCACTATCGGAAGGCTTTTTTAATTCATCCATTTTTTTAATAATGGATAAGCCAGTCTCTTGACCCATATTATATGTTGGAAATGAAATTATAATGATTAAAGATAATAATTTTATAAAATCAACTAATTGTTTTTTACCTAACAATTTAATTTTAAAATTAATGTTTTTCATTTATTAAAAATTATATACAGCACGAAAAGCTAAATTTGAAAAATTTTCCATAATAGTAAATGTATTATCAAGATCACCTTTATCCCCAGTGAATTTTGTAATTGTTGTTTCTAACTTCCAATTGATTAATGGTGAATATCCAATTGTTCCACTGAGCATATTTCCTTTTTTATCAATGTTAAGCATCATATTCCCTTTTAATTCTAACCGATCATCCATTAATACACCTGCTGAACTAAATAAAAGCGCAAGATTAGAGAACATAGATAAAGGATTACCCATACCTGGTTGAAACTTTGGATGAGGAAAGATGACAAGTTCACTTGATAATGAATGATACCATTCATATTCTTCATTTTGAAGAGTATTCCCAATTAGTTGTCCAGATAAAATAATATTAGAACTGGTTAAATATTCAACCTGAAGAATATATTGTGAATATCTTATATCTTGTTGGAGCTCATAAAATGATAATGGTGCTTTAAATAAATTGAGCTGTAAAGTAGGTGTCATAGATTTAAAAATAGCACCTTCAGCTCTTATTGTAAAATCACCAAAAAATGTTACAAAATCTAAACCCCAAACAGTTGTTTCTCTGTAACCTAATAAAGGATTGAATTGATAATCATTATTATTTTCGAATATAACATTAGCAGCCATAACAGTAGGTAACCGGTCATTCCCTTTAAAAATTGATAACCCTAAATCACTTTCTCCTAATGGCGTTTGAAGGCGAAATCCAAATTCAAATTCATTTTTTACAGGATATTCAATCTGAGGTTCAACTGGTGAAGATAATGGAAAATCTTTTTCTCCATAAGGAAATCTATTTTTTTCGTATTTTGGGATTATTACCGCCTCAAAATTTGAATTCCCAAAATAAAATTTTGTTGAGAATGAAAAGACTCCAATTTTTCTTCCTTCTCCAATCTTAAAAAGATAATAATAGTCATAAGGATTTAAATTATCAGTTGGGTTATTACCATCAACGCTACCCCATGCATGAATTTGTTTCCCAAGTTTCACTTCTCCCCATTCAGGATAATAAGCTAAATATGCTTCTCTTAAAATATAGCTAGACTCTGCTGGTTTATTTCGATATTCAATACCTGAAACTGTATTAATATCAATTGCTCCTAGAGTATATCCTAAATTAAATGAAATCATTCGATAGGGCAGATTTATTTCTGATTTATCAGAAGTTCGATTCATATATTTTATAGCAACTTCACCAGAATAATTAATTTGAGCATTAGAAAAAGAAATCACTAATAAAATTATAAGTTTTTTCATTAAAATTATAAAATTATTCAAAATTAGTTTCTTGGTAACCTTTTTAAATTTTTCTCCTGAAAAAGGCTTTCTTTAATACCTAAATTGACTTCTAATCCTTCAAATGTAACTTCTGTCGAATGTTTTTTCTGTACATCTTTAACAAAGACACGTTCCATTACCGAGTAACCTTTTAACTCTGTATTATAAAACTTTTTTGTCTTCTTTAGCTCACCACGCTTATCATAAGACTCTTCTTTTATAATCATCAATGTAGATTGATCTATCCAAGATAGATGCTTTGAATAAGATGAACTAGCTTTTTCATTTGGTATGACTTCTAATTGATAACATAATTTGTCATTAACTACCTGATCTTCAAGTCGAGAATATTTATGTTCATCTATTTTACGACTGCTCATATCTTCATAACTAAGATCAGACCCCATGAATGAATCTCCTTTTCTCTTTGATGAGATTCTTCTAACTTTTTTAAAAGCCGGTAGCCACATACGCATTTCATCGTCCTTACCTTGATTCTCAATTTTAAGGAACGATACACCTTTATCATCTTTTGGCTCTATAAACCACATAATTTGCTTCTTATTACTATCCATAGACTTTGACTTAATTATATTTATTCTTTTTTTACCTTTTGAATTGGTCAAAATCATTTTAGTTATATTTGATTGATCTTTAGGTTTCTTCCTATTATCGACCATTTTAGCAACTTCAAGCCCCGTTTGACCAAAAAGAAAAACACTATAAAAATATATTAAAAAAGTTTTCATCTTCAAGAAGCACCCTTTTCAATTAGTCTATGTTTTAGCAATTCTGATAAAGCAGCAAGAACGGTAAGTGTTCCTATTGATGTTGAAACCATTGCAAAAACCATAAGTCCTCCTATATTTTGAATTGGAAGGAATACTGAAAAAAGCAATGCTCCAAACCCCATATTTGAACCAGCATCTAAAATAATTGGATAACCAACATCATCTATAACCTCTTGACTTAATTTACTTGAATCAAGTGTTCGAGATAAACGGCGAAACTGACATATGTAGTGAATTGAAAAATCAACCCCTACTCCAATAATTATTGAAGAAAGTAAAGCTGTAACATGACTTAACTCTATGCCAAAATATCCCATAAACCCAAAATTAATTATAACTGCTGAAAATAGCGGGACGACAGCAAGTAATCCCCATAATATTCTTTTAAAAAAAAGAGATGCAAGAATGCCAATTATAATTAATGAAAATACAATATTCAAAATGGATGAAGATACAATCATCTCAACTAGATCTCTTAATATTACAATCATACCTGTGAATTCGAGATCTAAATCTGAAGCTTTAAGTAATTTAACTTCGCGATTCATTTTTTCTACATAGTCAAAGATCTCAATAGTTGACATCACTTTTGAGAAAGCTGTGATTAATCCAATTCTATACTCATAATCAACCATTGAAGAAAAATCATCTGGATCGCCTGACATAGAATACATTGTGAAAAGATTATTTACTTTTTCTCTATTATCTGGGATTACCTCATAAGTTGGATCATCATCCATTACGGTTCGATGCATTTGTTCAACTACATTAGCGATTGAAAAGCTTGTTGATACTTTTTCATCTTCTTCCATAATCTCTTGTAGCTTTCGCATACTTGATAATATTTCAGGATTTTTCATATCACCTTCAGCCCTTACTCTAATGTCTACAGTACCTGCCATTTTTTCATCTAAAAAATCCATTGAATCACGGATTTCAGTCCCTTGCTTAAAAAAATTAACCATATTCACATCTACAATAATTTTTGATAAACCTGAACAACCAATAATGACAAAAGCAACACCAACTGTAAAAACGTATTTAGGATGAGTTAATACTATTTTACCTAATTTCTTAATTATGTTTTCAAATACACTGGCTCTACTTATAGCCATAGATTTGTTATCCCATTTTTTTAAACTAATAACTGCAGGAAGTAATAAAGAGCTTAAAAACCAAGCCCAAGCAATTCCAGCTCCAATAATTATTCCATAACCAAATAATGGCTCTATCGGCGATACCATCATAGTTGCAAAGGCAGCTATGGTTGTAATACTAGTTAGGAATATTGGTATTAAAAGAGAATCCATCGTGGAGGCTAAAGCTTTACGTGAATCTTGTTTCAATCTAAGTTCTTTAAAAAATTTAGAAATAACGTGAACACCATCAGAATTAGCAATTGTTAATAAAATAATAGGCATGGATGTGTTGGCTAGAGTAAAAAGAAATCTATCAGAACCTGTTAAATGATAAACCCACCCCATTACTCCAATCATTGCTACCAAAGATAGGCCAATAAGCATAAGCACCATTGCAACACCAGCAATACTTCGAAGGTTCACAAGTAAAATTATAGTCATTATTAAAACACCTATTTTTGCAAGTCCAAGAACATCCTCACGGATTAATTCCGGCATAGTTCCTGTTAGATAAGCCTGGCCTCCATAATGTATTTCATACTCATTTAATATTGGGCTGGAAATAGTTGTTATTGAATCTCTAAACGTATTTAAAGCACCGCTTTCATAAGGCTGAATTGTCGCTAAAAAATATTGATTATCTTCACTTATAAAGCGTTTCTTAATAGTTGGGTTTTTTTCAAGATATTGATCAATTTTGTCAACTTCTTTCTGAGTGAGATTTCTATCAGATTGCAAATCATCAATCACCATAAAACCATCATTATTGTCCATTCGTGTGGCTGAAGAAATAGAGATAACCTCTTCCACTTGATTTGTTCCTTCTAAAGCTTTAGTTAAATCCCATAAAGTCGCCATTGCCGCTGGATTAAAAATAGATTCACCTTCTTTTCCAAAGGCTACAAATATGACCTCTGTACTACCAAATTCATCTTGAATTAAATCCCATGATACTCTTGAATCAAGGTCCTTAGGTAAAATTTTTAACATATCATCATCAATAATAAAAAATCGAGACCCAGAAGCAGCAAATAATGTTACCAATATAGAAAAAATAATAGTTCTTATTGGAAAATCAAGACTTTGCTTTATGAACCAACTTCTTAAAGGATGGTCAGAATATTTTGAAATTACTTTATCCATCTTTTTTAATTAGGCTTTCTTGTGTTTTGTGAACCTATAAATCATAAATTTGAACTTAGAAAATGAAAAGTTTATTTAAATCTCCGGTTATTATTTTAGCCAATGGCTTATTTCCATCAAGCTCAACTCCACTTGAAATTCTAGAGAATGCAGGAACTGTTATTTGTACCGATGGTGCAATTAATAAACTAGAAAGTTTAGGTTTGATGCCGCACATTATTATTGGTGATTTAGATTCAATGGATAGTAATGTGGAATTTAAGGGGTTAATAGTTCATGATACAAATCAATCCAATACTGACCTTGAAAAATCTTTAGACTGGGTCATTGCAAATAATATTGAAAAGCTAACTATACTTGGGGCAACTGGACTACGCGAAGATATGACCATAGCCAATCATTATATATTATTTGATTACTATGATAAACTAGAATTAAAAATGGTTACAGATCACCAAACTATAACTTGCCATAAGGGTAAAAGAATATTTAGTTCAACTCCTGGTAATAACGTATCACTGTTTGTAAAAAATTTCAAGACGATTGTTTCAATAAGAAATCTCAAGTATCCAATAAATAACTCAGAATTAAATCCTTCTTCTAAAGCTATTTCAAATCAATCGTTAGCTGAACAATTTGAAGTGAATTCTTCTGGCCCGATACTTGTATTTAGAAATCATTTTGAAAGTTAATTAATGCACTGGCTTGACGTATCTGTAATTATAATCTATTTAGGGGCATTAGTCTTTTTAGGCTTTATTCGATCCAATTATTCTAACAAAGATCCAGAAGAATACTTATTAGCTGGAAGAAAACTTAGTCTTCCTGGTTTTGTTGTTACTTTAGTTGCTACATGGTATGGAGGTATACTTGGAATAGGAGAGAATACATACAACTTCGGAGTGCAAACCTGGTTTATCTTTTCGCTACCTTATTATATTTTCGCACTATTATTTGCACTTTTCATTGCTGGAAAAATTAATCAATCAAAATTTATTTCACTTCCAGATCAATTTCATAATAGATATGGTAAAACTGCAGGAATTATCAGTGCTTTATATATTTTAGCACTTGCTAGTCCAGCTCCATATATCCTTAGCATCGGAATTCTACTTCAATTTATAACGGGCTTATCATTTGGGATTTCTTTAATAGTAGCAACTACTATAAGTATGAGTTACATTTTTATAGGAGGATTTAAAGCAATAGTTCGAACGGATAAACTCCAATTTGGATTCATGTTCTTGGGCTTTGTACTTTTATTAATATATTCAATAAAAGCATTTGGTGGCTACTCTGAACTTGTTAGTTCATTACCAAAATCACATTTAAATATAACTGGCGGAGCTTCTATTCAGTATATTTTTGTTTGGTTCTTCATTGCAATCTGGACATTTGTAGATCCTGGGTTTTATCAACGCTGTGCAGCAGCAAAATCACCTAAGACTGCACAAAAAGGAATTGTTATTTCAATAATATTTTGGTTTTTATTTGATATTTTAACTTTATCAACTGGCCTCTATGCTAAAGCAATGTTAACTGGTACTGATCCATTATTTGCTTACCCTAATCTAGCAGCTTTAGTGCTACCTCCTATTGCTTACGGCATTTTCATTACAGGTCTACTAGCCACTATTATGTCAACAATAGATTCACTAGGAATGATCAGTGCAATTACTTTTGGAAGAGATATTTTATGGCAAATAAAAACCAATTCTTCAAAAAAAAATTCGTGGGATAATCAATCTTCGCAGTTAATTCATAAAGGTCTTTTGGTAACTAGTTTTATTGCACTTACTTTAGCTTTCAGTATACCCTCAGTTGTAAAACTGTGGTATAACTTAGGATCTATTATTGTACCAGGACTTGTGATACCATTTCTTTTATCATTTAATAACAAATTTAAAAATGGAATAATTCTTATGATGGTTTGTCCTGCATTGGTAAGTATACTCTGGATAATATCTGGTGTATTATTAGGTAATTATCCATTTAATATTGAACCCTTCTATCCAGGGATACTTACATCTACTTTTATCTATATATTGAAAGTAAAAAATGGCTAAAGAAATAGAACGTAAATTTCTTATGGACCTTAATCACTTGCCTAAAAATGAATAAGCTAATTCTTACTACAATCTTTTTTATAGTTTCCCCGCAAAACTCTAATTGGGAAACAATTCATGACAAACGGGAATACTCAATTAGTGGAGTTTCAAAATTCAAAGATGGGTTTTTAGTTGTCCATGATAATAAAAGAAAAGATCAGGCTCGTATAAGTTATATTAATCAAGAACTAAAAATTAAAAATTTAATTTGGCCAGAAATAAAATTACCCAATGACCTTGAAGCTTCTATACAAGTACCTGGAGTAAAAAACCGTTATATACTTATGGAGAGTGGTGGAAAATGTTTTGAAATAAGCATTGATCCTAAAGATTTCCGTGTTGAAGTAATTCATACCTTTACCCTACCACTAATCAAGCCAAAAATGAATTTAGAAGGACTTACCATTTTTTCATCGGGACAAGGACTTTTATTTATTTATGGTGATAGAGGTTCTGATTCAAGACTATCTACTCTATTTACTTCTTTTTTTAATAAAAAAAATAAAACTTTTTATGATATAAATCAGTTTACTTTTGATTTGCCTGAGCCAAAAAAACATAAAAGAAATATTTCAGACTTAGCCTTAGATGAAGATGGAAACTTATGGACAGTTGCTACTTCTGATCCTGGTAATTATGGGCCATTTATATCTGCGCTCTATCAGCTAGGAAAGATTAGTCCAGCTGGTTTATTTAAACCTAATCATCCTGATCTAATTCAACCAATTGCTATCATCAAAGAACAAAAAGTTGATGCACTTATGTTTAATAAAGATTACTTAATTTTAATGACCGATAATGAAAACTTGGGCTCAAAGATAAAGTTTATGAAATTATAGATGTATAAAAAATTATTATTATTGACGATTTCATTAACGACTATTTTTAGTCAAATCAATCATCAAGATAAAATAGTTATTAAAAGACCTTTAGGCTCTTCTACACTTACTTTTGATTTTGATGGACGTGTTAATGAAACTGGATTTTTTCATAAACATTTAGATCTTGGGATTCATTATCCAATAATACCGACATGGACTATTGGACTTAAGTATAGAGCTCAGTATAGATTCAAAGATAATAATTGGAATTTAGAACAAAGGCCTCAACTTGAAATACTTAAAGCTATCAATAATCAAAAAATCAAAATACAGCTAAGGAGTCGTATGGATTATCGCATTCGTGATGGTAAAAATGATGAAATACGAAACCGTAGTAGAATTCAATTTAAAGCTCTTAGGCCAATAACGTCTTTAAAAATCACCCCTTTTATTAGTGAAGAATTCTTTTTTGCTCCAAAAACCTGGAATTATTATATAAACTGGACAGCATTTGGATTTGATTTACCAAAAACAAAAATTGGTAAACCAACTATATTTTATAAATATGTAAATGTGAAAATTGATGGTAAATGGGAACCCTCTTATACTCTTGTATTTAAGTTAACAATATAGAAAATGAAAATTCTTATTTCACATCTACCAAAACATGACTGGTGGGGTCATGGAACACCTATATATAAAAATAATCCTGCAATGAAGCAAGGTGTAGTCCCTAATCAAGAATTAGTCCAAATTGAAATGTACATGCTAACTCAACTTTTCACTCAACTACCTATTGATCTTGTTGAAATTGATTTTCCTTATTTTTTAGATAAACAAAACATAGATCAGCGACAACATGATTTCGTATTTGTTCGCGATCTTTTTGTCAGCGATCAAAATGGAAAAATTATTATATCAAAATTCAGTGAAGAAGCACGCCAAATTGAAGCTGATATTATGCAGGCTATGTTAGAGTCTATGGGATATAAAACAATTCGTTTTCCAGAAGGTTCTAGTGCAACTGCTGAAGGTGGTGAGTTTTATCTTTGTCCTAAAGATAAAATTTTATTTTCAGGTGTATGCAGAAATAATTTAAAAGGTGCCGAATGGGTTGCTGAGGAATTTAATATAGATGAATTAGTGATTATCAAATCAAAAGCTTTTCATCTCGATACTTTATTTACACCAGTTTTAAACAAAGAAAATAGATTAGCAGCTATGATTGCGTGTACATCGCTAATGGAAACTGATTCAGTAGATAGTATAAGATCCTTAGCAAAGAGAAAAAATATTGAATTAGTCGAAGTTGAACCTGAAGATGCTATAGGTACTAAAAACGAGCTTGGTGAATTTGCTGTTAATTGCCAACCACTACCTGGTTACCTAATTGGACCGACCCGATTTCGTTCAAATAAAGTTGCTCCACTTCTCAAAGAATTAAAAGTAATGCATATTACAGTACCTACCACTCAGTTTCGTCTAAGTGGTGGTGCCATTCACTGTCTTACAAACGAATTATAATTAATTACTCCATATCACTCGAATATTTACCTTCTGAAGCAAGTCCGTTTAATTTTGCTCTATTTAAAAATGCTTCCTGAGCAGCTTCAACATTTTCTTCTTTACCTTGCCAAGCTTTAAGTGCTGGTTGTTGTAATGCACGACCATATGAAAAAGTTAGATTCCAAATTTTATTGTCTTCTAATATCTGATTCATTTTATTTAAATGTGCTGTAGCATCCACATCACTTTGCCCTCCAGATAAAAATGCGATACCTGGAACTGCTGCTGGTACAGATCTAAAAAAGCATTGTAGTGTTGCATTTGCTACTTCATCAACACTTGCGCGATCATTAGCATCATAGCCTGATAAAACCATACTAGGTTTTAGAACCATTTGTTCTAGACTCGCACCTTGAGAATAAAGTTCAAAGAATACTCTATGCAAAACTTCTTCGGTTACTACAAAACTATCATCAATATCATGAGCCCCATCCATTAAAATTTCAGGTTCAACAATTGGCACAATATCATTAGACTGACATAAAGCAGCATAACGAGCTAGTGCATGTGCATTAGCACTAATACAGTGTCCACTTGGATTATCATCTGTTATATTTATAACCGCTCGCCACTTTGCAAAACGAGCTCCAAGCTTTCGGTATTCTTTTAGTCGTTCATCCAGGCCATCTAAACCACTTGTGATTTTTTCACCATCGCTTTTTGGAAGATCATGAGCACCCATGTCTACTTTAATTCCAGGAACGACACCTTTGTTCATTAAATATTCAGGGTAGATGAGATTATCTTTTAACGATGATTGGCGAAGTGTCTCATCATAAAGAATTACACCACTAATATAATTTTCCATGCCTTCCGCACTAAATAAAAGATCACGATATGCGTTACGACTTTCAAAAGTGCTCTCAGTATTGATTTGTGAGAATCTACTACCTATAGTTCCTGTACTTTCATCAGCTGCAAGAATCCCTTTCCCAGGGGCTGTCATTGCTTCGGCAACAGCTTCTAAACTATCTAAATTTAAACTCATTTTTTACCCTTGTATTTATTTCTGACCAATATCCATTAATAATTGATTAAACCAACTAACCGTATGATCAAATGGCTTCCCTCCTTTGATCCTTTCAAAATTAATTAAACTTAATAGAGCATTATTATCATCATCCAAACCAATAACACCACTTTCACCATTTAATGCCGTTTCAGCACCAAGTTTTCCAGATAATTTAATTAAATCTAAATCTTTTTTATTTGGGGGCGCACTCCTACCAAAATAACCACTTTTTTGAACCAGTGTCTTATGAGCATTTAATTCTTTAGCAAATTGTTTAGCAAACCATTGACCCGGATTGATTGTATCTAAGTCAACATGACCAAATGAATCTCTAGTTACAGTTTTTCCATTCTTCTCCATTTCTTTAACAATTGTATCTGTACCCGCACCCTCACTTAAAAATATATTTATTGAATCTTTCTCATCCATTAATTTTCTTAAACGAGCGCATTCATTATTGAAGTCTATTTCAATCTCAGGAATATATACGGCATCAATATCCCACCTATTTTTTTCTATCAGTATCTCTGGTAAAAATTGTTTTTTATTTAGACGTTCATGATACTCTTTTGCTGTATAAGCCGTAAGCCAACCACAATTACGACCCATTACTTCATGAATAATTAACTGTCTTTGACTAGTTGTATTTTCATTTGCAATATTTTCAAAGAAAACCGCACCTTGTTCAGCTGCTGTCCAAGCGCCTAATGACTGTGAGATTGGATAAACGTCATTATCCACTGTTTTGGGAAGACCCACTACAGTAAGGTCATAATTTTTTTCTTTTAGATAAAATGAAAGTTGGGCTGCTATTATATTGGTATCATCACCACCAATAGTATGTAAAATGTTAACCCCATCTTTTACTAATTGATTTGCTGCTATTTCTAAAGGGACTTCACCTTCCTTAACATAACCTGACTTAATACAACTATCTACATTTGTAAGGTTTACTCTACTATTTCCAATTGGACTTCCACCAAAATTGTAAAGAACTTCTGTACTTTTCTTAACTTTTTCTGGGATATTAATGGAATTACCCAAAAGTAATCCTCTGTAACCATGAAGATAGCCAATTAATTCAGCTTTTGGAGCAAAAATATTATAGGCATCAATTAAAGCTCCTATTGATGCAGACAAACAAGGAGCAATTCCGCCAGAAGTTAAAAATGCAATTTTCATTTAATTTAATCCAAAATATGAGAAAAAATTTAATCAAACTATAATACAGAAGGCGACGGCATCATTTATCTAATAAATGATAACAAAATTTAATACTATTTTTTTAATATGTTGCAAAAAAACAGTAATCGAGCATAGAATCAATTGTGTTTTTACATACAATCCAATGAGGAAGATTTATGCGTATAAGTAAACAATTGTTTAAAATGACTTTATTGCTTTTAATTGGCTTAACAGTCATCAGTGCTAATGAGCGATTTAATGAAAGCTTATTTAAAGCTCTCAAATATAGAAATATTGGTCCATTTCGTGGCGGAAGATCAGCTTCAGTTGCAGGTGTTCCAGGAAATAAATTTTTAGCCTATTTTGGTGCAACAGGTGGAGGTGTCTGGAAGACAAAAAATGGTGGTCAAACTTGGGGAAATATTTCTGATGGTTATTATGGTGGCTCAATAGGGGCGGTTACTGTAAGTGAATGGGATCCAAATGTTATCTATGTTGGTGGTGGTGAAGTTACTGTAAGAGGAAATGTTTCTCATGGCGATGGAATGTGGAAATCCACTGATGCTGGAAAAACATGGAAAAGCTTAGGCTTAAAAGATTCAAGGCATATACCAAGAATTCGTATTCATCCTAGAAATCCTGATATTGTTTATGTAGCTGCTCTTGGGCATTTATTTGGTCCAAATGAAGAGCGTGGAGTTTACCGTAGTAAAGATGGTGGTGAAAATTGGGAAAAAATTCTTTACATAAATGATGAAGTTGGCGCAGCTGATTTAATCCTTGATCCTAATAATCCTCGTATTATTTACGCTTCAACATGGCGGATAAAACGAACACCTTATAGCCTCGAAAGTGGTGGCGAGGGATCAGGCCTTTGGAAATCTACGGATGGCGGAGATACATGGAAAGATATCACTAAAAATAAAGGACTACCTGAAGGATTAGTTGGAATTATTGGAATTGCAGTCTCACCATTAAATTCAGATCGCGTTTGGGCCTTAATTGAAAATCGAGATGGCGGTCTTTTTAGATCAGATGATGGTGGTAAAACTTGGACAAAAACAAGTTCTGACAATAATTTACGTCAAAGAGCATGGTACTATACTCGTATATATGCAGATACTGAGAACGAAGATGTATTGTATGTTTTAAATGTTCAATTCTGGCGTTCTAAGGATGGTGGTAAAACATTTAATTCAATTAGAACACCTCATGGAGATCACCATGACCTATGGATTGACCCTATGGATTCTCAGCATTTATTAATTGCAGATGATGGTGGCGGACAAGTCTCTTTTGATGCAGGGGCAACATGGAGTACATACCATAATCAACCAACTTCACAATTCTATCGTGTAGATGTTGACAACCAATTCCCTTACAGAGTTTATGCAGGACAACAAGATAATAGTACAGTTTCTATTGCCTCTCGAACAATGGGCAGCGGTATAACAGCAAGAGATTATTATCCTGTAGGTGGTGGGGAAAGTGCGCATGTAGCACCTCATCCAGAAAATCCAAATATAGTATATGCTGGATCTTATAGTGGATTCTTGACTCGATATGACCATACAACTGGTGAAAGAAGAAATATTACAGTTTATCCTGATAATCCTATGGGCCACGGTGTTAAAGATTTGAAATATCGGTTTCAGTGGAATTTCCCTATAGAATTTGACCCACATGATTCAAAAACTTTATATGTTGGCTCTCAACATCTTCATAAATCTACTGATGAAGGTGAATCATGGGAATTAATTAGTCCCGATTTATCTACTAATACAGTCTCTATGCAAGATGAATCTGGTGGACCAATAACTAAAGATGATACTGGTGTAGAATATTATTGTACAATTTTTGTAATAACACCCTCTCCTCAAGAAAAAGGTGTTATTTGGATTGGAACTGATGATGGTAGAGTTCATATTACCAAAAATGGTGGAAAATCATGGAGTGAAATAACACCAAAAAATATGCCTGAATGGGGAATGGTGAATAGTATTGATCAATCACCTCATGACCCTGCTACAGCTTATATGGCAGTAACGCGTTATAAGTCAGATGATTTTAAACCATATCTTTTCAAAACAAATAATTATGGAAAATCATGGAAAATGATATCTAAAGGAATTGCAAAAGATGCTTTTACTCGCGTAATTCGTGAAGATCCAGTTAGAAAGGGATTATTATATGCTGGTACAGAAACCGGTATGTATGTATCATTTGATGATGGTAGTAATTGGCAACAATTTCAATTAAACCTCCCTATAGTTCCCATAACAGATTTAGTTGTAAAAAATAATGATCTTGTCGTGGCAACTCAAGGAAGGTCATTCTGGATTATAGATGACTTAACACCACTTCATCAACTATCTAATAAAATTGCAAAATCTAACTCTCATCTTTATAAACCTTGAGATACGCATCGTCTAAATGCTGGTGGAGGCTGGGGTGGTCCAGATCCAACAGCTGGTGCTAATCCACCCAATGGTGTAATGACATTTTATTATCTTAAAGAAGAATTAGATAAGGATTCTGAATTCAAACTTGAATTCATGGAAACTGATGGAGATCTGATAAGAGCCTTTACAAATAAAAAGGAAACTTCTGATGTTGAGAATCCTGGGTTACAAGGCCAGACACAAAAAAATGCAGACTATGGAACGGTTGAAAATATTGAAAAAGGTATGAATCGATTTGTGTGGGATATGCGTTATCCAGATGCAAAAAAAGTTCCTGGAGCTGTAATGTGGGGAGGTAGTCACATTGGGCCAAAAGCTGTGCCTGGTGAATACAAAGTAAAAATGACCTTAAATGGAAAAAGTCAAACAAAAACTTTCTATATTATAAAAGATCCAAGGATTAAAACAACTCAATCTGACTTTCAAGATCAATTTGATCTTCTTATGGATATTAGAAATAGGACAAGTGAAATAAATGAAAAAGTACTCACAATAAGAAGCATCAAAAAACAAATAAGTACTTTAACTGATTTAATGAAAGATTCAGGATTTAAAAATGATGATTTAACTAATGCTGGTGAAAAATTAGTAAAATCATTATCGACAATTGAAGAAGAGTTAATTCAAGTAAAATCAAAATCAAGACAAGATCCATTAAACTATCCAATTAAATTAGATAATAAGATTGCTGCACTTGTACGAGTTGTTTCTAGTATAGATGCAAAGCCAACTGAGCAATCTTATGATGTACTCAATCAGCTAGTGAATAAAGCTCAAGTGCACTATAAGAAACTAGATAAGGTTTTAACAGATGATTTATTTAAATTTAATAATATGGTCAGTGATGCTGCCGTTCCTGCCGTCATGATTGTTCCCTCAAAAATGAGTATAGAACGCTAAATCTCAACTTATCTAATTTAAAAAAGCCCCGTTAATTCGGGGCTTTTTTTTATAAATTCTCTTTAATTATTCTATAGTAAAAAATTAATACTATTCTTTGGAAACCAAGTAAAAATCAAATTGATTCCTCACAACTAGAGGCATTTCGATTACAAGTAAATAGCCAATTTAATTTAAATTTAGATAATTACTCTGAGCTCCATTCATGGTCAATTTCAAATGTAAGTGATTTTTGGAAATCTATTTTTGAATTTATGACTATTGAATGTTCATCTAATTACGAACAAGTTGTAGATGACGTAAATAAAATGCCAGGTGCTAAGTGGTTTGAAGGCGCTCGATTTAATTTCGCTGAAAATCTTTTGCGATTCAGATCTAATAAACCTGCAATTCATTTCCAAAGTGAAAAAAACTCCCATAAAACCATCTCTTATAATGAACTATATCTTGAAGTAGAAAAATTAGCCTCTAGTTTAAGAAAAATGGGTATAGAGAGTGGTGATCGAATTGTTGGATATATGCCAAATATACCTGAAACTATTATAGCAATGTTGGCTACAACTTCAATAGGTGCTATTTGGTCATCTTGTTCACCTGATTTTGGAATTCAAGGAGTATTAGACCGATTTATTCAAATAAAACCTAAAATTATATTTGCTTCTGATGGTTATTTTTATAATGGTAAACTGTTTAATTCAATTGATAAACTAGAAGCTATTGTAAATAAGCTCCCAACAATTGAACAAACTATTATTGTACCTTTTGTTTCATCTTCACCTAACTTTAAATCTATTAAAAATAGTGTACTTTGGCTTAAATTTCTTGATTCTGACCCTGAATTATTATTATTTGAACAATTGCCATTTGATCATCCACTTTATATAATGTACTCTAGTGGAACCACAGGAAAACCTAAATCAATTGTTCATGGAGCTGGCGGTACATTGATTCAACATTTAAAAGAACTTCGTCTTCATTCAAATATTAGTACAGATGATACTGTCTTTTATTTTACTACCTGTGGTTGGATGATGTGGAATTGGTTAATTAGCAACCTAGCCATTGGCTCTACCATTGTTTTATATGAGGGGTCTCTATTTCACCCTAATGAAAATAGCATGTGGAATATGATTGATGATTTTAAAATAACTCATTTTGGAACAAGTCCAAAATTTATAGAAACTTGTATAAATACTAAACTCTCTCCAATAAAAACACATTCGCTTAAATCTTTAAAATGCATTATGTCAACGGGTTCACCATTAATTGAAAAATGCTTTGAATATGTTTATGAACACATTAAAAAAGATGTTCAATTATGTTCTATTTCAGGCGGAACAGATATTATTTCATGTTTTGCTCTTGGTAATATAACGTTACCTGTTATCAGTGGTGAGATTCAATGCCTAGGTCTTGGTATGGATGTAGCTGCATTTAACGATCAGGGGGAAGATTTATTTAATCAAAAAGGTGAGCTAGTTTGTAAGAAGGCCTTCCCTTCAATGCCTATTTATTTTTGGAATGACAAAGATGGTAAAAAATTTTACGATGCTTATTTTAATAAATATAAAGATGTATGGCATCATGGAGATTTTATTGAAATAAATAGTCATGGCGGAGTTAAAATATTTGGGCGCAGTGATGCTACTTTAAATCCTGGTGGAATACGCATTGGTACTGCAGAAATTTATCGAGTTGTTGAATCTTTTACTGCAATAGCTGACAGCCTAGTAGTTGGGAAATCTATTGATAATGATGAACGAGTAATTTTATTTGTAATAATTAAGGATGGTTTTAATTTTTCTAACCAACTAATTAAAGATATAAAAAAAGATATATTTAAAAAATGTTCACCTCGACATGTACCTCAAATTATTTTAGAGACTAAGGATATTCCTTATACAATTAGTGGGAAAAAAGTTGAGCTTACAGTTAAAAAAATAATTAATGGAGGAAATGTTAATAATAGAGATTCCTTAAAAAACCCAGAATCATTAGATCTGTATAAGCATATTAAAGAATTAAATTAGTTTATTATTATGAAGATATTTTCACTTTTATAATGGATACTTTTAGTCACGCTCTTTGGGGTAAAGGACTTTTTGGTTATCGCGGAAAATCATGGTATGCTTTATTTTTTGGTGCAATGCCAGATCTATCTTCTTTTGGTTTACTAATAATTGTTCGACTTTTTTTAGGAGATTACGGTGATATTGGTGGTGGACCTCCTCCATTAGATTCAATACCATGGTGGGTATATGTCAACTATGATTTATCACATAGTTTTATTAGTGCTTTCATATGTATCTGGATTGTTAAGAAGTATAATAAAGATTTAGCCTTTGCTATGTGGGCATGGCCATTTCATATCTTACTTGACTTTCCTTTTCATTCAAAAGCCTACTTTCCGACTAAATTATTTTGGCCGCTAACAAACTTTTCTTTTGATGGGATACCTTGGTCACGACCAGAAATTTGGCTCCCAAATTTAGCAGGAATTATAATTCTCTTTATATATAGAAGGTATAAATCAACTAAAAGCGTCTAGTAAAACAACTAATTCGACTACTCTATTTGAATAGCCCAATTCATTATAATACCAATTCAATATCTTCACTAAACTCCCTTTAATTACTTAATGAAAGTAATTAAAAAAATATTTTAACTAGCAAGGTTTCTTATACATGCTATCATATAGAAGTTCTGTTTTTCTTATAACACCTTCATTTAAATCATAAATATCACATTTATCAAAAGGTTTAGCATAGATATGAAGACTAATAGCAGATTTTTCATATATATTTTCAACTGAATGAATTTCAGCTGGGCCATCTAAGTAACCAACTTTTCCTTTAGTTAAATCAGTCATGGTTAATTTAAGTGGACTAACTGAATCTAATTGATAATTACTAATTTGTAGTGCTCCAGATTCAATACGCATCCAACATTTTTCACCTTCATGTCCATGAATGGGTGCACCTTGTCCAGGTTTCCAACAAACAATTAATATTTCAAAATCTTTTTCTTTATGTACTAGATGCCGAGCATATTTACTATCTTTATAGAAACAATAATTATTCAATTCTTTATCAGAAAATTTATATTGGTTAATATAATTAGATACAGTTTTAATTGGAAAATCCTCAACTGCAAATTTTTTTAAGTTATTAATTAGGTCATTCATCTTTTAATATATTTTTTAGTTGAATTATCACTACAGGAATAACAAAAATAATCTAGTGTTCCCACGTCAATACTCCATAACTTTTTATTTTTAACTCTATTAGCCCTATTTGATTTGCAATCATAGGTCTCCAAGAATCAAAAAAATCAGGTTTTACAGAAAGAATTCTTTCACTAAATCCATGGATTAAAGCTACCTCAGTTTTAATAAATGTCCCAAATAAAACAATTTCAACACAATCAATAATCTCGTAAGCAATACTCTATACTTTTAATATTCATAAGATTTATTTTTATAACCTGGTCCGCGCACAACTCTACCTGAAGTCATTCCAGTATGTTTACCAAAGTTAAGTACCTGAACTCCATTTACAAATACATGCTGCATTCCTG
>Ga0114994_10000306_pt1 | contig 31513 bp, 44 predicted proteins | sample ArcticOcean_MG_C_9_FD_87043 | JGI IMG/M metagenome (GOLD analysis project Ga0114994, IMG submission 87043) | Marine microbial communities from western Arctic Ocean - ArcticOcean_MG_CB2_152 | ecosystem: Environmental > Aquatic > Marine > Oceanic | place: Arctic Ocean: Canada Basin | collected...
TTAAAGTGAATGGATTCTATGCGTTGAACTATCTAGCATACTATTCACTAAGACTTGCTGGCTTCGTTGCTTGGAATGGGCACAGAAAACGTGACCTTAAATGGGATGGTAAGTGAAAATATTAGGTACTTTAATTAGATTTATAGTTGGTGGAATAATTGGATTTTATGCGGTAGCATTAGTTAGTTCTAATGCGTATTTAGCCGTGATTATGACAGTTGCTTGTGGTGTATTATTCGACAAAATTTGGACTCGTAAAAGCGAGATAGAATAAGGATGATATATGCTGGCGGAACTAGCAATTGCAAATGCGGCTTTCAAGGTAATAAAGACCACGCTTCAAAATGGCAAAGAAATTGGTGAAGCAGGTGGGGCACTAGCGAATTATTTTAGTGCAGAGAAAGAGATACAGAAACAGGCCAATTCAGGCAAAGGTGATGTATTAGAAGCCTTTCAAGCCAAAGAGGCCTTGGTTAGACAAGAAGAAGATTTGAAGTGGATGTTAAACAAATCGAGACTTCACGGTTATCAAGATTTTATTGCATTTAAGGTACAGTATACTAGAGATTTAAGAGAAGCAGAGAAAGAAAAGGTCCGACTCAAGCGTAAGGCCGCGAAAGAGATGGAAGATAATATGATTTTAATGGCCAAAGTTATGGGTGGGTTGATGTTAGTTGCGTTGATAGGTTTCGGCTTGTTTGTTTATTTAAGATAAGATAGGAGGGTCGTAGTATGAACGATGCGACAAGATTTATATTGATAGCGGTAGGAATAATTGCTTTTATAACATTAATGGTTTGGGGTGTTGGTGCGGCAAAGTGTGTAGCACCGTGTATTTAAAATGACGGATGCAGATATCAGTACAATGCGTTGGAGGTGGACTGCCTTATCAATTTATTTATTGATTTGCTTTTATGATTTTATGTTCGTGCCGATTTGGTACGGATTAAATAGACCAGATATCTCAGCATTGATGCTAGTTATCGATAGTACAGAAGAGGTTTTAGTACAGATGGAATTAATGAAGACCTTAACTTCCCAACATAGTCCATTTACATTAATGGGTGGCGGATTGTTTCATCTAGCATTCGGAGCCATATTAACAGGAAGTGCAGTTGGGATGAACAAATAATATATGAGTAAAGACGCTAGGCAGAAGCAAAGACGTATAAAACGTAGACAGTTGAAAAAGTCTACCACTTTAAAGGAAGTAAATAATGACCAGAACAGTAACCAAAAAGCCAATGGCTTCAAAGATGGCAAAGAAAGCCCCCGTGAAACGTAAGAAGAAGGTTGTACAGCCTGAATCCTCGTGGTTCAATAAGTCGGTCTTCTATAGTGTTTGTATGGTTGCACTAGCATCAACAGTCACGGCTTGCTCATTACTGACCCAAAAGATAGACGCCACAAACAATAAACCAGTTGAAGAGATTGCTATAGTCGAAACTGTGAATACTGATATCATTCTTGACAATCCGAATGTTATTGTTACTAGATTACCAGAAACTATTATAGTAGAAGATAAGGTCCAGGCACATACACACGGCGAAAATGGTGCCGCCCTAATGAAACAACATATTGAGCAATACCATAATTATAGTGAAACTGAAACTGTATTCAAGTGCCATAATCTAAATGGTAAGATTTTCTCGTGTAAGGTAATCCTTATTGAGGACGTAGAACAGTCTAATTTATCACAAGTAGATAAAGAAGCAATCACTGAAGCAGTGGTTGAAGTAGTCAAAGAAGAAGAGAAAAAGAAGTCTATATGGAATCCGTTCCGTTGACTGGCAAGACTCAATACTTCATCCTAAGATAGACCAAAAAAAAGCACTCGTTAGAGTGCTTTTTTATTACGCATTGTTGAAATTAATCAACCTTCACTTCGATTTCATCTACTGGCTTTTTAAGTTCGTAGTAAATGTGCCCGTTCCAACGGATTGACTTAGCCTTTGGGTCAGGAACAGTCTTACCAACATAATGCCATTCAGCGCCTGCATCTTGTTCTACTTTAAACTGGTCTAGTGCGTCAGCATTAGCAAATCCAAATAGAACTGTAGTCACAAATAGTATAATCATAGTATAGTGTCCTTCAGTTAATATGTTCTAGGAACTACTAATATTAATAGTCCTAGGCTTATCTTCTTCCGGTATCACAATGTCCATATTGATTGTCAATAGACCATCCGTTAAATCAGCATCTTTAATTTGAACACTGTCACCGATAGTAAATGAACTGTTGAAACTACGATTTGCAATTCCTCTATGAATCACCGCTTCATTTCCTTCCTCCAGCTTTTTGCCAGATACAGTCAATACGTTCTTTTCAAGAACTGCGGATAGTTCATCCATTTTCCAACCTGCGAGAGCAAACTCCAACACATATGTGGTGTCTGTTTTGACTATATTATATGGGGGATACTTCTGGTTAGGTTGGTGATTGAACTGTTCCATCGCTTGAAAGATATTATCAAGTCCGAAAGATTGGTGTGTCCACGGGTCGAAAAAACCTTGTGGGGTAGTAAGTTGTTGCCTTGTCATAATTGTCTCCTCAATGAGCAAGATTAAAATATGTAGCCTTATATAAGAACTACGTCTAGTATTAACAACTCAGTCCCGAAGGCATCTGGGTCGTTAATTTGTAGTTGCACCGTAAACAACTATTCGGGGGTAAGATTTGGGCAAAATCAGACTAGGTGACCCCTTCTCTCGGAATGTTGCACTATCTATGGTGTCTCTCTTAATACTTCTACACTCACGGTGTCTAAAACATTCCTGAACCTACAACACGGTTTTTTAATTCTGTGAGGGGTTATTTGGTAATAAGGTAACCCCTCTGAAATCCTCAAATAGCCCTTATGCGGCTATTGCGTATGCTTCTGTGTTTGCAGTTACATTTATTTATACGTATTTTTTCGACTTATGTATAAATGGGTCGAGCGTCTATTGTTCTCGTCTATCTCAATCGAATCCTAAAACACCCCCATCATAAAAGCACTTAGCAAGCAGTGATTCAATATCTCATCTACTAAATGCTCTTATGGTGGAGGTGCCGGGATTTGCACCCGGGTCTTGTGATAACTTAAACAACAAATTTACGCTGTTATCTACCTCGTGACACGCTTTTTACGTCATTCCTGAGCAAACGTGCTTATTTTTTAACAACTTTTCTATCATATCAGTATATTAATTCTCCTCTGTAAGTGAATTTGACTTAAATTACTCGTAGATAAAAGAACACCTCCTTGCTAGTTAAATTGTGGACATTACTTGCAGGCACATAGTTTGTCACCATTGACGAAATCCATAATAATGGATGCCTCGGCAATAGCGTCATTGGCTGTTGGGAATGGGATATCCATTGACCCGCCGTCAGTAGGAGAAGACAGAACCTCCTCCAGTTTTGCAAAGTATTGCTCTTTTAATCGCTCTAAGGCTGAGCCATACATTTGAAATCGTAGTTCATACGGTGTTGAATGTGCCATTTATAAGTTCCTTTTATAAGTTTGTGTGTCTGTGTCATAACAACCTTTCTGGTCATTACAAAACTATTTATAATCATTTAACTTTGTGGAGCACCAACATAGAACTTTTCAATTCATTAATAATCTTGCTTGGAATCCCACGACTTTCAAACAGTGCAATCAGAGTAGTATAGTACCAGTACTGGCTAGGTTTCTGGCTGTTGAACATCTTCCATACACCGTCTCCAACTACTTTGTAGTCATCAACAGTATCACGAACATTACTCAATTTATCAGCACTGGCGACAAGGACAGCGTCATAGGGAGCATTCTGTAGTCGCTCAATATAAGCAGTCTTTCTCACTTTCCAGGGTGCTTTTCCTTCTGGACTAGCACCTTCTTCAGACACAAAATCAACAACTTCCATCACACCTCGACCGAAGGCATCTCCAACGTCTTCCAACGTGCTTGATGTATCTTCAACAACATCGTGAAGCAAACCACCTAGTATTGCTTCAGTCGTTGCACCATTCTCTTTGAGAATCTCCGCTACTGCGAATGGGTGAGTGATGTAAGGCACATCTTTTCCACCCTTACGCTTCTGCCCATCGTGGGCAATCTCAGCGAAGGTCTCAGCCTTACGAATCATATGATTTGTATATTCTTCTGTCATTTCGTCCTTATCTTTCTCACTCATCTTCGTTAATCATCTCAGGCAGAATTACTACCTTCTCCATTGCTTTTTTACGTTTTGGAGCGTGGCTCTTTCGAAGGTTCCATTTCATCAAATTTTTCAGATGTTTGACTAAATTAGCCTTCTTAGGAGTCATTTTCCGATTTTTGAGCTGGTCAAGTTGGTCTTTAACAGAGTTCATTTTGACCTTCTTGACTTGCTCTGGTGAACTATTTCGTTTCAAAGAGTATTCTCCCATTAAGTGTATATTATACGACATTTTGAGTAGGTTGTCAACCCTTTTCTTTGATTAATTCGCAAATTAATGATTATATTTACGATTTCCTACGCTCTCCATAATCTGAAGGGTCACATTGACTTTACGTTGGTTGCCCCTAGGCTCCTTTTGCTCAATCATTGTCCAATTCTGACCACCCATACTATATGATACACGATAATGGTCTACCTGACGTGATTGGACACTCTCTAAGACGTTATCACAGACAGTTGTGTTCTGAGTGGTAGTTGTCCCATTATTCTGGGTTTGCATCTTTCCACCGACAACAGAACCACCTATTGCACCAATCACAGTTGCGGCACCACGGTTTCCACCATTCTTACCGATTTGATTACCGATTACACCACCGATAATAGCACCCAAGACGTTTCCTGAATGGTCATTTCGAGGCGCTTGATAGATTTGACTCGTTTGATTACGACAGTTGATTTGACGCTGGACAGTCTTTGTACGATATACAACTTCAACATTTGTGATGTTTGCATAGTCTGTATAAGAAAGAACCTCATCCGCTTGTGCTGTTCCTGACGCTACCACTAATGTCGCACCCACTAATGTCGATATTGCAATTTTTCTAAAGTTGTACATTTAATCTCCTTTTCATCATTTATAAGTATATTATACGCTACTATAACTTCCTTGTCAACCCTTTTCTTCACTTTTTTCACTTTATTTTTGCTAATAATTGCTCTTCGGTTTCTCGCCTATCTGGGTCAATTAGACAACAATCTACCGGGCAGACCTCTACACATTGTGGTTCATCAAAGTGCCCAACACACTCAGTACATAGGTCACCGTCAATTTCGTATATCTCAGGACCGATGTAAATTGCTTCGTTGGGACACTCTGGTAAACATACATCACAATTGATGCAGTTGTCCGTTATTAAGAGACTGACGTATCACCCTCTGTATCTGATACCAGACGAATTCCAGGTAGAGGTTTAGTAGGAGTCACTGTACAAAACAAATCTTCTTCCTTTATAATGAGGAATTCTTGCCCTTCGACTTCTATTGTCCTACCCGCTTTTGCTACAGTCATTGCAGAGAAATATACTTTATCTCCCTCTTTGACTTCTTCCACATAACTACCAACGGCAAATACTGTTCCAGAACCTGGAACAATCGCTTTTCCTTCTTGAAGGATAATGCCACCGGCAGTCTTCTTTTCAATCTCATCTCGGATGACGGCTAATTGGTCGGCAATAGGTTTTAAAACATATTGTACTTCGCCGTCTACTACTTTCACTTCTTCTGTCATTTTCACTGCTCCATATTCTCGTAACTGACGTTACCATTATTATCAACTTTCTTAACCACATCAGCAATTCCACTTAGAACAAAATTCAACTTTAACTCAAGAGAATCCGCCCTTTGTTTTTGGTACTCATAGTCGGCTTTAAAGTTCTTGCTATTTTTAAACTTCGTACTAATAAAATTGAACATAATCTTCCTTTCTACAAGTCGTCCATATCGAAATCCACGTCCTTACTATTATCGATTGCGGCCACATAATTTACAGACTCAATTTCTTGAGGTGCAGATTTGATGTGGTTTGAATCGAGGTAGTTATCTACCCAAGGTACGGGGTTATATGGGGCTGATTCTAGCCCAATCTTAGTTGGGTCCAACCCGATATTCTTCATTCTGACAGCAAATATGTAATCCATATAATGCTTCAGTATTGTAGCATTCATACCGATAAGAGGTGTTCCTTTGGAGAATAGATAATCAATCCATTCAATCTCTTCATCGTATGCTATCTTAAACATTTCATAAGTTTCAGGCTCAAGTTCCTTGATAATTTCTTGGAACCCTTCTGATTTATCATTACGCATCATCATCAGAACTCGTTGAAATACGTCCAAATGAATCATCTCATCTCGTGCAATCAATTTAAAGATATTACTAGAGCCTTGCATCAATTTGACTGGTTGTTCTGAGAAGGACCAATTCGTCACAAATGTAGCGAAGAACCTGATACCCTCAAACATATTAATAGTCAATGCAGACTTGTATATTGCCGTTTTCAGCATCTTCTCATCAACTTCAGGAAAAGGCTTGGGCATACCATTATCTTCAGCGGTCTGGTTAGCCTCATTCTTCTCACATACAGAGGTTGACCAATCAAAGGCACTAAGAATACTCGTGGCTCTGTTTTGGATATACTCATCTGATATAATAGAATCGATAAACAAATCAACATCATTATATACTGCTCGTACCATCTCAGTATATGATTCCGAGTGTAATAGTTCATTGTTCTGGTGATTGGTTAGATATAGTTCCCATTCAGGATTGTTAGATATCCCGCCTTTATTAAACAATTCTAGAGGCGCTCGGCCTGCACAGGAATCTAATGTTATTGCGAATTTAAGGCCCGCTTCAAATATATGGCGTCCTGCTTCGTCAAGTCCATCAAAGTCTCGTTTTTCCTTGGACAGGTCAATCTCATTCTTACTCCAATTCCCCATAGCCCTAAGTTCTTCAGCGAAATCTAATATCCACTTATACTTTGGGTCGTGATAGGTCTGAATGTTCCTGCGAGTTGATTCTGGTCCTAAGAACAGTCTCGTTTTCTTACTAGATATTGTTTCACCTAGGTCAAATATTTTAGTCATCTTTGCTCTCCGTTATATAGCACACGCACCGCTCTCACATCCGTCTAATCCGTCAATAGGAATATCATCCTGATTTGCTTGTGGTTGATTTGAAATTAAGTCACTTGTATTTTCTTTATCTTTTGAGCGAATATAATATAGGCTTTTTAACCCATACTTATACGCCGTTAGGATATCCCGTCTTACTCTGTTTGCATCTAGTATCTTTCCCTCTATCTTAGTCAAATCATACCATTGATTAACACTCATACCTTGGTCAATAAATTTCTGCAATATTGCCATTAGTTTGATGTATTCCGAACTATCGTTATTAGGGAATTCCCACGCTTTCATATAGAATGGTTCTTTCTCATAATCTGGAACAAGGCTCTTAACTGTGTATGCCGCGGATTCAAATGTATCTGTAACAGATTGAATCGGGTCGATTCCTTGAGTAGAATTAGACACTAGAGAAGAGGAAGCAGTTGGAGGAATTGCGGACAATGTAGTATGTCGCATCCCGTGTTCCTTAATCTGTATTCGTAATCGTTCCCAATCACACAATAGTTTATTCTCATAGATTTTGTCTACATTCTTATTGTAAGTATCTATTGGTAAGGTAACCTCTGAATATCTGCTCAGATGATATGCTTCACAAGGACCACGTTCTTTAGCCAATTCCATAGACGCTTTAATCAGGCCATACTGGAATCTTTCTGCCCATTTATGTGACAATTCTAAACTCTTATGTGTTCCTATTCGAGCCTCATTCTTAGCAAGAAAATGAGCAAAATCACTTATTCCTATCCCTAGGAATCGGTATGCCCTAGTAGGATATTCAGCGGCATCTAATGGGTATTCTTGGATATCAATTAGATTATCTAAGAATCGAACCATCAGAGCGGTTAACGCATCTAGTCTAGTAATATTAGCCAACTTGCCAAAATTAATACAACCAAGAATACATAGGGAAATCATCCCATTGTCTGTGTCATAGTCACTGATATTATCTTTTTGAGTACGTTTAAGTCCCTCAAATGTCATTGCTTTAGTTGGCAAGAATATCTCAGAACAAAGATTTGTCTGTGTGACAGGCTCTTTGAACATACCCTGCTTGTTAATATTATCGATAAAATGAATATAGATACGACCAGTTCCAACACGCTCTTTAACTAACTTATTAAAGATTTCGACTGCTGGTACAGACTTCTTTCGTATTCCTCGCTTATTCTCATATTTAATATAGGCTTCATTAAACTTTTCACTGTCGCCATAATGCTCAAATAGTTCAGGAACCTCTTCTGCACTAAACAGTGTGAAGTCTTCCTTCTTCATCATCCTTTCGATAAAGATTGATGTGACTCCAATAGAATAGTCGATGAACCTTGCTCGTGTAGTGTTAGAGCCTTGATTATTTTTGTATTCAAGAACATCCATAATCTCCCAATTAAAAATTGGATAATTAACTACAGTTGCACCAGTTCTCAATGAATTTTGTGTAAACTGTTTAGATACACTTTCAATTGCTTTAAGGATAGGTAATGCACCAGTGTGTTTTACTGTGTTATTCTTAACAGGTGCTAATACACCTCGGACTGGTCCCATATCTACACCAATGCCTGCCCTTTGGCTTGTCATCAATGAAGTAGCGTATTCCGCGGCGAGAATAGACTCAGCCGTATCACCCATCTTAATTTTACAACACGAACTAAACATTTTCAGTTGTGTGCGAACACCAGAAATAACTGGAGTAGGCAAACTCATTTCATCATTCTTCAATGCTGTATAAAAATCTATAACTAACTGTGTCCTATTTGTTCCTTCATTTGCGAAGATAACCATAGGAATAATCATAAAGGTTTCTTGAGGCATTTCAACTAGCCTGTCATCCTTTACGTCTTTAATGAGATACTTAGATTCTAATTGAACGACTGAGGCATATCCTCTGTGCATATCATTTTCATAATCCAAATGAGTACCAAATTGTGTAATCTCTTCTTCAGAATATTTTTCCAATATCTCTGGTGAATATAACTTTCGCTCTACGTGACCCTTGATGTATCCAAGGAAGTCAATAGGGGTAATGCTATCATATACCTGTTTACGCATATTAGTAATCAATAGACGGCCAGCAAATATATCATAGTCTGGTGTCTCAGGAGAAATCTTCTCTGCGGCAGACTTGATTAATGTTTGTTGGATATCGTGTGATGAAATCTTATTGACAATTTTTATTTGGGCACTGATTGCTGTATCGGATACGGAAACATTCAGGCCGTTACTACACCATTCAAGCATCTTGTGTATCTTATCATAATCTAATGTCTCTAACGACCCGTCCCTCTTTCTAACCTGATTCTCGCTTGTTCCGACCATTTCAACTCCATAACTTCAGAGGATGCCAGCATCGGCATCCGTTGTTTGCATTATATCCCTTGTTTATATATCGTTTCCAGGGGACTATCAATTTCTCTCGACTATAGCAGTATTATACTCTACTCTAATAGGTTTGTCAAGCGAATAATTATTTATATTTTACTGCCCCTCAAATCCAGCTGGCAGGTCACTAGTTTCAATATAAACATCTTTAACGTGCTTTTTTAATGAGGACGAACTGAAACGATGGTCACGCCTATTATAAAAAACTTCAATGTTATCTAATCCATCTCCAGTGAAGGATTTATCTCTGTAATCCTCACCTATGAATCGAATGTTAATTTGAAATAACTGAATCAAATCAATTAACTCATCTTCTGTATTGTATGGCACAATTTCATCTACGAACTTTACGGCACTCAATTGAGTGTAACGCTCTACTACAGATTGGACAGGATACTGTTGGGATACACCTTTCTTAGGGTTAACATTCAGTCCTACCACCAGCCAATCACAATTCTCTTTGGATTCTCTCAACATAGCAATATGTCCTGCGTGGAGTAAATCAAAAGAGGAGCAAGTAAATCCTATTTTCTTCATAATTGTTCATCTCCTAAAACTGCAACTTTACTTAAATCGAATGTTTCACGTGGAGCCCTTACACCATTCTTATCTGTCCTAGTGAGGGTTAAGCCATACTCATTAACACCAGATTCTATATTTGCATACTCTGGCTTGTACTTTAACTTATTCTTTTTGAATGGAAGATAGTCACAGAAATGATGCCATCTACCATATTTCCATACAATTCTACAAACGTCTGGGTGCATATCTACGAGCATTTGGCTCTTCTTAATAGTTCCTTCAGCATTATACCCAGTCTCTTCAAACTCTTCGTTATCCGTAGCCTCCGCGTGGTAGAACTCTTCTGTGTTACCACCCTTGACAGTTTGTGTTGCACATTTACCTTGAAGGAAATGATTGAATTGTATCGTGCAATTACCATCTTTCAATATCCTTAGAGACAAGTCGGTATCTTCGTTATATCGACCACGCCATCTATGTTCACCATCATTCTTAATCAAATTACAAGAGTATATTCTAGTGTTGGTGACGTATGGAGGATACTTCTGATTTGGTGCTATGAAGAACCTGTACTGTAACCCTGCCATTTTGACGTTCTCGTATCGATTACAAAAATCTTCACAAGACCTGAACAAGGCTCCATTCTCTACCCTAGTTCTAACATTATTATGCAGTCGGTAGAAGTCAGATATATTGTCATCCATTACCCAATGCCAATCGGCTTTTAGGACATCTTTAGAATGGTCCCAACACCAGTTTCTTGCTCGACCAGGGCCATCACCGTGATTGGAGAATGGAAGAATCAATAACGTAGCGTAGTTACTCAACCCAAACTTAATAAGTGCTTCCTCGTACGGCTTTTCGTCTTGAGGCTCAATAGCAATATAATGAGCAATCTTCATTCGAGATAACGACCGTGAGGTAATCATCGAATCTGCACGACCCTTACTAATAGTATAAAGTGGGTATTGCGGGTCATATTGTTGTACTTCTGGCATTTCTTCTCCCTCACTTGTTCGTAACATTAAATACATAATCTAATTACTATAATAAAACAAAACCAAAAATCCTACGGTGAATCCTATAGCCATAATTGCTCTAATCATAATCTACCTTTGGTTAGTGGCGTTCCCAAACATTCGGCCAACTATTAAAATATAGTGCCGCACCAGAGTCTTTTCTGAGTGACCTATATCCATATTCTCTCATTGTATCATTAAACTTCCTAGAAGTCAACTTTCCAGATACAATTTCATTACCTATTTTGTACTCATCAAAATGGCCAATTGCATCGCCATTAAATCCATTCTTTGTAATGACCCACTTCGGTCCATAAGATAAGATATCGTGCAAGTGGTCGATTGGACGTTCAATATGCTCGAAATACTCCGAAGCAAATACAACATCAATATGATATTTGAGATAACTTGCTTGGCTAATATCACCGACTACACCAAAACCGTGGGTCTCACCATATTTCTTAGCACTATCGAATTGCCAAGTTCCTTCGAGATTAGTTCCTACAACTCTTGTTGCATTAAATTCTTCTCTTATATAGGCACTCGTAAATCCATAGCCACAGCCCAAGTCAACGATTGTATCAACTTTGCCGATATAATCAACAAGGTTTTGACCGAACAAGTTCTTGCTGTTGTCACCTGAATTAGTCATCTTCCTTACAGCCGTTCTTGAATACTCGCACCAGCATAACCAAAGGTCAATGACGTAATATGGGTCATTATATACAGAATAATCTGGTGTACCAGTTTTTAGGGAATCGTACCATTTCTTGTACAATTGCCCTACTTTATTATTAGCATCTGTAAGACCTTGGTGAGCGGTGGTCCCGGCTTTTTTACATTCTTGTACATTAGCCCAAGCCAGTTCTCTATCTAACTCTAGACCGCTATTATCGATTAGTTCATAGAAGTCGGCTTGTGAGGTTTTCTTAAAATGCGTCATACTTTCGATGCCGCAAATTGTGCGAATGGGTCTGGTATATCTTCAGGAAAGTTCTTTTCCTTAAACTTTTCTACGTTGAAGAAATTCTTAAACGGTCCGCCTACGTGTTCGATATATTTACCACCACGATACCACGGTCCCCAATCCTCATTCAATTCATTATACTTACCATCAAAGGCTTCTATCACTAATTTATTAAATACGGCTTCATCTAAACAAGGTCTTCCATTACTCTTCTTCTCAAAGGAATCTAAGTAATCTCTCCAAATATCTTTAGTTTGTGTAAGGAAGTCCTTTGTGACTAACATCACACCACTACAGAATGGGCGAAAATCATCTTTTGCACCGAGAACTTCATTATGGAAGGCTCTCAACTCATCATAGGAATCACCCGTTTTTTTGCGTTTTTCGTCCCAAGGAGAACTTCTAACCGCTGATAGAGTATGACCTGATAGAGTATCAAATACGTTTGGACAGTCAGGCAATATGATAGCATCCATATCAAGATACAGAATTTCATCATAATCCATCATTTCATACATCTTAAATCGTTGGAACCAGGGTCCTTTAGTTGGTAGATAATCGCAATCAGTAACCTGATGGTAATCTACTTCCCATTTTTTAGCAAAGAGCCTGGCTTGCTGTTCGCTCATTCGATAAATTTCTTCAATGGGTTTAAATCGGCTAAAGCCTTTGAAGTCATCAAGTTTAACATTAACTTGTAATATCAGCCTCTTCATTAATCGTCCCCCATCCAGCGAGATAGCGAGTTCGCAGTTTTATCTAATGCAGGATGCCAGGCAGATTTGGTCTTGAGGGTCATTTTCTGGCTAATCAGGTTCTGGAATTCTTCGTAGTCTTCCTTAGTTCTGAATGCCATAATGACCTTTTTGAATGGCTCATTGGGTTCTTGTGTGTACGCAGGCATTTGTTTCCAATGACTTCGCCAACCATCAATATCAACTTCAGTGTTGATACCCGTTTTACCTTCTCCCATAAAACCATCAAGCGTGGTAGGGAGCGAGGAGTCATCAACATCGCCTAGATAATTGTCATATTCGGCGCTCTCTTCAACTTCAACTTCACGTTGTTTTTTATCCTCACTCATAATATTCTCACCCTTCTCATAGTTAATTTCGTCTTTTGCACATCTGCCACAACTTGTCCCAATCAGGTTATATCTTTCGTAATCGCCCTCTTTGACAGAATTGCATATACAAATATACATCTTATTCTCAATTTATAACACATTATACACTATTACTTACGGCGTGTCAAGTATTAAATTGAGGGGTTAACCGTGACCCCTCTCGTGCTTATTAAGTAGCAACCCTAATCTTTAAGATATCCAGAAGGATTCATATTAATCCAATAAAAATTCATCTCATCCCCATTCTGGAAAATGTTTGATTCAAGAGCCCGCCTAGAAACTAAACCTTGGTGTATCTTATTGCGAACTCGGACAAACCCACGTTTATGATGGAACGCTTGTGTTAAGAACTGCTTCATCTCACCTTTATTTAGGTGTTTCAGAGCCCTTGATTTGGCAAACTCAGTTGGTCCGATATTGTAAATCAAAGATACTAGTGCATCCCTTTCGTGTACTTTCAAGGGAACTTTAACTAGCCTATCAAGAAACATATTGGCTTCTACCAATTTCTGCTTCATTACTCGTGAGGCTTCTTCCTCAGTTTTGACCGTTATTAGATATGCTCTGGTTCCATAACCAGCGGCAACGTGACCAACATCATCATATTCCTGAAGAGTAACGTGACCCATCAGGAGAGGATAATTTTCCATACTCTTGACAAATACACTTAATTTCTCTTTAGGAGACCACACTAAATCCTTTGCATCGTTAACTGTGGCTGACACTCCACCATTTGCGACTACACCCCAAGCCAGCATCGATGTGAAAGTGATGCCTGTTAGAAACTTAATGAACATTTAGTAAACCTTTTTTTTTATGTATTCAAATGATATACTATCAACCCTATAGTTGAAACGATACATATCACAGAATTTGTTATAATGATTGAGGCAGACTTCCATCTAACCCCAACAATAACCCAGAATATAGAACCGACAGTCATAATAATTGGTCCCTCTGGGTGATGCCCTAAGGCATTAGTTCCTACCCCGATTACTACTATTGCTGTACTAAACCATTCTAGTACCCTCGTTATGTTCCAATATTTATCTTTATTCATAGTATTATTATACACCATTCATCGTATAAAGTCAAATTTTTCTCAAAGTTAAAGGGATGAGTTTAGTCATCCCATAGATAATCGTTGTATTAGGTAGGTTAATTGGCGTTAATCATTTCATACATCTCAACATTCATTGAAATCGTATTAATCAAATCTTCCAATTTATCTTCATTTGCTTGATATCGTATACCGATGCCGCCTTTCTCAATCCATTTTTCAACATTTTCAGGCTTATCATCGATAAGAACATTTGGTATGCCATCTTTATTTGTGGCATAAACAGGCTTATTACTAGAGAACTTGAGGTTCTCATTTTTTGGTAGGAAATCGTGCTTCTTTAACCATTCTGTTTTCCAGAAGGCAGAGTTTTTCCAATCGCCTCGGAGTGGAGAAGAACAGATTCCCCAATCAATGCTTGTCTCATTAGCAACTTTCTTAACAAAGTCAACTAACTTTTGTGACGTAGGATATAGAGCGAGTGTGTTAAAGAAATCGGTATTGGCTATCTCTTCGATGCTCAATTCAATGTCTTCTATCTCTTTCCAATGTGTCTTGCCATTCGTTTTGGCTAACCCGGTGAAAAAGTCTGCTATCACACCATCCATATCTAAGTATATTATCATATATTTTCCTCTTTATTTCTTATCATATGTATATTATACACTAACCACAGAGGATGTCAACCCTTTTCTTTACTTTTTTTCACCTTTTTTTTGATTATTTTCTCTGACGTGGCAGGTCCAATATCATCTAAGGCCTTCTCAATGCGGTCTAATGTAGCATTTGCCTTGGACTCTTCCGACTCAAATCCCCACACATCTTTAATCTTCTTAATACGCTTAATTTCTTGAATCATCCCTTTGGGAATTTGATGGATAGTTCCAACACAGAAATCGTCTCGGATTGTTTCGGTGAGGTATAGGGAGAGGTCATCTTCGAGGAATTGAATACCGTAGGATTCAAAGAAATTATTTGCAATCGGTAGGTCATCTAAATCGTGCCATCCATTACAGTAGTCTGCGGCATCTAGCCAAGTTACTTTTACCAACCAGAGAGGAAGGTGTTTATGCTCGTGTACGTGTTTACAACTCATAATCTATGTTCCATTTTTATGTTAACTAACGAAATAAGTGGGTTCTACGTTTTAGAAATCAATCGTAAACAAATGTCTATTACGCTTACGGATTAGTAAAACTTTTAGAATAGTATCTCAAATAGGACTTCCCCCATTGCCCGGGTCATTGGGTGTCTACAGACACCTTCTTATTATTCTGTCTGGCTTTGGCTTTGCCAGCCTTACGCATTGCCTTAGTCCATTTTCGACTAAGAGCATTTTGTTTTTCGTTACCTAATGGTTTCATTGTATTGTATCTACGCTGAAAGAAAATCCATCAACTCACGTTGGTGGGCTTGCTTTGCTAACACGGCCTTTTCTTTGTTAATTGTTTCTTGGTCCTTCTTCTTAGGCTTTAGTTTTTCAAGTTCTTCTTTAGTAATCTTGGCAGTCTCGCCGTCAACGACAACACCGTTTTTTGGATATGAATAGAATCCAAATCCTAGTTCCTTTTGCTTGAGTTTCGCATCAAACTTCACGAAATCTCCAGGTTTCAATTCCTCTTCTAATTCGAGGTAGAAACGAGGAATAGTACCAAATACACGGTACCCTCTAAAATCTTCGACCAACATCTTATAAACATAAGATTGGCCGTAATCGTATGGATTTGGCTGTTGCTTAATAGACACAACTTGTCCTATGACTTCGCCCTTTCCATCTTTCATCGGTACTAGCCTAGCAAGGCGTTCCTCGTTCTTTTCTTTGTATTCTAGGTCAGATTTGTATGACTTAACTACAGCCGAAATCTGCTTAACCGTTACGGAGCCCTTGTTCTCAACACGATAAAGGACGTCCTTGATGAAGTGGTTATTGCCATCGTACATCTTTACGATATCATTAAACGCCTCAACATCAGTTGCTAACTGAAATGTGGTATCGCCTTTAATAGTTAAATTCATAGGTTCTCCTACTCTCTTACTTTATTTATAATTACATTATACTAGATAATGAAGGGCTTGTCAACCCCTTTTTTGAATTTTTTTACGCTATTTCGTATTCGACATAATCTTTCGCTATATCACCAGCCATACTATTTCCGAAGAAATCTGTCGCTTTTTGATGGACATTATCAAAATCACACTGCCCATCTGCTACAACATCATTAACCCATTCTTGGACATCCATAACATAATCTTTCATTTTACTCATAATTTAATACCTCTTCATTAATCATTCTATACAAGTATTATAACGTATCCAAAGCGTGTTGTCAACCCTTTTCTTCGTTTATTTTAACATTTATATAAATAGTTCACAAAGTAGTTACTTTGCATACGATATAAAGGAGAAAACAGTGAATAAATCATCTATATTCGTCTCGGTCGCTGTGCTATTTGGCTTTTTATGGTCTGGAATTGCCGCAGCCGAACACGAGGCTAGCATAGGAACTGAAGCAGTTCCTAAAGACGAACAACAACAGGCTCCAACGGGAATCAGCAAATGGCCGACTTTTCTTGATTGTGGTCCGACCTCAGTAATTTTACAAGAATTTAAAGGTAATCGTGGCGAGAAAGAAATGCTTATGGGAATGGGTGTTATTCAGATTCCTGGCGCAAAAGAAGGCGATATGCCGAGAGCGATACAAGTACCAATAATGCAATATTTCAATATCAACACTACTACATTTTCATTAATTGCTCATCTTGAATCTGGAATGAGTTGTGTAGTATTATTTGGTGGGAATCTTCAGCCTGTGGAAACAGAAGAAATGAGTCCTAAGCCACAGATAACACCAGATGATTTGGATAAGAAGTTAGACAAGACTCAGCCCGTAGACCCTAGGGATATAAAAGTTGACCCTAAAGCGGAAGGCGGAGCGATTGCTTGGAACATATAATAAGAAAAGGGAACACCGGCTGGTGTTCCCTATCTCATCCTAGCCTTTCTTCGTTTTAGAACCGAAGTCTAAATCCTAGCGTATAATTTTCAGCACTGTCTTCAGTGATATGTTCGGCATTGGCATAAACCGCTCCGTAACCATTGAACTCGTGTACTGCTTCAAGAAGATAAGTATCAGTACCGCTTTCGATAGTTTGATATCCACCCTTGATTGTGTTCTTATCGTCTAGTCGTTTCTGTGCTACTAGATTGAATTTTCCTTTGCCTGGCTTCAGAGCGTGTTTCAATGCTCTTTCATAAGTCCCACCGAAGAGATAATCTCCCCAAGTGTAGTTTACTCCACCAAGTAGCGTGTTCGTAGATGTATCTTCATCTCTGGCAAAACCTGACACCATATTGATATTATCTCTAAAGAGGTAAGATGTTCCTACTTCCCAAGAATCAACTTTTGTGTTAGATGCACCAATATCTGTCGTTACTGTTCCTACAAAAACTGTGGTACCCATCTCATATTGTGCTTTGAGAGTTTGTCCTTCACGACCTTCATTTTGAGTTTTAAATTTATTAGGTCCCTCAAAGATACCAACTGTCGCTTCTCTGATTTTACCACGCATATTCATTTGGCGACCAAAGGTTAGTTCAAGTGGGCCCTTTTGATACCCCACATAAGCATCCTTAGTGTCAATACCATCATCTTTATCGTTTAGGTCTACGTCCGCAGAAATGCGACCGAACCATTTATTTTCACCGAAGCGACTATCTGTTAAGTCAACTCCGAAATGACTACTGTTAACGCCTGTCACAAAATCAGAATCACCCGATTGATTTGTTGTTATGGCTTGGTTAATTTCACCGAATAGTTTTGCTTCTAGCCCGCCCAAATCTGGAGATGGCTCTGCTATCGCTCTATTCGACATTACTAATGTCAATGCAACTAATGTTGCTGTCATCCAATTATTCATACTGTTACTGCCGTTTCCTTGTTTGTGTTACGTTAAGAGATTGAGTCATTACAGACCTCAATCTTCGTCACCAAATGGTGACATTGGAGGTTTTGGGGCTCGCCTTTCTGAGCCTTTTGCATTCTCCATATCTACCCTCGCGGTTGAATCCTTGTAACTCTTGAGGGTATTTGCTTTTGCAATCTTCTCAACTCTACGTATTCGTAGATATTCAGAATCTTGGTAAAAATTTATCTTATCTATCATCATATTCCTATGTTATGTACAAATAGTTGACAATTATCATCACGAAGGTGGCTCCGAGGACTGCCGCAAAGAACACTGCCCAAGATATGGTGAGTCCCCAAACAAAATCTCCCATTCGCTGGCCCAAAGAACGTCTACAGGCATTCCTAAAACTCACTTAAACCGCTTCTTAATAATTTGATATCCAGCATAGGCAGTAAGTCCGAGTAAAATAATAACAACTAACCCCATCATCTCATACGCTAAATCACCAGTGCTATTATCTATAACAACACCTTTAGTGCTTACTTCAATACGACAATCTTCGCATTGGGCTAGTGCGTCTGAAGGAGTCATTAGTGTCGCTCCTTCTAAGTGACTATTCGGTTTCAAATCGTGTGGCATTAAATTACTACCTCCGTAAAAAATCTATCTGCATTAATAGATTTATCGCAAACATACAAATCAAAATGTGGCTTTTGACCAACAATTAAGAATGTGTATTTCGCACCCCATTGCTCTAACTGTTTAATGGTAAGTTCAGTCCAATCAATTCCTGATTGTCCACCTCGCCCAGTCCAATATGTAATCTCGTGACCTTCATCGTGCAAAATATTTATACGGTCAATTCGGCTAGGTAATGGTTCAGCCGCATTATAATCGTGCTTTTCATCTGTTGTACATATAGTACCATCAATGTCTACAAAAATCTTAATACTTTCTTGTGTCATAATTCTTCCAAGTCTTGTAGGTGAGTATCTAAAGCACGAGTAGCCAATTGCAATTCAAGAATATAAAGTACAATTGCAATTCCAAACAAAGCAATTCCTAGAGTAAAGAAATATCCAAACTCTAATACACTTCCTGTATATCCAAAATACAAAGAAATTAAATTACAAAGAAATCCACTGGCGGCTAAAGTTGCAGTAATTCGATTAAGTGTTAACCGTTTTCGGAGTACCACAATTTGCTTTAAATATAAATTTGTTTGTTTGTCCTTCTTTGTTAACTTCTTTACCATTAATTCGTTATGTATCTTCCTGATTAATGTTGCAACAGTTGTATAACGATTACCAAAATTTATCATCATTAATGGCATTGCTGAACCTAAGGCGGCAGGCAATAAAAGTGTGGATTCATATGTCATTACTGTTTAAGCCTTGAGGATATTTTCCCACAAATAATAGGACTCTCTTTTAGAGCAGTCAATGTTTCAATGACTTCAACGGCTGAGTTTTCGCTAACAATAAGTACCATTCCGATACCATCATTAAATACTCGCTTCATTTCTTGGTCACTAATACTGCCCATCTTTTGAATCCAGTCAAATTCTTCTGGTTTTTCCCAATTGTCATCCCACTGAGGACGAAGGTTAATATCTTCGCCTAGAAGGCGTAGAACATTATCTCTACCACCACCAGTTATATGAGCAATTCCATTAACACTGCTTCGATGTTGCGATAGCAATTTCAATATGGTTGACGCATAAATTCGTGTCGGTGTTAGTAGTTTTGGTAGCAGGGCATCGGCTTCTTCTTGAGTAGCACGATACTTTTGTGTCTGCCAGACTTTACGAATTAACGTATAGCCATTGCTATGGAAGCCAGATGATTTTAGTCCAATCATCCAATCGCCTTCTTTAATATTCGTACCATCAATGAAGAGTTCCTTCTTGATAGCACCAACACCGAATCCAGCAATATCAAATTTACCCTTCTCCATCAGAGCGGGCATTAATGCAGTTTCACCTGATATCAAAGGACAAGGAACGCCTATCTCGGCTAATCCTTCATTGATACCTGCAATTAAATCTAAGAACTCGGCGTCTTTTAAATTATTTACTGCTAAGTAGTCGTTCATAAACATAGGAACAGCACCAGTACAAACGATATCATTAAATACCATTGCTACGAGGTCCCAACCTAGATTTTTGATACTAACTTCTGGATGGTCTTTGTTATCTAGATAGAGTTGAATTTTAGTTCCAATTCCATCACAACTTGACACTAGATAATCTTCTCCGATATCTACTGCTCCAGCAAAACCACCTAACCAAGGCATTTTGCCTTGAAGTTTCACATTAAATACTTCTTGCTCGTATAGGTCGACACCTGCTTCTTGATAATCCATATTATATTCACCATCTCCCATCTGGACATTTAGAGGATGCAATGCGTGTTTTCGCATTTAACATACATCCACAAATGTCACAATAATTAATCCAACCTCGACCCATCAAGTCTTTACTATGCTCACATTTTTTGCAGATAGCAAGACGTTCTTTCTGAAGTTGCTTTACTTCATCACTATTTAGCATCTTTATAGAATCCGTTAGTCCCCATTTGGCTTTGTCCTCTTCACAATCTGGACATTCTTTTTCTTCATAAGTTTCCAAAGTCCAAGGATTTATTTTCTTAGCCATCGTAGTTCGGATGCTCCTTACCTTTTGTTACAATAAATGGGAAGGGCTTTACAGCATCCTTCTTCAACTTCTGCCACACTGACTCACATAGAGCATTGCGGGCTAATTTTGCATCGGACTTCTTAGTGAAGCCTGACTCAATAATCTTCTTGGTAGAAACTTGCTTAACAGCATAAACGTCCATAATATTATCTCTCTTCTTTAAGTTTATCTCGTAGTGCTTTTGCAACACGGTTTTTTGAATCTTTATCTCGCCTTCGTTTCTTTTCACTAGGCTTTTCATAGAACTCTTTTATTCGCAACTCTCGGAACAAGCCTTCTTTCTGGAGTTTCTTCTTTAAAATCTTAATTGCTTTTTCGACATTGTTGTTTCTTACTCGAACTTCCATCTACACCTTTCTAAAGATTATCTGCTTCTGATTTATCTAATCTTAATTCTTGAAAGATAGGTAAGAACAATGACCAAGTGTCGTTGCTCTTGTCCTTAATCTTTTCGTTATATTTTACTGAAATTATCTTTCCGATAAATTCATCGGGCGATTTATTCCTGTCGATATCAGTAAGTCCTGAGCCAACATTTACCTTCAGACTTCCGTCTTTAGATGTGCAACTCAAAGAACCAACTAATCCTTGATATTTTCCAGAACCTTCAACAATTGATTCTACTAAAAGGTCTGCTTCTAATTCGGCTTTCATCTTCACTTGGTATTTAGAACGCTTGTTCTCCCAAGGCGAATCACCATTTTTCACAATGATTCCTTCTTCACCAGCATCTAAAGCCTCGTTAAAGGCCGCTTCTGCTTCCTCATAACTTCCTACCATTTCTGCTGGAAGGATGTTAACTAAACTATCTTCTTGAATATTGTACACGGCTTGCATTCTTTCGTTCAGTACAGCAAGTCGGTCAAAGTATGGTATTGCACAATTTCCTGATTTAAAGTTCTCAAGAGGAATCATATCCCAAGCCCACATTCTTACTCGTGAGGCTTCTTCTTCTGATATGGTTCCCTTCACTGCTTTATTGAGAATGCCATTACCAGTCTTTCTATCTAATATATCTCCATTAGTATCTAGAACTAGTAACTCACCATCAAGGACAGCACCGTAAAAATGATTTAAGTCATCCAGTACGGCAGACTTATAAAATATCTTCATAACAAACTCATCGAAATGCCCGAGGAGGTCTATTTCACGTCCACTTCTTGAACGGACCTCAACTCCACCTTCTGCATTTATAAGGATATTTGCTCTCATCCCATCCATCTTTGTCTGAGCGATGGCAGGATATTTGATTGCTTTAAATGATTTTTGATTGAATGCACTTGCTAACATACAAGGGTAGGTGCTGATAAAATCTTTCCCAAACACCTTATTGACTGTTGCTATTGATACGCCACACTTCAGGTCCTTCGATACCACACGCTTTAATACTTCAGCATCATCTTCACTCAGTCTACCAAGAGTGTTCTTTAAGCGTCCTATTGCGGCGTTTCCAGTCTCTTCCCGTGACGTTAACACTAGCAGAGAACCCAATGCCCAGTCTAATGACATTGTTCCTTCTTTGCGAGTGTACTCGGGAATCTTGCGTTGGTAGTATTGAGTATACGGGTCCAGAGCGGCCTGTAATACACGTTTTAGTGTTGGGTTGTCCTTATTATCAGTAAGGACTTTTTCTTTAAACAACCTCGAATTATCAGATTCAAGTGTTGATAATATCTTGCTCACTTCCATCATTCTCTTTCTCCGCTATGTATTCAGTAAGTTCAGTATAACCCCCTATGAGGGTATTGTCAACCACTATTTGTGGTACTGTCTTGACTTCTTGACCTAGTTTCTCGAAAAGTTCCGGGACAGTTATATCAACATTGATAATCTGCTCGGTATATGCTATTCCTTTGACTTGTAATAGTGCCTTGGCCTTATCGCAAAATATACAATCTGGCTTACTATAAACAACTACATCTAATACTTTAAAAAATATGGGCATTCGTCACTCCTAAAAAAATAAGAAGGCTAAGGCGCCTACTGCTAATACCCAAGGCCATAACTTCCAGCCCAATCTAATTGATGCGACTACGACTACTACCCAAAGTCCGATGGTGAATCCCATTCCCAACATACTGAGAATGATGTCCATCTTATCGATTAAGAATTCAAAGTTGCCTTCTTCACTTATAATCACTTCCATAATATCATAGCCTCTTCAAATGTGGAGCGGGTAGTCAGAATCGAACTGACATCAAAAGGTTGGAAACCTCTTATAATAACCATTATACGATACCCGCCATTTTAAAAGTCTGTGATAACATCGACTAACCTGGTTAGTTTATTCATCACAAAATAATCGTACAATTTTCTTCGTGTTCCTGAAGGCTCTTGAGCAAACTTATTCTGAATATCGCTTACTAAGTCTTTAGGTATTCTATCAAGATTTACGAGTTGGTCATTTCTTTCCCAACGCTCGGTCATCTCGTGAGTTACACAAATCTCATCAGTCGATTGTGTCAACCAGATATCCAACTTCTTTTTAGAGATGGAATTCTGTCTGACTCCTTCAACAATACAATCGTCTTGGCTCAAGAAGTTTGGAATACCATCACCTCTATCACCACGAATGGTATGCTCTTTTAGATAAGCAACTGGTGATGTATGTTTAACGAACTTCTTCTGAGCAGGACTATACTGTCTCACTCCCTTATATTTATGCAGTTGGATAAAGTCTTTATCTGAGGACAATATCAAAGTGTTTTCTTTAGCGTGATGGTATTTACAGAGAACACCGATAACGTCATCAGCCTCTGCACCCATAACTTCAACAAACTTGTAAGGAAAATGTTCTTTCAATTCTTCTCTAAGTTTATCAAAGATTCTAAAGATTTCGTTCCAGTCAAAAGGAGAAGCATCTCGTCCAGCCTTACGTGCGGCTTTGTACAGAGGGAACACATCCTTTCGCCAATAGTGTCTGCTATCATTACAGATAACAATCTCACCGTAGGTCTTGGTGAACTGTTTACGATAGTTACGTATAGAGTTCAGCACCATATGTCGGAGCAAGTCTTCTGATACATCACTTTGGGTCTTCGCATTACTCATCAACGACCCAATCATAACTTGATTAAAATCTACTAATATCATCGGTTGCCTCGCTCTCGTACTTCAACTTCATCAATCAATTCCCAGATGAATTCTCTTAGGCCTTGAACATCATTAACTTTAACATCTTTCACTTCAAACTCTACGCCTTCTCCATTGGTGAATTTAATATAGCCAATTTCTAAGGAGCCATTATTTTCTGGCTTGGCATTCTCTTTCTCACTTATTTCATTAACAAATTCCATATCAAAGTCCTTTAAGTTCACGAATGAATTCTTGGGTCGTATCGATTTTCTTCCATACTTCTATCTGTTTGTACAGAGTCGTTCCTTCATTCTTCAGTCTATCTAGTTCATCATTACATAATGAGTAGATAGGCATCTTGATTAATATATCTATTATAACAGGTTCAAAGTGGTTTGTCAACTCTTTTTTTATGGTTTCCCTATTTTTATTCTTAAAATCTAGGGTTCCTTTCAAAATCATTTCAATGAATTTGATTTTCGCCTGTATCGTTCCGAGGGTACCAGTTCCTTCGTTAATGAGATATGCGTATCTCTCAACATATTTGGTAATACGATAGTCACAGAAATCCTTGATAATTTGAATAGGATTCTCATAGACCTTCAGTTTGCCCTCGTGATTGATGACAGTGATGTTCTCGTTAATCTTTTTTCTTAACTTGAACATCGATACAATCTGGGTAGGGGTCATCGCCTTACCACGTTTCAATGTAATATCGAAGTTGAACCCCGTTTTGTCACAGTTATCGATATACGAAACAATCTTGGCTTCATCTTCTAACTTGTCTAGCAACTGAACATATGTCTCACGGTTGAATCCGACAGGAACCTCTGTGATTTCTAACTTAGTCTGACCAGTGAGAATATATTTTCCCTCACAATAGACTGCATCTGCCTCTTCAAACACTTTGCCTGAGAAGTCTGGATAGAATGGCAACAGAACAGACTTGTCGATATTCTTCCCACTCAGATATGCAGAACACAACTTGGCAATCTCTTTCGGATTACGTGGCTGTATCTCTGTAGCAAAACCGACAGCGATACCTTTGATTCCATTGACTAGCACCCAAGGGATGATAGGAAGATAGAACGCTGGTTCTGGGTCTTCTGGGTCAATGCTATTATCAGCAACCATCGTATCAGCAAAATACTGCTCAAAATTATTACTCATTTTGACATATGTGTATCTTGGTGCGGCGGCATCTGGAACAAGCCTAGACCCGAAACTTCCTTCTCCCTCTAGCAATGCAATATTATTCGAGTGGGTCTGAACCATCTTTGTGATTGCTTCATTTAATGAGGCATCACCGTGATGATAATTAGCAGTCGAAATTGTATTACCACTGAGAGAGGCAGTTTTGATTCTTCCATTCTTAGCAGTCTTTAATGCTGTATAGAGAATCTTCCTCTGAGACGGCTTTAAGCCATCAATAAGATGCGGAATTGCTCGGCTATAAAGAACATACTTGGAGTAGTCTTTATACTGATTATCAATAAGTTGTGTTACATTCATCATACCATTAACCATTGCTTCCTCGGGATTGGGTTCTTGCCAAACGCTGTTTCTAATGAAGTGTTCGCTCCACTGTCGTATGCAATCACTTCTGTTACTGGGTCATTAATCATTAGGTCATACTCATCTACTGATAAACTCCCTAAGCCTTTATTATACTGTATTTTCCAGGTGTTGTCAAGCGATTCCGCAACAAAATCTTTTAAATCGTAAAATCGTTTGATTTGCTTGCCTTTCTTGGCAACCACGATAGGAGATTTGATTAGGAGAACTCGCTCATCATCAAACAGTTCCTTCCAATTAGAGAAGAAATTTACCAGCAGTGCGGCGATAGAGAATCCGTCATAATCCGCATCCGCTAGGATACCAATCTTTCCGTAGTTCAAATCGTCTGCGGGTTCACCTAATTGAAGTCCGATAATGGACATCAATTCAGATAATTCTTTATTCTTCATAATCTCAGTAGGCTTCAATTCACGTACATTTCGAGGTTTACCACGTAGTGGGAATCCACCGTGAATAGCCGTCTTACGTACATTAATCAAGTTACTGATTGCAGATTGACCCTCTGTAATAAACAGAATTTTATCTTCTGGATTCTTGCTTGATGCTGATATGTGACTAGCAACTTTTGCCTTTTTGGCATTCTTATTTGCTTTCTTTAATGCACGTTGGTCAGCCAATTGCTTTTTCAACATAAGAGCCTCTATGATTGGCTCGACCAATTCTTCATTTCTCATAATACGAGCAATGAATTTTTCTTCGGTCACACCATCAAATATTGGCTTTATCTCATTGGCATTATTAGTCAATCGCTCTTTCGTTTGGCTATCAAACTTTGGGTCACCAACCGAATTAGTGAGTATCACAAACAATAATGAATTTTTAATATCAGAAGGTCGAATATCTAAACGGTACTTCTTTTTAATGGCATCTTTTAATGCGTTAGCAATATCATTAGAGACAATATCACAGTGGACTCCACCACCGAAGGTGTCAATCCCATTAATAAAACTGATAGTCTCCATAGACTCGGATGGTAAGACAGCCACTTTAAATTCAGGCTCTTCAATACATTCATAAGCATCTCCTATTTTTTTGAGATATTGCTTGAAAGTACCTGCTTGAACAAGCAACCCATTATATTTAAATTTGATTTTCGGAAAACAAACAGCAAGGTCATTGACTCGTTTTTCAATAAGCCCCTTGTGGTCATCATCGACATTTTTCATACCTAGTCTATCGAAATCTGCAAAGTATGAAACCGTTGTGCCTCGTTCTCCTTTAGACTTTTCTATCTCAGTATCTATCTCATTCATATTACCAGTACAGTGTAGACGAAAATGCTTCTTGCCGTCATCTGTATGTGCTATGAATTTCTTCGATAGGATATTAACTAAGGTAGAACCTAAACCGTGAGTACCGATAGATACGTGACCCTCGTCCTCAAAGTTTGCACCTGCTCTAAGATTAGTAAACGCCTGTTCGGCTTGAGTTATTCCGCTTCCGTCATTTGAAATGACCACTGGAATACCTCGACCATTATCAGCCACAGTAATTTTGCCATTGTCTTCTAATCGTATTTTGATTTCATTAGCGTGTTTGAAGTCGGTCCTAAAACCTTCATCGATACAGTTACTAACAATCTCATCAAACAATTTTAAGAACGCAGGCACAATTTTTACCTGTTTCTTCACGATTGCCCCGTCCTGCATCACCCATTTGTTGTGACTACCAACTGTGGTGTCACCAACATACATACCTGGGCGATGTAGAACGTGGTCTATTTCGCTTAGAACTTTAACATCATTCTTCCGCATTAATTATACCTATTGTTATTGAAAAGTTGGGTATTGAATGCCTTCATCAGTAAAGATGCTTTCTGGAAATTCGATAGAGATTACCGAATCTAGTCGAAATGAACGCCATCCGTCAGCGACCATATCATAGACTGCAACTGTGTTGGGATTAGGTGCTTTTGCTGGAGACTTAGGCTTATCAGAAGCCGCAGTTTCAGGCGCACGTTGGGAGAGAACTTCATTGAGCAATGTACAGGACATTACTCGTTCTGAGCCATCTGCTTTTTTGAATGTAACCTGAGCCACATCATTTTTAAGCATCTCTACCACATTATCTCGTGATAAAGTCTTTTGGACTCCTTCGTCAATCATATTGATACTGTACATATATTATCTCCTTCAAGAACTTACATTATATAAAACTAGTCAACAATCTTTTAAAGGCAACTCATTTAATCTATGAGAGGTCTGTTAACTAACTTACAAGATACATTATACAGACATTATAGGGCAATGTCAACCCTTTTCTTCACTTATTTTCATTTTATTTTGTCTGACCTCTTCTGGAGTCAGTAAACCCTGCTCCTTGAACCAGGCTCTCGCCTCTGAAGTCATTTCTACAGGAACAGACACATCTGGCATATCGTGACATTCACAGTCTGCTTGACAGTCTGGGTCATCCTTACTCATTGGAGCCTTATATGAGGCTGGTACCACACCGATACCAACAGTTCGGTCCCACTCTCGTTGAGTGTACCAAGCATTTCGTCTACTCATCCTCGTTCTCCCATTTATCCAATTTAGAATTCTTCTCATCATCCCATCTACCCACTTCCATTTCACCAGTTTCAGGATGCTCATATTGTGAAATTAACTTCAATCTTGCCAAATCATCGAGGCATTGATGTATTCCAGTAAGCACCCCCTCTTTGAATCCAGAGCGGTATGAGAAGTAGGCTGATACAGCCACCATAAAGATGCTCATCAGTTGCCATTTCTCTATAAACATAAGTCTATCTCCTTTATCATTATAGTATTATACTGTAATTCTGAAGGTTTGTCAACCCCTAATTGAATTATTTTTTGAGAGTAAACGATTCCCCACAACCGCAGGTTGCATCCTCATATGGATTACTAAAGACAAATCCTGAGTTTAGCCCTTCTCTCTGATAATCGATATCAGTGCCGTCCATCATTGCTAGTGCTTTATGGTCGATTAATACCTTGACTCCTTTAGAATCAAATACCATATCTCCATCAACAATCGTATCAGCGTACTCTAATTGATATGCGTATCCTGAGCATCCTGTGGTCCTGATATTAATTCTGATACCTAAGCCAGAACCCCTTTCCTTCAGGAAATTGGTCACTCGTTCAGCGGCAGTATCAGTTATCGTTATCACTAATGTTTTGACCTGTAATCGGCAACAGCGGATTTAATTGCGTCTTCGGCTAATACACTACAATGAATTTTGACGGGAGGTAATGCCAATTCATCTGCAATAGAGGAGTTTTCAATTGTCTGGGCTTCATCTAATGACATACCTTTGACCCACTCTGTTAAGAGAGAGGATGAGGCAATTGCTGAACCGCATCCGTATGTTTTAAATTTTGCATCTACAATTATATTATCTTCGACTTTAATTTGGAGTTTCATTACATCACCACAAGCGGGTGCTCCAACCATTCCTGTTCCGACTGATTCGTCCGTCGGGTCCATCTTGCCCACATTACGTGGATTTTCATAGTGGTCTAATACTTTCTCTGAATAAGCCATAATTTTACGTCCTAAAATAACTCCAAACAACATTGCTTGGATGTCCTTCGATATTATCTTGTCCATCAGTAGTGTGAAAAGTTGTATTCGGATGGAGCCAATGTGTGCCGTTATGTGTCTCTGTGAATGTTGAAGTGAGCCAACTCATATGTACAGTCGCCGGGCCACCGTGATTTCCACCAAGAAGTATAATGGGATAAACTTCTCCCTCGACTAAATTTATATAACCAGTAGCCAAAGTGTCACCGTGGCTGCCTGGTGCGGAACATAGGTCATTGCTTGCAGTAATTGTGCTTTCAAATGAATCTACGTCACCACCGGCAGACCCTATCCATAAATATATTGCATCATCACCAACAATTTTAAAGGTATATTGTTCTGTGGACTGGGCTCTAAAATATCCCTTTGCTCTGTGTGTTCGTCTATCTGTGTTATCATCTATCCATACTGCAGGACCTACCCAAGAGTTATCAATTCCGTTTCCTACCCAAGAGTTATTAGCAGATTGAAATGTGTTATTTGGCCAATCATTTCTAGAACAACATCTAAAATCCCCTAAATAAAAGTTGCACCAGGCCTCGCTGGAGCCAGAATAATTATTCCAGTTATTTGTACAGTAACATTGTCCATTGCTATATTGATAATTGGGATGACTTCCACACCAACCATTATCATAATGGCCAGAACCTGTTGATGTACAATTAGACTGTTGATTATTGTATGAACTATTTCCGTTTCCGCTTTGTCCACCACCGTTACACCAACCTTCAGCGAGACAAGCCGTATATGTATCCCATTGTCCATCAGTACAGTGCGACCCGGTAAATAAATCTTGGATTTGATTGCTTGACTTATATACTGGGTCCCATTTATTAGGACCAACATTGAATCTGTCAATGTTTATTCCTTTGACCCATTCCCATTTATCATATACTGAGGTAACTTTATAATATACTGAGTGGAATGGTCGGATGCCTTCATTTAATAAAGATTGTTTATCATCTTCAAAATACATATAACCAGTTTCTGAAGTGTGGTCTACTTCTCCAACTAATTTCCATATACCAAGAGAGTAATCAGAACCTGTAAATTGAATACCATCTTTCCAATAAGGCGCACGATAAATTCTATATTTAACTGGTGTACCGTAAGTCCTATACGTTTCAGTCGTATTGTTTTGTGGCGACTGCCAACGAATTCTTGGGAAGTTATTTGTTGATGCGTCACTGAATCCATACAGACCATAAGGCTGGGAATGAGAAGCAGTATTCCCAACAAAACCGTGAGGTAAGAAACCACCAGTCATATAATAATCTACATCAATTGGCATATCAACAGCATATGTCGACCAGACTGTAGAGAAAGTAGTTGTATCAGTTGGGTACCAAGTGCCGCCATTAGCAGTACATAATGCCTGAGTTGTTAACGGTAAAACAGTCCAAACGTATCCTGCGGCAACACAGGCAGCCGCAGTGGAAGATATTCCATCAGGACAACTGTTTGCCGAAGGCGGAGAACAAGAATATGTCGTTACAGTTGTAGATGTCCAGGTTGGAATTGGTTCTGGAAAAGATGCAGTATGTGTTATCCAAATAGGATAAGTAGATTGTCCTATATTAATACCATTACCATAACTTAAATTAACATCGGCATAATCAATCGTTACTGAGGTAGAAGTAGTTTCTAAATGTTTCTGAGGCAACACACTAGGATTATTTGAGGTCATTACATTATAATCTGTGTGTGCTTGTATTGTGGCCGCAGTCGGAATCCATTGATTGTTTATTTCATTCTTGATATTATCATCTGCGAACCAAGCCCAATAATAATTATCCCAACCGCCGATGGTTTGTGTATATTCTAAACAAAGAGATTTTGTCCAATTACTACCATAATAATTCCAAGTTGTATTTTCATCGTTGGAACTGCTATAATGACAGCGACCTCCATATTGACTATTATATTGCCCATCAGTACATCGTTGTATAGCATTTACGACTTCCATCTCACCAAATTCTTCCATAGATTTTCGTATACAAGTTTGTGGTGCCGACTGAACATAGCCCGCGGAGGTCCATACTGCAGGATAAGTCCATACTGAAGGATAAGTCCAAATTTCTCCAGCCGCAATACAGGCAGAATCTGTAGTCCACACTGGGTCAGCACAACCAGATGCTAGGCAAGTGGAGACAGATGTAAATTGGGCATCAGAACATCCCGTATATGTACAGGTGGCGGCAGTTGTCAATAATGGGTCAGAGCAACTATCTGGCCAACTGTCAACTGTGCGACAATATGAACTTTGGACTGAGGCTTCACACGCCGTCTGGTTATTATATGATGGATTAGTACAAGCGTAAGTATTAATCGCATCCCAAGATAGTGTAATATATGGGTGACCTCCAACATCTTTATCTGGATTGGTGTCCACTGATTTCGTGATAGTAACATTTAAAGGATTACGAATTTCCTTTTTCACTATATCATCGCCAGTATGTATCCCAAGAACAATATAATCAGATAATGCAATTTCGTAATTTTTACTTACTAGAGAGGCATACACTTCAAACTCAGAA
>Ga0114994_10000308_pt1 | contig 31478 bp, 21 predicted proteins | sample ArcticOcean_MG_C_9_FD_87043 | JGI IMG/M metagenome (GOLD analysis project Ga0114994, IMG submission 87043) | Marine microbial communities from western Arctic Ocean - ArcticOcean_MG_CB2_152 | ecosystem: Environmental > Aquatic > Marine > Oceanic | place: Arctic Ocean: Canada Basin | collected...
TCAGGGAGGATTCTTCCTTCGCTATCTCTCCAGGTATTTTCATCAGCAACGGGATACACTACAACGTGATTTAGCGCACCGAATAGAACTCTTGAAAGTAATGCTGCTACACCGGTTCCTCCCGCTTCGGATAATTTATCTTTCATCGAAGATAATGCATTCAACTGGGCTGGATTGAGTTTTGATTCATCGGTAATTGTGAATGTATCGTTTCCAGGAATATAGGATATCATGCCGCCGGAATCTGCCCTTCTCAATGCTAATTCCATATCGGCCATTGTTGGTTGAATAATACCATTTGCTTCGATTGCATTCCAAGGAGTTCCTTTGGCAGAATCTGCTTTGTTTGCTGCAATATGAATTGGAAAGAGTTGTTGGCGAAGATATGTTGCAAGTGAATGTACGCGGTCTTCGGGCCACATCCATGGGGTTTCGAGATCTCCCCATTGGGTTCTAAAGCCATCTAGAGCTTGAAGAACATGTGATAGTTTGGCCCCTAAGCCAGTGAATCTTTCTTGAAGGAATGAAGTTAGCCCCTTCTCCCCTTCTGCTTGAACTCTACGAGAACCTCTAGACCAGCCATCGTCCATGATGCTATGAATCCAAGAATCTAATTCGGTGGTCAAGAATGTTGTCTCTTCTTTCAAAGATGATTCGACGTCCTCTACTGCTGCAATCGGATTGCCCTCAATATCTGTTAATCCAGCAGCATCAACGACTTGTATCAGTGCATCACAATTTGCTAAATCAGAAAGGAAAGCATTTCCTCTACCTCGTCCTTCTGATGCACCAGGAACCAATCCTGCTACATCGACTAAAAATGCTGGAACTAAACGAACATGTCCAATGCAAGTTCCGGTTCTAGGCTCACAAATACTACCCTGCCTTGGGTCTTCATCAGAAACAGAATCCAAGCGACCATCTGCTTCGAGACGTTGCCGCAAATCTTTGCAAGGGCAGGGTTGTGGAGCGGCTAGAAAGGCAACGCCCACATTAGCATCTATTGTACAAAATGGATAATTTGCAATGTCGACTTTGGCTAATGTTGCAGCGCTGAAATAGGTGGATTTGCCTACGTTAGGCTTTCCAACCAACCCGATGCGCATTCCGTTCACGCCTGAGTGATTCGCTCAATCAGGTCTGCCTTGGTCCCGCTAGAATCCAAATCCATGGATTTCGCTAGGTCTACCAGTTCAGCCTTTTTCATCTTCTTGAGGTTTGCTTTTGAAGGTGCTTCTGTTGTATCTTCAGCCACTTCGTCTTCTTCAGCCTCTTCAACTTCTTCTTCGTAAGGAATGAATTCGATTCCGAGTTTGCTACGAATGTTTAGTAGAGCGATGTCTAATTCAGGTAAGTTGATTTTTCCATCTGAGTTAATATCCATGACGCTCACTAGCTTCTCGACATCCCAAGGTGGTAAATCTGCGATGTCTGCCACGCTTAGCGCATTGGAGAGTTCGAACATATCAACTTCTCCAGAGTTATCTACATCAGCCCAATCAAAGAATTGAGCAGTGGTTGTTCCACGGCCACAAAGCCACTTGGTTAGGATAACCAAATCTTCATCAAAGACGTCTGGGAATTCATCAACTTCATCGTTATGAAGTTCTGAAGTTACTTCAATAATTGTAGTCCCTCCTTGACTTTCTTCTTCCGATTCTCCAATAATTAGGGTCGTATCTATTCCGACCCCTCGACCAAATAGTGCACGAATTGAGGTGGACCCCTCCACTAAATTATATGTAGAAATATCACTTTGATTTCCTGCCGAGGCCGATTGAGCCTTGCCAGACAATAGAGTCCTTATGACGCTATTACCTGCGAAGATAAATCCGATTGTAACCCCGTAGAATGCGAATGCGGCAGTTAGTGCGAAGCCTGAAAGTCCTGCAGAGGCGTCTTCAACTCCTGCTTCAACTAGAGCGTTTTCAGACCAATCGCCCATTAGGAAGAGGATGGTCGAAAGTAATCCACCTGCGATTACCAACCACGATGCTGTGCCTGCAGAACCTGAAAGGGATTTGCCAGCGGCCAATGGGTAGGAATGGAAGAGCGCTGCAAGAGCAAATAATCCACCTATGACGTATAGGTAAGAACTGTTTACTGTCGCAGCAGCGTTTGCCATGCTTCCGTCTCCAACCATTACATTGAGTCCTGTGAAGTACCCAAGTAGTGCGAAGATAGGCAATAGAAGAGCACCTGCTGCTGCTGCAGTAGCACCTGGACTATCGACAACAGCACCGGCGTTTCCACGTATTGTTGCAATCATATTGGTAGATGCTGCAAATATAGGTAGCAGGCCAAGTGTAACTAGAATTGCCCCAATAGATTGGGTGAATGGATCTGCATGACTCGACTCGGATAAGAAGAACGGAGGCACAGTGATGAAAATAAGGAACATCGAGGCTTTGGTCAGACTACCTGACCAAATTGGTTGCCCTGTTACATGCGATAGAACATGATATCCCACTGCGAACATCAGTGCTAAAGGAACCCAACCAAGTGCCATTATTTCTGCAATCCAAACAGTTCCAGTCCAACCTAAGAGTTCTCCCAGAGCGGTGCTTACTCTGCTGAATAAAAGAGCTAGTAGACCAAGTATCAAGAACCACGAAGGGACTGAAATTGGTGAACCATCTCTGTTGCCCAGAGTGATTAGTGAATTTACTAGAAGGCTAGTCACCAACAGTGCAGAGATCAATCCATAAAGTGCCATTTCTGTTGCACCATAAGTAATCCAATCCCAATGATTGAGAGTGCATAATACTAGTCCAACCAATGCTTGTGCGGTCCAAGCCATTGCAATCATAGATGCATTTGCTTCACTAGCAAGGGGGGAGCCAGTAGTGCGTGTGTGCGCTACAAATGCCCCACCCAATAATATTGAGAACAATGCGGTAGTCATTGCTACTTCATTGAAGTAAGCAAGAGCGCTTCCATCATCATAGGACCAACCAATATTGGAAAGTGAATCTAAAGCACCTCCATCGTAATTATGCCATGCTGACAAAAATCCGCCAATTCCTGCAAGAACTAACCAGAACATTCCGGTTTGCATCCAAGTCTTTGCACCACAGCCCTCTCGTTCTTGGAACATATCTGTTGCAGGCCCTGCGGCCTTGGTTAGTAGGAATATTCCAAACTGGCGTAACGGGGCACTCATTCCACCCATTCCCTTTTGGATATAATGGGTAAAGAGAAGGAATGTAGCTAGTAGAATTATTGCGGTTGTAAATACATCAGACATTCAACACACCTCCTTAGTCCGAAAGGACTCCTCCAAGCATATTGGCCACAATCATTCCGCAGCCGATGAGAATGCCGATTAAGTAATACCATATTCCTGACCCTCCAAGGTTATCCATCAATGGTATGATCTCGCCGATTACAGGCATGCTATCCCATCCAAATATGTTGCTAAACATTGCCAATAGGCCGATTAAACCGACACACATCATGACAATAATAATTCGGGAAGCAGATGGTTCTGCTACTCCTTCAGAAACGTCTGGCAGGATTGTGCTGTTAGTCATGATATCACCTTGACCCCATAGGGGTCATTTACGCCACCTGTGATGTGGTGATAAACATTGACCAGAGATACGGTCAGGGGGAGCGTAAATGCAAAAGCGCATTTCCCCTTCGGTTTTTGCCTGCTCCTAACGGAATTGGCATGCTTCTATCGATAGCAATTTCACTTTTCCAAACCGCTTTACAACCACAGTCTAATCCGTCGAGGTCGTTGATATCTCCACTTACTGAATAACGCTCAATTGCCGCCACTACATCGCCATCGCACTTACCACAATTGTGAGCGCCTCTAACTTTTCCACCAGCAGTAGGGTGAATAATGAGGCGGCATACTTGGTCATCTGCACCATTACCTGAATTGGTAGGGTGAATGTCATTGTGAACGTCATTTATCAATTGGATGAGAGACCAAAGCCATGGTGGGCGGTACTCATTTGCTCTGAACAACCTATCGATCACTGTTCCTCTCTGAATATTCATTGGGTTGACACTGATTTCGTCACTACGCGATGCAACATCTCTAATCCATTTTGCACCGTGTGCAAGAGCATCTCCTTCGCTCATAAATGGTGGTTTAAACATCAGGTAGGTCTTGATTCTAAGTCCAAAGTGGCTTAGATTTTCTACGGCTCTATCCCAACTTTTGATGCTGAACCCTTTGTTGACGTGGAATCGTAGGACTTCATCATCATATGCTTCAAGGCCAATCGCTACTGAAAATTTAGGGTTGATTCCTGTGGCCCACTTCAGTTTCTCTTTGGTCAGTTGTTCTGTTCGACTTTCGACAACCAATTCTTTACCCATCTCATGGCAATCACGTAGAACTCTTTCTTGGAAATCCACAGGGATTTCTCTATCTTCTAACAGACTTCCTGAAGTGTAAACCTTTACCATTCCCATCGATTCAAAATCATCGAATTTAGCAAGGGAGTTCTCCCACTGCGCATGGAGGTCGGCGCTGGTAACATCATCCCTTGTATCATTGAAATAACCGCAGAAAGTACAACCACTAGACCACCACCAATGGCATCCTTTAGTTCGCAAAATTACCGTGAGGGCTGTTGTCGGTGTACCATCTGCCAGATTTTCTGGAGTGTAGTAAACCGTTGCAGGAAATTTGGCATCCCAGGAGTTTTTCTTCTCTTGAGCCCAGGGTGTATTGGCTGGCGCTTTGACCAAGTCATGGATTTTAGCAGGGCGCTTGTCCGCCTCGCCTACCATGGTCAACTTACCATTCGCCATAGCAATCCGTCCTACTCCGCGTGTTTGAATGCTCGCTCACATCAGCGACTCTGTGAAGAACCCGACAAGCCGTGTTTCATACTCATCTGTATCTGTTAACATTAGAGTAACATGTTCGTCGCTTTGCATACCTTCACCAACATCATATCGAATGACTGAATCTTTAAACCAGCACTCAATATTTCCTTCAACGCCATTTTTCATAGCCTCTTCACACATTTCTGTTCCATGATGAAGGCGAACTCTCTCGTCTTGATTCCCATGGACGACATACATGTGTCTGTCGCCGATTTCTGAAGCGGCTTCAAGTGGGTAATGCTCCACTAAATTTTGTCCAGCGGAAATTTTCCCTGCAAAGATTCCGGCACTTCCGAGGAAGGTGGGATAGCCTAGGAATTCTAATTCCTCTACCACAATCGCGCCCATATCGGCGTATCCAGAATCCAGCCAAACCGATTGCATTCTATCATCTAGAGAAAAGGCGATGGCTACGGTTCCCGCTCCCATCGAAGTGCCAAACAACCCAATCTCATCAGGTTCAGCACCCTGTTCTTCTACCAACCAATCGAAGACTGCTACAACATCTTTCCATTCGTCTTGGCCACCTGAAACTCGGTTGTCATCGATAGATGATTCGCCATGGTCCCTCAGGTCAAAGGAGATTACGTTGAAGCCAGCATTAGCTATCATCCCAGATGATATCAGTAATTCTCCACCAGACTTGCATCCTCTAATCCCGTGAACAAAAATCACCCAAGGCATAGATTCGTTTTGGCGCAAAAACCAAGCGGATAAGAATAGGTCTTCGCCTTCAACTTCAATTGTGGCGTGTTCATATCCGGGCCACCAGTATTCGGATAACCCTTCCATTATGTTAGAAGAAATATTCTCGCTATTGCTAGACTCATTCAGAGGAACTTCATTTCTTAGTGGTGCAAATTGTTCAGGTGTATTCTGGTCAAAATTCCCCCAACAATCTGTGTTTGTATAGGCCACTCCATCATACACAACCTTTCCAGCGAAATAGTAGCCTGTTGGCATGAATATAATGAGCATCAAAAATATTGGAAGTATTTCTTTCTTGAACCCCATGACTACAACTCCCGATAAACAATAGTTGAACCACCCTTTACGAATTCACCTTTTGGATATTCTTTGTTCCCATCTTCTGCACTAATTACGCATGGTTTGAATCGGTTTGCAGGCACTCTGACATCGACTCGACTCCCTAAGCGAATCATGCCAAATCTTTGTCCACGACGTAGAATATCGCCTTCACTCGACCATGGGATAATTGTGCGGGCAAGAGCGCCGGAGATTTGCATAATCTCTACAATTAATCCATCCTCTCTTTCGAATAGAGTTCTTACACGCTCATTAAATTCGCTTTCTTTTTTGAATGCAGGTAAAAATGGCCCTCTGCCTAGGCCCTTTCCGGTTCTATGTTCCATTCTTGTGATTTTACCTGCAATTGGAGACCGGTTTACATGAACATCTAATGGTGACATGAAAATCGCAATACGCCAAACATCGCTGTCAGATTCTTCCCCTTTAGGGACTGCTTCGAATCTTTGTTCAGTAGAAAATGATAGTATATCTTGGCAAGGTTCAGGGTGCCACGTACCAGTGAGTTTGTCTTCTTCGGCTCCTTCCATTTCTTCACTAGATGGTCTTCGTCCAGTTGCTCTTTCTCTTTTAGCGAACATTACATGGCCATCGGCTGGAGATACGATGATGCCTTCGTCGCGAGGAATTGGACGATCTGGGTCTCTCCAGAAATTAGCAAAAAATGCTGCTAGCATGAGCATTAAAATCCCTAGTCCGGGTGCTAAACCAAACAGAGGGTCTACGAGCCATCCTACCAAAATGAAGCCACAGCCCATCAGAGCAGGAGTAATTACGGGCAGAAATCCGCCCTTGGCTAGTAAAGCCAGGTTAACTCACCTCACTTGGTTTCCGAAGAGTCCCCTGATGTTCTCCAGGTGATCTCGGGTTCTTTTGATGAATCTTCAGTTGCTTCAGCAGCCGGTTCTTCGGTTGCTTCTTCTTCGACTGGGGCATCTTTCGCCACGAAATCTACCGCTGCTGCTCCAAGTTCGGAGCCCTTCAGATAGCGGTTGCCATCCATGTCGTATGCTTTTGCGAATTCGGTGAATGCTTCACGGTCGGTGATTCCATTCTTCTGCATAACTCCGGTTAGTACTGATTCTGACCAAGTCCAGTCATCCTCATCTCCACTTTCTTCAGTAGCGGCTTCGGTGGTTACAATGTTTTCAGATTCTGTAACGTCGATTTCTGTTGCCTCGTCTAGGGTCATCTCGGCAGCGCGTGCTTCGACCATTTCATCCATTCTTTCAGCGATTGCACGGCCCATATGTTGTGATTGGCGTTCTGCTTCAGCAGCAGATTCAATCATTTCATAACGGCGCTTGATAGCCTTGTTCAAGTCTTCGAATAATGCCATGTGCTCCATATACCACTCATCACGGGTTTGGAGTTCAGTAACAGCGAGTCGTAGGTCGTTATCTAATTCTTCGGCAATAGAGAATATCTTTCCTAAGCGATCTTTCTCACGAGCGAACTTTTCTTCCATCTTTTGCAATTCAGGTTCAAGGTGTTCGACCTGCTTTCCGGATTTACTTGCTTTCAGTTCAAGGTCGCGAATTCGTGCATCTTTTTCGGTAAGTAGAGACTCAAGGCTCTCTTTTTCGATTTCACGTTCGACGATTTCTTTCTCGAGGACTTCGACTTCTGCCCTGAAATCAACGATTTCTTTTTCTTGAACCTCATAGGCTGCATATAACTTGAGAAGACGTTCGGTTTCTTCCGCAAGGTCTTCTGTGAGTTTCTTAATTTGGGTCTCTGGAGTTATGGTACCGGTTTCGGACATTTTCTCACCTAAGGCTATGCCTTCCTATGAACCCAGATTGGCCCTACATATCAAGCCGACGCTCGATGAGTGTGAGATAATTGGGATTCGGAGGAATTAGATTTTATCGGTAGTAATTACCAATTCGCGGGCGATGCTAACTTCGCCCATTGAATGACCTGCGTCTGGGACTATTATCAGATTGCTCTTTGGTAACGCTTTATGCAATTCCCATGCACTTTTTGCCGGACACACAACATCGTATCTTCCTTGAACGATTACCGTGGGGATATGTTCTATCTTTTCGGTGTGATTTAGAATGTAAGCTTCTTCGACAAATATTGCATTTATGAAATAATGGCATTCGATTCGTGCAAATGCAACTGCGAAATCAAGGTCTTCGGCCTTTTCAAGATATTCAGGGTCGGGAAATAGCCTGCTCGTCGCCATTTCCCAGCGAGTCCATTCTCTAGCAGCAGCGCGTTGGATTTCCACATCAGCGCTTGTAAGGCGGGAATAATATGCTTTGATTAAATTATGTTGCTCTGCTAATGGAATATGGTCGCGGTATGAATCAAACGAATCGGGAAATATGTGGCTAGCGCCATCTTGGTAAAACCAATGCAATTCGCTTTTCCTGCACATGAAGATTCCACGTAAAATCAGGCTCTGTACTCTTCCGGGGTAATTTTGAGCATATATCAATGCCAAAGTAGAACCCCATGACCCTCCAAATACATGCCATGTCTCGACACCAAAATGTTGCCTTAGCATCTCTAAATCAGAGACTGAGGCTTGGGTATTATTGTCATCTAATTCGGCATATGGGGTAGATTGGCCACAACCTCGCTGATCGAATTGAATAATGTCAAATTTGTTAGGGTCGAAATATCTTCGATAGGAGGGCTGGCTACCGCCCCCGGGTCCACCATGAATTACGATAACTGGTATCCCATCTGGATTTCCTGCCCTCTCCCAAGCGATAGTATGTAATTCCGTGACCTTGAGAAAACCAGTGCTACGTGCTCCAATTTCGGGGTAAAGTACGTCGTCGATACTTTGTGAAGTGAGTTGCATGATTCGTGCAATCGCTCACAGAACATGTTCCTTTCGATAGGCATCGTATTTATTTGCGGCTTTGATTTGCACTTGCTTATGGATATACAATCCGCTACTGATGTGTTTTCACAGTGGGCCCTAATTGGAAAGGATGAGGGGATGGAAAGAGGCCATGCCCCCTCGGTAAAAGCAATGCTTGAACTTGCCTTACAAAGAGTATCTAGCGGCTTTTCTGCAATCGATTTGGGTTGCGGAAATGGATGGGTAACTCGGATGTTAACTGAACTTGGAGCATCTCATAGCGAGGGTGTTGATGGGTCTTTAGAAATGATAAACAAAGCCCGAGAAATAGATTCTTCCCACCGCTACTCTGAGGGATTATTGCCGGATTGGAAACCTAACCGGAAATTCAACCTCGTTCACACAATGGAGTTTCTTTACTACCTCGAAGAACCTGCTAAAATGATATCTATTATTCATGATGAATGGCTTGAAGATGGTGGTGTATTAGTGGCAGGAGTAGACCATTACTTGGAACATGAAGAGTCTTTAACTTGGCCAGAACACGTTGGAGTAAACATGACGACAATGTCGATTTCTCAATGGACTGATGCTATGGAAAAAGCAGGTTTCATCAATATTGAAATTCATCAAGTAGCCGCCAAGGATGGTTTTCCTGGAACTTTGGTTATGCTGGGCCAGTCTTCTCGGGTTCCGGACCACACAGTTTGATTGCACCACTGTAGTAAGGGCATTTGTAGCATATTTTTTTCTCAGACATTGGTAATTTGTTTGGTGCTTCGAAGTCGTCACCCATGGCAGCTGTTTCTCCAATCCATTTGACTAATGAATCAAGGTCCTCTTTCGCCTTTTCATAATCATCATCGGCCATCCTAATCATACGACCAGAAGCGGATACTTGTATTGCCGGAGGTAGAATCTTTCGGCGTTTATCTTCGGGTTTCAAAGACTCACTCTCTTCTAATGCACGGCAGTAAAGTGCTAGTTGAAGCCGATGTTCAGTAATGATATCTCTTTCAGAAGAGGTTGTTGCAAATGGTGACTCTGGGTCTTTGACATTCTGCAAAGGATGGTCTTTTGCCAAATCTCCTTCGTTGAATTTACTAAGGCAACCTGTTGTTTTTGCATCAACAACTTGTAACCAACCTTGTCCCGAATCATCTACTAAGGCCAAAACTAGGTCTGCTCGTCCATCAAAAACAGTTGTTATCTTTTCAACAACGGCATTTGGATATTCCCCGTTAGGAGTCCATTGGTGCCGATTCTTATCTTTTGGATGATTTTCAATAGTAAAATAAAACGGTAATTCAGTTCGCAGGCCTTCTACTCGGTAACCATCAAATGCCTCTCCTGAAGCAAGGGTGCCAAGAGCCCCATTACGCGCCAATTGTCCAAGATGTAACAATCTAGAGCGTGTTTTTTGATGTATTTTTGCATCGGTAATACTAGACTGTGCCATGACCTGGTCAACAATATCTTCATCCGTTAGTTTGTCTTCCTGTTTTTGAATCCATATCTTCTCGAGATTGTCAACTTTTGAACCGGGATTTGGTAATCCTATTTCCAAAAGGCGGTGGAAGAGAGAGCCGAATTCTGTTGCTGAAGGCCATTCCGCGATTTCTTCATTGAGAGGGAGTAATTCGAATTTTTCTGCTCGCCAATTTAGTTGTGAAGCTAGCCAATGACGTCGCTTGCATGAATGCGCAACATCTAATCCACTTGAAGTCATAGGAACTGTGAAATTTGCGATTCTGGGTTCGGGCAGAGGAGGCTTCGAAAGTGGGTTTCCAGCATGTTCTAGTCTTGATTTCCAAGTTTGTAGAACTGAAATGTTTGTAGATTTGTCGAAGCAATCAGGGTGGTGGAAAATCGAGATTGATTTTATTCCCTCAATTTCAGAATCTTTATACAAATCTGCAGGATTGAGATTTAGTTTCTTTCCTGTTTGGTCGATACCGCCCTTAGACCATACACTATCTGTATTACCGGCTTCTATACTTGAAAAGGCGAGCCCATCTAGGAACATTGTTCCATGGGTTGGAATGTTTCCACTCCGTTTCACTTCGATTGATTTTTTGTCCTTGGCCATTATCACGTCTTTAGGCCCACCTACCAGAATTAATCGGTCTCTTGCCCTGGTTAGTGCAACATAGAATTGGCGTCGGCGCTCCGCTCCGGATTGCGCTATCTCGAATAATTTTGCAAGGGTGTATAATCCACTTTCAGGGTTACCCTTGTGCCCCTTCCAAGGATTTATTTTACCTGCAATAATATCAGGGGTTACCAGTACACTATCTACTGAAGTATCTTTAGTTCCAGTCTTGAAAATATCCCATGCGATGACAATTGGGGCCTCGAGCCCCTTCGAACCATGGATTGTCATGATTTGCACAGCACCTGCTGCCCCGTCTGATTGGCTTTGTAGAGCATCTTTACCCAAATTTCCAATTTCACACATTCTTGAATATATTAGGGAAGGATCTGCCCCCAAACTATCTGAAAGGTTTTGATACAAACTTAACCAATTTTCAGCATCTTGTCTATCTCCTTCTCTTGGATAAGCGTATAATAAATCGGAATGGTCAATCGCTGTTTTTATTGCTCTTGTGAAGTCCCCGTTTTCAGTAAGATGTTTTATTCTAATGAGTAGTTCTTTTATTGCCGGATTTGGTGAGGAGTTAATCAATAATTGGAGTTGATTGGCGTATTTGTTTTCTTTTGTTGTAAGTATGGCGATAAGTGACTTGTCCTCCAGACCGACTAATACTGAGCGGCCCACTGCAAGAGCTGCTCCCCTGTCACCGGGTGAAATCAACAAGCGTAGAAGTGCCATCAGCGGCCTAACAACAGGACGTTGCATTAGGTACCCTTGCTTGTCAGCCACTACCGGAATCCCATGAGATTCTAATGCTTTCATAATCGCCGGTATTCTACTTCTTGCAGAAACTAATATCAAAATATCTTGAGGCCGTATTCCTTCTTGTTTCTCTTTCACGTCGACCCATTTATCGTTAATAGTATCCTTAATTCTAACACGGTCGTTATTTAGTAAAGATGTGATTCGTTTTGCCATCAAGTCTGCAGCTAATTCTCTATCTTCAGAATCCTTATCTGTAAAATGATCTATCGGTTTTTCCATTTCTTGAGGTCGGTCGGCTAGAGTTAGTCTAGTTGGCAAAATCCATTCTAACGCTGGTTTTTTATCCGATTTACGACTTGGCGTCAAATCTTGTGCAGCGGCGTGCCAAGGCCCCGGTAAACTATGATGCCGTTCATCAAATGTATCACGGAATATTGAGTTCATTGCATTTAGAAGACTAGGTAATGTTCTGTGGTTGGAACGCATGTCAATGTGCCCTTCTTTGCGTCTTTCAAGAGATTGATCATCTACCGAATTATCATCATCACCGAGACCGAATAAGGTCCATTCGTCTAATTTTGCACCAGCGGATAATTTACTCGCACTAGTGAATCCAGTACCATACATTGCTCGTGGGTCTCTTGCTTTATCCGGTTGTAAAAACTCCTTGATTCTCGGGTCTGCTGCTGCAAACTCTTCGCGATTCATTCTTCGTATCGCTTCAACCGTAGTTCGCATTACGGTTACCTCTGCTTGACGGAAACGGTATATTGACTGTTTCATATCTCCAACAATACAGATAGTAGGGTCCCACTCTGAAGCGGGAGGTCTTGGGTCTTCCTTTGATATTTTTCTACGGCCCCATAGCCTTGATAGTAAACGGAAATGTTGTGGGTTTGTATCTTGATATTCATCGATAATGAATGCACGGTATTGCCTTCGCAATTCCCTTACAATATCTATTCGGCGCATCAAATCAGCGTGTACTTTTTCATTGCTTTTACTCGCAACTATTGCTTTAGACAAATGTTCGTCCAGCCATGGTTCTTCTCCCAAAGAATCCAATGCATCGATTACCGATGTGGGGTACCAGGTACGGCAAACCGAAGGGCACCTAGTTAGTAGTAAATCTTCAGCCAGCCGGAGGGTGTCATCGTAGTCATTAACTCCGGCTTGAGATTTTAGACGTGATTGTATTTGTTGAACTCCTTCGTGAACTGTGAATAAATCTTGAATTACTTGCAACTCCAACTCACTTGTTAACCTCATATTTTTACTCGGTGGTATTTGGGGAATGTCGAGGTTTAATCGTACACGTTGCATATCTATATCGGGGATAGTAACGGGGTCTTGAAAAAGGGGATTAAGCAAAAATGATGCCTTTCCTAATTGTCTGATTAGTAATGCCCCAGTAGTTGCCATTAACTCTCTTACACTAGTTGCTTTTTCTTTTGCTTTGTTAATTATTACTGCTTCGATAGTATCGCCAAGTGTGGTGCCTTCTGCCTTGAATATTCCACCAGGCCAACCTCCAGAACTTGGAGTTCGTGCATGCGTAAGTGGTTTGCAATCAACATTCCCAAGATTGCCCTCGGTTGCAATAGAAAATGAGGCAAGGTAAGCCCATTGTAATTTCTCCGTCTGAGTAGTTGCTGGCTGGTCACATAAATATTGGACATAACGAAAACGCGTCATTCCAGATGGTACATCATCGGCGAAAGCGGCTCCCCTCTCAAGCCAGGCTTCCTTCCATGCATCAATTGCGGTTCTAAAACTGAGATACCAAGCATCGATAATATCCTCAACTGGCTCGATAAACAATCTATCAAATATGGATATGTCAATCGAAGTCCCTTTGAAGCCGATTTTTCTTCGCGCTTCTTCTACGAATAATGAACGCTTCATCATAGTCTGAACTAATTCGGAAGCAGAACTTTGTCCCCCTAATAGTATCGAGAGGCGGTCTCTTGCCTGTAGGAATGATTCAATATCCCCCCTCATTCCAACCTCAATACCATGTACTCCATGTTGTAATCTCCATGCGATACGAATAGATTCTTCTCGTAATAATGCTGATGAGTGTTCATCAATTTGTTCCATTGCAGGGTCATCGCAAACCAAACCAATCCAGGGAGAAACAACAGAGGATAGGAAGGAGTCAATTGTCGAAATTGGCGCATCGTCAACGAGGGAAAGAAGCATCGCTACATCGCCTTGGCTTCGTAATCTAGGGTCGTATATTCCTTCAGTGTCTCCTTTAGCAGGAGGGGACGAGCGAAGTTTGGCAATAAGTCTGCGAATTCGCCCTTTGAGTTCGGCTGCAGCTTTACGGGTGAAGGTGATTGCAACTGTTTCGGTAGGAAGTAAGCCCGGCCATTCAGGTAATGAAGTTCGGTCTTTGGCTGGGCATCTAATTTTACCAATTCCACTAATTGGAGTACGTGGTGGTATTGGTAGCAAGAGGGTCGCTCTCTGCTGGCTCGAAAGTAAATGTTGGACATACCTATGTGCCATAACAGTAGTTTTTCCAGTGCCTGCTCCCGCGTCTAGAGCGATGTGGCGGTCAATGTCTAGGCCCAATCGTTGTGAACGATTTAATTCCATTACCATCCACTCTCCTGTTTGCTAGGGCAAGCATCACTAATATTACAATACGAACAAATTTGCGAAGGTTGTGGATTAATTATTCCCCGTTTTGCATTATCGATGACGCGGAGTGCCGTGGTTATTCTCTCCCGCATCCATGCCCTAAAGGGATTAGATTTGATTTCGCCAGGTTTTTCATCGGGCAAGCGGTATTGATCATGGGTAAACGCACTTATTTCTCCAATCTTAAGAGTGGCGCGATGCTCAATGAATTCCGGGTCTAATTCAATGTGCGCTTGTGTTTCAAGGCCTACTTGTGTCGCACCAACTCCAATCACTCTGTCCCCGGGATTTGAAACTTCCCAGGCACGTGCATAAAGGGCTAGTTGTAATTCTTCAAAAATTGCTTTTTTGTGACGTTCGTCGTCATTGTTATCTTTTGAGCCATCTCGAGATTTGATATCTCTAATTACAACAAACCTCTTGGCGGGTGGTGGTTTTTTTAATTCGAAGTCCAATGGAATTACTTTATCAGCACTAGAATCAAGCAGATCTGGGTTCAAAAGTACTTGGTCTACTCTATCGGCAAGTCCCTTTATGCTGAATTTTTGTTTTTTGCTATCAAGACCGATTTCAACTGATTTTTCCCCCACCAAGCCTAATTTCCATTCGCTAGCGATAGGTGCTGCATTGACTAAACCGAAATCTGAAATTATCATTCGCCCTATTCTTCCGCCAATTGTAATTTTCTCCTTGTTTTCGACCCACTTGAGCCATTTTTCTGGTTCAACTCCGATGAGGTCTCGGCACCTATGGGCTGAAATTCCATCTCGTCTTTTCATCCATGGAGCCAATCGTTCAAGTTCGATAAGTGCGAACTCCCATGCGGTGTCACAATCTTTCAATTTACCTTTATGCAGCGGTTTAGGTGTTACCGGAATTTTATCTTCTACTAAACCATGATGACGAAGAAGTGCCTCTTCTATTAGATGAATTATATTGCCCCGAGTAGTATTGGCAATATCTTCTTCCAATTTATCAGATTGACCAAGAAACATGTGGCCATCATAGAATGCTTGACGTGGGCAATTCAGCCATTTCTGAAGTTTTGATTGGGACCACACTTCGGGAATATCTGTAACTTTGAGTTCGATTCTTCCTGTGAATGCGTCTAATTTCTTTATCCCTGTTGTAGGGGGATTGATCGGACGGAAGTCGATTGGCAGTGTGAACTTTGGAGGCTTTTTTCTATCGCTTGTTCGCTTTCCAAGATGGGGCCATTCATTTTCCTCGCGCCCAGATAATTTATTTTTTATCATTGTTTTTGTAGGAAGTAATGATATTTCCCCGGGATGAATAACTTTGCTACGGTTTTTGAATTTACGAATGTCATCTTTTTCTAATGTTTGGCCTAGGTCAGCGCGTAAAAATTGGTCATTCAGTAATTCCTTCTCGGCCGTTGAAATGATTGCATTGATATTCAATGGAGGTAAATCCGGCTGGCGGTTTTCAATTGTAGCAAGTCCCGCTCGTTGTTTAATATCTCTAGCTAAATTTCCGTTTCGATGGCTTCGTACTTTGCCATCAATTATTTCCATACTACTGACTTGGTGAAGGAGACGATTGTTACTTTTTATGGTCGCATATGCCCAACTGCGGTTGGGTGTTTTTGGGTCCCAAGAAGAAGGTGGTAAAAAGGAAGGTAAATTGTCGAGAATTTCATCACCATTCTGAGACAAATCACTGTACCATTCGTCTAAAGGACCAGCTAATTCAGCCCCCTCTTCTATACTAGGATTGATAATTACAACCGTTTTTGCCGAGTTGAGAATGTGGCGTAACTGATGCCTTCCCATCCTGAGTGGCTCGTCGGGTTTATGGAGACCTAATTGTAATCGGCTTGAGTCATCGAGCCAAGGTATTTGGGAGGTCTTCATTGACCAAGAGATTGCATCGATTCCACAGAGTATTACAGTTTCAGCTTCAAGACCATATGCTTGAGTGGGGGATAAAATTGTGAGGCCTTTATCGCTTCCTTTGATCGAAGGTATCTCCGTATTTTGTGCTAAATTCTTTAGAATATCGCTGAACTCTTCAACTTCGATTTTAATTATTTCCTTCAAAAGATTACCGAGGGCTGAAGTTAAATTTTGGATACCTGGAAGCGTGTTTGATTGTATTGAATCTTGATTTTTTAGTTTGTTCCAATCAATTTGGTTCAAACACGAATTATACCAAGAAATGATGTCGCCTGGGGGCTCGGGTAATGGCAGAACTTCATGCGACGTACACCCAATAATTGGTTCTGATAGCGCCTTTTTGTCTAATTTAGAAAGTAAAGGTGTCTGCCATTGTGCTAGACATGATATCCACCATAGAGTTTCTTCTAATTTTTGCCCGCCGCGTTTGAGGTCGGTCCCTGGACGTGGTGTTGCTTGTGATAGAATTGCAATCCATCTCGATAGGGCTCCTTTACCACCCAATAGATGGAAACTTCGGGCTATTTCCTCTAACACTTCAGAATGAAGTCGGGGGTGCCATTTTTGTTCAGTCGGGTGCTTTAAATCCCAAAAAAGCGGCCACCTCATAGGTAAACTTGTTTGATTCCATAAATCCTTCAATCGGTTTAAAGACCAAGCATCTTCGCCCTCTGAAAGGTTCACTAAAGCGATGATTCGACTAACTGCGCTGCTCTTTATTGCAAGCGATGACGGTTTCGAGAATTTATGCCCAATGGATTCAGAATAGTCTGATAGATTGTCTTGAAGATTATCAGGATCTCCACAAATAACTAGTGTTTCGCCCTCTATTTCATCGAGAAGACTAATCAAAGCTAAATGGGCCCTAGAGTTTACTTCACACATCACCTCATGGATGCTAGTATCTCTTTTTTCCCCTATTATTGACCTCCAATGTGTTTCGTCTTTAGAGTGCCACACTTCATGAACAGGGACCCAATTGGGTAAATCTTCATTCTTCCTACACAACGGTATATCTAGGATATATTCGCCATGGTATCCAAGTCGGTGAGACCCTGGGTTTACCAATTGGTGCACTCCTGTAAATCGTGATAATTGTTCAAGTATTTTCAATTGAATTTCTTTGAGGCAGGGTGGATGGTCTAGCATTATTATTCCATCAACATCAGAAATAGTGAATGGGGGTTCTGTCGATGTTTTCAGCCGGTTATACACCACTCTATCTAGGCGGGCGGGGTGGGTTCCATTATCCTCCGACTCCAATTGCTGGATGATTTCATCGCAGGCCTTTGCGCCTGGATCTTGGTCCCAATCCCATGGGTTTTCCAAAATGGCTAATTCTTTGTGAAGATTGAGAAGGCGTTTCGTGCGTGAGCGTGACCAACGATGTGTGGGGTGAGGTTGTAACAAAGGGAAGCCGAAGTCAGCGGCAGCAGCCGCTATGGCTCGATGCGTTTTTTCAAACAATATTCCGTCATCATTCAACAATCGAGGAAGTCGAAGATCGAGGTGTAAAATTCCAGTAAGTCTCTTGAGAGTCAGATGATGTGTTGTATCTACTGCCGCTCCTTTGCTACAAGAATGAATTTCCTCTATGGCTTGGCTCCGGGATGCTTCGCTCGGGTGAATCACCATCAATCGGCGCCCGTCTAGCAATGCAGCCATTAGCCAATCTGGAATTGACTGGCCGGAAGGTGTTGCTTCCATTGAAACACTAGTTGTTGTTTTCAATTCACTATCCTTCATCGCTGAACCCTCCCTGTCAACTGTCCTCGGTGGCGGTAGTTCTTGAACCCAGCGTTAACCGGGAGTACAAACTATTGAAATGGTGAGGATTTTACCACACCATATGCGAAGCCGTGTAATCCTGATTGCATTAGTCCTTGGGCTCGCATCTATCCCATCATCACAAGGTGGTACTGCTGAAAAGATTGAAGATTTTGGTTTTACATTTGGAGGCCTTACTCTCGATGCAAATAATTCGGGTAACGCGACCTCGAGTTTAGCTGATTTACCAGCGGTTGTAGAATACTATACTGCTACTTGGTGTGCTAATTGTGTAGATGTTGAGCATGCTTTAGACGATATTGAAACCGATGGGGTCAACCTTCAACAATTCCATTTCCATCGAGACCAAGATAATGAGGACCCATGGGGCACTCCGGAAGGAGAGGCGAGGTGGGATGAAAGATACGATGGAGGCGTCGCCCCTACCGTTGTGTTCAATGGTAGCATGAAACAAATTGGAAGCGTCCCTGAAGGCGATTCTCTTCAAAATGATTATACTGCCTTAGCGGCGATGGATTTGGACCTAGGCGTTGGTATTTCTTCCATGGCATGGAACAATGATTCCGGGATATTCTGGTGGGAGCTTCAATATGATGAAAGCATCATTCCCGAAGGTGGCGAGTTAGTACACATGCTATGGATTACTGAGAGATTTGCATACTTCCCCGAGGGTAGTAACGGAGTGGAAAATTATCCTCATGTCATCAAAGCACTATTCCCGCTAGGAAATAGTTCCTCAGGAGCAATGATAATCGATTTACCTGAAGCACATGATGGTAATGATTTGCAATTGCATCTAATCCATCAAATCATACTTCCAGAACCGGTTAATGAAACTGAAAACCCCGTAGTACCCGCCCCAACAGATAACGAAAGCAGCGGCCTTCCTAGTGTCGGTTTGATTGCGGTACTTTCTGTAGTGATGATTGCAGCGTTTACTGTGCAGCGAAAGCGGCAATGATTCGCTCGACATCTTCATCTGTAATGTGAAGATGAATCGCAACTCTTACTCTATTGTATGGAAGGTCAAACATATCGATTCCATGCTCTGCGAGTGACGTTACTACTTCTGCGGCTGGAATATTACAATTAACGTAAACCAGATTTGACTGTACTGCATCTAAATCTACACTGAAGTTTTCCATGGCATTGATCGCTTCAGCAACTCGTGTTGCGCGCACATGGTCTTCGACTAAACGCTCTACATGATGGTCTAAGGTATACAATCCTGCAGCTGCTAAAACCCCCGCTTGCCTCCAGCCACCACCGAACATTTTGCGCCAGCGGTGTGCTTTGTTGATGAACTCTCGACTTCCGACTAAAACTGAGCCCACTGGGGCTCCGAGTCCTTTGGATAGGCAAATCGAAACCGAATCATAATCACGACACATACGTGCTACATCCACGCCTGTTGTGATTGCAGCATTGAAAATTCTAGCACCATCGATGTGAGTTGCACAGCCGTTTGCTTTTGCTACAGCAGCAATCTCATCAAGCGCTTCTTGAGTATAACAAGCGCCTCCTCCAAGATTGGATGTGTTCTCAACACAGACCAATGTTCCATCTGGGTAATGAGAATCTGAACCTTCTGCCTTACGAATTGCAGATTGTACTTGGGCCGCGGTCATTAGACCACCTTCGCCTTCAACCAGAGAAATTGATGCCCCGCAAAGTGCAGCATAACCGCCACCTTCGTACTTGTAGATATGAGCGGTTTTGTCACAGACTATTTCGTCACCAGGAACGGTGTGGGTTCTCAGAGCGATTGCATTAGACATTGTACCGCTTGCAACGAATAGGGCTGCTTCTTTGCCAAACATTTTCGCTAGACGATTCTGAAGTTCGTTCACCGTAGGGTCGTCGCCGAGAACATCGTCTCCAACTTCTGCCTTCTCCATTACGGCGCGCATTGCCGCAGTCGGCTGGGTGACGGTGTCACTACGAACATCAACACGGTCGGAAGGATACTCGCGCATAGTCAGTCCACACCGCTTTCACTCAAAGCAGTTTCAGGTCACCGGTGATTGCATCCACTGCTGAACGTGGTGACGGGCCGATTCCTAGAACTGTAATTGTCCCTGGTGGAATCTCAGTATGGCCTGCATCTTTGATGAGTGAGCATATCAGGCTGCCTTCAAGGGCTTTAGCATACAGTTGACGGAGATGTGCTTCGTCTTCTGCTCGCAACACGATTTTACGCGAACCGACAAGGCTCCACCTCTCATACAATCGGGCTGCTTTCTTCTTGGCTACGAGCGCGCAATCAACTGCTGCGTGAGCACACTGTGCAGCCAATTTACCTTTCGAAAGTTTGAGATCGTCTCTGGTCACTAGGACCATTGTAACCTCATCAAGCGGAGATGCCATCGGCCTCACCGCTTATCTGTGGCTCTTTGATTTGTGTAGTCTCTTCGAACACCAAATTGCTAAGCCAAGGGGCAATCCATGCTACACTTACCAAACTAGCGACCACATGTAATGCATCGAATGGCAAACCATTCAAGAGGTAGATACCAAACTCGGAGATGGTCATTCCACTTGTGATGATGGATAATGAAACCCACCAATCGAATAAAACCGAAGCAACGATTGCGGTTATTGCTAGACGCTTCATTTCAACTGTGTTCTCTATGACTAGGCCGAGGCGGGAACCAGCAAATGCAACTGCTGCCCAGCCACTAGCTTGGAACAAAGTCCACCATCCATGAGATAATACAAGGTTGGAAACCATTGTAGCGATTACTGCAAATGCCATTCCACGACGAGCACCAAGGGTCGCTCCCATTACCAAACACATCACGGTTAATGGCTGGACGTTGGGGAGTGGTTCTAGCAAAATACGACTTGCAGCGGCGGCTACAGCGATGCTTGCTAGAACAAGGATTTCCCTCTTAGCCGAATGGGTTGGCCTGCATAAAAGGAAGAATGAAATTGTAATTAAAACCATATTGAGTGCAAGTAATTCGACAGGAGCGAGGGCTGGACCGTGAATGCCATCTGTTAGTACCATGAACAGCGGTGGGGGACTCAAGCCTTGAACTTCACGCTAATGACCAGCGCACAACACTGTCTTCGCCAAGTTCTGCTTCTGAAATTCCCACAGAGGACCTTTTGCCATCGATTGTGAATTCCCAACCTTCTCCATCATGGCCATTGAAAGAGGTTATCCACGCTCCAAAATCATATGATTCCTTGACCATAGCGATATCTAAATCGGCTGCTGCTGCATCGGTAAAGTCCTCCACTGTATCATGGCCCGTAAAGCCTCCAACTGCTAATTCACCATCGGGTAATTCGAACACCATAACCTGTGTGCCTTGCCATTCCTTTGGCCATGAGTCATCCCAATCGCTAGGCGGCTCTTCCAACTTGTCAACTTCTTTTGACCATGTGTTTGAGATGTCGGGTAATATCAAAATCATAATTACAAGAAGTAGTAGTAATCCTACCTTTGTTGCCATTTTGTTATTCTTTTTTATCTGAAAGAAAAGCATGGCTAGGCACAGAAATACAACCAAGGATTCCTGAATAAATGAATCTAAATTTTTTGAATCGGAGGAATCGTCTATTGCGGCATCCATTTCAGAAGTAAATAGAGTAACCATTAGCACGCCGTTATCGTTTCCAAGCGCTATTTCGCCATTCGGCCCAAACCCTGGCCCGGCTGTTGTGTATGTGTCGTGATCAGTATGCGCTGTGGTAATCTCCAAGCCAGGAATTCCAACGCCCCATCCCCCTTCAGGAGAATTATACGGGAACCATATCTGATTTTCGCCCTGTTTTGTAATCTCTCCATTAGTATGGTGGTCTGTACGCCCTTCCATTGTGCAAATTAATTCACAATCTATCCAAATAATGTGTGAACTTGTCCCTAAGAAAATATCTTGTCCATCCTTCAAAGGTATGGCTGGAGAATATCCTTCTACAGACAATAAATCATCCCCTACATAAATTTCAGAACCGTTTGCGGTCTGAAGGTGAATTACAATTCCAGCATTGGTTTCGATGGGGGAATGTCTAATCTTACCGTCACCGATTGACATATTGCTAACTTGACCTTGTTTAGATATTATGTTGAGGATGCCTTCTTCATTACCGATAAGGTAACTTTCTTCGGTGATAGTAACACCATTTCTCCAACCTAGTTCTGGCAAATCAACTCTAAGATTTTCGACTCCATTATCTAGGCAAAACCGAGACAGCCCTTGACGGGTTGGGACGACTACATTGTCGCCATCTATTGCCATGGCACCTGTAATTCCCCAAGTTACAACTTCGGTTTGTGACGACCAAATCAAACTTCCATCTTCTATGTCTAGGGCCGTAACTTTACCATCACTCCAAGCGACTATCACCATCTCTTCCCAAGAGCCACATGAGCCTTGGCCAGCTTCAATATGGAGCAAAGGAGTCATGTCGTGATTGGTTGAACTCACACTACGATATCTCCAATTCTCTTCACCCGAAAATAGGTCAAATGCATAGACGTGGGGCCTATCTTCGCCAGTCCAATATCCAGATGTTCTGACAATTACCTGGTCTTCAACAATGATTGGTTTGGTTGAAATGTAACCATTTTTCAAATCCACTTCCCATGAATTTGATTCCTCGGCAGAAACTGTAGATGGTGGTATGAGCAGACAGAAAAGAAGCCCGACCAAAACGATACTACGTTTCATCAGGCATGCCTCATGATGATTTCACGCAATAATGCGCTAACCTGCTTTCCATCAGCAGCGCCGCCACATTCTTGCATTACCACACCCATGAGTGGGCCCAAAGCACCCATTCCGCGCTCTTTGACGAAATCGATTCGGCTCGCTACTACTTTCTCAACAATAGTTAGTAAATCTCCTGAATCGGCTGGTTTAATCCCTAACGTATCGGCTTTGTTTGCGAGTTGCTCCATGCTAGGATTATCTCCTGTGAATTCTTCAATTAGTGCAGTCATTCCTTCACGGGTTACATAGCCTGCTTCTTTGGCTGCTAACACCAAAGCCATCAATCCAATGTCACCACTATTTTCCAAAAGCATTGTTGCCCAAGCCTTTGAAGGTAGCCCTGCGCTATGGGCAACGAAATGGTCGTCTAATTCTCTGGAAAGCAGTTGCTTAGACTGATCTTCACTAATTTTGAATTCGTGAAGCCTTGCAAGCCGCTCGGTTTGGGTCATTGGCAAACTTTCGATTACCTTTTGCCATCGTTCAGAAGTTATTGAAAAGGTGGGAATGTCTGTTTCAGGATACATTCTAGCGCCGCCCGGTAATGGGCGCATTGGAGTTGTGGTTCCGTCCTCTGGAGAGCCTTTCTTAATCACCACATTTCGAACTTCTTGTGTGATTCTTTCGAATGCCATCCTTGTCCTATTGAGTACACTTTCCAGAGCAAGTTCCGCTTGCCATCTTGGGGCAAGACACAAGATAAATGCGTCCGCTCCGCCTAGTTTCTCTCGCGTAGCATCAACAAATTCTTGTTCGATTCCATAAGCGGGGAGTTCATCAGAATGGAAGATTCCTGCAACTCCTGCTAGTTTGGCAGCACCAGCGAGTTCTCGGCCAAGGCGCGGTAATTGAGCGCCATCTGCATCGTATTCTTTGACGCCGATTAAGCCATTGAGTCCTGGCAAAGGTAGTGCTAGCATAAGTGAATTAGATTCTAGTCCTGATTTCACCATTTTAGAATCACAAGAAGAGAATGCATCGCTAACATCAACCAAATCTAATTGTAAAATCTGTGAAACTTCGTCTTGGACATTTGGAGATTCGACTCTCCGGTCAGAAGATAATGCTGGAAGTCCATTTGAATTTCTTAATTGATTCGCAAGACGATAGAAATGAAGTTGTCTAGCCATTTCACAACGAATGATTTTTGGAATCCAATCAAGATCCTGGCATCCCTTGATTTCCACCCGATCTCCACACATCAATGAGACATTGAGGTCTTGCCTAATGCTGCCTAATCCCCTTCTAACTCGGCGTGTATCTCTTAGAGTTCTTCCTAAAGCAATCGAGGTTTGCTTAGCATGATCTGGTGTTTTTACATCAGGTGCTGTTGCGATTTCTATTAGTGGAATTCCTAGTCTATCTAGGTTCCAAGTTACTATTTCTCCATTTGGAGTTAGTTCATTATCGAGTTTACGAGCACTATCTTCCTCAAGACAGAGAACATCGATACCTACTGGGCCGCCTTCTGTTTCTAGTACACCTGCAGTTGCAACGAGTGTTGTTCTTTGGAAACCGGTAGTGTTTGAACCGTCGATAACTGTCTTTCGCATTGTTTGTAGAAGAGGGACCGGGTGGGCCCCAATCATCCCTGATACTGTTAGAGCGATGTCCAAAGCGGTTTCATCGTGAGGTAGTGGGGGTTGTTCATCGAGTTCAATCAGCCCAGCATTAGGTGATTGACAATATACGAATGTACGGTTTCTACGCGCTTCGAATCTTGCGGCCACATCTACAGCGCCGCCTTCGCCTCTAATCGAACGTAGGCGGCGTCTATATCTGGGCCAATCGCTTGGTAGCGTTTCGATTGTCACATCATGAAGTTCGCCTGGCTGGCGTGAATGTAATTTGCCAGTAGCTAATTGCTGGTGGACTTCAATACCGCACATGAAACCCAGTGATTCGGGATCGAGTAATGCAGGGGTTGCCACATTACCTTCCGGCTCCATATTACCACCTGTACTGACACCTGAATATGAGCGCATCGTCTCAGACTGGCTGTAGAGTATCATAACCGCCGGGGCGCATGAGCCTTCCATCCCTGCATAAAACATCGATTAAATCCTCTGCCACGTCCCTACTTATGTCGCCACGGCCTGCTTCGGTTAATACGTCATTTAGTGATACAATTTCTCCGCTCTCAATATGAAGTCTGCGAACAATTTCGAGAATTGTTCTTTCGCGATTACGCGCTGTTGCTTTCTTTCCGGATTGGTGAGTTGTTTCGTCGAAATTCTCACCCATTAATTCATGCCGCCAAGTTTTTGTTAGACGAATCGAACGTTCAGCATCTTCGATTGTAGCCTCGTTTGAAAGGCGGACTCTTGCTGATGCTTGTGTCAGACGATAAATACCCTCGATTGCTCTTGCTGAAATTGCAATTGAATCATATGACTCTCCGCCCTTTCTTCTTGTTTCAACGTAATACTCTCTTAATGCATTTTGGGCTTCTGAACTAAGCACTGGGTGAATATTTCTCTTAGCAAATGCAATGAATTTTCTAAATAATTCCTGATTTACAATGCCCTCTGTTTCATCCAATCCATCATCTGCAGATGACTTGGATGGGTCTACCGCACTTCCTTGGTCAATCAAAATCTCAGGAGTTGAATTTGCACGGTTCTTCATGATGTGATTTGCAATCTTTGTATCGTGGGCTGCTTCGGGGTGGTCGGTTAGCAACCAAATAACATCGAATCGGGAAATCAAGGCCGGTTTGATATTGATTTGATGAGTAAATGGAATTTCAGATACAGATTGGAATCGTCCAGCCTTTGGGTTTGCGGCAGCAAGAATTGCACAACGGGTCGATAGTGTGGCATTTATTCCAGCTTTAGATATTGAAATTCTTTGTTGCTCCATCGCTTCGTGCATAGAAGAACGGTCGTTTTCATTCATTTTGTCGAATTCGTCAATCGCTGCTAATCCAAGGTCAGCGAGGGCCAAAGCACCAGCCTCAAGGGTCCAGCGGCCATCTGCTGCTGCGTCCTGAACCGCTGCTGCGGTCAGTCCTGCTGCAGAAGCGGACTGACCTGATGTGAAGCGGCCACGGGGTGAAATCTGTGACATGTAAGATAGCAATTGGGACTTTGCAACTCCGGGGTCCCCCATCAGTAAGATATGGATGTCACCTCTAAGTCTAGTTCCATCTTTCGCCTTTGATGCAACCCCTCCGAATAATTGGAGCATTAACGTCTCTTTCTGCTGAGACATACCAAAGATGGAAGGCGCAATTGAATTTGTCAACAATTTGTGGATGTCATCACGGCGAGAAAGTTCCTTTATTTCGCTTTCCTCTTTTTCTGAAATTTGAATTTCTTCTAGTGGTATATTTTCTCTTTGGATGCTGTGTATTCTCAAAAATATGTCAAATATTGGAGTTTCTTTACCTGATTTTCGTTGTGAACGAACAAATAACATTCCATTGGCAGTTACTCTGTCCCCTGGGTTGAGTTGGCCGGCGATATCATGCTCTGCAATGCATAGAATGCGCTCCGGTTGAACCCCTCCACGAAGATTCTCTGGTGGCTCTTGTAATTCGATAAACTGTGTATCGATTAGAATTGAATCTTCTATCCTCTGCACGAAGCGTGTTTTTCCCTTGGGTCTACCGCAGCCTCCATCTATTTCGGAGCATTCAATCGGTTCAATCAATTCTTGTTCGTTCGGCTGGCTAATCCTAGTTTTATGTCCACAAGCCACACATTCGAATGAACCCTCATAGGTCCTTGGAAGTACCCTACCTATCTTTGTCGCTATGGCATCGACTGAAATCATCATCCCTAAATCTTCACTTCGAAGTTGGCGAACTGTTCGGTGTGCATCAGACGGTAATTCGATAATTCGAACGAATGCAACAATTCGTGGTGCGCCCAATTCTGAAAGAAGAAGTCCAAGGGCTTGGTTCGCAGCCTGGGTATTGTTCTCGGGCTGTTCGATGATTGAAAGCGCAAAATCGGGATCGAAGGATTCTATGTCCCTATATGAGATTTCGAGAGATTGGAATTCCGGCCATGAAACTTCCAAATTGTGAATTGCCTCACTGTAGTTATCTAACAAAAGGGAGCGCCATCTGGCGGGTTGGTCAAATTCTTGTATTGTCATAGTAATTCCTCCAACCGGATTTCTTGAGTCATTGTCGACCATCTATAATGATTGAGTCGAATCGGCTCCTCCCCTTCATTTCCACTGGAAATTAATCGCATTACATAACCTCCAGTGGCTTCCATTGGAATACCGCCAAGCACATTTCTATGAAGCCCATCGCAGGTTCATGCCGGCCCACTCTTTTGAACCCATCAGAGGAATTATCGAAAGATTTTGTTTTTCATCAGAACATTTGGAAAATCAAATTGGAGACCCCATTGAAAGGGAAGTAATGGTCCATATTCCCCCTGGAGCAAAAGGACCCCTACCTTGCATAATCTATCTAGCCCCATTCACAGGTACTGGTTTTGCCCGGGCTAATTGGAAAGCTTTTGGTGAAACCTTGCCACAACGCCACGAACGACTCGTAAAAAGTGGGTTAATGCCTCCATCAATACTGGTTATGCCCGATACCTTCACTTCCCTTGGAGGCAATCAATTCATTGATTCTGAAATTCTAGGAAATTGGGGGACTTGGTTGAAAGATGATTTGCGAAACGAAATAAATTCCAGATATGATGTCAGCGGTTTCGGTCTTGTTGGAAAATCAAGTGGGGGATACGGCGCATTGGTTAGAGGAATGCTTGATGATTGCTGGGATGCTGTTGCGTGTCACTCTGGCGATTGTGGCTTTGAACTTCTATTTGGTATAGAGATGGGGAGTACTCTCACTCAAATCGGACCTCATGGAGGGATTGATGGCTTCCTGTCATACGTCAAAAATACCCAATCCCTGAAGGGGGATGATTTCCATACATTGATGGTTCTTGCAATGGCTGCAACCTATAGTGATGGAACTTTACCGGTTGATGAAAATTGTATTTTCGACGATGAGAAATGGGCTGATTGGAAATCATGGGACCCACTAAACATGATTGAAGAACACCGTGAACTACCTGCGTGCTGGATTGATGTTGGGGGTTCGGACCAATACAATATCCAATATGGATTACGCCAACTCCACACCCGCATGTCGGAATTAAAAATAGACCATGAATGGGAAGAATTCCCTGGGACTCACAGTGGGATTGACCACAGATTGGACCTTTCACTGCCATGGATGGCATCAAAGATTCAATCGACATCATGATGGGAGGGGCGCGCGTGGCAAGAAATATGGCAGAAGGCCTAGATTACGCCGGCAGTGGTGTCGACATCGATCTCGAAGGTAATGCTGTAAGCGCCTTAGTAGGTGCATTGTCACGTTCAGTAAGGAAACCAGGAACCCCTGGGGCGCCTGTTGATTTGCCGGGTGGATTCGGTGGGCTGGTCGAATTTGGAGATAATTATCTCGCATTAGCAACCGATGGAGTCGGCTCGAAACTTTCAATTGCCACCAAACTAAACCAATGGGCTGGTGTCGGAATCGATTGTATGGCTATGAATGTCAATGATTTACTGTGTGTTGGAGCGGAACCTATTGCATTCGTAGATTATATCGCAGTACCCAAACCTGACCCTGAAATTCACGCCGCACTTGGCGCAAGTTTAGCCGAAGCATGCCGTAGGGCAAGGGTAACTCTTGCTGGCGGCGAGACAGCTAGTCTTCCCGGAATAGTTACTGAATTGGACCTCTCAGGAACCGCCCTTGGATGGCTAGCGAAGGGCAGTGAAATCACTGGCGCTAATCTGAAGGAAGGTGATGTACTAATCGGAATGCCTGCATCTGGGGTGCATTCCAATGGTTACTCTTTGGTTAGAAATGTAGTTTCACACTGTGGTGCATCATGGGAAGATGCTGCGCCCTTCGCTGTTGATGAAAGAAGGATTGAAAGATTCAATGAAGGGGCAATAACCCTAGGTGAAATATTCCTTAATCCAACTAAAATATATTGCGACCCGGTTGTTGATATGATTCAAGACGGCCCTTGTGCAACAAGTGAGATACATGGAATCTGTCATGTCACCGGCGGTGGACTTTCCAATCTACTTCGCTTACATGATTCATTAGGCTGGCATATTGCCACACCTCTACCAATTCTTCCTGAATTCAATTGGATTCAACAGCAGGGTAATGTTTCCGATAGGGAAATGCATCGAACCTTCAATATGGGCTGTGGAATGATTATTGCAGTGGATGCAAGTGTCGCAAGTGAAGTTTGTTCTTGGTTATCACAAAGGATGGAGGGTTGCGCTATTATTGGCAAAGTAGTCGATAATGGACACAAAGTAACCCACTCTAATCCTGATATTGTATTCGAGCATTATTGAGGCACAAATATGGAACCTGAAGGCTGGCCGGGTCACATCTGGCTAGAAGGAAGAACATCGGTTCATCTTCGCAACCATCAACCTCGGCCCTCACACATGCCAAGGGGCCCCGCTGCTAAAACCGGCGAGGGTTTTCTAAATCCGGCCATGGCGCCAGCTAGAACGCGTTCTGTCATGCTATTGGCAGATGCATTAGAAAATAATTGGTTGGTTCCTGAAGGAAAAACGATTCGGGCTTTAGATGCCCTTTGTGCAACTGGGGTTCGTCCAAGGCGTTGGAGAAAGGAAATTCCCTCTCAGGATAGATTGAAAATTACCGCTAATGACCTTGATTCTGATGCATTAAATTGGGCTAAGGAATCGCATCGTTCTAATCCAATAGGAGATAACCTCCAATGGATTCAGGAGCCAAGTAGATTCTCTCGTGACCAAGAGGGTGTAGTAGAAGATGGAATCCATTGGGTTGAAGGTGATGCGATTAGGTTGATGGTTCAAGAGCCATTTCAATGGATCGATTTAGACCCTTTTGGGTCTCCTGTCAGTTTCCTGGATGCAGCGATTCAAGCTATTTCTCGAGTCGGGGTACTAGAGGTGACTGCTACTGACACTGCCGCTTTGTGTGGTTCGGCAAAAACTAGTGCAGCACGTAGATATGGCTCTGTTGGAATTACAGATTCGTACATGCATGATGATGCGACTAGAATACTTCTTGGAACAATTGCACGTGTTGCTGCGATGCACGATAAATCGATTCATCCGATTCTTTCCCTCTTTGATGGGCATCATGTTCGTATTACTGTTCTACTAAAGCGTTCGAAAGAAGAGGCTACAGACTGGCATAAAAAAATAGGTTACAGAATTCGCTCTAGCCCATATCATTTCTCTTCACAACCAGAAGGTGAATATTCGGGTCCAATGTGGATTGGCCCGATATTTGATGCTGAGATTGCAAGCAGAATGACCGTCGAAAAGGCGATTGAATTGTGTGCTGGAAAGCCAGAAGATTTACCCACCGAATGGAACGATATCGATATCGAACATTCACAAAGAGAAATTGAAAGGTCGATTCGACACATTTCTGAATCTGCTGAACTTCTATCCCAAGACCACCTGTTGGTGGCAGTAGATGACCTTGGAGTGGCAGCAGGGATTGGCCAAATTCCCTCGATGAAGAAACTTAAATCAGGCCTAGAAGAAGCAGGGTATCGTATGGCCAGATGCCATATGCCTGAGGCAATGTTTGCTACTGATGCTGATTGGCAAACGGTTCTTGAAATTACAAGATTAGCCAAATGAAGGGTCCGCCCCTTCATCAGGGGCAGGTAGCATTGTCTGAGAGTTCTCGAATACTTCTCTAACACTGTCCTCTATCTTTCTAGCATCTTCTAATAATGAAGAAAGTGGAATGTCTATTTCGGTTAATTCACTTATCGCCTCTATCGCCAAAGCAGCAGCGCGCGCATCCGGGTACATTGGATTACAATCGGCGAGAATAGCGGTGATGTCGAGGTCTAACCTATCCCCTTCTGCGATTAGATAGCCAGCTATTCCGGCAACTATACCTTGCCGAACAGGTTCAATTCCTGCAGTCTTTAGTCGGGTTCTACCCACCTTTGATGAGCTAACTCCGTACAAGGTCCCATCCCTGTCGTCCATATTCTCCCGGGCTACTCCATCGATTACTATCAATTGGTCGAACCCGCCTTTGGTGAACCAATCTAGTACTGTATTTGCGAATAGGACATCCCTCTCAGGACCAAATCTAACCTCAGCGGTAAAGACACCCACATTTTCTCCTTGGTAAACCCTAACCGGATGTTTTGGCACCTCGTGATGGACTAGGGCCATGGCTGGAAATTCTACATTGAGAACTGTTCCTTGTTGACTTAGATTCAATTGACTGATCACGTGCGATGCAGCGATTACTCCGACCATGCCTACCGTGGAAAATCCACATATTGCAACTCCGTTTGTCCTTGGATCTGCATTTTTGTGCAAAACAAGATCGTATGTTGCTTGGTCTGCCATGTAACGGCCTCCTACTGACTCATTCAAAGGCATTGCGAAAATCACTCCGAAAATTCGGACCAATCTTCTTCGCCTTTATCCCTATACCACCAAACACCAACTTCGTCTTCATACCATTCGGTGCCGTGCTCATCGACAGAGATTCCGGATTCATCATTTGAGGTTTCTTCATTTTGTTCCTCGGTCTCTTCTTCCAACTCTTCAACATAATCTTCTTCATCGAAATCGGCTATAAAGTCGGGTTTATCTGGCGTCTCACCGGTTATTGTTTTGTCGGAAATATCATCCAGAGCAACCCCCACGGGTAGTGGTTTAGCGGCTCTATCAGATTCAGGTTCTGGTTCTAAATCCAAATCTTCTTCATTCCACTCATCTAGATCACTATTTTTAATTCTCAAAATTATGAATACTGCTAACCCGATTACTGCTACGGCAGA
>Ga0114994_10000311_pt1 | contig 31370 bp, 24 predicted proteins | sample ArcticOcean_MG_C_9_FD_87043 | JGI IMG/M metagenome (GOLD analysis project Ga0114994, IMG submission 87043) | Marine microbial communities from western Arctic Ocean - ArcticOcean_MG_CB2_152 | ecosystem: Environmental > Aquatic > Marine > Oceanic | place: Arctic Ocean: Canada Basin | collected...
CCGCTGCACCTCGGCCTTCTCCCGCCGCAGGCGTGCCGCTGCGTAGTCCGACCGGCACCGGAGCGCGCTCGCGCAGCAGCGCGCCGCGTCGAGCGGGCGGCCGAGCTTCTCGAGGCAGGCGGCCGAGTTGTAATGCAGCGCCGGGTGCTCCGAGTCCTCCTCGAGCGCGGCGGCGTACCAGCGCTCGGCGGCTCGCACGTCGTTGTTTCGAAACGCGGCGTCGCCCTTCTGCTTGAGCCGGGCGACGGCGCCGTAGCGCCGCGCCTGGCTCTGGCACCAGTCGCGCGACTTATTGAACTGCGCCGCCCATAGTGAAGCGACGCGGCTCGCCCGCTCGGCGTCGCCGCCGTAGCAGAGCGCCTTCAGGAGATCCAAGGCGTCGCGGCGGTCGATCGTGTGAGGAACGCCCCCCTTCGGCGCGTCGACGTCCTCAGGGAGCGCCGCGGACGCGTCGGGCCAGCGCTTGAGGCGGCACAGCGCGGCGGCCTCGAGCCGCCTGATGTCCGCCGCGTCGGGCGCGGTTCGCCTCGCGACTCGCGCGGCGGCGAGGCCGCGCTCCAGCCGTCGCGTGACCTCCGCGGTGTCGTCGGTGCCGTCGGCGCGCAATAGCTCGCGCCGCGCCGCCGCGACGTTAGTAGCTGCTTGCGCCGCAGCGGCCACACCATCGGCCGCCGCCGTCGCCGCCTCGGCCGCCGCCGGGGACGCGTCGCCCGACGCCGCGGCGCCGCTTTCGAGCGTCTGGCGGAACGTGCGCTCGGCCTCCTTGAACGCGCCGCGGCGCAGCAGGGCCGCGCCGCGGGCGAGTGTTGCGTCGTCGTCTCGCCTCTCGCGGAGCGTGCTGCCGTCGTTGTTGAGCTTCGCGTCGTTGTGCACCGCATCATGTACGCGAAGAGTACTGCTATACAGTTCAACAGCAGCCTCCCACGGCCAATCATCTGGTATAGGCGTGCCGTCAATCGATGCGAGATAGATGGTTGTCGGTTTACACTGCTTCCTTTTAGCCCACGCTTTTACGAGTTTAGAGCATGGTGCGCCGGCCCAGGATGTAGGTATGGTGAGCTTGAGCGGGGCTGTGAGTGGTGCTAATCTGTCTGTGGACTGCTGTTTTCTCAGTACGACGGAGGTCATCGCTGCTGAATCTTATGCATCGCATCCGTATGATATATAAAATACTTTCAGGAGCGCATCGCTCGCAACTCTCCGTGCGTGCCCCGCAATAACTCCATTGCAAGAGGCCACTCGAGCTCCACGCTCAGGGGTGAGCACCGGCAGAGTGCAGGAGTCATCTGAGAGAGAGAATGCGCTTCTGCACACGAGCGGTCGGACGCGTCGAAAACTAAAATGGATAAAAACGGGTTTCGTGTTCAGCTTCGCTGCCTTGCCTTGCTGTCGTGTTGGTGTGCATACGCTGCACCTACAGCTCAGCAATGATGCCTCGACGAACATTTGCCCTCTTGGCCGTGACTTGCGCCACGGCGCTCGTCGCGCCCGCGCGGCGTTTGACCCGCAGCGCACCGCTGCAGTCTGAGCCCGGCCCGCAGACGCCGGCACCCGAGCCGGAGAAGCCGCGCCCGGAACCCAGACCGGTCATCATGCCCACGGTCACGGGCTCGAACGGCGAGCAGATCGACGTCATGTCGCGGCTCCTGAAGGACCGCATTTTGCTGCTCGGTTCGGAAGTGAACGACGAGGTGGCCAACGTGCTGGTGGCGCAGATGCTCTACCTGGCGAACGAGGACCCCGAGGGCGACATCACGCTGTACATCAACTCGCCGGGCGGCAGCGTGAGCGCGGGCATGGCCATTTATGACACGATGCAGTTCATTCCCTGCGACGTGTCGACGGTGTGCTTCGGCATGGCCGCGTCCATGGGCGCGTTCCTGCTCGGAGCGGGCGCCAAGGGCAAGCGCAAGTCGCTGCCCAACGCGCGCATCATGATCCACCAGCCGCTCGGCGGCGCGCAGGGCCAGGCCGCGGACATCGAGATCCAGGCCAAGGAGATCCTCTTCACCAAGGCCGTGATCAACACGTACATGGCTGTACCGCGACCGCGTCCTTGTTCTTCAAAACTCCGTGGCGCAATGGATAGCGTATCAGACTTCGAATCTGGGGGTTGCGGGTTCGAGTCCCGTCGGGGTTGCAGAACAACGCGCGTCGACGGTACACGTCCCCGCAGGAGTACACGGGTCAGCCGGCGGACAAACTCGCGGAGGACACTGACCGCGACTTCTACATGATGCCCGGCGAGGCGAAGGACTACGGCCTGATCGACGAGGTGATCAAAACGAAAACCTCGCACATAGACCTAGGGTCTATGCCCTCGCTGGACTAGGAGAGTGTAAGATTTCGAGACGTGCGCAATGAGGCGGCACACATCGCCCGGCGTGCGGACCGGGAAGATATGGGAGTTGACGCTTAGTCGTCGCGGGGAGGGGGGAACATGCATGTACTTCAGAGGCTCTTCTTGGCGGCGCGGCCCAGCGACCGGCGCTTGGGCGACTTCTTGGCCGACGTCGACTTCTTCTTCTTGGGCGCCGGCTCGACCTCGTCCTCGTTCTCCACGATCGGCACCGAGGGGATCGGCGACAGCGGGTGCGGCTTGCGCTTGCGCGAGGCGCCCGCGTACTCGTCATCTTTCAGGGAGGACACGGCGGAGAGGTCGTCGTGCACGTCGTCCTGGGAGTGGCGCGCGCGCGCCAACAAGGCGGCCCCGCCGTCGTCCGAGTCCTCGTCGCTCGCCTCGGCGATCTTTTCCATGGGCTCGCTGAGGCTCGATGCGCCGGAGCGGTAGCCCGAGCCGCGGCGCGCGGGCGGCGCGCGCCGGCGCGGCGGGCTCTTGGCCTTCGGGAGCACGGGCTCCTCCTCAGGCGCGTCCCACGGCTCCTCTTCAATAACGGGCGCCCGCGCCTTCTTCTTCTTGAGTGGCGTGCCCAGAGCGCTCTCGAACGCCTCGAGCAAGTCCCAGGCCCCGTCGTCGTCATCAACGTCGCGGCCGCGGCGGACCACGGACGCGCGCGCGGCGCAGGCGTCGCGGACGGACGCGACTAGCGCCCGGTCGACCTTCGTGTCCGCCGCGGCGTCCTTGCCGCGGCGCTTGGGCTGGGCCGCGTCGACGTAGGGGCGCAACGCGCCGAGCAGGACTAGAGTAGAGGGCGCGTCGGCCAGCGCCGCGTCCACGCCGGCGTGTAGCAGCGCGTGCAGGGCGTCGGCCCGGTCGGCGCGGGCCGCGGCCGCCTTGACGAGGGCCCTGGCCAGGGCCTTGGCCGTGACCTGGTCCAGGTCGGCCTCCAGGGCCTTCAAGTGGACGCGGGCCACGTCGTCCGGACCCGTCCCCGCCAACCGCTCCGCCAGACGGGGCAGGAGGTCGTCGTCGTCCTTCGCGGCTCGCACCAAGACGGCCGCCCACAGATCCGTGCGCGCCGGCGTCTCGGGCGGCGCCGCCGAGGCCACGTGGGCGCACGGCGCTAGGGCTACGACCTCGCCGCGCCGGCACGCGTCCGCGACGAGGGAACACAGGTGCGCGTCCGTCTCGTGGGGCAGGGCCAGGCCCTCGAGCCCCTGGCGCTCCTTGAACCCGGGGTGCGCCGCGGCCGAGAGCACCGCCACGGTCTCCAGCGCCGCCGTCGTGACGCGCGCCGTGTTCTCGTCGTCCTCCCTCAGCTCGAGCTCGTGGCGGTCATTTCTTTTCAGGGCCAGGGTCGGGGCTTCGTAACGGCACGCGAGCACGCGCGCCGCGCCGTCGGCGCACGCGCTAACGACCCCGTCTGTCGGCTCCGGGTCGCTGGCGTCGTCGATGCGGTCGAGGCACCCATTGGCCCGCCACAAAACAAGGGCCCCCAGCGCGTCGAGGCAGTCCTTGGCCTTCATATCGCCGTCCTCGGCTAGCTGCGCCGCTCGTTCGGCGAGCGCCCGGGCTAACGTGGCGCCGCCGCCGAGCGCCTGGGGCACGTCCACGGCCTGCGCCAGCGCCCGGACGCGCTTGACCGAGGCTGTGAACGAGGCCTCGACGGTGTCGGCGTCACCGCGGTCGGGCTCTTCCAATAGCGGCTTGGACGCTTCGGCGACGCACGTCTCCACGGCCTTAGTGAGCTTCTTCTGCGACGCGCCCGCGTCGTCCGCAAAGGCCTTGATGGCTTTCGCTGCGGCTGCCAAAGCGGTCTCGTCGGACGTCGTGCCGATGCGGTCCAGGATGGCCTTGCAGGCCTTGACGTAGCGCGCGTCCTTGGTCGCCGCGCGCGCGGCGCTCTCTCCCAGCTCGCAGACCGTCGGCAACAGGGCGTCGTCGCCGCCGTACTTGGTGAGTAGAGCCGGGAGAGCGTCCAAGAGCGCGGGCGCCGCACTTAACGCGTCCGTCTCGGCCGACCGCGCGCATAGACGTAGGAGCACGTCGACCAAGCGCTGGTTCTCGTTGGAGGACGCGGCGTCCACGTCGTCCCGCTGCAACAACGCGACCCAGGCCCGCCAGTCCCGTAACAAGGAAGCGCGCTCCGGCAGGGCCAAAAAAGCGTCCGCCGCCAACGAGGTCAAGGACGTGGGCCCGTCGTCGCCTAGCACTGAAGCCTCGACGAACCGGCCTAGGTCCCGCAGCGACCGCTGCGCGTCGCCCTGACTGGACGCCTGATCGAAATCCTCCACGTCCAAGGCAAAAGCTAAAGCGTCCCTCCTTAATTCGGGCGAAGCGGCCTGGTCCACGATTTTGGCGTAGACGTTGTCCCGTAACGCCGCGTCCTCGTCCTCGCCCAGATCGAGTTCATCGAGTAACCCGTAGCCCTTCAAAGCTCTCAAAGCCGCGATGGCCGCGTGTTGGCACCTCGGATCAACGTCGTGGGCCATCTCGCCCAGCCGCGGCGCGAACCGCAAGGCAAAGTCTCGCAGCGCGTCCTTGATCTCCATGGACTGCGCCCGTTCAAAGGCCGCGCCCAAGACGCGACACCCGCTCGCCCGGACAGCCGGCCCGTCCTGGAAATCCAGAACCCACGCCGCGTACTTCAGGTAGCGCGTCGCCACAAATTTGGCCGGCCGCGCTTTCACCCAGCCCGCAAAACCTAAAACGACGGCGCTCCGGATCTCGGGCTGCTTATCTCGGTATCTTTTAGCGAAGACGCCCTCGAAGAGCTCGTCGCAGGACGCGTCGCACTTCGTTTTGGCCTCTTCCAAGTCACTCACGGTCTGCTGGCAGGCCTCCGCCTTACTGCCCTTCTTCGGTTTCTTGGCGCTGCCCAGGGCCGCCCGTAACTGCCGTTGCGCAATGACGAGCCGGTCGTCGATACTCGAAGCGGCCTCCGCGAGCCGCGCCCCAACGGCCATGGCGCCACTGGCGCCGACGTGCCGCGCGTGCGCGATGGCCGAGCCGCTTAAGCGCGTGAGGACGTCCACAATGAGGGCGATGGCCGTGTCTTCGTAGGCGCCGCGGTCGCCGCGCGCCGACGCGTCCACGACGTCGGCCCAGGCCTCCCGGAAGCGCTCCTCGAATTGAACGCCCCGGCCCGCCGTGGGGTGGAGCGGGTAGGCGCGCGGCGTCGCTTTGGACCCCAACTGATCACCTAAAGCCATCAGCAGCGCCGTCCACGCGTCGTCGTCCGCGTCCTCGTCGAGCTCGTGGCCGACAATGTCCCGGGCGTCCACGGCGCCGCAGCACTCGAAGGCGAAGCGCGTTAAGAGAGCGGCGCCCTTTTCGGGGGACGTCGCGAACTCCACCGCCCAGGCCTCCGCGGCTTTCTGACAAGTAACTTTCTTCTTGCCCTGCTTGGTCCCGGCCACGGCCCGGAAGAGGGAGGTGGCCTGCTTCGGCGCTGAAACAACGCGCCGGGCGAGCGCGCCGGCCTTGGCGCGCACCCGCTTGGGGGGCTGCTCGGCCACGAAGGTCTCACTTCGGTCGTCGTCGTCGTCGTCGTCGTCACTTTCCTGCGTCTGGAGCTGGACGCCCTTCTTTCTGAGCTTGGTCTGGAGCTCGGTGGCCTGCTCGTCGTAGAGCGACTGGGGCTTGGCGCGCGCGCGGCTGGGGCGGGCGACCATTGCTGGCCGTGGTGCGGCTCGCGGCTGGCTAGTGTAGTGCCGCGCTGCGTCTGGCGCGTCGGAGAGCGCTCCGCGGTGCTTTTGTTTTGAATTTGAGCTATCCGCCTCTTTGGCGGGATAACCCTGTTTGCTTCGCAGCGGCGACAGCGGTGGCTGCGCAGCCGGTGGCCGGTCTAGCTGTCAACAGGTAACCTGGACCGTGCTCCGCGTTGGCCCTTTGCGACCTCTAAGCGTGACAATAGCGCTTTTTGTTTGAGAGCAAAATCGCGCCTTGGAGATTGCCCACGGGTTTTTTCACGAGGCCGGGGCGGTTGTGGAAGTCTAGGATAGCGTGCAGCAGCCCTCGGAGGAGGCCTCGGGAGGATTTTGGCCTTTGCATTTGCGTGCGGGTTGCCGCGGCATCGTCGCGTCCTCTTTAATTAGCTCTTGTAACACACACAGCTGCATACTGCTGCAAATAATACGCCATCGCTGCCGAAGAGTAGTCAGAAGACTGCAAAAACAGACCGCTGCAAGCTACCGCTTGTACACGCACGCCAACAGCGCACCTAGGAACTAGTCAGAGCTGCAGCAGCAGCGCCGACAACAGCACAACAGCAGCGCCGACAACAGCACAACAGCAAACATGTCCAACTTCGGTGGTAACGCCGGCCAGGACTGGGAGCCGGCCAACGTCGGGCGGTCCACAAAGCCCTTCGCCAAGGCCACGGCCGGCGACAAGCGCCAGCAATTAACGGCCGCGCAACGCGCGGGCGGCGCCTCGACGCAGCACCGGCAGTTCGTGACGGCCAACGCCCACGGCCACGGGCCCATGGGCACCTCCGCCGGCGCCGGCGCCCGGAAACTTGCGGAAGAAACGGAAACGTTCAAGGTCCAAAAAACGGGCCTCTCCTTCAGCAAGGCCCTGATGAAGGCGCGCATGGCCAAGAAGATGTCCCAGAAGGACCTGGGCACCAAGATCAACGAGAAGCCCCAGGTCATCCAGCAGTACGAGTCGGGCAAGGCCGTGCCGAACCCGGCTATTATTACCAAAATGGAACGGGCCCTGGGCGCTAAATTGCCGCGGCCGCCCAAGGTCAAGAAGGTGAGGGAGTGACCTGCGTAATATCTTAAGAGTAGGCGCCGCGTCGGGGGCGTCGGGGGGCCTCCCCAGAGGAAGGCGCAGAGGACGACACTGGCATGACTTTTGTATTACATATATTACACAGGACTCCTAGCTAGCCGAGGAGGATGGGCCCAAAGACCGCCATATCGCCATCGCCGCCACCGATGGCCCCAAAGGCGGCTTCATAGGGGGACCAGGAGGAGCCATCGGTGGCGCGCTCGAATGCCGCGCCGTCCGAGTACAAGATGATAATTCGGCCGTTGTGGGCGCACGCACGCGACAATCGGCGCGTGCCCAGGTCACACGTCTCCTCCGTCCACGTGTCGGACCGGGGGTCATATATATACACCGCCAAAGTACAAGTAAGAAGAAATAACTTCCCGTCAACAGCAAGCGGCGGAATAGTGGAGAACACATAGGGGTTGCTGCGGGCACATCGCCACTTCCTAGTGAGAAAGTCATATATCTGCAAAATATTTGCCCAGTTTCCCTTCGGACCGTCTACATTACTATAACCTCCCACGACGAACAACTGGTTCCCAACGACGCCCGACGTTGCGCACAAACAGGCGTGTGGCATAGGAGGCAACGTCTCCCACAATCCAGTTGCTTCGTTGAACGCATGGAGGGAATTAAGGAAGCCTTCGTCGTCGGCATTGACCCCGCCGGCAACGTACAGGCATCCGTCGTGCCATTCCATGGTGTGCGCCTGTTGATTCTGCGGGAGGGTTGCAAAACGACTCCATCGGCGTGTAGAGACATCCACCACAAAGACTTCATTATCAGTTTGTTCGTCGGCGCAGACAAAAAGCCGAGCCCCGCCGTCGGTCGCTGTCTCACATGTGCTTGCCCCTTACCAACAACGATGCTTGCGACCTCGCTTTTAGGCGCCATGCGAACTTTCAGAATACCGGTAGTTCTTTCGGCTTCGACCATGACGATGGCGCGCTCCGCGAAGCCGTACTCCTGGCGCCTACGGAGAAACTGCGGGCCATGTATGACCGCCCGGAACGATTTGCAAGCAGCGGCCGTGGCGGCGTGGTCGTCGAGGCGAACGCCGACGAGGACGCGGTGCAGGACGTCTTCCGGTAGGTCCTGCAGAGGTGAGTTACAAGCGATAGTGACATTTGTGGCCGCCATTCTATATTAGTATTATGCGAGTTGTTATTATTGATGGCCAAGGCTTGTCCGATGGCCGTCGAACAAAGAACTACCGGGCGCGGGGCTGCGGAGCGCAAGGGTCTAAATATATTTGACTGCCTAGCCTTACGCTACTGCACCAGGGCGGCTGTGGTGACACAAATAGCTCGATATGAAAAACCCGTGCAAGTGTACGGGTTTACGTCCCAGGGTTTTGCCTCGTTTTTGCGGCGGGCGCACGCTGTGCTGCTCACCCACGCACAAGACCATCAGCACGCCGCACCGCATCGCTGCTACGCCACACTCCACGCCGCCGCGCCGCATCGCTGCGACGCCGCACGCCGCGCCATGGCCTCCTACTCCGCGCAGCTCGCCGGCGTCACGGCCGACCCGCAGAGCCTCCCCAAGATCGCGGCGCTCCTCAAGACCATTCGGACGCAGAAGCTGCGCCAGTCCCAAGTGGTGGCGACGCACGGCAGGACGGCGCTGCAGGACGCGCGGCGGGCGGCGCGCGCGCTCGGCGACGACGTCTGGGCCGTCTACGAGCAGACGCTGGAGGCGGCGTTGGACGTGGACGACGCACCATTGCGGGACGCGTGCCAGGGCGCCCTCCTGAAGCGCTTCGGCGGGGCGAACCCGCCCTCGCAGCGGCTCGAACGGCTCGATGGCCTGGTGGCCGAGGCGGCGGGCGACTGGGACGCCGCTTTACAACGGTACAAGGGCGTCTTAGCCCAGAACCCGGCCAACTCCACAGCGCTGAAGCGGGAGGTCTGCGTCGTCGACGCCAAGGGCTCCGGGCGGGAGGCCGTGATCGACGCGTTGACCACGCTCACGGCCAAGTGCCAGAGCGATAAGGGCGCCTGGCAGGCTTTAGCTGAAGCGCACGTGGCGGCCTACCGCTTCGCCGACGCCATTTTCTGCTACGAGGAGCTCACCCTCTTCGACCCGAGCGCCCAGCACTACCTGCGGCGGCTGGGCGAGCTCTACTACTCGTGGGCCACGGCCACCACGGCGAAGCGCGAGCCCCTCTACCGGAAAGCAAGGGTGTACTTCGCGAAGAGCCTGGAGTTGCTGGGTAGCAAGCCCAACGCGCGCGCCGCGTCGGGGTTGTTGCTGACGTGTTCGGCCTTGAAGCTGGATGTGCGAGGACGGAAGGCGGACCCCGACGACGAACTCAACGCGGCTCTGGGTTCGCTGGCGGCGTCGAAGCTCAAGGCCGCCTACGCCGCGGCCGGCCCGTTTCTGCGGACGTGCAACGAGCGCTTGTTGGCGGCGCACGCGCCGCCGTATGCGCTCCTCCTACTGAAAAAGAACGAGGACACCGTGGCCGCGGCGGAGAAGCAGGTCGTGGACGTGGCGCAGGAGTAAGTTTATACATAGTTTAACTAGGCCTGCTCGATGGCGTGGAGGTTGAGCCGTGTCTCGTCGCCCTCGAGTTCTACCCTCGAGTCTCCAAAAGCGGGCGGGGCAGCTTCGGGGAGATGCTTCCCGGGTTTTGGTTTCGTCAAAGCACACGCTCGGGGGAAAGCGCCGCCCACACCTTCTTGCAAACTGTACGTGTCGACAACGAAACTAAAACTTCGCGATCAAACCAGCATCCGTCTAGTAAAACAACCAAGCACCAAAATGGCTTTAACCTGTGACACGATCGAAGAAGAAGCAGGCACGCTCCTGCCCAAGACCGGCGCGCCCCACGCCACGCGCCGCGGCGTCGCCAGCGCCGCGCTGGTCGCGCTGTGCTTCACGGGCGGCGTCGCGTACTCGTCGACGTCCGCCGCGGCGTCGACGCGCGTCTCGAGCCTCGTCGACACGTCCGCGGCCAATTGTGCCTCCAAGGTTCCCTCACCCATCTGCGGCGAGTCTTCTTCGCAACGTTTTTTCGAAACAAAAGCGGGCAACGAGGTCCAAGTCTCCTACTCCCATAGCATCAATTGCGACGGCGACCCTCAACTGATCACCGTCGACATTCCTTGCGTATGGCGCTTTCGCTGACGTCGACGGCCGGCTCGGACGGTCGTTTGCTTCCTCGGCGCGGCGTGACTCTACCGCGCGGCATCCAGTGTTTCCTGCTGGGGCGGCGCGTGTCCTAGCGCTGGCTTGTGTCTCGCGTCGCGGGAGTTGACTGATTTCAAATGCTATATTTGAATGCTTATGCTGTCTTGGCGGAGAGATGCTCGCCGCGCGCTCGTGCGCGGTTCAGAACTGTACGTGGGCGTCGTGTGGTAGACGCCGCGCGTGTGTTTGAGGCCCAAATTGAGGAGTTCGTCGAGTTTGCCCACGATTTTGCTGTATGAGCGGCGGCAGTGCATCCTCAGCATTGGAGCCGTCCTTTGCGCCACACGACTCCGCGTAAGGCTGACTTGGCCGCTCCAGGAGATGTGCGTCTTCGATACAAGCGGGTTTTTGGTGCAGGTTCATTTTCCGTCTTTGTGTCATAGCTGGTGCTCAAACTTGTCCCTTACGATCGTTAAGAACACGGCAAGTAGCTCAACAGCGCGCTATCAGACCCTACAAAGACCTCGCAAAGCGACCGCAGCGCTTACTCGCTCGCACACGACCCCCAGCTCTAAGAATGCGCCTCGCCCGAGCAGCCGTCCGCGGCGCGCCGGCGCGGCGCCTTCTGCAGCGCCTCGCGCGCCCCCTCTCCGCGGCGACGGTGGAGGCCGACGCGCCCGCCCTCGGTTTTGCGATCGACGACATGGCGCGGGCCGGCGCGCCGGCCTACCTGGACGTCCAGGCCACGTCCCCGGTGGACCCGCGCGTCCTGGACGCGATGCTGCCGTACTTCCTGGGCAACTTCGGGAACGCGCACTCGAAGACGCACGCCTTCGGCTGGGAGTCGGAGCGGGCCGTCGAGAAGGCCCGGGAGTCGCTGGCCGCGCTCATTGGGGCCGACCCGAGGGAGATCGTCTTCACGTCTGGCGCCACGGAGTCCAACAACATGAGCGTCAAGGGCATCGCGCGCTTCTACGGGGCCAAGAAGAAGCACATCGTCACGACCCAGACAGAGCACAAGTGCGTCCTGGACTCGTGCCGGCAGATGGAGCGCGAGGGCTTCGAGGTGACCTACCTCCCCGTCGAGCGCGCCACGGGCATGGTGAACCTGGACGAACTCAGGGACGCCGTGCGGCCCGGCGAGACGTGCCTCGTGAGCGTGATGGCGGTCAACAACGAGATCGGGACCTTGCAACCCTTACAAGAGATCGGGAAGATCTGCAAGGCGGCCAAGGCCTTCTTCCACACGGACGCCGCGCAGATGGTCGGGAAGCTGCCCTTCGACGTCAACGAATTAGGCGCCGACCTCGTCAGTATTTCGGGGCACAAGCTCTACGGGCCCAAGGGCATCGGGGCCCTCTTTGTGCGACGGCGGCCGCGCGTGCGCCTGGAGCCCGTATTGAGTGGCGGTGGGCAGGAGCGCGGGTTCCGGAGCGGCACGCTGCCGACCGCGTTGTGCGTCGGGCTGGGCGCCGCGGCGAACGTGGCGTTGCTTGAGTTGGAGAACGACATGGCCCACGTCACCAAGCTCTCCGATAGACTGATGAAGGGCATCCGGGACCACGTGCCCGAGGTCGTGCTGAACGGCCACCCGACGGAGCGCCACGCGGGGAACGTGAACCTCAGCTTCGCGTACTGCGAGGGCGAGTCCCTCCTGATGTCCTTGAAGAACATCGCGGTGTCCTCTGGCTCTGCGTGCACCTCCGCTTCTTTAGAACCGTCCTATGTGCTGCGGGCCATCGGCGTCTCCGAGGACCTGGCCCACACGTCCCTCCGCTTCGGCCTGGGCCGCTTCACGACAGAGGCCGAGGTGGACTTCGCCATCGATTTATTGCGGGTGCACGTCGCGCGGCTCCGGGACATGTCGCCGCTCTGGGAGCTCGTGCAGGAGGGCGTGGACCTGTCGACGATCAACTGGACGCAGGACGCCGCGTCGCACCACCACTAGGCGCCTCGTAACCTTCGCTGCTTGTAATAGGGGTGTCCTTGCCCAGGGGGCTTCGCACCGACGGCGTCGGGGATTCGGCTTTGCTTGGACGGACACGTGCGATGAGCGATGAGGAAAGTTTTCAAAAACCCGTCAAAAACGTCAGATTTTTGCCAGCTCCCACGCTTCGCGAACGCCGCACGAACCATTGCACAGACCATCGCTTCGCGCAAAGGTCCCAGGCAGCTAGCACTTCAAATCGTGCTCAGCTCGCCACCACAGCAACAACAAGGACAGCCCACAATCGGGTTAATTGAGCTTCCTACGACACAAGACATCCACACGATGACTACGAAGATGGACCAGAGCCGCAAGCGCGCCGAGAAGGAGAACGTCGAGTACGTCGAGACGCTCGGCGTGCACTGGCGCAATTTGTCGGTGCATTTCAAGGACGTCCAGGCGCTCGCGCAGTGCTCCGGCGACGTCGAGGCGGGCCAGGCCGTGGCGCTCATGGGGCCCACCGGCTGCGGCAAGACGTCGCTGCTCAACGCGCTGGCGCGCCGCGGCCCGGTCGGAGGGGGGCAAGTCTGGTACGGCGACGACCTCGCGTGGTCCTCGGCGCTCAAACGCCACGTCGCGTTCGTCGAGCAGAACGACCTCGTCTTCGAGGGCCTGACGGTGCGCGAGACGCTCGCCTTCTCGGCTCGCTTGCGGTTACCCGCGGCTACTCTGAAAGAGAAGCTGGAGCGCGTTGACGAGACTATCACGCTCCTGCGCCTAGAATCGTGCGCGGAAACGCAAGTCGGCGGCATGGGCGGCAAAACCATCTCCGGCGGGGAACGCAAAAGATTGATGGTCGGGCAGGAGATGCTCACGAGACCACGTTTGCTCTGCTGCGACGAGCCGACGAGCGGCCTCGACAGCGCCACCGCCTGCGTCGTCGTCGAGGCGCTCGTGAATCTTGCGAGGGAGCGGCGGGTCGCGATCGTCGCCTCGATCCACCAGCCGTCGTCCCGTTTGTTTCTCCTCTTCGACGAGATGTTGCTTCTCCGCAAGGGCGGCCTCACCTATAGAGGGTCCACCGCGGACGCCGGCGACGCCTTCGCGGCGGCGCCCTTCCACCTGCCGTGCCCCGCGGCCTATAGCGCGCCGGACTGGCTCATGGAAATTGTGGTCGAGAACAAGGTCGATTCTGACGACCGCAAGCGGCAGGTCCTGGACGACCTGTACGGGCCCTCGACGCTACCGCCGCGGAGCGCGCCCCTGCGGAGCCTCCGGGCGCAGAAGCGGCGCCAGCGCTACGCCGCGCCGCTCACGGAACAGATCGCGGTGCTCTCCCGGCGGTCCTGGAAGGCTGTCGCGCCGAAGATCCTCAAGACCTCGTCATTACTACTACATGGAGGCAACGCCACTTTAGCCGGCCTCATGTGGTGGCAGCTGGGCTACAAGGAACGGGACATCTTCCCGCGCTACACCCTAGCCTTCGCGATCCCGATCGCCTGGATCTTCTTCCCCCTTTTAGACGCGCTGCCCTGGTTCGGCAGCGCCCAGAACATGCTGCGCAAGGACATGGCCTGCAACGCGTATCGGTTGGAGGCCTGGTTTTTAGTTGATACGACGGCGAACTTGATCCCTATGTGCGTGCAGAGTATTTTACACCTCACTATTTTTTATGTACTGGCCGACGTGTCCAGTAACCCGGCCGTCTACTTCGCGCTGTATGCGGTATTAGTCGCGGCCTTCCTCACGTTCCAGTCCATCGGCCTCATGATCTCCGCCGGCGTGTCGGGCGACAACGTCGTGACAGTGGCGATGATTTACGTGACGTACGTCTTCTTGTTCACGGGTCTGTTTGTGCCGGTGTCGATGACGGCCGTGCCGTGGGCGGTGTACGCCAATCCTTTGATCTACATCTTGAAGCTGAGTGCTGACGCTATCTTTGGTATTGATAGAAAGAAGTTCAAGTGCGACAACTTCTCCGACGGGACCTTGTTCCCGGACGCGTGCGGAATAAACGGCGACGGGAAAATCTCCGTGAACGACATCTACGCGGAGTACCACCTGGACCGCTTCAAGACCTCCCAGGCCATCCTCGCCCTGTTCGTCATGTTCGTCGCGGCGCGGTCCATCGCCTACGTGCTGCTGAAGCGCCGCATGAAGCAGCAGGCGAACGAACTCATGAAGTACCAGGACAACGGCGACGCCGCCGCGACCGTGGTCGCCGGGGAGGAGACCAAGGAGGGCGACGCCGTCGTCGCGCCGGCCGAGAAAGTCTAAGTTTAGTGTACCTGTAATTTTTGTAAGACTTCCGAGTGCCTAGTCGGACACTCCTAAGACTAAGGTTCGCATAGAGGCCTCGAGCTGAATAGCCCGGCCGCCCCGCGCGCCCCGCATAACAGCTAGCTCGAGTTCGATGCTGCCAACCGTCCCCTCAGTACGCAGCCCTTCGAGCCAGCGCAACCACCGCACCCTCTGACGCTACCGCCGCGCCACTACCGCAGCCCTTCGCCGCGGAGACGACCATGGCGGAACATATCACAGTATGCGATCAGAAATACGACGCGTCGACGACGCCGAACTACGACCTGCACAGCGTCTCGTCGCTGACAACCTACCAGCTGCGGCAGGAGCTCGTGCGGCTGGGCGTCTTTGAGCGCTTCTTCCCGAAGGAGCGAGTAGAACAGTGTTGCTACGACACGCTGCTCGAGGCGCACATCACCTTTCTGCGGGAAATTAAAGCGAAGGAGGAGGAGGCGCAGTTCGCCCGTCACAACGTCGAGGTCGAGGCGCGGAAGGCGCAACTCCTCGAAGCAAAGGCGGCGCGCAAGCGAGAAGCGGAGGAGCGGTCCCGGAAGCGGCGGGAAACGCACAAGGCGGCGCTGCATGCCGACCACGGCGACGAAACGGCCGCGGACGCGGCATCTCCGCCGAAGCATGCGATCAAGAAATTCGAGATGCCCGCGGCGAGAGGCGTGCTAGGACTAGTGGGTGGCGTCCCGCCGTCGAAGCCGCTCGTCGAGGTCGTGTCGTCGGACGACCGGTACGCCGTGCCCGGCAGCGAGTGAGCGTGCGTCTGTGTAATTTGATTGGCCCTATTCGGCAACGGCGCTGAGCCGCCCAGTCTGAGCCGTTCGGCGTTCGAGACTATCGTGCGGGTATTGAGTGCTTGTCCCAAAAAAGCGTGCCGTAGAGCTGCGCAACAACTTTACAGGCGTGCTCTCTCACGACACAAACTCCTGCTTTGCAACCTGCCTGCACCTACGCACAGCCGCGCGGGCCAGCAATCGACGCAATACTTGACAAGCTCCCGAGTGCAGCAGCAGCAGCAATCGGTGCAATACTTGAGCAGCAGCAATCGACGCAGCACCCAATGCCCTCGCTGAACCTGACGTTGCAGGAGCTGATTTCAACTATTGGCGCGTATCTCGCCCTACTCTTTCGTGCGACAGCAAGGGTGCTCTTCGAACGTGAACCGGTAGAAAGCGAGAGCGAACCGGAGGCGCTCGACCTGGGCATCCTGCGGTTGGACCAGGCCATTCACCAGGCCGAGTTTGAACTGGCGCGCTCGAGGGCCGAGGCTGAGACAGAGGCCACACTCGCTCGCTCGAGAACCGCACTCGCTCGCTCGAGAGTTGAGGCTGAGGCGGATCGGTAAAATGCTCACTCTCCTCGCGGTAGTGGCGACGGCAGCCGCGATAGCGCCACCATCGTCCACCAGCCATAGGATTTATCCGGGTCGCCTTGGCACCGCCTTCCGCATCAAGGGCTGCGTGCCGCGCGACGACGCGCTCGCGATCGGCGCAAAGGCCCTCGCGCTGCCGCCGGCCGCGTGGGCGTCGGACCGCCACGCGTCGTACGCGACCCGCGACTGCTCGGCGCACGACGTCGAGCCCGACTTCGACGCACTCGTCTGGGCGCCCATCCGAGAGCGCCTGGCGGCCTGCTACGAGGTGCCCGAAGCATCGCTGTGCCTCCTCGACGCCTTCATCGTGCGCTACGACGCCGATGCCGGCGCCGGCGCCGAGCTCGCGCCGCACCGCGACGCGGGCCCGCTCTCGTTCAACGTGCTCCTGTCGGACGGCGCGGCGTTCGAGGGCGGCGCGACGACGTTCGTGGACGCCGCCTTCGATGGTAAAGACGAGGACGCGGGCGACGCCGTGCTGCACCCGGGCCAGACGCGCCACGGCGGCCGCCGGACGACGCGGGGCACGCGCGTCATCGCCGTGGGGTTCTGCGAGATCGACGGCTTCGAAGTCGACGTCGACGGCTACGACGGCGCGGCGTCGGCGCGCCACCAGCGCGACTTGGGGCGCGCGGCGAACCTGCGGCGGCTGCGGCCGCGCGTCGACCCGTCGCGGCGATGGCGTGGTGGCCTAGCATCGCTTCTACCCCACCGGCATGCCATCGACGCACCGCTGGGCACGGCCTTTGCCAGGATGTGCGCCGAGACTGCGATCGTGCGGCGCGAACGCCTGGCCGACGCCGCCTTCGCCGACGAGATGCTCCAGGGCACTCCCCTGTCGCGCATGTCCGTCGCGGTGTCGACGCCGCCGTCGGACCGCGAGCTCTCCGAGGCGGCGGCCGCGCTGGACAGAGAGGGCGTCGTCGTGCTCCGGTCGGTCGACGGCCTGCTTGCCGGCGTGGACCTGGGTGATGCCTCGGCCGCCGTCGAAGCGCTCGACGACCGCCTCGCCGGCCGCGGTGCCGACGCCGCCATTGACGAGCCAACGCTCGCTCGACGGTCGGAGCTGCGCCACGACATGCGACTGGACGACGGTGCGGCCAATCCGCGGTGGAGTGCGCTCGCTGAAAGGGTTGCTGCGATTTCCCGCAGCGTTCTGGGCGAGAGTTCGTGGGCCGTCGCCACTGCGGGCTGCGTCATTTCGCGCCCCGGCGCGGGTCCCCAGCTCTACCACGCGGACGGAATGGAGAAATTCTACAACGCTTTTGTGCCCTTGGTAGACGTGCCCGCGGCGCTCGGTCCCACGGAATTCGTGCTTCGGACTCATGTAAGCGATCACGCCGTCACGCTTGCCCCTACGTTGGAATGGGACGAAACCTACGAGAAGTGCGCGCCGGAGCTCCGGAGAGGCGATATAGTCCTCTTTTCGTATGCGACGTTGCACCGTGGCTTGCCGAACAACGGCGACGTGCCGCGGCCCATGTACTACATAACGATGGCGCCGCCCGGCGCGGCCGACACGATAAACTTCGCGGAGGCGCCCGGGGATGCTTAAATTATGTTGTTAAACTTTCAGCCTGAAGGGCTGAGCTCGACGATGGGCCGCGACGGAGGCCTCGACAGTCGTTCCCGTAAGGTACTGCCACGCGTAGAGGGCGTTGCCGAGGCCTCCCATCGGCTCGACGAAGGGGGCGATCGCTGAGTGTGTCCGCATGCGCTCGTGCCAGGCCCAGAGAGAAGGGTGCCTGTGTGCGTACGTCGGGTTGATGGCGTGGGAGGGACACTGAGCCATACCGCCGCAGGTCATAGCCGCAGAGGAAGATCCGTCGAACCGTAGGGAACCACACGACGTCCGTCAGCGAGAGCACATCACAGGTCGTCGACAGGTACTGCGCGCCGTTCAGCGCCTCTTCTAACCCGTCGAACGCCTCGCGGATCGCGTCGTACGCGTTGACAATAGCGTCGCCGGAGCAGCCGCCGTGCTCATTATACGAGGTCCAGAAGGTGATCTGCTGCGCGTGGTCCTGGCCGTTGCCTTTCACCGACGCACCCCGGTCGCGGTAGACGCTTAATTTGTCCTCGGGCACGCGACCCAGCACGGACGGGATCCGAAAGCTGAACGTGAGCGTGCGTATCGCCATATGCAAGGCGTCCTCGGCGCGCAGCGCCGCCGGCGTGGTGGCGTCGGCGAGGCCCCGCGTAGGTATGGAGGAATTTGGGCCGAAGGCTTCGTCGAGGTAGGCGACGATGTCGTTGTTCTCGACAATGACGCGGCCGTCGTGCACCAAGACAGGCAATAAGCCTCGCGGGTTGATGCCGAGGAAGTGTTCGACCTTGTTTTCGTGCGTCCTTAGATCGATGTGGTGCAGCTCGCAGTTGAGCTCTTTCAGTGCGAGCACAGTCCTTACTTTTTTAGAGCAGGTGCTCTGCTCAAAATGGAAGAGATGCAGCCCTTCCCACTGGAGCACTTCTGTGGTTGTGGGTGTGACAAAGACCATCGCTGCGGCTGCCCGTTGTCGAAGAGAACGCAAACTTACTCGGTCGTAAAACCCGCGCGATAAAACCCGAACCCGAAACCCGCACGAGATTTTGCAATAATAATCATTGTAGGCTACCGTGGCTGCATCCCACAAGCAGGCAAGTGGGCTCGGCAAACATCTCTCCAGTGCATTTCGCTCGGGCGGCTGTACTCGGACAACCCGAGATTGACTAGCAAGAACACAACCACGAATGGCGCTGCGCGCTGCCCAAGCGCGAGCACGGAAAGCATTGGTCGACCGTGCTGCAGCACTGAGACTCCCAGTCATACGAGTGCCAAAGTTCCTCGACGACAGAGAACTCCACGCCATCGACGCGCTCGGCAGTGCGCACGCGGTCGCTCACGGGCCTCCCGCGGCTGTGCGGACGGCGTGGCGGACGCAATATCTCAACGCTGACGGCCTGGCGAGAACGCAAGCCGGCGAGCTGCTCGATCGGCTCGTAGCCCTCGCGAAAGACGTCGATAACGAGCATTTCTCGGGCAACGCGAAAGATAGCGAGGCGCGCTGCATCGAACTGCACGACTGCGGCGAGGGGGCAGGGCTGGACGACCCAGGCCACTTCGACTCGGGAAGTGTCGTGACGCTCGACGTGTGCTTACGCGAGGCCGACGCGGGCGGGCGCTTCCAAACGCTAGAGGAGGACGGTTCAATTCAGGAGCACGCGTTCGAGCGCGGCGACGCACTCATCTTCCCGTCGTAAAAATACCACGGAGTGTCCCGAATTGAAAGCGGCCCCCGGCGCGTCCTCGTTTTAGAGCTCTGGAATGGAGAAGAAAAGTTCTGCAATCATCGCTGCACGGTGGCGCGCGGCGATTGTGAGCTGTTGAAGATCGGCGTCGCGGAGAAGGACCCGAGCAGCCAGGAGGCCGCGTGGGGGCGCCTGCACAATCTTTAGCGCCGAGTGTGTAAGTGTATAGTGTGATATCTAGCAAACGAACTATGCGAGACTCTTACACCATCATGTCAGCACGGCCCACAACAGGAAGCTCGCGCAGCAGCCGACCGTGACGCCGACGACGGCGTTCTCGCGGTACTTCTTCTGGCGCATTTTTTGGATGATCCCGCCGATGGTCGGCAGCAGGTCGCTCATGGACTGCGCCGTGGTCGTGCTCCCCTCGAGCGTCTCGCGCTGCGCCGCCAGGTCCGTCCGGGCGTCGTGCGCCTGCTCGATGACGTCGCCGACGCCCCGGAGCGCGTTCGTCGTGTGCTTCCGCTCTTTGTGCACGCCCTTCAAGTGGTCCGGCCCGCCCTCCAGATCCACCACATCGTCCGCGCCCGAGAAGAGTTTCACCCGGTCCGCGTTCTTGCGAATTTCCTTCACCACGCGGGCCACGTCGGACGCGTAGTCCAGGTGGACGGCCCGGCACCGCTCGACCAGGGCCCTCCGCGCCGGCGCGGGCTCCCGCGCCTCCTCGGCCTGGAGCGAGTCGCGCACGCGCACCAGCGCCTTGAGGTGGTCCTGCACCGTCTTCAGCAGCCGTTGGGCCTCGGCGCCGCTGTCGCCGTCGGCCGCGAGCGACGCCAGCTGCGGGAGCGCGCGCTCCACGTCGCCCTCGATCGTCCGCGCCTGGGCGCGGAGCTGCTCCCAGGACTCCATATCGTGTCGCGGCGGCTGGTGCCGGCGTCGGACTATGACCAAGTTTGTGCAGCAGTGGCTGTGGGAGGTCTCGCGGCTGCCGAGGGAAACTGTGAAGTGTCTGGTCCGCTGGTGCTGAAGCTGGGTCTTCGCAGAGACTGTGCCTGGGCCAAACTGCTCTTAACCTCGCCTATAGCTCGTGGAGCGTGCTGAGCGGCTGAGAAAACCCGTCACGGTGGCGCCAAATCACAGTTTTTTGGCCACAGCGGTGCACAGTCGAGCTGAGGCTGCGCCGCAACGCTTGTTTTGTAGTCCACGACTCACGTCGATAGCCAGCTGCAAGAATTTTGCATCGATTACTGCCAGAACACACCAAAAGCAGCATGGCAGCACCACAGCCATCCCCAGCGCCCCCACCCGACCGCGTCAAGCTCCACTTCAAAGCCGTGGGCTCCGCCCCTCTCCTGCGACGGACCAAGCTCACCGTCTCCGGCTCCGAGCCCTTCCACGCGGTCGCGACCTTCCTCTCGAAGCAACTCGCCTTACCGCAAACGGAGCGCCTCTTCCTGTACTGTGACTCTGCCTTCTCGCCCCTACCGACGGAGCCCGTCGGCCACCTCTACGCGTGCTTCGGGCGGAGCGGCGAGCTGGTCGTGAACTACTCGACGACGGGCGCCTACGGGTGATAGTAGCGTCGACGGCGTAGAGGGGGTGGGAAGTCGCGTCGGCGGCGTGGAAGTGCCTGTGGCGCCACCAGCCTGAGACGCCACCGGCCTCTCTCCGGGGAACCAGTTTGTTTGTTGTAAGACTCGTATTGTGGATTACATTACTCCTCGGCATCCTCCGCGGCCTCGAGCGCGGCCTGCTCCTCCGCGAGCTTCTGCGCCGCCAACAACCCCCGCTTGGGCTTGTTCGCGTTGCGCTTGATGACGAGCTGCTTGATTTCTTGATCGCGCTGGTTCAGAATGCTCCCGAAGAAGGACTCCTCCTCCCGGTCCACCTCCTCGTCCCCCTCGTTGCGCAGCGCCTCCTGGTCCGCCTTCGTCCGCTGGGCAATGGTGACGGACGCCCCGATGTTTCTCTCTAACAACGTCCGGTCCGCGGCCACCGGCTCGACGTGCGCGTTCTTGAGCTGGTCGCGCACGGCCGCCCAGGCCTCGCCGTCCACGAACACCGAATAGTGGCCCACCATGCGCAAGGTGGCCCGGTCGTCGGCCTGGCCCTCGTCTCCACAATCTCCGGAAGCCTGGAGAGCCGCGTACACGGGCGCGATCTTGGACCGCAGGTCCCGAGCACCGACGGCCTGCCGTAATGCCCGTTCCGCCCGGGCCGCCGCCGACGTCTGCAACGCGCCGCCCGCACTGCGCTGCATGAACTTCATCGTCGTCTCTGTGGACGGCGGCGGCGCCATGACCACCGTGAGCTCCGCGTCCGAGTCGCTGGAGTCCGGGTGCGTACTCGTCACGACGATTATTGCTTCTCCCCGCACCTTCTTCCGGCGCAGCGGCTGCCGCGCGTCGCCGAGCACGCCCCGGGCCCGCCCGCAGCCCAGGCGCAGCTCCTCGTCCTCCCAGGCGTGCGCTAAGAGTTGGCACGTCGAGCGCATGGTCTTGTCGCTGCGCCACCCCCTAACGTAAGACATGAGCTTGGGGTTCCTCGACAAATCGGCCAACACGCCACACACTTGCAACCGCATGAGCCGCGGGCCCGTCTCCAGCAGCGCAAGGATCGCATCGAGCCCTTCGCTCTGCGGCAGCCGCGCCTCGCTCCGCCGGTTCCCCACGACGCTATTCCAGAGGCAGTCCAGGACGCCCACGATGAGCGGGTCGACCTTCTCGGCACTTGAGGACGACGGCATGGCGTCGCGCGCAGCCTCGCTCAGGTTCTTGTGCCTTGATCGAGTCACGGGGCTCCGCCGCGCCACGTACCGGTCGATTTCGCTAATGAGCGTGGCGACGCCGTCGGACCGTCGCAACTTGTCCTGGTTCTCCGGGTGGCGCTCGCAGAGCTTGGACAGGATCTGGACGGCGTCCGTGCGCATGTTACTGCCCGCTTGTTTGTCCCCGAAGCGCTTCAACATGATCTCGACGCCGTCCAGCGCGCCCAGTTCGTTCTGTAGACCCGGCAGACCCACGACGGAGATTAATAACATCAATGCGCCTCTGACTAACCCGTCGGCACTTCTCGACGACTGCTTCGTGGCGTTCGTGTCCGTCGAATGGCTGTCGTCCACCTCGCCCGAGCACGCATCTAGGAACCGTAATGCCAGGATGTGCCCCTTCAGCTTCTGGAAGGCTTGGGGCGCCCGCGGCGCCAGGTTTAATAAGACGGCCATGGCCTGCTGCTGCAGGACGTGCAGCTTCGTGAGTTCCAAACTTTTGAGGATGCCCGGGATCCGCCGCCCGCTCAGCGTGTCCCTCGAAACCACGTCGTACTCCTCGTCGTCCGAAGGTTCCTCGTCCACGGCGTCCAACGCCTCCACGTCCAAATACATCAATAAACAGCCCATGAAGTCCGCCTCGACAACCAACTGCAAATTCTCCTCCTCGGCCCGGCCCAGATCACTCAGCACGGACCAGAGGATGCGCCGCGTCTCCAGGTCCTCGGTAGACGCCGTGGCGAAGGTGTGCCGGTCCGCTAACGGCGGCTCAATCGAACTGCGCGGGTCCCGCTTCATGGTGGCTCGCGTTCTCAGTTCGATGGCGTCCTCGGGCAATTCGGCCGCGCAGGCGTACTCCAGTAACAAGTGGATGAGGCGCTGGCGCCGAAAGGCCCCGTGGGACTTGCGATGGGACGCGATCAACGACGCGACGATCAAAACCTCGTTCCTTAACCGCTTGTCTTCCGTTTTATGACCGTTCAAGAACAAATGTTGCAAAATCTGTCGGAGGACCGCAATCGTCGTATCGTCGGACAGTTGGTACATGGCGTTCGTGAAGCGCCGCCTGCTCATAAGGGCGGACCTACCGACGGCCGGAGGACTTGCCGCGTCCGTGACGACCGCGCAGTGCTCCAGACAGTTCCACAGGACCTCCACGGTGACGTTCAACACGTCGCTCGACGCCGGGTCGTGCAAATACAATCGTAATCCTTTCACGCAGGCCCTCGACCCGCCGCACTCCACCAGACGGAAGGAGTGTTCCGCGTCTTCGCTGAGCTCCCTTATCAAGTGGACCAGGGCCCGCAGCAACTGCTGCTGGGCGTAGTCTATGGTACGCTTCCGCGTCGCGTACGTGAGGACTTCACTTACAACACCTCTCTTCGACCGCTTCTTCTTGCGCTTGGGCCGTTTTTCAGGAGGTTCCTCGTCGCTCGTGTCCGCGTCGATTAAATCGACCGTTTTCCGCGCGTCAAAGACCTTCCGCTCCGTCCCGTCGTCGTCCACAGCCAATATTTGATTCACGCTCTCTTCCAACCGCGCACACGCGCCCTCGACGCACCGCGCCTCCAAGAGCAGGCGCCGGTTCAGCTTCTTCCGCGCTCGAATCGCCGCCGTGCTCCCCGCGGGGGACGCGACCTCGGCCAGGGCCCGCGTCGCCTCGACGGCCACGCGCATCGACTCCGAGCCTTGGAGGCCGATGAGCTTCTGGAAAATCGAAGCCGCGGCCGCCAAGCCGCTCGCCAGCAGCTCCTCGTTGGCCTTCTGGCGGATCCCGGGCTTGGCGCAGATGCGAATGATGTTGCAGAGCGTCCGCTCCAGGTCGTCGCTCTCCTCCTCGTCGTTCTCTTTTAATCCCTGGATGCGGCGCGGCACGACGTCGAGCAACTCCGCCACGACGGGCATCTCCCGCAACATGAAGCCCTTGGCGCATCTCTGCACGATGCGCTTCAAGAGGGCGTGCTGTCTTGCAACTAGGTCCTCGGTCCTTTCGTCGGTGAAGAACTTGAGGATGGTAGGGAAATCTGGCCGATCGTCCGACGCGAAGCCCTGGCCCGCCATTGTTTGGCACCGGGGGCTGGCCTGTTTTCTTGGTCGCCGGTGGCGTCGAGCCGCTCTAGTGGGCTGCCCGCGGTCTGGTGCGGCCTGCCGCGCCGGTAGCGTCGAGCCGCTAAGTTGGGCCGCTGCTGGCCACCGGGTGCTCCGAGCACGCAGAGGACCGGTCGCTGGCCTCGTGGAGTGTGCGGCCGATGAGTGCTTAACGTACGATGAATAGCGCTACTCGATTGCTATTTTTAGCGCAGGCTAGTGGCTTGATCGTACTAGTGGGGCTAGTCGCAATAAGTAGTCACACACACACGATCGCTAGCCCAGCAGACCGGGCAGATAGATAGAATCTGATAGATGAAGGGAAGGGCATGTGGATCACCGTCGACGCCCTCGCTGCGCCGCCGAGGCGGCCGCGGGGTCACAGGACTCCGCGACGCGGCCAGGCCCGTCCGTCCCCGGGGGACGTCCCGAGACGCGCACTTGGCGCTAAGCTAGGACGCGCGCACCGCATGCCCCGGCGGGCATTCCCCCAAAATACGCCGGCTCCCGGGGCCGGACCAACAAGAAAGCACAAGGAGCCTAGGTTACTGGTACAGCCGGATCAATTCGTCGGACACGGCCGCCGGCGTGAGGACCCCCAGGTCCGTGAAGAGCAGCTCGATGAACTCGGGCGGCGTGTAGTCGACGTCGCCGCCCGCGGGCAGGTCGCGCTGGCCCAGGGGAAACGCCCGCGCGAACTTGTACGACTCCGCGGCCACGTAGAGCGGCCGCTGCATCGCCTTCGCGCAGCAGGCGACCGTGAGCGTGCCCACCTTGTTGACCACGCCGCCGGTCTCCGCCACGGCCTCGGCCCCCACGAGCACGACGTCGATGCTCTCCATTTCCCGAGCCACGGCCGCGTCGATGATAATCCGCGCCGGCACGCCCCCGGCCTCCAATTCCTGCGCCACGCGCGCCCCGCAGTGGTCCGCGCCGTCCACGACGACCGCCTCCAGCCGCACGCCATGCGTCGCGGCCGCTTTTAGGGTCGCCTGGACCACGCGGGACCGGCCCTGCACCAGGACCCGACACCCGTCCCGCAGAAAGCCCGCGGCGTGGCCCGCGATGTCCTCCCGCGCGTGGTTCACGTGGGCCGCGAAGGCGCGCCCCCGCTGCAGAATCTCCTCCCTACATTCCGAGAAGTCCCCGAACTCGAGGAAGGTCCGCGTGACGTGCCGCAGAAACAGCTCGCAGCCGCTCTCGACGCCCAGCTCCGTCCGGCCCCCCAGGCACGCCGGCCGCTGCCCGCAGAACGCGACAAGGGCTTTCCTTCCCAAACACAGCTCCTCCTGCAGCCCGTGCATCGTCTGGGCCTTTGAACGTTCGATCACTCCTAGCAAGGCTTCAATGGCCGCGACGGGCGCCGCGCGCGTGCCGTCGGCCAGCGCCTGCTGGAAGCAGGTCTCGACGTCGCCCGTGCAGGCGGGCGGGCCCATGGTTGCTCTGTGCGATGGCGTGCGGCTCGCAGCAATGCTTTTTGCTTGCTTTTGGCTGCAGGCTTAATGCTTTATGGCCTTTGAAATCGCCGTACCGCCTTTGTTTGCTAAATTGAGAAACCCGCACACAGGCGCCCCGCACCTCGAAGGACCCATGTCTACCGGTCCGAGAGGCGTATTCGAGTCGCTCAAATCCGTGGGGCCTCTTGAGCGCGGGCAAGCTAAATTTCAGTTTCATCAACTTCGCCCCAGCGCTCGACTGTGCCCGGCCCCGCGCGCCGTGCTTTCGCAGCCCTCTGTCGTCCAGCGACGCGATACCCTTCGTCGGTGGACACCTGAGCTTTTTAGGCAGCCTCTTCTGCCGTTCGCGCCGCACACAAGCGTCGCTTGGCAGCCCTTTTTGTTGGGCAGCTCTTGCGACCATGGCTTCCATGATCCCGCCCCACGACAGCCTCGTGAAGTACGACAACCCGATCCTCGTGACCGGTCGCAGAGAAAAGAAGGGCAAAAAGGGCGCGCCGGTCGCCGCCGAGAAGGCCTCGACGCAGACCGAGGACATCCTGAACTCGATCCTGCCGCCTAGAGAGTGGACCGAGGACGGCACGCTCTGGGTCCAGTACGTCTCCAGCACCCCGGCGACGCGCCTGGACGTCGTGAACCTCCAGGAGTCGCTCGACCGCAAATTGCAGCAGCGGCAGGCGCGGGAGACGGGCATCTGCCCCGTCCGCGAGGAGCTTTATGCTCAGTGTTTTGATGAAGTTATTCGCCAAGTGACGATCAACTGCGCCGAGCGAGGCTTGCTGTTGTTACGCGTGCGGGACGAGGTCCGCATGACCATCGCCGCCTACCAGACGCTCTACGAGAGCTCCATCGCGTTCGGCATGCGCAAGGCGCTGACCGCGGAGCACAAAAAAGCCGAGCTCAACAACAAGGTACGGACTCTGGAAGGCGAGCGCGAGGACCTGGAGAACCAGGTGCAAGAGCTCACCGCTCGGTGTGACCAAATCAAAGCGCGCGAGGCCACTCGTAGAGATGAAGACAACCTGGCGCACGCCGGCGAAGTGAAGCAGTTCAAGGAAATCAACGATCAGCTCAAGGCGAACCTCGAGGCGATGCTCTCGGCGCCGGCACGAGGCTAACTAAGTAGCGTTTTCCCTAGCTTGTCCTTTTTTATTTGTCGACCGCGCCGCGTCCCCTCGGAATCCCCTGGGCGCGGGCCGCGTCGACAGCGTCTTGAATCGACAAACCAGGCTGACCTCAGACGTCGCTGGGCCCCGGACGCTCGCCTCCGTGGCCTCGTATTGGCCTCGTGCGGGTTCAGAGTACTTAAACAGACTCGGAGAGTAAAACTTGAAATTACGAAGCGGGCTTCAGCAGAGGACGCAGCCCTCGGGCATGGGAAGGTCGTCGCGGCCCTTCTGGAGGCGCTGCTGCGCGGCCTCGAGCGCGCGGCGCGCGTCCGCTTTTTGCGTGTCGTCGAGCGCGGCGTCCAATTTAATAACGGCCTCGAAGGCGGCGACGGCCTGCTTGCTGCGCGGGACCTTCGGCTGGAGCATCATGATGGCGAGGCCCGTGAACCAGTGGCCGCGCCAGTTTTGGGGGTCGCACCGCGCCGCCTTCTGGCCGGCCGCGACCGCGCGCATGGCGTGGCCGCGCCGCGTCGATTGGTCCTCGGCGTCGGCCGCGTTGCGCGCGGCCACGTGCGCCTCCGCGAGCCGGGCCAGCACGGCCGCGCCCGCCACCAGGACCTCGCGCGGCGGCGGGTTGCTATCGTCCTCGTCGCTGTCGTCCGGGTCCGCTGGGGTCGGCACGAGCTGCCCGGCCGCCGTGTACGCCGCGATCGCCTCCTCTCCAGCGGCCGCGTCGCCCTGGGCCCGGAGCGCTGCGATCTGCTCGCATAAATTGGCTGTCTCCACGGCGGCGCTCATTGTAGCTAGGGTTGCGTCGAACTAGTGCTTATGGGCTTGCGCTGCTCACGATGAGGAGAAGTTAAATCTAGTGCTGGGCAGTCTATCGATTGTGCCGGGCAATCTATGCGCGGGTCTATCGATCTCGGAAGTAACGTGCGGGTTTCTCTCAAAAATAGACTCGGGTTTTTGCCCGCGTGAACTCTTTGCAAGGCTGCTGCTCCGCTGCATTGCTCGTGTGGACCTGCAAACGCAAGGCAAACCCTCTATCACTCGCCAGCTCCGCGCGGCGCCACGTACACCGGCCGCGCGCGTCCATCAATCAAGGCTCCGCGGCACGCCGGTCGCTGCGATGGCGAAGCTCGTCTCCGACGCCCCCGGCATCAAGGAGAAGATGGAGGATGTCCACGAGCCCCCCATGTCGCTCGCCCAGCTCGTCTTCCGGCACGGCCGCCAACCGACGCCCGCGTCCGAGGCGGAGATTTTAGGACTCATCAAGGAGCGCCAGATGGCGCCCTACTACGCGCGCGTGTGCGCCGCCTTCGGCTGGAGCCGGGACGAGGCCCTGTATACACAGATGGCCGCCGCCAATGCAGCGGAAGTAGAAGCATTGAAAGTGAAGCTCGCGGACGCGGAGGAGAACTCGGGCGACATGGAGGTCCTGGACGCGCTCTTCGACGCGGCCAAGCACCGCGCGCGCGTCGGGGACCGGGACGGCGCCTACGAGGCGTGCGACGTCATCCGCGACCGGCCCAAAATTTCGACCGGCAAGCGCATCGACGCCGTCATGCTGAAGATCCGGGTGGCCCTCTTCTTCGAGGACGTGACGAGCGCCAAGAAGCAGCTCGAGGAGGCCAAGGGCTTCGCCAAGGACGGCGGCGACTGGGACCGGCGCGGCCCGGCGCGGAGATGTGAGGTCCTTTCACGCGCGATGCCGAGGCGCCATCGACGCCATCGCCGCCATCGACGCCATCGCCGCCATCGACGCCATCGCCGCGACACTCGCCTTCACCCCGCAGGAACAACCGCCTCGCCGCGTACGAGTCCGCCTACCTCATTGTTACCAGAGACCTGAAGGGCGCCGCCAAAAAGCTTTTGGGAGGCGTGGCCACCTTCACCTGCGTCGAGCTGTGCACCTACCCCGAGTTCGTGTTTTATGCCGTGGTGACCAACGTCTTGGACCTGCCGCGGCCCCTGCTCAAGAAGAAGATTATTGACTCGCCCGAGGTACTACAGGTGATCAAGCAGATCCCCCACCTCTCGACGCTCGTCGAATCGTTATATGAGTGCGACTACGCGACCTACTTCCTGGCGCTGATGGAGCTCGAAAAAGTTCTCTTAGACGACCGGTACTTCAGCGGCCATTCGCGGTTCGTGATCCGGGAGCTGCGGGTGCTGGTGTACACGCAGTTCTTAGATGCCTACAAGACCGTGACCCTGGCCAGCATGGCCGCGGCCTTCGGCGTGTCGGTGGCCTTCATCGACGGCGAGCTCGCGCGCTTCATCGCCTGCGGCCGTTTGAACGCCAAGGTGGACAAGGTCGACAACGTCGTGCACACGACGCGCGCGGACCTCAAGTCCAAGAAGTATCAGGAGATCATCAAGTCCGGCGACGTGCTCCTCAACCGCATCCAGCAGCTCGCGCGCGTCGTGTCCATCTAGTAACGGGGCCTTTTCTGTTTTGAGTACTGCGAAAAATGGTGAGTATCGACCTCTGTTGATGCTTGGTAAATCCTTGATAAAACCCGCACGCGACTTCTTTGTGTCTCAAACTTTGCCCAGGATAACAATCTTTCCCAGACAGCAAAGACCAACAGACACGACCCGCAAGCCTTCAGCGCCCACAAAGACTAGAGACGCGCCCTGTACACACTCGTAACACACAACGCTCGAGCCCACAAGAGAAAACCGACTCACAGCTCACCAGTCTAGTAAAACGCGCGCCGACGCCGCCGGCAATCCCGCGCCGCGTCGGTCGTGTACGCTGGTTTCATCGCGCCGCTCGACGGCGGCCCCGACGTGTTCCTGCACCTGCGTGACCCCAGTAATCTTCGCGCCCTGGCGCTGGGAGAACTCGCGGTCGTTTCTTACTTCGTCGTGCCGTGCAGGGAGAAGACCAAGGCCGTCCGGTTGGAGGTGGTGGATGCGTCGGCCTACGCGAAGCTGGTGCTCGAGAACCAGGGGCGGACGCTCTCCGTCCAGGATGCGGCCATCGAGCTCGGCCGGCTCCGCGCGATTCCTCTTAACCCGCCCACAGGAGGGAAAGAAGCGCTGACGCCGCCGCCCGCGGTCGTGTCACCGCCGGAACGCACTTCGTCTACGGAAGACGGGCGCCGCCATGACCCAGAGTCGCGCGGTGTGACGGTGGTCCGTTCTTTGACCGACGTGTTTGAAGCGGCCGCGTCGCCGGAAGGCCCGTATTCCGGTGTCGTCGTCTCGTTCTCGGGCCGACACCCACTCTACGGGTTGGTTCGGAGGGGGCGGCGCGTATTGTTCATACGCGACGGCGACGGTGTGCACGTGTTCGCGCTTGCGGACAGGCGGGATCTTGGACTCGCGGTCGGCGACAGGGTCACGTTCTCGGTCATCAAAGCTCATGACGACCACTTCCGCTTGATGGCCGTCGACGTTGTGCGTGTGAGTCGCGCCGCGGTGGCCTACGAGTGGACGCCCGTCGAGACCCTCGACGCCGCTGCGGAGTCGTCAGGCGCCGACACCGGATGACGAACTGTGGCCGTAGCCGGGCTCGCCAACGCCGCCTCCCATAGCCTACTACGACGACCCGGAGGACTGGCTGGCTCGAGTCGTCAAGAATTAAGAAGAATTAAGAATTAACGAGGACTGTACACGTAGTAGACAAACCACGCGTTCTGAAGCATAAGATTCACAATTTAAGCAGCCCGCGGCGCGTGGAACGGCCGCAAGACCAGCGCCGGCGCGGTCGCGTCGATCGTCTGCGCCGGCACGTACGCCTTCGTGGAGGCGTCAAGCCGCACGACGGCAGCACTACGCGAGCTCCCAAGGTAGCCCAGGAACTTCTCGAGCTCCGCGACCCCCTCCGCCGCGACTCCAAAGACGACAGCGTCGCATAATTGCACGCGGCGATCGTCCTTTTCGTAGGCCGTCACAACAAGTTTGGGCCAGCACGGCCGGTCCGGAGATAAGGACGAGATGGCCGTTCGCTTGTTCGGATCCCTCGACGACGGCACTGACAAAACTGTAGGCGAGAACTGCGGGCCGGGCAGCGCCCCTGCCGCCAAGAGCACGGAAAATGCCTCGTCCATGGCCGAGCCGATGCCTTCCACGAGCAGGGTCTCCACGTACGGTGGGTTGTAGGCGTCCGTGATCATGCCCGTGATTTTGGCCGCGAGCGCCTCGTCGAGCGGGCGCCCCCATGGGTCGGCCTCTAACACTACTGCGGCGTAGACTCGATCGGAGAGCGTCGCGTGGGCCGTCGCCGGCGCGAGCACAGGAGCCGTCGTCGGGATCGGCGCCTGCTCGGCCTTGCGCTCGTCGGACCGGCGCCGCAGCAAGGCCGTGAGCGCGGCCTCGGCGTCCGGCGGCGGCGCCGCGGTGGCGCCCGCAAAGGCCGGCGCTTCCGAGGGCGGGTCCGGGAGTGCCGTCTCCGCGACAGAGTCCGGAGCGGCAACGCCAGGCTCGTCGGCGTCCGCCACCGCCGCGACCGGCGGCGCCGCGCGCACGGCCGGCCGCTTGTAGGTCCGCGGCGGCGCCGGCGCGAGCTCCTCTTCTTCCTCGGGCGCCGTGGCGGCCGCGGCCGCGGCCCGGAGCTTCGCGAGGAGCGTGTCGACGTTGAGGATGCTAAACGTCTCGCAGGCCAGGCGCGCGGCCTCCAGAGACGCCATGCGCGTCTCCGCGTCGAGCCGCGCGTCGAGCGGCGGCGGCACCCAGTCCTCGCCGCGCGGCGCGCCGTCGTGCTGCGCCGCCCACTCTTCCAGTTTGGCGAGGAGGCTCGGGAGGTCCACCGCGTCGCGCGCCGACGCGTCCGTAGCGCAGCGCGCACCCTCGAGCCAGGCCATCGCGTCGAAGGCCGCGACGGCGCGCTCGGCCGCGGCCATGGCC
>Ga0114994_10000312_pt1 | contig 31325 bp, 29 predicted proteins | sample ArcticOcean_MG_C_9_FD_87043 | JGI IMG/M metagenome (GOLD analysis project Ga0114994, IMG submission 87043) | Marine microbial communities from western Arctic Ocean - ArcticOcean_MG_CB2_152 | ecosystem: Environmental > Aquatic > Marine > Oceanic | place: Arctic Ocean: Canada Basin | collected...
ACTTCTTGGAGGTGGAGTCCCCCATGGCGAATTCGTCATGGATTGATAATATCCTTGAAATGTTTCTTTTGAGGGTTTGTAAGGATTATATTCATCCCATTGTGAATTAAAAGGATTTGATGAGGGGTATGAGGGCGAACCTTTCGCAAGCGACACTAATTGATAAAGCATATTTTGTCCCAATCCAAAAACCGCCTTGATGGACTTAGACAATTTAATTGTGGAGAGCGATGGCTTTTTCATTATTACCGTGCTATGTGGAGAAAGCAATACCTTCTTATCATTTTCCATTTCTGCCCAATGCGTGAAAGTGAAAGCATCCATTGATAAAGCAAAATAAATCTCGTCATCGTTAATTTGATTCACCTTATTATTTGAATTGAGAATTTTGTAACCGATGCCACCATCCTTTCGTTTAATCTGCTTACAAACGAAGCCCCACATATCGTTTGATTGATACAATATATGAAATAATGCTTGCCTATCATACTGATGATGTTCGGTAAATGACTCATCCGAAATGCACAAGGATTGTTCCTTCACGCTCATGTGAGTAAGAATGTCTTGAAATCGGTCATAATGCCGATAGAATACAATTGAGCCTAACTCCATAACCTTCACATTATCCGAAGGGGTATCTAACTGCTTAGTGTATTGACACCGAGATAGACAACACCCGTAATGGCTACAATTGCACAAATTCCGACAAAAGGATTGTTATATCGGCTTTTAGGTTCTTCAGCAAGTTGCACTTCCGCTTTCTCGTCAATTTCAATAGTGTGTCTATCAGCAGGGGAAACATATTCCAAATCGGGGAAATCATTTTCCACATCAACGGAAGCAAGACTTCTCAAAGAATCTTGTGGAGGTGTATTGGGCATCCCATTGAACGCCTCTCCTTCCATGCCCAAATCCGTAGTCGGCATAGACCACTCACCAACAGGTGCGAGGGTTCTTGATGGTTCGGGGACACTTTCGGAAGCATAGGTCGCAGGTTTCATTTCAATGTTGTTGCCTGTATGGTTGACCTTTCTATCCTCACGAATTTTGGATGCACGGAAGAAACCTTCATCACGGAAATAGGAGGGAGAGTAGCACACTACTTCCCCTTGTTGTGCCGCAGAAATACCTCCAAGAACTTTCTTTACTTCGCCTTTGTCAGTCCCGAATCCCATTTGGTCTTCAATCGCTTTCAAATCACGGTGATTGATAAGATTGTGAATCATATAGACGGAACATTGGGATAATGCCTCTTTAGACACCGATGCAGGGCGTTGTGAGATAAGACAGACACCGTAGCCGTTCTGCCTACCTAACTTACATAAACGCACGATACCGTCAAAGGAAACGGGCTTTCCTTGTTGGGGGACGAAATCTTGACATTCTTCAAAAATTGTCATAATTCCCTTTCCAAGTTTTGCCATCAATAAATCATCGCAGTATTCAGCAACGACCTGTTGTTGTTTTTCAAGGTTCAAATCCACCAAATCTATGACGAAGGAAGTAGGTTCTTTCTTGAGCCTATCAATTATTCCTTTGATGTTAAGAGTTTCTCCACCTTTAGGTTTCAATTCTTCCACATTGGGTAATTGAGAAAGGCCGCCGTGTGCGCCAAGAGTGTCAAAACATACGAATTGAAGACCAACACGGTTTATTTCCTCCATGATTAAACCGCCTGTCCACGATTTACCACTTCCTGTAATTCCTGTTAGGAAAATCTTCTCACGAACAAAATCAAGAGGGAAATTTAAGTCAGCAGGTTGACCTAACGATGTTGAGGCCAAAATAATTTCATCAGCCTTTGAGGGTGATGGCGATTCGGCATCCCAAGAGTCCATAAGAATGATTTGTCCTTCCCGCTATCTAAATCCTCATATTCGTGGACATGGTTTTAGAGTCGTATTTAGACCCGCATTTACTTGTGCCATTTCCACCAATGCGCCACCAAAGTCTTTCATATTTCCGTCTTCTCCAAGTTGGAGAGCGAAGTCAAGAACACAGCCTTGCATCTCCCTCCCATAATGTTTGGATAATGCCTCTCGCATTACCTTAACGGTTCCATCTAATGTATCTTGGTCATAAGGGCTACCTATGATGACATAGAAAACCGGCCCCATTTTTCTTAAATCTTCGTCATTGTAAGTCATTGATGAACTCAACATTTGATTTTCTGCTTGATTAACTGAATGCCATGCACCATCAATGATTACAACGGTTACTGATTGGTCAAACTCGTAGCCCTTCAAATCTTCCGCTACTTGATTTAATCCATTGAACATAGAGGTTCCGTTGCGAGGGACGAATGGAGCGTCATTTTGAGGCACAAGGTCAAGGAAATAATCCATCGCTCGCCCATGTTCTTGAGAGGGGCCATCCCATATCTTGAATCCACTACTATTAAAACCCCATACTGCAAAGGAATCTTTTGCTAATTCTGCCTGTGCAATCATCATCGCTGTGCAAATTTGAGCAAGATGAATACCGGCAAGGGGAAATCCACTCGGAGATACACCATAAGAATATCCCTCACCCATTGAAGCAGAACAGTCCACAAGAATGTTAAGATGCGTTGCCAACCCTTCTTTACCTTCCACCGTAGGTCGCATAACTCTTTGTAATGTCCCTCCAATTATGGGGTCGGGAACGGCTGATGTATAGACCAATTCGGAAATTGGGTCTGTAAGAACATCCCAATCCTTCATGCCTGTTGGTTGTTGAGGATAACGCTTAGAAGGGGGGCTACGAAGGAGTAATGGTGCAAGGTCTTCATACATGGCCCTTAGAGGATTAGGCATCTCCTGTGTGCTTTGTGGATTGATAATGTATTCATCCGACATGAAAAAGACGAATGGGTTATCGTCATAAGATTCTCCTTCACTAAATGCACTCATAATATCAACCTATCCTAATGTTTAAGTCGGGGTTTAGCAACATTTTCTGTCCATTATGGTCGCTCGATGCTACAATCCCCCATGCTGTCGGAACCGGCTCTCCTTTCGTATTCTTTGTAGGAAGTGATTGTTCGTAGGCCATTTCCACATCAAGAACGGTTTGTGGAAAATCATTGATGCTTGTTCCATTTTCATCACATTGTTTTAATCCTTGACGGTAAGGGATGATGCCACCTGCTTCCACAATTTGCCTACAAGTTTTACATTCTAAGACCTCATAGATTAGTCCCATATCTTCATCAATCGTTTCAGCGATTGCGGATACGAAATGATAAATGGGAGGTGTGGCCGCAAAAGCATTCAATGATTGACTACATTTTATCCAATCCATAACGAAATGCGTATCGGGGTTGGGGCCAAGATACTCATTGTAGTAGGTATCAGGTTTTGCATAGGGTGAATATGACGGAATTTTAGACCAACGAGGATATTCTCGGCTTTTGGTAAGTGTTACGCCATCTTTGCGGTAGGATTTACAAGGTGGCGAGTCATCAATCCACCTTGTATTGTCATAATCATAATATGCTTTTCTTGACCTTCCTTCGCACACATCAAAGGTGAATCCTTTGTTGGTTTGAGCATCTGCTTCGTCTAATGCCGTTCCACTCGTCAATTGTTCCAACAATTTTTCTTGTGCTTTCTGTAATTCTTCATTTGCTTCCTCAATTGCTTCGGTTTCAGCCGCACCTGCGCCCACATCGTTAGGACAAGAGTTAGGTGCAGAACTCAATGTGGAAATCTGCGCCTCATTTATAATCGGATTAAGGGTCATTATTTGAGGTAATGGGAGAATCAATTTGTAAGAATCTGCTCTCGGAGATTCCAAATACAAGGTATAAACAGGTTTTCTTTTGTATGTCCCGCCCGAAGCCGTAGCCACCTCTAAAGGTTGTGAATTCATAATTTTCATCGGGCGTGGTTTGTAATATAAATTTTGAACTTCTTGAAGTGGGGGATAATCGGTGGCACTACAAGACGGACAGGCTTCAAGAGGGTCGCCATAACTTTCTAATGGATAAATTCTTCCCGCATGGGCAGAAGACCCGCCCGATGTTCTTTCCCCCATAACACATTGAATCAAATTTTGTTTTGAAACTGCATAATTTAATTCCGATACAGGATATATTTCTTCATTAGTGTTTCCTGTGTTATGGTGAGTGTAAGTGAATTTAATTGATGGGACATATCTTTTTATGTCATGCCATTCTTCCACAACGACACCATCAGGAACCATTTTGTGATAAAATTCATAACCCGATATTCTCCCCGTCACCAAATCCCTCACATCGCCCCTTCTTATCCACCATTGGCGGTTACGGTTAATTGCACCCGTTTGTTGGCCTTGCGCCTGTGGGTGGTTGTCATCAGCCGTATATTCTCGCATAAAATGGGTTGCATACGATTCTTCACCGCACCCTACATTTACAATATCGGAAGACGAACATTTTTGACAAGAAGATTGTTTTCCACCTACGGAAATATGACATTTGTTGCAGGTTGTCACATCATTACACCGATAACGCACCACAAATTGATACCGTCCCTTTTCGTCAGCCATTCCATAATTCCATTTAGTCAATGTAACGGAAGAAAGCCATTCATTCGGTGTGGCATAATGTCCCGCATCAACGGTTTCCCACATCCAAATTGCATCTCTTCTTTGACAATGAGGGCATACATGAATGCCCGAAGAAGCAGTTTCCGAAATGATTACCTGTTGATAACCTTTGACGAATTTTCGCATCTTATTGACGATATTGACGATATTTCCTTTGTAATGGCTCACTTGCCTCCCCTTATTGTTGGATTCAATTTTGGAAGGGGAGTTTTCGGGTGCGATAAACATTAGATTGAAAATATCCTTGACAATCTTTTGGCCTTGCGGCGAATTAAACGGATTGTCGGAATATCCCATCCTTATTTCCCCCTCATTACTGCATCCATATCATCGGATATATCTTCTAAAAATTGTTCTCCCGATGCTCTTTGAAGACTTCTCCCACCATATTTGACAATACTTGAATAAGCCATAGCCCACTCAAACGCAAACAGTTGTATGAGAAGATAAACCCATGTCCCTCTTGATTCTGCGGAGGCTATCATATCTGCTCTTGGCACATAATCCCACCAATTATCCCATGAATTCTTTGCCGGTGAGCCACATTGAGGGCAACAGGTTTCGCAATATCGTGCCGATACCCATGTTCCTTCAATCTTGAATTGCGAAATAGGTTCAAATTCTTTACTACCTGTCCTTCCATCGTAGGTTTTGGTATCTTGAACAGTATATCGTTTTCCTAATTTCAAACCGCCCACATCTTTGAGCATTTTGACCTTCTTCCAATTGTCACCCATTTTGGTTGCTACGCAATAATTGATTGGGGGGTAATACTGTGCGCCTCTCCCATGACCTATGTGCTTTTGATAAAATGGAGTCATGGCTGTTGCCTCATATTTGTTTCCGGTGGCCGGATTGTCATATTGACCACTTAATCCTCCCTGTGGCTGATAGCGGTTGTCCGACACCTTTTTATCTTTCAATAATTGACGGTGGGCTTTGAAACCTTCTTTACTGCTACATTGACGCACGAATGCGCTTGCTTTCCAACCATCTATCATTTGTGTTTTGATAGTGGCCTTCTGTGCTTCTTGTAATACTCCTGTGGCTGTTATGACTGTCCAATTAACGAGAATATCGGAAACAACATTCATCCACTTTCCTTGTTGATACCGTTCAACAGGTAATTCCCTCATACCTTGAATCCAATATACTGCATCTTTGCCCGGATGAGCGATAATGTGTCCAAATTCGTGTCCTAAAACGAAGAAAGATGCTGAATCCCGATATTGGGATGGGACTTCATGGTAATTATCCAACAAACATAACATCATTTGGTCTTTTCCGACCTCAATACTAACCATGCCTGTTGAAGCACCATGAACTTCTGTTCCGAGAATCAAAGGAATGTTTTCCTCACCATACAATTGTTGTAATGTCCGATATGCAGCCCTCATGTTTTTAGGGGCATGGGCTTCTTGAAGAATATCGGCCATAAGTAAGAATGCACCTAACGACTATTTGAGGGTTCGTATAATTAAGTTTCATCACCAATGGCTCTCAAACCTAATTGTGTGAATCCCTTGTAATCTTCTGTTGTTAGATTCCCAATATCTTGATACCGATATTCTGCCCATTCTGCTTCGCTTCCCGAATAGTGGACACGGTTATATGTTTCATCTTCGGAAAACGGCAATACTTCCCATTCTGTCGGATTTCCGTCAGCATCAACAAGCATAGAGCCATCCTTCTGCCTAACAGGACGCATACAGGCCGATGTGATGCCTACAAATAGTCCAATCATACATTCGCCCCCTTCTGTCCTGTTATCTCCTTGAATAACCCGAAGACTCAACCACAATCGCAAATCATCACTTCCATTTACGGTAGTTTCCCTCCCATCAGCCATTTGAATTTTCATAGATTCCGACACGCCCGTATCAATGTGGCTTAATTGGAAACACGCATTGAATCCTCCATTCATAGCGGCATCTGTTTTGGCTTGGTCAATAGAAGTCTTAGACACCCATTCATTAAGAATGAATTCGGCTTGGGAGGCATATTCTCCTAAATCGTTGTAATTTTCCATAACACCAATTACACCAACCTTCTTTTCACCAATTTGCACTCCATTTATAGTGTATTGACCAAATGTGTTAAACAAACTTTGCATCCGAGAATTGAATTTTGTATTTTCCACAGCATCGCCCTGTGCAGGGATAATGAATTGACTCGTAATAGATAAATCTTGATTGGATTCAAATTCTGCGCCGCCTACATCAAGGAAATTATCAGTTGAACCCGATGCACCTAATTTAGCGATTTTAGCAAGAATGTTTGCTCCATTTGTTACCATGTTGCCCCATGCACCCATAGCATCACCATAACAACGCCATTTGAAAGAGGCCGCACTTGGGCCACCAATAGTATTGTCAAAAGCAGAAAACAGTTCACCTGCTCCCATTTGGTATTCTGCCCCTTCTGTTGGTGCAATCGCCATGAAATTCGCCGCATTTGGATTCAAAGTCGCATTTAGGGACTTGCCACACATGGAATCAATCTTGGAATCAACAAGTGTGAGTAGTTTTGCTCGGTCATCGGAAAACAAGAACGAGTCGCCCGCAATATCCCCTCTAACTTTGAAGTATTGAGATGCAGAAGTATTCGCAAGCAATTGGGCTTTTTGAACCTCAACAGGTGTTTCCTTTGTCCCTTCAAGAGAGGCAGGTCGTGAAATTCTTTCAACATATTTACTATATCGGGATTTGTATTCATTTTTCTTTCTCTCGTTTTCCACAATCATAGTGGCAATTGCCCAATGAACAGGGGTTATTCCTGTCCCACCATTTCTCACTTTGGATTTGATGTCAAGAAGGATTCCTTTTTCATATTTCCAAAACGCATCTGTTGAATCCATGTGCGTCCAACAATTCTTCAAGAATGAATCCCAAAGGTCAAAGAGGGTGAGATGTGATTCATTACCCATACCCGAAGTAGTATTTCGGAGAACATAACCATTAAGAATCATTTCACGAATGAAATCTTGCTCGTTTGGGACTCTCATGGCATCTCGGACAATTCCAATATCTCGTCCTTTCGGGTCTTCTCCTTCTCTTGCGGGGCCAAGTCTATGTCCAACACAAAACGGAAGGGCATCAATAACTTCTTGACGAGTCACATGGTCTTTTCCACGAAGGAATGCTAATGCTCTTGTCATCTTAATTAGAGAATTGCTCATACGGTAGCCGAGCATACGAGTAATGAGAACGGGGGCTTGGAAATCCACACCATTTTTACCACTACCGAAAGGGTTAATCCATTCAGGGTGTTGTGCTTCGTATTGAGAATTTGTAGTGGTGGAAATGTCTGCAAGCGGAGAAGCGAAAACATCATCATCATTTTTGAAAACATGGTCTTTTCCATAAATCTCATCTTGCTTACCTTGAATCATATATCTTTGTGAAAATAATGTGTAAAGAAGTGAAATATCAAGAAGTGCGCCCGTTGTTTCCTCTTCTGCGCCCGATGCACTAAATGGAACTTCAGTCACAGTTTTCCATACATCTCTCAATTGGTGGAATCTCATTGGCTTGATGTAATGTGTTGTTCCTTTATTGACTAACATTCTCTTAACGAGCATAATTTCGGGGCGAGAGCCTGTGGATTCTTCACGATTATATCTTTCACTCAATTGATTGAAAAGACCACCTGCACTCAAAGTTCCGAAATACAATTCCATGTCAATTCTGTCCACGAAAGCAAGGTCGTTTCCTTTTTGGTGAGGGTTGGTGTCCATCCATGCAACGAAAGAAGGGGATTTGAAGGTTTTACCCCTGTATTCCACAGTTTGTTCTGCAATAAGTCCAAGAATAGCGTCTTCAACACCGGAACCGCTACGATTCGCTTCATTGAAGAATTTGATAGGTTGTGTTACAATAGGTCGTGGTGTCGGGTCAAATTGATATGCAGAAACAGTTTGTTCTTCACCACCTACTCTATTCTTTTCAGTAATTTGACGAATTTCAATACCATACAAAATCTCTTCGGCTCGCTTATCGTAATCAATTTTAGCGATACCACATTCGTTCAACATTTCCTCCACAATTTGCGACATTCCATTCGTCTTATCATCAATGCGGTTATCATAAAAATGTTCCAAAAGGAATTCACGGAAAGCATAACCTTCATTTGCGCCCGAATCGTTGTATAGAGGGGAGTTACGCCAAAAAGCGAACCCATTTTTATCGGCAATATCTCCGGGCAATTTATTTGTTCCAAATAATTCTTTCAAAGCGGAAATGGTTATAGGAGTCGCTTTAATCTTATCACTCCACAAATTATCATCATTAAAAATTGGTTGGGCTAACAACAATTGTCCAAACTTTTTGGAAGACATCGAGATTTTTTGATAATGTGAATCCGAAATGCGCTGAAGGAAACGGAAATCATAAAGATATGCGCCCGATGTAATGGATATTTGCTCCCATTCATTAAATCGCCATGATTCCCATGCACTATGCACACTTTGATAATTTTTATCACCATAATTTACATCATAAGATTGTCCCGCAGGGAATAGAATGTATTCGTGTGTTTGACCGACCTCAATAGAAGTTTCTGCAAGGTATCTCTTGCCGACATTGAAACCATACGAATTAGCCAACAGACTTGCTGCCGAATTGATAACTGTTGTTTTACCTGTTCCGGGAATACCTGTAAGTCGGCAGGTTGAATCCCTCATTAACCAAGCGGCAAAGAAGGCTTCTAATTGGTTAGGGTCATCAAAACCGAATACTCTTGAAAGTGCATCAATGTGGGTTCGGATGGCTCGTAATTGTTCCACTATGGCGGCACGATTCTTTTTACTACTTTTATTTTGTAAGGATGAACTTAACCGCTTATACAGAATTTCACCCATATTTTGTGCAGTAAATGGAATATAATTTCCCTCTTCTCCAAGCGGGCCGAAATTAGACCCTGTAAGGATATTTGAAATCTCCATTTCATCACCATTATTTCCAATGAGTTTAACCGGCCCATTTGTTCCATTCACAATTTTGAAAGTTTCCATATCAAGGTCAGCAATCTTTACAGACTTACGAAGCCCCAATTGATTCAATGCCTCAACAGTTTTACCACCAATTAGACCGATAAGTGGGTCATCGTCCATAGGGGGTGGGATTTCGGGTGCAGCATCCGAAGGTGATTCGGGAGTGGAAGAAGAATCCATAACGGAATTAGTTTCTTCCGGTGAAGGGTTTCCTACGCCTACTACTGATTCTCCCAATGTGTCGGGGTTCAAATCGGAATCGGGGGTGGATTCAACGGATTGTTGAGGAAGAAGATTGTTAATACCAATTTTTCGCCATTTTCGCCCATCCACAGCATAAATCATTGATTTGGGAACTGAAACTACATTCAGGTCGCCATCTTTGTCATAACTCAATTCCACTTTTACAGGTGCAGTTTTGCCTCTTGCACCCTTTTGGATTTGTCGCACGAATAGCCACTTTCCTTCTTTTTGACCGCCATGCGTTTCATATTCGTCAATAAATTCGTGCAAAAATGCTTCTGCATCTGTGCTATCGGCAACGGCTTCTGCTGCGGCCCTATCGCCATCATTTAGTAAGGTGATGATTTTACCCACAATAGGGTTATTTGGGTCTGCGGAAACCATAGTCCTCTTTTCAAAGACTTTATCCTTCTTTGCAGGTGTAATTCGGGTAAGACTCGTAGCCCCTTGCTTCTTAGAAACCCAATCACTCATTGAGCCTGTCATCTCATCTAATTCGTCAAAATCGCTCATACTTGTGCCTCCAATAAAATTGTAATCAATTTGGTTCCTTCATCAGTCGGAACAATGACCTTGATTGCATTCATGTGAGATAATTTCCATGCAATAGCCGAAGTCAAGGATTTTCCATCATCACCCTCAACCGTCAATGACGGATTTGTGTTGCGAGAGATACGGTTAATCATCTCTTTCGTGTGCGATTCCTTCCATGAACCCTCGGCTATAATAAGATTTTCCACACGCCCTTGTAATTCTTGACCTGTTTCTTTGTCCGTAGCCGTGAACAATCCCGATTCTGCATCGGGGAAGATACAAAAAGAACCATCGTGGAATTCTAATTTCACTTGTTGAACGCTTGTTTCACCAATAACGGGCTTAATTGATTTCAATACACGACCTTCGGGGGCTTCCAATCCACAAGCCACTTCTGTCCCTTCATCACTCGTTCCCATAGGGGCAAGTAAGGATTCATCACCGGGAAATTGAATAGTAGTCATAAGAATGGTCGTGTCCTCCTTGTCAAATCCTGTGTAATTATTGGTTCTCAAAGATGCGTTCTCAATAATACAATTGAAACGAATGAAAGAATTTTTGGTATCTAATTCATCGGCAGAATCGTAATCAAATGAAGGCGGAAGAAGGAATTCTTTGTCTAAATCTGCATCAAAGGTAAAAGATTGTGGCGCAAGATATACAGTTGCGCTGTCAGCATCCCAAGCATAGATACCTTCACCATCTTTATTCATATCTTTTACAGCATCCATCATGGCTGATGCCGATATTTTTAACGCATCTTGATAAATAGTCACAGTTTTTTGATTATAGGGAGCAACAGTAATGAAAAGTGAAGGGAAACGGCTATCTGATGATTTTTCAAACATAAATCCGTGAGTTGCCATTTTATCGGCTTTATTATAACGGAATTTCTTGCCCTTGATGTTTATTTCACCTTCCGATAATATGATTTTAACCTCGTTCTTTTTATTATTGATTAGAATTGACTCCACCATGACACCACCCATCATTTCGTAAGAAGGTGCATCGGGGCCGAAATAAAATGAATATGTGGGGGCTTCACCAATAGTGAATTTGAAATAAGTTTTTGGTGTGCGTTCTTTCATAAAATCTCCGCCGCCATTTCCTCCCGCCATTTCAAACGCTTTAGCACCCATAAGAGAAGCATATAATGTAAATCCATCGGTGGCTACAAAGATATTTTCTGTATCATACTTTTTCTTGAATTCCCTATCACTTTCACTTGCGGGCAAATCCACACCCGTTGAAATAGGATTCATGGAAGAATAAATTTCACCTGCGCCGAAGGAACTTGGTAGCCCCTGTAAAGATGTGAAGACGCTCCCTTTGGTAGCCATGATATGATATGGATTAACCGACTATCTAATACCTGTCTTGATAAAAGCGGCCATCTTAACCCTTTTCTCATATATTCCGGCCTTCTTCTCGTAAAAATCGGATTATGTCGGCTCTTCCGAAAGCATAAACTCGCTCAAACCATGATAAATTCGCATCTATGAAATCACTAATGATGCTCATTTCGGGAAATTTGACTCCATAGGGTCGCATCTCGTCCACAAACTCCCCCATTGTCCCATTAGCCCACACTTGAAGCCCTTTATCGGATAAGCCAAGTAGGAATTCCTCATCCCATAGCATATCTTTAACAATGGCTACATCGGAATCGGTTGTATCACGCTTTGGAATATAACCGGGATTGAGGGCAATAAACCTCCCCATAACATCCATGTGTGAAGGAAGGTGAACATTCCGACACCAACGAAGCCACTTGGCTACCATCTCGGCCACATAACGCCTCCAAACGAGGTTCGGCAAGGTCATTCCTCCGTGTCATTCCTTGACTCGGTTTCTTCCTGTTGAAGTAATTCCACTTCCTCTATATCATAGAGGTCAAAATCGGGAAGGTCAAAATCTTGAATATGAAGTGGGTCGTAGTCTTGAATAGATTGAGGGACTTCATCATAATTTACCATAGGCTCGTCTGCGGGGATGAATTCGGTCACATCAATAGGTTCTGTTTCCCACTCTTCCTGTGCTTGCCTGTTAATCTTGCGCTGTGAATCTCCTTCCATAATCTCATTCATTGATAATCCTTGATTCTGTGCTAAGTCTGCAACATCCACGATGGCGAAAGCATTCTCATTCATACCCTTCACTTCAGCAAATGTTGTAGGCACTCCTGCATTCGGATTTCCAAGTTCCATATTTTGATAATCGGTTCGGACATTCAAATCAAGATGTCCTCCAAGACCATTTGCCTCATTGACTTGATTACGGACAGTAATACCTTCTTGTTTAGCCCACATATCAACAGCATTTTGTTGAGCATCAAGGGCGGCGGTTAAATCATTATTTACAATATCGTATTCCTTCTCTTGCGGAACCATCGCTCCTTCGGTAGCAAAGAAATTGCCCCAATCTTTTGAATTAAATGAATTCAAATCCAAGGGTTCGGGTTCGGGAGAGGTTTCCACAACAGGTTCTTCAATTAAGGATTCCCCTACTGTAAATAATTCATCTTCATCATCTTCAAAAAGTGACGCATCGGCTATCCCTTGTGACTCTCTAATTTGCTCAAGAAATGCAAGGTCTGTGGATTCTAATTCTGCCCGCCTTCCTGAAATAAATTCAGCCGCACCTTTCACAATCGGGGCCACATCACGAATAATTTCAAAAGCATTAGCAGCAGACTCAACCTTTGGTGAAGCCGTCATTGTTTCACCGACTCCATATTTGTCAAGGAGTGATAAAAGTGGGACAAGCATTTTCTCGGCCATTTCGGGGTCAAGATTCAATTTACGAGCAAACTCTCCAATATCCTCTCCGCCTGTCAATAATTCAACAAGGTTTTTACCCTTCTTCTTCTCTTCTTTCTTTTCTTCCTTTGGAATAATTCTTTCCTTTTGAATCAAATCGGAATAATCGGAACGAGATTCGGGCCTAAAATGGTCTTCAAAAGACCTGTGGCCGTGGTCTTCTGCATTTTCATCTGCCATAAGACTCACTTGTTGTCCCTTGTATCTAATCGTTCCCTCAATTCCCCAATCCATTTATTGTGAAATTCAATATCTTTCTTGTCAATCTCTAAATCTTGAAGTCCTTGCACACAAGAGTCCACCAATTCTGCATATCTCATAACAGTCAGTCTATGGGCTGTTGTATTAGAACTCCCTGCGGATTTAACGAAATCGCAAAAATGACTCGCAATTCTTCGTAAATCTCTTTCTCTTTTCTTAGGAGATGCGTGAAGAACTTCAAAAAGAAACCGATGAGATAACAATTTTTCCATATCGCCATGCGAATACTTATCTATTGCCTTAAACAAACTTTTGTAAGAATTTTCTAATCGCTTTGTAGGCGCAATATCCACCCGACTAATTAGAGAATTGAATTGGGTGTGGGCGAGAGTATCTTTCGTAGTGGATAAAAGCGTCCTATAAGTGGCAAGTAATTTGCTATCTATTTCCATAATTCATCACTTCAATACTGTGGGCCATGATTCCCATTGAAGTTAGACAAAAACGAAGCATCCAAATTCAATCTGTTATCAAAGGCTTTTACGGCTTGTTCGGCTTTCTTTTCTTTTACCCTTTCTTCGCCTTCTTTCTTCAATGTCTTTTCTGTTTCTGCAAGAGATGTTTCAAGTGCGCCAAAGCGTTCTTCCATATCATTTATTTGTTTGCGATAATAAGTAGCAGTAGCGGCAACACCTCCGAGTCCACCAACTACCATTCCGGCAACAAATCCGCTACCTCCTGATAGCAAACCCCCATCCGTTTCACTTTCTTTGGTCGCTACTGCATCGGAATATCCTTCGGAAGACATACCTCGCTTCTTGACTTCTTTCAAAAGTGATTTAATGTCTTGTGTAAATGTTTCAAATTCTTCTGCGCCCGATACCTTCTTATTCGCTACCTGCTCAAATACACCCCAAATCTCATCATCGGACAGGTCGGAAGGATTCATATTTTTCTTGACAGCGATATTAGAATCACTAAACTCTTCTGCGGCAAAAACCAATAAATCGGAGATATTCGGACTATTTCTCCCATTTTGTTTGACATCCACTTCTTCAGCGACAATATATTCGTTAATCTTTCTCATACCACGAATGCCCTTTCCACGCTGAAATAAAATATATTTCCCTTCGCCGTTGCCTTCACAAGTTTGATGAAAAGTATTCAAATCGGGACAGTTATCCCATTCGGAAAGATTAGTAGTTCCCGATTTAGCCGCACCTTTGCGATAACATCGGAGAAAGAACATGAGTATTCATTGGCCGTCTTGTTATCTAAAGCATTGGACGATTTTCACGACCATACAGAAGAGATAGCCTCATAAACACCATCAAGATTTTCGGGATTCAATTCTTCAAGAGCAGTAATCGTAGCCGCAATTTGAGCCATTTTTAATTTAAGAACCTTTTCGGGAAGGCTCCAAGAATCGGCCTTCATTGGCAAATCTTTATTCCGTGAATTTTTAAGGTATCTATCCCATCCGAGTAAATCAAGCCTCCACTTCTTACCTGCTCGGCGTTCATTAGATTGTGCGTGTCCAAACATAGGTCTGTTCCGAAGAATCCCTACTACCTCCCTGCTTGTATATCGGCGGGGATAATTTGATACGACAAACTCGGAAATCTGTGTTGAGAATCCGTAACCATCATGGTCAAGCATATAATCCACAATGATGAATACCAATGTTTCGGTCATATCGAGAGGACGAGATGCCACATTGGTCGCCTCATTCTTCCGAATCTTCTGCATTTTCATCAGCCATCCTCGCATCTATTTCAGCACGGATAGTCGCCGCCTTTTCACGGTGCGCTGTTTCTTGCTCGGTTTCTTCAGGAAGTCCAAGTGCATCCCTAACCATTACATCCATTTGAACTTGGAACTGCTCTTTTGCATCCTTCTTATCCATCCCATCCTCTTTAATCCATTTTTTGATAAGATGAACACGCTGTTCTTCAAATTCAAGAACTGCCACCATAGTTTTAATTTCTTCGGAAGGTAGGGGTGCTTCTATCGGAGGGCTGTCAAATAAATACTCCACTTCAACAGAAAGGGCTTCGGGACTCAAAGTGGGTGCGGGGACGAATTCATCAAGGTCATCATCGGCATAAGTGTGCGTTCCACCCACCTTACCAATATAGGCTTCGGCATCTGCTCTCGTTACATAAATTCCAAGTCGGGGCCAATATCTCATGTTATCCATTGTGGGCATAATGAGTCTATTGGAGAAACTTGTATCTATATCTTGGGAATGGAATACACCTTTTTATTGTTCATCATAGCCTTGACGACTTTCATTCCATCAAGCGTTTGACCCACTCCTTCAATCATCCAAACCGTATTTTCTTGCATGGCTTGAAATTCAAGAATTTTAGCAAACTCCTTTTGTTCCATTTCATTCAACATATTTTATCCACTCTCCCGATTGTTTTCCATTTTTCCATTCCCATAATTGTGATGTGGGCAATCCTGTTTTTAAGCGGGCTTCATCCCCTTTCAATCTCCATTCATCTTCTAATCCAAAGTCAACCATCTCACGGCGATAATCCAACGCATCCTCATCTTCTATCTCAATCGGTGAAGGGGGTTTATCTTTGGGGGATATGATAGCGTGAATTCCGATTCCACTTGCAGAAGTGCGATAATAGACATCATGCTGTGGAAAATCTTGAGATAACTTGGCTAACCCGTCTTGAACAATAATGTCTTCAAGACCCCGATTATCCCAATCAAAAGTTAGACGCATCATTCTTCTTCTTTGTCGGAAGGACTATTTGAATAGTGCGCTACCAATAATTCTTGAATAGAACCATTCCAACGCCAAAGAATCCAACGGACAAAGTAAAGAATAGCCGATGATTCAATTACGAATAGAATCGTAAGAATCGAAATCCATGTAGTCAAAAATTCCATAATTTATCCATCCTTAATTTTCTTTGGAAAATTAAACCATCCCCTTAGAACCCCAAACAAGGGTTGATAGTTTTTCAAGAGCAAGTAATCCCATCGGTTCAAAGGGAACAAGAGTGATTCCTACTAACCTAACTTGATGTTCCGAAGCAAGAGAACGATAGCGTTCTAAATATGGTTGTTGTATTTGAAATCTGCGATATGTCATAGCAGCAGCAGGGTTTTCATCTGTTGTTTTCCACACCACTTCGCCAAAATCGGGAACGATATTATTTACAAGAAGGTGTTTGACAGGTAATTCAATTTGATTCAAGAATTTTATTGTCCGAGCGCATTCTTGATAACCTGCTTCCGAAGGGATGGAAACTATGTTAATTGAAGATTCGTCATTTCGCAATAATGCTTTGAATTCTTCAATCCTTTCGCAAATTACTTCTAATTCCACTACTACTTTTGCGGTTTCGGATTTTTTACGGAAAATGAAACCTTTGAGATTTTCTATTTTCGCCTTCATACGGAGAATACGGAGAATAAATGCTTTGATAGAATCAGGAGAAGTTAGCATTTTGAGAGTGTGGCCCGTTGGCGCAGTATCAAAAACTACTACATCATAACTTGTATCATTCATAAGATTGTAAATCATCTCCATACCGAAATACTCTTCCATGCCCGGAAATCCTGCCATTTCGCCCAACAATTCGGGGTCAAATCCGGGTATGTTTTTTGTCATATACATTAAACCATCATTCATGCGGTCAAGAAACTCTTTTGCTTGCTTTTCAGCGTTTATATTCATAGCCCAAAGGTTATTGTCAATCTCGGTTGGAGAAAAGCCTACTTTTTGCCCAATGACCTCATCGGTTGAGTGGGCGGGGTCGGAGGAAACGAGAATTGTTCGCTTTCCTTGCTTAGAATGATGTAGGGCTGTCGTAGCAGCCATTGTGGACTTTCCTACACCACCTTTCCCTGTGAACAGAATGAGCATAAGAGATAATAAGGGTGTTCGCTATCTAATTCTTCCGTTGTGGTGGAAATTCCCATTTACCATTCCATTCAAGTTTTGCTTGCTTCTGCATACGGCGTTTTGTGAACCATTTGCGTATGCTTTGAACCCCAAATCTCATACCAACCATAACCATCAACCACCACATACATTCAACAAATATAATGAGTGGTAATAAATCTCCATTCACTTCAACCATACAGTTCCAAGATTCTTCAAATGTTTTTTCAACACATAAGTCCATAATCATTCCCACGCAGAAGTGAAAGATTCTTCAAATGGCATTTCTTCATCCATCATTTCATATCCTGTTATTACAACCTTTATTGGCTCAATGGGTTCGCTTATGAGGTTGTGTAGCGCAGGACACGAAGCCGTAAATTTGAGGGGATAGTCTGCCCTTGGTTCCATTTCAGTAATTTGCATAACGAATCCCTGTTTTCCAATAGGGCCATCATATACAGTTTCCTCACCAAAATGAACGGAAATTGAACAAAGGTGCGAAAGTGGACTTGCAGAAGAATTAACTTCAATATCTTTCAAAATAAAATCGGAGGGAAGTGTTATCTCCATCGGTGTGCAAAAGTTATCTAAGCACATCGGGAGTTCGTATTCAGTTTTAATTTCACACCGCATTTATACTACTATTGTGGTTCCGATTATCTAAAATTATGTATAAAATGCTCATTAAAAATCCTAAAACCGGAAATAATGTTTCGATGACGGCCCCGATGCCCTAATCCATCACTTCAATAAAAATACTGCGGCTATTGCGACTCCGCCCCATAATAACCAATTTGTTTCACTTTCAACACTTTCGCTACCATCGCTAATACAAACACCTGCTCCATCATCAACATATCCGGCAATACATGAACCGCAAGTATCATCAGCATTCACATCCTTATTTTCGCTTGCACAATCGTTAGGGTCATCGCTTCCGCTTCCGCCTCCACTTCCGCCTCCGCTTCCGCCTCCGCTTCCATCATCGTATTTGATGTTTTGAATGTCCACAACAACCCAATCGTTAAAATCGGCAGGGCTTCCATCATCAATACTCACACCCTTAGATTGTATGTAAAATTGTGCTGTTGAAGAATAGTCATCGCAAATATCCATTGATAATTTGTCACCACCTTCCATAAGAACATATAACTTTGAATCGCCATCCGTCATACCACTTGTGTCTAATGTGTCTAAATTCTTGGCTGAATCACTCAAATTGTCATTAAAATAATCTGCATTTCCTGTTTTAATGTAAATTTCCATTGTCCATCCGGGATTAAGAACAAACTCTAAATTACCACACTTAGAACCATGATTATTATGCAAATCAAGACGAGAGCCACCCTGTCCCGTTGACCAATGATATTGATAGGTTGACCACATAGTATTCTCTCCTTCAACACCACTTATTAGCAATTCTTTGAATGGTTGTTCGTCCACATCTCGTATGCCCGATTGGTAATCATTGTAATAATCTTTGAAACTGTTTGACATGACTTTGCCACCCGTAGGCATTGAGATTGATGACGCAAATCTTTTTGTTTCTGCGCCATATCCTGTAACTACGACCCCACCCATGCCGCCGGTAGGGGATGAATTAGGGGATGAAGGGCCAACAGGGACACGAACAAGAGTTTGCGAAAGTAGTCCCGATGTGTATTTGGGATTCGCCGTCATAGTCCCATCGGGATTATTTGTTAATACCCATCCATTTTCCCAAGCGGCAAGAGTTTGAGTGGTTGCGCCATCCATAGATTGCCACATTTCGCCACTTGAAAGGAAAGAAGGTGTTGAACCCGAATGATTTATTGTGAAATTAGAACCCAAGCCCTTCCAAAAACCACTACGATTCTCAAAGTCCTCAAACATAATAATACTTTGGCGTTCTTACTATCTAAGGTTCCTTAGTAGGGAAAGCCTCAATTCTCAAACACTTCATCGTAGTAATTCTTAGAGAATGGTGCATATCCACCTTTTCTTTGTTTTTCAACGGCCTGTTCTTCGGGTGTGGGTGGGCGAGATTTAGGAAGATACTCTTTCATAAATTCTTGAACCTCTTTGTCTTCATAATCGGGAGTTAATACTTCGGATAAATCAAGACCGTAGGCTGAAACTTGCTTCTTTCGTTTTCTAACTCTTCCTTGACGCTCGGCATCTTGCATCATTTGACTAAATTCATCTTGTTGCTCTCGCATCCAAAGTTCTATCTCTTCTTGCTTGATATTCAAATCGCCGGAATTGATAATCTTTCTTTTGAACCATTCAACAGACTCAATTGTGACTTTCATGCCTCTTTCTCTCAATTTCGTTGCTATTAACGCATCTGCACCGTCAAAGAGGATGTAATCAACCCAAACCTTCGCTGTCCTGCCTGTGGTTCCTGTAATACGATAAAAATAGGAGTCGGAGGCATTCAAATAATAATCATAAGATACTGTGACTCCATCGCAAGTAAAGGTTGTTGCCGTTGATGCACCAAGAATCGGTTTGATACCAAAACGACAATTCGCATCGTCATCAAAAATACCAAAACAAACGAACCCGTCAAGAGCATTTGTCATAGCATTGGAAATGTAAAGTCCCGCATCAGCCGTAGTGGACAATGGGAAATTATTCTCGCTAAAATTTACTGTTTGGTCTAAGAACCCGACATTGTTAGCGGCTGTGGAAAAGTCTGCGGAAACTGAAATTACACCTGCGCCTGTGGTGTCGGAAGATATGAAAATCCATTGGTCACGGTCATTGTCCCACCCTGCATTGACTATTTTTCTTGTAGTGGAGGTTGGAGAATCCAAATGATTTGCATTCAAATTTGCACCTTCGGCTAATACAATTCCGGTTGTTTCTAAGGGAAGGCCAAATACATCTGTCATCGTTGCGGCTCCTGAATCAAACATAATTGTGATTGGCCCCGTTCCGGTTTTGAATCCTAAGAATCCATATCCATTTCGGGAGGGTGTTCCTTGAGTAGCGGCATCACCTGTGGCTTCGGGATTATTAGTCAAACCATATCGTTGATAATTTGATACATAACCAATGTAGTCTTTTGCATCATCATCATAAATTGATTCAGCAGTAGGTGTAAATACCCCTGTTTGGGAGTTAAAAGTCCCATATTTGGATAAATCTTCTTCGGGAATGCTAAATGTCCTTTGTTGAATTGCTTTGTTATACCATTTATTCGGCAATTCTATTGAAGTAGCAGTAGTAAATGCGCCGCCTTGGGTCGCATACGGAAATATCTCCATTACTTCGCTAAGGGGCGAATGGGGGGTAAAATAAATTTCGCCATAATCTGTTCCGGCGTGTGATACATCATTGACTCCAATGAATGTTAGTGGATTTGTCAAGTAGTCATTACCCCCTATTTCATACGATAGGGTTATCAATACCGCTACTGCACCGGAGAATGTGTATGAAGGAACTGCGCCCTCTCTATACCATGTTGAAGTGCCGCCCCCCGCAGTAGTTAATGAGGTTACGATAGCAGGGTGGGCTAAAAAGTATGGAGGGAGGTATGCGTAAGGGGATTGCCCATCTAACATCCTTTGCCAAGCACCGGGAAATGGAAATGCGCCACCAATCAATACCGGCCCCGTATCGTCAATTGAACCATCATTATTAGTGTCTGCGGCTAAATCTCCGACCAATAAAAATGTTGAAGGCACAACAACGGTGGGCCTTGTATTTTGCTGTGAAGAACAAGTAATGTCTAAAAATCTGCGAGGAAATTGATTGAATGTAATTATTCGTCTGTCTTCACCATCTGCACCGCCACCATGGGGATTTGTCCCATCAGGTAGCATCCCATCCTCCCAAAATTCATAGGGATAGGGAAAACCCACCATCAATTCACTACCTGCTATGGCTTGGTCTAAATCCCTAAGATTTCCGAAGCGACCATCCATATTGGTATTGTCGGCATGACCCGCTTGTGATGCCTTCCAAGTGACTTGCATTACATTATTGGGTTCAAAATTGTATGAGGCATATTTTGAACCTTCGGGAGTCATGTTCAATATATTATCAAAAGTGAGTAATTCTGTCAAATATAAATTTCCTACATAATCGCTCCCTGTGGGAACGCCCTCAACGGTGGCATCAATTCTTTGAAATCCACAAGTGATAATACGAATTGAGGGGTCGAATCGATTCACAAAAATATCGTCACGGTCTTTGTAAATATCCAATGCTTGTAGCCCTACTGATGAATCGGCGGCAATAGCGACAGCATCACCAACAGCACCGGGATTTACTTCAAGAGGCATTCGCATAGGTAAAAATCCGAAATTTTGGAGGTCGGGAATGCCATTGGCATTCATAATGTTAAATCCGTTTATTTGGTTAATTGAATACCCTCTCATAGTCATAATGAATCCATCCCATGCGTAGCCGTGAGAACCTGCACCGAATAAATCACGGATGTAGGCTTTGTAAGAACCCACATAAATATAGATGCCATTTGCGAACATTCCGCCCCGAATAATGTATTCTCCGGTAGGAAAAATTTGCTGACAGTTCCCTGATGAATCCTTAAATCTTGAAGCCCCGAATAGTCCAAACATCCCTATAAATCCATCAATGGCTGATGTGATAATCGCAGTTCCTAATTTTTCAACATTGAGAAGATTATCAACATTAAGATTATATGCAAGACCCATCATAATCACCTAAAGGGTTGCTACCATTGACCATGTTAAAACAGGAATAGTGGGAAATAACTCAACCGGCGTGACCATCGCATTTGCGATATAGTAAGTAATGTCCCAATCCGTGCCGGGAGGCACTTCAATGTCCCAATTGGAAGCGAATGCGGGGCCGAAACTCGATGAGATAGGATAGGGGGCGGCAGAACCCGACAAACCCGCACCACCTACCCCATCGGGGTTGGTAAAGAAGGTTGTGACTCCAATAGCGAAATTGAGATACCCTGCGGGAACCCAAGCGTTGCCCGTCCCCCAAATTCCGGGCGTTGAGCCGAAGTATTTAATGACAATATATTCAGTAGGTTTCGTCCGTAGTCTTGCTTTTAATGTAGCATTTCCAATACCCGATACAAAGATAGATTGTGGCGTTGTCAATGCGTCCAATCGTTTAGGGGGTAATTGTCCTAAATCTTCAACAGACCATTGGTAGCCCTGTCTTCGCACCGACATAATTACTTATGGGCGGTGTTGCTATCTAAACGATTTGCTCATCAAGATTCCAAGATGTCCGGGATTCCATCGGAGTCGTCATCATCGTCTTCATGGTCGGCCAATCCGTCATTATCGTGGTCAAATTGTCCTGTGAGGTCGTTACCATCATTTGATTCAAAGTAGTCTGAAAGGCCATCGTTGTCATCGTCTGTATCGGTAGCGTCCCAAATGCCGTCATTGTCGTGGTCGTATCTGTATGCACCCCATGAGCCGCCAATTTCGTCCACATCAAGAATGTCGTCATTATCATCATCTGTGTCCACCGAATCATTGAGTCCGTCATTGTCATGGTCACGGCTTGCATCACTACCATTTGCATAGAAATCTTGGCGATTATCAATACCATCATTGTCTATGTCCATATCAAAGCGGTCTTCAATACCGTCATTGTCGTGGTCGTAAATGTTAGTGTTAGGGTCGCCATCATTGACTTCTTCTTGGTCAAGAATGCCATCGCCATCATCATCATCGTCTTCTAAGTCGGGGATGCCGTCATTGTCGTGGTCGTAAGGTGAATCATCCATAGTATCGGGGATGCCATCGTTATCATCATCATTATCCAAATCATCGGGAATGCCATCACCATCATTATCATTCTCCTGTTGATTTCCAACCTGCTGACCCTGTTGTTGCTCGGATTGTTGACCTTGTTGGCCTTGTTGACCGTTTTGAGTTTGGCCTTGTTGCTGTTGATTTTGACCGTTTTGGTTATCACCGTTTTGGTTTTGACCTTGCTGTTGTCCTTGTTGGCCGCCTTGTTCGCCGCCTTGTTGCTGTTGGCCTTGACCGTTATCTTGTTGTTGGCCTTGCTCGCCTTGCTGTCCCTGCTGACCTTGTTGACCTTGCTGACCGCTTTGTTGGCCTTGCCCTGACTCTTGGCCTTGCTGACCTGCTTGACCTTGTTGGCCTTGTTGTCCTTGCTGTCCCTGTTGTCCTTGCTGACCTTGACCCTGACCTTGACCCTGTTGTTGGCCTTGTCCTTGACCCTGACCTTGACCTTGCCCTTGTCCCTGTCCTTGCCCCTGTCCTTGTCCCTGTCCTTGTCCTTGCCCTTGGCCTTGTCCTTGACCTTGACCCTGACCCTGACCTTGCCCCTGTCCTTGTCCTTGTCCTTGTCCTTGTCCTTGCCCTTGTCCTTGACCCTGACCTTGACCCTCGCCTTCGCCTTGCCCTTGGTCTTCGGATTCGCCGCCGCCTTCTGTTCCACCATCACCCGAACCTGCTTGAGATTCTTGATAATCGGGGTCGTAAGCATCGGGAATACCATCTCCATCGGAGTCGGAGAATTCGCCATCATTAGGGTCGTTAGGGAATTGGTCTGTCCCATCGGGGCGACCATCGCCATCTGTATCTGCATTGTTAGGGTTTGTTCCCTTTGCATATTCTTGAGCATTAGTTAATCCATCGCCATCGGGGTCGCCATTAGCATCGCCACCACTTAAAGGGTCTAAGCCATTTGCGACTTCCCATCCATCGGGTAATCCGTCATTATCTGTATCGGCCTTAGAAAAATCTGTGCCGTGTTGCTGTTCTTCTGCGTTGGTTAAACCATCGCCGTCCCAATCTGCCCCACCATCGGAGGGGTCTAACGGGTCTGTTCCTTCACCTGTTACTACGCCTACTGAAAGAGTAAGCATAAGGGCGGTTAGTAGCGTAATTAAAGTCTTTTTGAATCTGTTTTCGTTTTCCATTTCGTTCACAATGTTGGTAGTTTAAGGAACCCAATGTTCCTTCTGCACATATCCATTGTATTTCGTGCTATCTATACTTTCGTATAATTTGTGCGCTAAGGATATGACGCATCCCTCTTGGTTTTACCACCTTTAGGTGAGGGGATTACGGACAATACCATCCATCATCAAATTTTGGGGGGTCTTCACTCATAGAGAGTCCGGCACTTATTTCCGTCATATTCTCAATTTCTGCAAGAACTGATTTGAACATTTTTTGCATATCTTCAAGAGCGTTCTCATCTAATTCGGCAATTATGGATTCAATAGGCGGCAATTGGAAAGATGATAGAAATTCTCTTTTGGCTTCAAAGGATACTACTTGAGTATCAATGTCATTACCAAATACTCCTTCCACTACGCCATCTAAAGATACAGTAAAATGAATGAAATCCAACCCTAATTGAACCTCAAGTGCTTCAATGATTTCGGGTGGTGGGAAATCATGGGGCATCATAATCATTCCTTGTTTTCTTGACTATCTATGGCTTCTCACTAATCAAAGAAGGGCTGATACATCTTGTGGAATGTATTTTCCGCTTTCCCTATCGTAGTGCATGAGGATAAGTGATTCAACTTCTGCCTCTTTAGCCGCAAGAAGCGTAGCGGTCAAACAAGGAGTAAGTCCGGTGATATACAATTTAACATAAAGCAAAGGCTCTAAGCAACCATAAGCGGTTTCAAAATTAGCATGAAAGTCCATTGGATTCTCCACAATTTGTGGGAAGATAAACTCCGTTAATGGCTTCCCATCATCTCTTGTAATTTCGTGGCGACCTTCGCATAGTCCAATGTGTGCGTCCATAATACAGGATAGTCGCTACAAGTATAAATAGGTAAGGGCTATTCTTCTTCCTCTATGAAACGACCACCGAAAGGGTCAAGGCGTGGGTTGGGTAGCATATCCCAAGAATTAAGCATAGATTGTTCCACACCAACATTCTCAATGAATGTGGGGTCGTGTAGCATTTCACAGGCTTTGATATAATCGCCATCAGCAAGAACGGCTTTGAAAATTTCTTCTTGAGTATCGTCAAATTCCACTTGATAGACGAGAGCATGACGCTGACGATTTGCACCGGCTCGCATCACTAAGAATCCTAATTGTTTTTCATTTCCTACCATTGGGAGGAATGATTCAATCCCATGACAGTCTGCAATTCCAATAAATGTATTCATAATATCATCTCATAGACAAGGAAATTCTTCGTAATAATCAATTTCATTCATTACTTCGTAATAGCCGCAATCATTACAAATGCAAATCTCTCTCAAATATCGGCCCTTATAGCCCTCTTGGATATTCTTTACTTCTGTGGCTGTGTGTGAGCAACAAGTAGGGCATTCATTCCCTTCCGTTGAGTCGCATTCGGGGCAAGACTTGATTTCCGCCATGTATTACCGTGCGCTTAACAAGTATTTATACCCTTCGTTCACGGATTTGTTGCATCCACGAAGTCCGTATTGTCCCTACCTGTGGGGTCGGTAATAATGGTTTGCTCCAAAGTATTATACTCATTATGTTGGGAAACTTCCATATCAAACAGATTATACCAATTTCCGATTCTTGGCTGATTGGCTGAAGATGTGGGGTGGAAGACAACAAAACAATTCCCTTGCATATCAATGATTTGGATGCTACGACCTTGTTGTTTGAAATCGGGCCGCATTCCAAATGAACGAGAAATCCATGTTACCCACCCTTCAACGAGAGGGAGAAGTGTTCCGATAGAACCTTGATAGGTTGATGTCTTCCTTGCGGCGTAGGCTTTGCGCTTGGCTTCTGCTTGAGTAATACGACTACCCATAGATGAAGGGGTGGCCGTAGGTATAGGTGCAACAGGCGTAGGTGCAACAGGTGTGTGCGGGGTGGGTGTGGGAGGGGTTGGCTGTGATTGTCCAATTATTTGAGGTCTAAACTTCGTAAGAACCTTGTCCAATTGTGGTTCTGTCAATAGGGCTACTGCTATATCACTACCCGAAATATGGAACAACGAAGTGGCATGATTGTAACGAGCAGGGTCATTGACACTATCCCACCCCATGAATGCAAGGAATTCATCAATGGGTGCATCATAAGGTATCTTTCTCATAATGGGACGAGGCCATTGGTTAAACTGTCCACGATAAATCGTATTTACTGCGCTATTGTATTTATTTGCGGCTTCTCGTTCTGCACGGTCTTGTGCTTCCTTCTTTTTCTTAGCATCCATCCATACAGGGAATTCTGCCCATTCCGTAGGAGTTAAAAAGACTGTTTGGAATTTGTAACTAAATGCTTTCGCAATATCCCCTCTATTTCCATAATAAGAAGAATAGCGAGATACTGTGCCTCCGTAAATAGTCGTGATATAATCAACAAGATAGTATTCATCATTTTTGTCAAAAGCATACCATTTAGAATCGGGGTATTTAGCACTCAAAACATCGCTACCAATCTTTTGAAATTGTTTTGTCTGTTGTTTCTTATCTGCTTTCTTTCGGCGTTCAAAATCGGCATACATGAACATTCTCCACAATTCATTCATTTCTTGCTTTGTTTTGTCACCCACATATTTGAGGTTAATTGTGCCTTTGATACGAAGTTGTAAATCTCCATATTTTCCGCTTGCTTTTAAGGTTGTAATCCAATCCATCATTCGGTTAAGGGTTCTTTGGACATATTTTGATTCAGTAGCCGGTGGGAATACAGGAACTACTGCCGTTCTCCACCCCTTACCTAAATAATTACCCTTTCGCTTTCGGACATGAACCATCTTGTCAAGATATTCGGGATTAGGCATTGGTTGGTCTATCATTTTCACATCGCCTGTTAATGGGTCAAGTATTTCTTCTCCTGTCATTTCGTTCACTTCGGGAACTTCAATGTAAATTCTTGCCTCGTTTAATCCGGCTTCCCAATCTTCCTTCATTTGTTCAACGCTTCCGGTTCCTGTCCATGGTTGTAAATACCATCGGGCAGGTTTGTTGGGGTCTATCTCCATGTTAAACATTCTTCCTTGTAATAGACGAGTCCCTGCACCTTCAATAAAACAACCACCTGTGTAATTTTGCCTTTTGTCAATTAGGGGTGCAAGAGTTCCTTTGTTGTAAATTTGGTCGGGACTTTCCACTTCCCACAAACTTTTCTTTTGCATAGCCAACCATTCTTTTTCTCGTTGATTGTAATAGCGAACCATTCTTTCTGCATAGTCCCAAACACCCATTGTTTTGTAACCATAACCTGTCATTCCTTGTGGTGAACCGGATGGCCCGTATGCACCAACGGCTTTATCTAACTCATAAAATGCGGCGAGTCCTCTAACATCTATGCCTGTGTATCTATCAAAACATCCCGAACCAATTTGAAGAATATCGCCTTCTTTGATATTCATAACGAAAGTATTACTTTGAATACCCCCTGTCTTTTTAAGGTCTTTCTTAGCACGAATAATTTGAACAATATCTCTTGGCCTTTTATCGCCCTTTGATGCGGGCTGACAATGATGACAATTCAAATCTGTTTTATCATTGAAATTTGCGGCCAATGCTTCTAATTGTGGCCCAATATCAATTACCCTTTGGTCATGTTCTGCTTGCGTCACAATTCCTTCATCCACGACATGAGGCATGAACGCCTTTCCACCCCCCAAATGTGTCAAATCTATGAATTTGATAAATCCAATGCGTTCAAAATCTTCACTTGCTAATTCGCCATGGGTAATTTCAATAGGAAGAACATCTCTTACCCAATTCCCATTAGAATCTATGCGAGCATCAGCAAGTTTATTTGCTTGTGCCGCAGGGATAAGATGTTTGCCAAGTGGAACCGAAATTCCGGGTTTAATTGTGTAATCAAAAGGAATCTTCGGAATTTTACTATCTGCGGCTTTTTTGACTTTCGCCATCCTACTTTCAAAGTATGGAAGACGATTTGGTAAAATGTTGAATGTGTTCGTGTAAATCTTGCCGGTATATTTTGCCATGTTTAATCACCTTTTTGTTTCATAATGCGCTTAAAATCGGCTTCTTGTCTTGCTCCTGAAAGATTTGGGCGGTATTCTTCCCTCTTTCGGGCATCGGAATGTCCGTCATTGTATGCGTAGGAATATGCGTGGGATTCTGCATCATATAATGCAGGGTCAAAGTGTTTTGAATTTCTATCATTATAAATACCGGTAGTTTCATCATATTCTGTGCTACCTACGGCCTTAGCCCCCAATGCTAAACCAACCTTTTGATGTGCGCCCTTTTGATGTTCTCCACCAACATTGAATCGTTTTAATCCTTGCTTGATGGAAGCATCCCGCCAATCATAAATTGTGCAAAGTGTTCCATCAATTTCAACAACCCATCCCGAAGATTTCACTTTCCCGTCCCCACTTGCACCCATATTTGGATTGCCGAAGGCTTTTCTTAAATTACTACGGGTAGTGATTACATATCCTTGAAGACTTGTATTGCCATACATCCTATCGGGGGAAACTTGCTTAACTTCGTGACCATTCCTCTCGGCGGAAAATGATTCTGCACTAAATTCGTCTAAACCAAATGGTGTGGATTGATAAACTTGGCCTCCTTTCCGTGTATAAAATTCCACTTCTGCATCTTCCACCCCATTCATTGAATCCCATTCAGCAACAGAACGGATATTGGGGCTTGGATGAGTCATAAAATCATCTAACCAATCTTTATCTTCTTTGCCTGACCAAACCGTTTTCGTGGCTTTGATATGATAGTGCATACAATTAGGAGAACAACGAGGGGAAGGTGCTATTTTTTCAATAATCCCTTCCTTGTAGCAAGAAATATCCACCGTTGGCTTATCACCATCACCCGCAGGGAATCCAAAATCATAACTTCTCACTAATGTCCCCACAGGAAGCATATCTTCATCGGCGGAAAATGATTCTGCGTAATTTTCATAAGACATACATTGTGAACAATAACATTCTGTTCCATGACTACCACCACCTGCACTTTCCACACAAGGCCAACAAGTCCATTGGCTGTATTCTTGTGGAGAGGACGATTTAAGTTTTCCACAATCTCCACAAGTAGGTCGTTGCGATTCTTTCTTTACCCTAATTTCACAACATGGGCAACCTGTTGTCTGTCCACAATGACGATGCCCTGCAACGGAACAAACGCCACAAATGGAAATTGAATCGGCGGCGAATGATTCTGCCTCAAATTCAAAAATAGGGACATCTGCTTCGGGACATATTTTGCCTTCATCACAGTATTCACACTCTTCCCACGCCCGAACCTCTAATGAGGGAGGATTCCATCTATCTCCGCCATCTTCCACCCACCGTGAAGGGATTTCTCCCTCTCCATCACAATGATTACAGTCCCAATAATGACTACCTCCCTCATTCATGGTGTCCCAATCTTCATCGCAATAATCAGCCTTACACCATCCATCGGGGTCGTTATCGTAAGAGTGTTCACAAGTATGAGTAGCAGGGTCGCCACATTCCCTGCACACTTTGGATTTTGGTTCTTCGGCGGAGAATGATTCTGCCTCATTTCTGTTCGCTATTCTAATATCTGCTTCAATACCATGACAAGGCCAACACAGGAAAGTTTCTTGAACACGATACCCGCCACAAGTTTTGTGATTATAACACCTATCGGGTGATGGAATTACCCGTTCAAGGGAGAATGATTCTGCAACGAACCAATCCGTAGGCAACCTGCTCACACCGCCATCATTAAATCTCAATAATGCAAAGTGGTCGCCACAATCGGTGCAGATGATTTGGGCGGTAGCGTTCAGTCCACGATGTTTGGGACTTCCCTTTTGAAATCCATACCTGCTATGAGAACCCTCCGTCACATAATCGTAAATAGACCAATTCTTGTGTTCGCACTTTGATTCGGCGGAGAATGATTCTGCACGGTTGCTACATGGACAGAATTGACCACCTTCCCTTACTAAACCACAGTCAAAACACTTAGATTCTGCACCATCTCTTTGTCTTGATACCCATTCGGGTTCTGCTAAATCCCCTGCGGAAAATGATTCTGCATTCCTAACACCGAACTTATTTACAAGATGATTCCTATAATTTCTCTCACGAATTGTTTTGACACCGAACAAACCTACGCCAACAATAGCGGCGGCAGTTAGACCGTCCTTCCAATCCATATTTTGTAATTATCGTTCTATCTATCTAAAGATAGGGATTTACTATTTTTCAAAATAAAAGTTTCCAATTGAAAAGACTTCAAGACCCAATATGGTCGGCGGGTTTTCCACGATATTTGCAGGTTGAACAAATAACATCAATACAATGATTGTTTAACAATAATTCAATATGTGTCCAAGGGAGGTCGCAAATAGATTTCGTGGGTGGGTCTTCCATTTGATATTCAATGTATAATTTGATTGGGTGTATAGTAGTGCCACCACAATGAGGACAGGCGTTTTCATATCTTTGAAGAATGTGTTCTCGCTTTCTTTCACGAAGGTCTTTCTTCCTCGTAGTATTTTTCCGAATCAAAGGCTCACGATTCTCCCCGTAGTATTTGGGATTATATTTTGCCATATATTCCTTTTTCTGTTCGGGGTTGGAGTAAGGCATAAATAATGATTTGCTTTCCTTCTATCTAAGGCTATGTCTTCAAGACCTCTTGACCAATAACATACCAATTCCTGCCACCACAGCAACATAACCTACTGTGCGTGGAAATCCTTTGAAAGAAAATGCTATTAAGCCACCAACACCAATAACTACAATCGGAAATGAAGTGTTTTCCATACCCTATCTTTAGAAAAACGACTATCTAACAGCGACCCTATATGAATGATTCGGAAACTGATGGAACCTAAAGACGCTTTTAATGGTCTAATCAAAGCAATAGTGCAAGGATTCCGGGAATTGCGGCCAATAAGAATTCCCATCGCATCTTCTTTTCTTCTGCCGATTCAGTTTCCATAGATTCTATCTTCTCTTTGACTTCTGCAATCCTTTCTTCCACAACAGCGATTCGGGTTGTCAAAGGAGGTCTGCCATTTCCATCACGAATGGTTATGTTAAGGGAGGAAATATCTTCTTTCAACCTACCAATCTCGGTTTCAATCCGAGCGATAACTACTTTGGCATCTTGAGTTTCCTCAATAAATGTTTCAAGAATTAA